>Ga0156017_1076_pt1 | contig 94783 bp, 80 predicted proteins | sample RifCSPlowO2_02_FD_107671 | JGI IMG/M metagenome (GOLD analysis project Ga0156017, IMG submission 107671) | Acidobacteria bacterium RIFCSPLOWO2_02_FULL_67_36
GACCTCACCCTCCTGACGGGCTTCCACGACGAGGCGCGATTCGTCTCCACCCTGGTCGAACGCTTCGAGCCGCGGATCGACCATGCCGCGGATTTCGCCCGGGTGAATTCGACTCACCCTCCTCTTGCGCGATCGATTTGTGCCAGTTCGTCGAAGTGCGCGTTGTCGTGAGCGAGTTCAAGGCCATCCATGCGGCAATACTGGAATACACGGCTGCGCTGGGTGAACGAACATTCTTCGCTGTGGCTGTGCGCGGCCGCGGTGAACAGTCCGCTGGGAATCGTTCCTCGGCCAGCTTCATGGCCTGTGCGGAGTCCCCGCGCTGCGAGGCGCTTCCCAGCCTGCGACGAAGGCAGCCGAAATGCGTCAGCGGATCGCACTCTGCGACGTCGGCAGGCGAAGCGATGTCCAGCCCCCACCGTCCGACCAGCCTGAGACCGTCAGCCACGACCGCTCAGGGCAGTCTTCCGCCGCGTGATCGATCGGACCGCGGCGCTCGGCATCGCGGTGCCACTCCCAGTACGAGTCCGCGAACCGTGCCCGCACGTTCGTGAACTCAGGGCCGACGAATTCGTAAATCGTCGCCGGACCCAGCGGTTGCCCCGCTTCCTTCACCCAGACCTGTGTGCGGTCACGCTCCACGAACACCGACGGAGGTTCGGCCGGGAACGCGATCGAGCGGCTCGCCTCGGTGCGCGGAAAGGCGTAGTAGAAGAGCGGCCGCCCGGCCGGACACGTCCGGCACTCGAACTCCGAACCCGGCTGCTCCGGCGACGTGGCGGGACGCGCGGCGTCGAGCACGGCCATGAAGTACTTCTGGTGCGAGTTGCTGATGCCCGTCACGAACAAGCGGCGTCCGTCGCTCGAGGCGCCGACGTCTGAAAGGTACCCGGCGTTGACGAAGGCGAGCTCGGGGACGCCCCGTGCGTCGAACAGCAGCAGCATCGCGGGCCACCATGTGTGGTGATGGACCGCCCAGGCCACTCGCGCACCGCGCGCCAGTTGCACGACCGACACGGTCGTGGACATCCACGGCGCGACGTACTCTTCGGTCCCGAACTGCCACCGATCGGCCGGCGTGTGCGACCACGTCAAGCGGCCATCGTCGCTGAAGCAGTACAGCGTTGCCGCAGGCAGCCTGCGCCCGGGCCGCGTGACGTTGGCGGCCACGAGCACCTCGTTCCGACCGTCACCATCGAGATCCGCCACGCGCCACCATCTGCCCGCTGTCGAAAACTCCACGGCGTCGGGCCCACGGAACGTCCAGAGGGTGCGCTCCGATCCGTCGATGGCTCGCAGTTCCCCGTTCTCGACGCGGATCTCGGCGATCGGCCCGGCAGGGCGCCGGGCCATCACGGCGGCAACCGTCACGAGCGCGAGAACGGCAACGCCCGCCGCCCACCAGTACATCCGGCGAGGAGGCGAATTCCTGACGAGAGACGCCTCCTCGGCTTCCGCCACGGCCTGCTGGCGATCGGACGGCGCGGCGGCGCCCGGGTCCTCCGGAGGGGCGTCCACAAGCCAGGCCGTCAATTCGTCGGCGTACGCCCACACGCGGCTCGGCCGTCGGCCCGGCACCCGGTGAACGGGCAGACCTCGCTCCTTCTCCCAGCGCATCACCGTGCGAACGTCCCGCTCCAGGTGTTGGGCGATGTCCTTCCAGGAGGTCAATCGCTTACGCGAGTCGCTCACGCGCCCATCTCCGTCGTGTTGTGTCGGCTTATGACTGTTGCGCAGTCTACCGTCGGTTTCTAACCTGTGCAATCGCGAACGGCGCCAGATCAGGCCGCCGCAACCCGCTTTAACGAATCGCGCTTCACTTTCTGGCCCGGAGGTTGGACATGCGGACGCAGCCGTTTCTGACTCGCACATTCTGGTTGGCCCTCGTGACGACCGTAGCCCTCGTTCCCGGCGAGGCCTTCGTAGGGAGCAACCCTTGGAGCACGAAAGCGCCAATGCCGACGGCGCGGGTCCAACTTGCAGTCGCGGCGGGCGATGGTGTTCTGTACGCCGTGGGCGGAGATCTCACGGGAGGCAGCGGCTCTCCACAATCCAGGCTCGAGGCCTATGACCCCCTGTCCGACAGTTGGACGCTCAAACCTCCAATGCCGACCCCGCGCAACTATCTTTCGGCGGCAGTGATCGACGGAATCCTGTACGCGGTCGGGGGGTTTTCCGGCAGCCCTGTAGCCGTCGTCGAAGCATACGATCCTCTCGCCAATACCTGGACGACGAAAGCACCGATGCCGGGGGCGCGCTACCACTTTGCCGTGGGCGTCGTGGGCGGGATCCTGTATGCGGTGGGCGGCAATAACGGAAACGGGTGGGTGTCGACGGTCCAGGCCTACAATCCGCGAACGAACACCTGGACGAACAAGTCCGCCATGCCTACCGCCCGTGGCGGTCTCGCCGTGGGCGTGATCGACGGCATCCTCTACGCTATCGGCGGATACGGCGGCGGTTGCTGCAGCCTGGCAACTGTAGAGGCGTACGACCCCGCGAGCGACACGTGGGCGACGAAGGCCCAGTTGCCGTCAGGCCGGTCGAGCCTCGCCGCCGCCGTCCTCGGCAACAAGCTTTACGCTGTGGGTGGAGGCTCGAACGCGGGCCTGCTGGCGAGCGTCGACGTCTACGATCCCGCCAGTAATACGTGGACGGCGGACGCTCCGATGCCGACGCCTCGCGCCTACCTCGCTGCCGACACGCTCCATGGAGCGATCTACGCAGTCGGCGGTCAAGGCGCGAACGGCGTGCTCGCGACCACCGAGGCATTCGCGCCCGACAGAACGCCACCCACACTGGCGTTACCGAACGAGCTCATTTTCGAAGCCACGTCGGCCGCGGGTGCGGTGGCGACCTACACGGCGTCTGCCCTGGACGATGTGGACGGCCCCGTCACGCCCGATTGCATCCCTGAGCCCGGCACCGTCTTACCGATCGGGCGCACCGACGTCGAGTGCACGGCGACCGACAGCAGCAACAACACCAGCACCGGCTACTTCTCCGTCATCGTGCGTGATACGACGCCTCCAGTTCTGACGCTGCCGGGCAGTATCGAGCGCCGCGCAACGGGCCCGTCCGGCGCTGTCGTCACCTACACCGCATCAGCGACGGACCACGTGGACGGCACGGTGCCGCTGTCATGCGCGCAGGCGTCAGGCATGACCTTTTCAGTCGGAACCACGGACGTGATCTGCAGCGCACGCGACGCGGCCGGCAACACGGCAACAGGAGCGTTCACGGTGACCGTCCGGCAGGCGGTGACGCATTCCGTGACCGCGACGATTCCCGTGCCCGGGTCGCCGCGCCAAATCGGTGTTGATCCGAACAGCGGGTGGATCTACGTCGCCAACCACCATGCCAATAACGTGTCGGTGATCGACGGCGCGAGTGACACGGTACGCGCCACGATCGCGCTTCCTCCCGGTGGTCCGGAGGGTCTCGCCGTCAACCGGGTCACGCGCCACGTGTATGTCTCGCATCATTCTTCGAACTCCGTGTCGGTGATCGATGCCGCCACGGATTCGTTCTCGTCGAGTTTCGGCGGCCTCAGCAACCCGATGGGAGCAGCGGTCAATCCCGCGACGAATCGTCTGTACGTTGGCAACACCGGGAGTGACGCAGTGTGGGTGTTCGACCTGACCACGAACACCGTGCTCGCCCAGATTGGCATCGGAGGTGATGCCTATGGCCTCGACGTGGATAGCGCGAGAAATCTCATATACGCCCCGGTTGCAGGCACGGCGCGAGTCGCCGTAATCGACGGCTCGACCCTCGCGATCGTAACCACAATCCCGGTGGGTCTCGTCCCGCTGGATGTCGCGGTCGACGAGGCAGCGAGGCGTCTGTACGTGGCGAATCGCGATTCAAGTACCGTTTCGGTCGTTGACACGACAACGAATGCGGTCATCGAAACCGTTCCCGTACCGTCGGGACCGTACGCGTTGGCGGTGAATGCTGTTCTGAACCTCGTTTACGTTGCGCAGTCTGGGGGAGCTTCGGTAGCCATCATCGATGGCACGACGAATACGGTCGTCGCGACGGTGCCTGTGGGTCTTGGCCCGGCACGGATTGAAGTGAATCCGCAGACGCACCGCACGTACGTCGCCAACACCGCGAGCAACACTATCTCCGTGATTGAGAGTGCGCCGCTCGACACGAGCGCACCGGTGCTCGACCTCCCGGATGACGTCGTGGCTGAAGCTACTGGTCCGAACGGCGCCTTTGTCTCGTTCGAGGTGAGCGCCAGCGACGACGCCGATTCAGCGCCGGTCGTCACATGCGCCCCAGGCTCAGGCAGTCTGTTCCCCATCGGGACCACGCCGGTGACCTGCACGGCGACGGACGAGTCGGGGAACAGCGCGGCCCGGGCGTTCACGGTGACAGTCGGCGACACCACGCCCCCGAGCGCCGTCATCGTGAGCCCGACAACCGATGCGGTGTTCACGTCATCGGCGGTAACTGCGTCGGTGCAGGCGACAGACGCCGTCGGGGTCGCCGCGGTGACGATCAACGGCACGACAGCGTCGCTTGCGTCGGGCACGCCACAGACGGGCACCTGGGTGGCGTCGGTCGGCGTGACGGTCGCGGCGTCGAACACGTTCAATGTGACGATCGCGGACACGGCGGGCAACAGCACGTCCGTGGGCCTGGTCGCCGACGGCGACGGCATCGCCGCGGCCATTGATAGAAACCTGTCGACAGACGCGGACGAGCCGCATGTGTACTCGAGCGAGTACGCGAAAGCGCCCTCGGATCCGTCGCGGGGGAGGATCGAAGCGCGGGGGAACTGGTTCGTTCGCATCGACGATGTCCCCGGCCTGCCGGTGCGCGGAAGCGTCGCGCCCATCGGGAACGAAGGCTATAGCCAGGCACGGATCTCGGCGTGTGGCGGTTCCCGCTACAAGGAAATCCGGTTCGACGCGGGCGGCGAAGCGGCCGAGTGGCGATGTGACTCGAACGGCACGCTGTATGTGAAGGCGGTGCAGGCCTCGCCGAGAATTGAGGTCTACAAGTACGGCTGCAGCCTCTTCACCGGATGCAGGGTGAAGTTTCTGGCGGGGCTCACGACCGGGCAGTCGATCAGCACGGGCAGCCCGTTCACCGCTGACCCTGGCAACACCGAACCGGTTACCGTGCTGCTGCTGGACGAGCACGATGTGCCGTTCGGGTCGTTCGCGCTGGATCCCGGCGAGACGGTGGACGTCGAGGTCCAAGGTCCTCCCGGGAGCGAGGAGGTGATCGTCACAGTTCTCGCGGGAACGGTCGACGTCACGATCTCCGGCCTGACAGAGACGCTTACGGCGGGCAATCCGCCCGCCACGTTCACGCACGACACCGTGGCGCCGATCATCACGGCGCCCGACGTGACGGTGGAGGCCACGTCCGAGAGCGGCGCGGTCGTCACCTTTGCGCCGGCGGTCACCGACGCGGTGGATCCCGCGCCGACCCGGAGCGCGACGCCGGCGTCCGGCAGCCAGTTCCCGTTGGGGACGACGACGGTCACTGTCACGGCGGTGGATGCGGCCGGCAACCAGTCCAGCACAACCTTCGCCGTCATCGTCATCACTGCGGCGACCACGACGACCGTCTCGACGACTCCGAATCCGTCCACGTACGGGCAGTCGGTCAACATCACGGCCGCGGTGATTCGGACGGGCGGCATCGCAACCGCGGGAACGGTCACATTCACCGAGGCCTCGAGCGTCCTGGCAGGACCGATCGCGCTCGACGCGAGCGGTCGGGCGGGCGTTGAGGTGACGATGCTCCCGGCGGGGAATCACACGATCGTCGCGGTATACAGCGGCGGCTCGATCTTCAACGCGAGCAGCGGCTCGACGGCACATGCCGTCACGAAGGCGGCGCTCACGGTCACGGCGGACAACCACACGCGGTTGGTCGGGGCGCCGAATCCGCCATTGACCGCCAGCTACGCGGGCTTCGTCAACGGCGACACGCCAGCTACGCTCGACGTCAGCCCGACACTGGCCACCACAGCGACGACAAACAGCGGGGCGGGGATCTACGCGATCGAGGTGAGTGGCGCCTCGGACGCGAATTACACGATCGGCTACCGAACCGGCACGCTCACCGTGACGAACAGCCTGTGTCTCCTGTACGACCCGTCGAAACCCGCTCGCAGCGGGAGCACCATCCCGATCAAGCTGCAACTCTGCACCGTTGATGGAGGCAATCTGTCGTCGCCGGCCATCGCGCTGACGGCCCACGGCATCCGGTCGGTCGCGGGCCCGTCGACCGGCGTACACGATGCCGGGAATGCCAATCCCGGCGGGCAGTTCCGCTACGACGCGTCGCTTGGAGGCTACATCCTGAACCTGAAAGCGGGCGGGCTGCCGGCCGGAACGTATCGTCTGCTGTTCACCGCCAGCGGCGATCCGCTCGGGCACGACGTGGAGTTCAGGATTCGCTGAACGAGGAACTGCGGGCACCTGCGCGACGCGCAGGTGCCCGTCCTTGGCACGAATACATGAATGAGGCCGTTCGCGGCCGCCGCTACGGCTACGGTCCGCGCTCGGATGCCGCGAAGCTACTTCTACATAATAGACAACGATCCATGCAGCTGCTATTTGAGGCCGATCTTGATCGGCACCTTCACGTTCTGCTCCCCCTCGGGCGTGGTCGCCTTGACCGTCAACGATGCCGAGAACGGCTGGTTCTGAGGCACCTTATAGAAGACGCTCACGCTTCCCGCGCCGCCAGCCGGCACCGTGCCCCCGGACACGTTCGGCACGAGCGCCGGGTGATCGGACGTGTATGTCGTCGTCACCGGTCCAGACGAGATGTTCTCGACGCGGAACGTGCAGACGTGCTCGTTGGTTGCGTTCCTGTCGACGTTCACATCCACTGAGGCCGGCGAGACCTTGATGAGGAGCAACTCGGCAGGTGGTTCGGGGGGGGCGGAGCACGTGAGGACGGCAGTCCCCCGGCATTGGCATCGCCGACGTAAACTGCGCCCAGGGTGGCGGTGCCCGGCCCAGAGCATGTCGCGATGCCAGTCGTGCGGTTCACGTTGGCCACGTCGGTACCGAAGAGGACCTCCCATGTCACGGTGTTGGAGACGGAATTCCCGCCGGTGACCGTGGCGACGAACTGCTGCGTCTCTCCGACCTGTCGTCCGGCGGTGCTCGGCGTGATCGTCACGAGCGGGATGCCCGCCGGAGAGACGAAAATGGGACGATGGTCAGCATCGCAGCCGGTGAGCAGAACGATACCGGCACACACGATGGACCTGGCGAACAGGTTCGCTTTCATGGTTCACCTCTGAAGAAACAGGAGAACGGGTAACGGGAGGTCGTCAGCGCGACGACGAGGGAAAGCCGGAAATCATCCAGATCTCGCCGCGATCGCGTCCGAACTCGTACGCGAGGCGACGGCCGTCGGGACTCAGCCGCAGGTCGATCGGACGCACATCGTTGCTGAGGCCAGCGGCAGGATCCGCGGCGCCTCCGGAGATCCGGCGCATATCCATCACGAGCCGCGGCGGCCGCCCGTCGATCGGGACTTGCCAGACCCCGGCCGGACGATTCGCGGGCTCGTCATAGACAACCAGCGAGCGGCCGTCGGGCGCCCAGTTCAGGCCCCAGCGGTTGTTCATGACGCGGCCGAACGGTTGGTATACGCTGCGCGGCGTGCCGCCGCCAACCGGCGCGATCATCAGGTTATATTTCTTTTCGGGCATGTTCTCGTCGGTATACGCGAGCCATTTGCCGTCTGGCGAGACGACGATTCCCCGGCCCGGACCCACGCGCAGGACGTCCTTTTCGGATCCCGTCCGCAGGTCGCGAGCGACGATCGCATGCGGCTTGCTGACCGCCGCCAGCTCGACGGCCTTCCGATAGTAGAGCGTTGCGCCGTCGGGGCTCAGCGCGTAGAACGTCATCCCGTCGTTCACGTGCCCCTCGACCAGCACTGGCGTGAGCGTGGCCTGGCGCAGGTCGATCCTGTGAATGCCGTGTCGTCCCTGCGGATCCGACCCGAAGACGAGAATGCCCGCGTTGTCCGGCGTCCAGACCAGTTTTCGTGGATTGAACGACACCGGCATCGGGATCTGCCGCTGCACTTCGCCGGCGCCGTTCGTGATCTCGAGCTGTTGCCCCGTGCCTCCAGACTGGGCGAGGTAGGCGAGCAGCTTGCCGTCGCGCGACCAGACCGGATCGTGCGAGCGCGCGTGCGTCGGGTCGCTCACCGGAGTTGCTTCTGCGAGGGGTTGGCCGTTCACCAGATCGACCGGGCCGACCCGGATGCGCCGGCCTTCGACGCTGACGCCGTAAACGAAGCTGTTCTTCGTGAACCCGAGCGGCTGCACCTGCCAGACATCGGGCCGGACGAGTTGCGGCTGCCCGGCGGATCCGCCATCGGAGACCCTCAACGCCCAGATGGCGCGCGTCTGGTTCGTGCTGGCGTGGTAGAGGATGCCGCTGCCGTCCGGAAGCCAGCCGAGCAGCCGCGCCGTGCCGGGTCCGGTGGCTGCGACCGTCTCACGACCGCCGATCGTCAGCACGCGAATCTCGCGCCCGATCTGCGGCTGCGCTTTGGGATAGTCATACGCGACGTGGCGGCCGTCGGGTGAAAACGCCGATACGAGCGGATGGCGCCAGTCGCTGGTCTTCAGCACGCGGAGCGAACCGTCCGCGGCGGACACGGTTGCGATCTGGCTGGACCGGTCGGCGAGGAATGTGGTGACCAGGATCGAAGACCCGTCGCGCGACCAGTCTTCGACGCAGGCGTAGGTGAGCTCCGGCGCTTTCGACACCAGGATACGCATGTCGGATCCATCCAGGCGGATCGTGCGCACTTCGTACCGCCGGATCTGATCGTTGAACCAGGTGTACGCGATGCGCTCGCCGTCCGGTGAAAAGACCGAGTGTTCGGCGAAATCGCCGGACTTGCTCCACGGTCCCTTGTCGGTCACCCGGCGCATCTCACCGGTCTCGAGATCGCGAACCGCGAGGTCGCCGGTCCCCCAGTCGATTTCCGTGACGAGGCGTCCATCGGGCGAGGGCGCGCCGGCGTAGAAGTTCGGGTCCGCGCCGCTCCAGACACGCCGCGGCTCGAGCCGATCGACGCGCGCGATCGGCGGCGGCACGTCGGCGGCCGCGCCCGTATGAACGGCGCTCGCGTTGACCGACCGATCGCCGCATGCCGCCGCGAGCGCGAGCAGGGCCAGGAGTCCGAGTGAGCGCATGTGAATCCTCATGCCCGCCCCACTGCAGCCGTAGTGCCACGGCCTCGCAAAACCGCGAAGTGGCTGACAGCGAAGGACAACGCGCGTCGGCTGCACGCGCGGCCCGTGCACAGGATGTAACGGATCGTGGCAAACGCCGCGGGCCCGTTACATCGACGGAGCCGCCGCGCGCGGCAGATCGACGGTCGCGATGGCGCCGCGGCAGGACGACCCTTCGAGCGTGACCGACCCGCCATGCGCGTGCGCCAGTCGCGCCGCGATGGTGAGCCCCAGGCCCGTGCCGCCGGCGCGCGTCGTGAACAACGGTTCGAATGCCTGCCGCGCGACGTCTTCGCTGAGCCCGGCTCCCGTATCGATCACCCGGATGACGACATGGTCGTTCTCCGGCCGGCAGACGACGCGGATGTCGCCCCCTTCACGCACGGCGTCGACGGCGTTCAACAGAAGATTGAGAAACAGCTGCTCCAATGCCCCAACATCCCCGTGGACGAGCACCGGCGCGCCGTCCTCCGCGCTCAGCTCGATCTCCAGCGGACGCTTCGAGCTGCGCACGGCCACTGCAATCGCCGCCGCAAGAGGGGCCGTTACGTCGACCGGCGCAGTTCCCGCGCGCGCCACGCGCGTCGCGAGCAGCGCCGCGCCGACGCTGCGGTCGAGGCGCTCGATCTCGGCGAGGGCACGGCGCAGCGGGCGGAGCGCGCGCGAACCCTCCGGCATCCCCTCTTCGACGACCTGCAGATCGACGCGGATAGCAGTGAGCGGGTTGCGGACTTCGTGCGCGAGCGTGGCGGCGAATTCCCCGACGCGCGCGAGCGCGCGCTGCTCGGCCAGCGACTGCAGCGTCTGCCGGAGACTTGACGTCATGTGGTTGAAGGACCGCGCCACGCGCGCGACCTCGTCCGCGCCGCGGGCTTCGACCTGCCGGTCGAGCGCCACCCGCCGCCACCGCCTCAGCGGCGGACGCAAGACGGTGGAGCGATCGCGTCATGCCGGCAGTGAAGGCCGCCGCCAGGGCGATACCGCCCGCCGCGACGGCCACCAGTACCCACAGGCCGCGGCGCGACGCCTCGCGCAACGGATGCTCGAACGGGGTCAGCGGAGCAGCGCCGACGATCTCCAGCGCCGGTTCCGCCAGCGTTCGCCGCACCGCGAGCCACCGCTCGCCTCCCCATTCGAACACCGGCTGTCCTGCCTCGGGCCGATCGAACGGCAACGGCACGAGCGGCGCGCCCGTGGACGCGTCGAACACCCCCACGATTGTCCCGATGCTGCCCGGGCTGATCTGCCGCTGGCGGAACAACACGCTCATCGGCACGGTCGCCGACAGCCAACCGACCGACTCGCCGAGTGGCGACCGGTGCACCGGCACGATCATCGGAACGACCGGCGCGTTCTCTTCGACTGCGGCGCCCGCGCCCGAATCGAGAGCCCGCACCGGCGCCTGCGCGCGGTCGCGCACCATGACGGAGAAGAGAGCCGGCTGGATACCTGACGGGCGCGGTAGCATGAGATCCGCGGGCGAACCGCCCGACAGCACCCTGCGGACCTCCGGTTCCGCCGCGATGTCGAGCAGCGCGCTGCGCTGTTCGATCCATCGCTGCGCGATGTCGCGGGCCGCCTCCTCGATGGCATCCTGCACGCGCGACTCCAGCAGCTGCCGGCTGGACCGCTCGGCGCTGCGCGTGATCCACAGGCCGGCGATCGCCAGCGGCAGCACCGCCACGAAGACGGTGACGACGAGGAGCCGGACGCGAAGCGACCGGGTCCAGCGCATCACTCGGTGTCATCCTCCTCGCGGGACGTTCGCCGCGACCGCGCGAACGGCTCGAGATCGTACTTCTCGATGAGGCGATCGAGGCGCGGCCGTGAGATCCGCAGCAGTGTGGCGGTCTTCGACTTGCGTCCGCCGGCCGCCTGCAGGACCCGCTTGATGTGCGCCCGTTCGGCCTCTTCGAGCGACGTCGCCCCGGCCCCCTCTTCGTCCTCGCGCTGTTGCGCCAGCTTCAGGTGCTCCGGCCGTATCACCTCGCCAGGCGCCGCAACCAGGGCGCGCTCGATGCAGTTCTCCAGCTCGCGCACGTTCCCGGGCCAGTCGTGGGCGCTGAGCATCGCCCGGGCCGCAGCATCGACGACAGGCGCCGGACGATTCATCGCCAGGCTCTTGCGGCCGAGCAGGTGCTCCACGAGCAGCGGGATGTCTCCGCGGCGGTTGCGGAGCGGCGGGACGGTGATCTCCAGGACGCGCAGCCGGTAGTACAGGTCCGCGCGGAACTCGCGCCGCTCGACGAGGTCCTCGAGGTCCTGGTGGGTCGCGGCGATGACGCGGGCCGTGGTCCGCTGGGGCCGGTCCGCTCCGACCGGGTAGTAATCTCCCTCCTGCAGGATTCGGAGGAGCTTGGCCTGGAACTCGCCCGGCGTGTCGCCGATCTCGTCGAGCAGAATCGTGCCGTCGCGCGCCTGCGCGAAACGGCCGGCGCGATCGCCGGTGGCGCCGGTGAACGCGCCACGCACGTGGCCGAACAGCTCCGACTCGAGCAGCGTCTCCGGGATCGCGGCGCAGTTGACGGCGATGAACGGACGTTCGGCGCGCGGGGACAGGGCGTGAATCGCGCGCGCGATCACCTCCTTCCCCGTGCCGCTTTCCCCGCGAATCAGGACCGTCGTGTTCGCGGCGGCCGCCTGGCCGATCATCTTGAACACGTCGATCATCGCGGGATCGCGGCCGACGAGGCCGGCGCCCGACGCGGCGGCGGACTGCGGCGCCGGCGCGGCTCCCCGGCCGCGGCGCGCGGCGCGATCCGCGAACACGCGCGAGAGCGTCTCGCGCAGCCGGAACAGATCGAGCGGCTTGATGAGGAAATCGACGGCGCCGTCACGCATCGCCGCGGCAACCGTCGGCAGATCCTCGTAGGCGGTCATCAGGAGGACGTCGGTGCCCGGCGAACGCTCGCGCACGATCCGGAGGAAGTCGAGCCCCGAGCGCCCGGGCATCCGCACATCCGCGAGCGCGACGTCCGCCGCCTGCCCGGCGAGCAGTTCGAGCGCGGCGTCGACGTTCGCGGCCGTGCGTACCGTTACGAATTCCGACGCCAGCGCTTCCGACAGCGCCGTCCTGACGCGGGGATCGTCATCGACGATGAGAAGGCTGTCGCTCACGTATGGCGGACGTCAGAACCCGCCGCGTCCGCGTCCTCCTCGTCCCGCAGAAGCGTCCGGGACGTCGATGTTGACCATGCGCCCGTCGACGAGACGTGGCAGATCCGCGTCGCCTCGGCGAACACACAGGCCCCGAATCGAATCCTGGATGTCATGGCCGTCCTCCTACTGGCGGGCGATGCACTTCTGGTAAAGGGCAAGGTGCTTGTTGTCGGGCCCGACGTCCCTGCCGGCGATCACGACGCGAGTCACCTGGCTCTTCGCCTCGAGCGGATCGCCTTTCGAGATGAACAGGTTGGCGTCCTTGTCCGCCTCCAGGCTGCCGACGCGGTCCGCAATCCCGAGGATCTCGGCCTTCACGGTGACAAAACACCGCTACGCGTAAGCTGGCGCCGTGCCAGGTCCCGAGCGGTGACATCGGCGCGTCGAAGAGCGCTATCGAGTCTGAGCGCCGCCGACGAGCGGGAATGCGGACAGAATCCGATTGTACACGCATGCCGCACCGCGGAGTGTCCAAACAGATGCAGACGGGCGGGACACGGCCCGCGTGATGCCGTCAACGTGCGTTCGGCTTCAGGCGATCGCTGGGGTGCTGCCGCGGCGGGCTGTCCCGGCGGGTGGAGGCGCAGCGGCGATACAGACACGCACGACAGCGCGACTGCAACCGCGGCCGACAGCGCCTGGCCCCTCATTGCGATTCCGAGGGACTCACGGGGCACGTCACGAACAAGAAGGGTGGCCTGGAACTCGTCGGGCAGCGCGAACTCCCCTCAGCACCTATGTGCCGAAGCGCGGGTTCACGATCGCGCTGAAAATCGAGCCGAAGGTGTAGGTGAGGCTCAACCGGAAGTCGTAGTCGTACCCGCTTCGCAGCTGCCGCTGGCGCAGGAGGATCTCCTCCGGTGTCGCGCCCCTGCGCGGCAGCGAGATCTGGTCCCGGATCCGCGACGCGCTGCCTTCCGCGGAGATCGAAAGGCCCCGCGCGACCCGCCAGGAGATCTCCCCGTCAGCCTCGAGGCGGTACTTCCCGAGATCGTGCAGGTACTGTGAGAACTCCACGCTCGCCTGCAGCGAGCCCCATCGCTCGCGCTGGTCGAACGTCGTGGAGATCAGGTGCTTCCCGCGCGTTTCCTCGAGCCTCCCGAACAGCGTCTCCTCGTTGTACCGGGCGTGAACGGCTCCGAGCGCATAGATCGACCGCAGCTGCCGTTTGGTGTAGGCGGAGTACGGGAACACGTTGAATTCAATGCCGGCGAGTCCCTCGACGCTCAGCGCGCTGTTGTCGAAGGTGGACGACCGGAGCTCGGCGCTGCCGCCGGCCGACCAGTGCTCTCCCAGCCCCTTGACGACGAGCGCGTTCAAGTCCCGCTCACGGCGGTCGACCGACACCGGATCCTCTTCGTCGAGATCGAACTCCTCCCGCCGGTGCTCGAACGACGCGCCGAGCGTGATCTTCCAGTCCGGCGTGATCCGGTCGGCGCTGACCGATCCGCCGAACTCGAGCTCGCGACTGGACTCCTCCCCCTCGACGGAGGCTGATCCGCGGAGGCTGAAGACCCAGTTGTTCCAGCGGTCGCCGGCGACGGCGGGCCGCTGCTTCTCCGTGCCGAGCTCGACGCTCACTTCGAGCCGCTGCGGCACACCGCCGCGCGCGACGTAGTTCAACAGTCCGATCCTGAGCATGGTGGCGATCTGGCGCCGGATGACATCCTCGGAATCCGAGGTGGTCGTGACGGCCTTCATCGAGTGATCCACGCCCAGCAGACGACCCAGTCCCGTAAAGGCCGCCGTGTACTCCCGCCCTCCGGCGCCGGTCTCGATGCTGGTGATGAGGACGTGGACGTCCGCCTCGTTTCGGTCGCGGACGTAATCGACGAAGACGACGTCGGACCGGAGAAAGTCCTGGTAGCAGCTGCTGCAGTCGAGAAACACTTTCAGCTGCGCCGCGGCGGGCCGAGCGGCGGCGACAGGAGGCTCCTGGGCACCTGCTGGAAGGGGCGCGACACCCACGAGGCACGTCGCGGCAACCACGAATACAGGAAGCCTGGTGTGCATGACCAGGGCATCTTAGCTTGACTGGTCTTCCTGGAGCTGCTGCGATTTCCGCGCCTCTGCTGATCTGCTTGCGGCGGCTGGGCCGCGTGCGAATCGTACCGTGCCCTCCACAGAATCAACCCGGACTTCAGCGCGGGCGACGATCCGTCCGTGCGAGACGCGAGCTAGTGTCCCGTCCCCGTGGATCGTGGCATCAATCCCGGAGCGCGGCGCCTGGCTGGCAAGGCGCGACGACCGAGAATACTGGGTGTATTTGAGGAAGGAGCAACGCAGCCAGACGGAATGCCCCGCCCGGGAGTTATGTCACGAACCACGGGGACGGGACACTAGAGCCGGGCCGCGGCTCACCGCCAGGCTCGGGAAACCGACGGTGGCGTCGGCCTCTTCCTCGACGCGCATCGACTTCCAGGCCACTCCGTCCGTCGAGACGCTGACGTCGATCCCGCCGGCGCCGACCGCGAAGGCCACGCCGAATTGGACAACGCGTTCGGCGGCGCGGCGCTCTTCAAGAACATGCTCAACACGGGCAACGCGCTGGTGACCGGCGAGCACTTCACCGCGCGTGACTGTTCGGCCGACGCACAACGGCCCGGTCGTATTGAGTGTCGGCGCGGAGGACGAGTGGTCCGGCGTCGCCTCGATCTCGCCCGTCGCGCTCGTGTTGACGAGTGAGGGTGCCGCCGTGCGCGGCAGCGCCACCGCCGTCGATGAAGCCGGCAACACGGCAACGGTCGAGTCGTTCGCCGTGCAGATCGACCTCACACCACCGACGATCGCGTTCACCTAGGAAGCCGTAGGGCGCTGGCCGGCTGAGCGCGGGACAGGAGGCCTGAAATCCGTCCCGCGCGGGATCCTACTGCTCCCACGTGAGCATCATCTCGATCGTCCCCTTGTCCTTGTAGGCCTTTTCCGCCAGCTTCACCCAGTCTTCGGACACGGTCGCTTTGATGCCGCTCTCGAGGTCGAACCCCGTCGCGGCGACGAAGCGCCCCTGCGTCAGAATGATCGCGAGGTGGTCCATGTCGTTGACGATCGCGCTGACGGGACTCTCCTGTTCCGCCTGGTTCTCGGGCTGTTCGACGCTGAAGTCGAACGTCATCTTCAGCGTCATCCGGCGGCCATCCGCGGCCAGGTTCACCGCCGCCGCGCCAGGCACGTCGCCGAACAAGCGCGTCATCACACGCTCGATGGAGTGGAACTTCGCGTCCGTGACGACGAGGAACGGCGCTTCGTCACGAAGGACCCTGGTGCGGACGGGCCCCATCGGGTCCATGGCCTCGAGCGCGAGGGCGACGCCGTGGCGTCCCGCCGACGCCGCGGTGATGTAGGTCTGTTCCTCGGACGTCCGCTTCGCCGCGTCCCCTTCGTCGGAGTACACGTTGTTCTCGGCGACGATCCACGTCACCGCGCCGTCCGGCGACAGACACAAGGTGTGGGTCGTGTCCTTCTGCAGACAGCCCGCCGCGAGCATCGCCACCCCCGCCACGATCGAAAACCCCGCATGTTTGCTGGTCATCATTGCCTCCTGCCCTATAGACGGCATCGGCGGAGGGAACCGAACGTGGTAACGTTTCGGCCCATGGAGGCCCCGGCGACGGTCGATTTGCTGCGGCAGGCGAAAGCCGGATCGCCAGACGCGCTCAACCGTCTGTACGAGCGGTGCGCCGGCCGCCTGCTGTCGTACATCCGTCTTCGCATGGGACAGCCCCTGCGCGCGCGGCTCGAGTCGCGCGACATCCTCCAGGCGACCTTCCTCAAGTCGCTGACGCACCTCGATCAGCTCGAGGGCAGCGAGACCGGATCGCTGATGGCGTGGCTCGCGCGGATCGCGGAGAACGAGATCCGCGATCGCGCGGATTTCGAGGGGCGCCAGCGGCGGGATGCCGCGCGCGAGGTGCCGATCGACGACGACGCGGCGTTTCGCGCGTCGGCGCATTCGGCGCTGTCGGAGGTGATCCTCGACGAGGAGGCGCTGCAGCTCGAACGCGCGCTCGAGGCGTTGTCGCCCGCGCACCGCGAGATCATCCTGCTGCGGAAATTCGAGGAACTGTCGTTCGCCGAGATCGGCGGCCGGCTCGGGAAGTCCGAAGATGCGTGCCGGATGCTGCTCGCGCGCGCGATGACGGCGCTCACGCTGAAGCTGTCGGAGACGGCCGGATGAGCAGCACGACCGCGGAACTCGAGGCACGCGTCGCGCGGTTCATCGAGCACCACGTGCTCCATGGCCCGCGGTGCTGAATCGCAAGTGCCTTCACGGCGGCAGACAGGTCCCCGAAGCGCGTGGCCGGATGGCCGCGCGCCTGGCAGGGCGCCGCGCAGCCTCAGAACATGCGCTCGATCTCTGGGAGGAGGCGCGGGAGCGTCAGCAGCCGGGCAGGCTGCCGCACACCCCATTTGTTGCAACCCCGGCGTGGCAATTCCGGATGCACAGCGCGTATTCCTTGCCGACCCCGCCGTCGCGCGGGTGGCTGAAATTAGTGCCGCAGCAGTCAAGGCAGATCTGGACGCACGCGGACTTAGTGTTGTCGGCGGCCAGGCCCAGCGACGCGAGCACGACAGCGATCAGGCCGCCGCCAATCAGGCGGAAGGCCTGCCGGCGCGGCAGGTCCGCGGCCGCGTCCTTGGCGAGCTTGTCGAATCGATCTCCCATTGGACTGTTCTCCTTTGCGGTTAGTGTCCGGAAGCACGCGCCGCGGTTCCCGTCGATGCCAGCGCGAGAATCGCGTCCATACCCAGGGCAACGTTGGCAGCAATGCGGCCCTGTTCGTCGATCAGATACGCAATGGGCGTCGCGAACTTGGCGTACGCCCGGGAGAGCTGCCACTGCTCCTGGAGGGCCACCGGAAACGTCAGCCGATGCTCCGCAACCTTGCGCCGGTTGCGATCGGGGTCCCCCCGGCTCACCATCACGACGCTCACGTCCAGCGTCTCTCTCGAGAGCCGCTCGAGTTTCGGCGCGAGCAGGTTGCACGGCCCGCAGTCCGGATCGGAAAACACGAGCAGCACGCGGCGCCCCACGTAATCGCTGAGCGAAAGTTCGCCGCCATCGAGCCGAGGCAACGTGAACGCCGGAGCCGCCGTGCCTGGCGTCAAGCCGTTCCGGTTGATGCGGCTGCCGGCCAGCGAACGATCCCCGAACGGACGCGGGCCCGGGTGTTCACCGCCGGCGGCGAGTTTTTCGATCTCGGCTTCGAGCGCTTCAACCCGCAGAAGCGTCCGGCCGTTCTGGCGGAGGAGCTGATAGACGAGCCACGCGACGAGCGCCAGAGCCGCCCACGCGAGCACAAGGAAAATGCCGACGAGGCCCGCCACGAAAGTGGTGCTCGAGGCGATCAGGCCCAGACGGCTTTGGTCATCACGTGTCGGGATCCAGGAAGATGCATGGTGACTCGCCTAGCCTACTACAAAATGATGCTGCCCCAGACGATGTTCGTGCCCCACACGATGTTGTCGGAGTCGATCGTGCCCCAGACGATGTTGGTGCCGTTGAGCGTACCCCAGACGATGTTCGAGCCCCAGACGATGTTCGTGCCGTCGGTCCAGCCGATGAGGCCGGTGCCCCAGACGATGTTCGTGCCCCAGACGATGTTCGTGCCCCACACGATGTTGTCGGAGTCGTACTCCGTGCCCCACACGATGTTGTCGGAGTCGGAGTCCGTGCCCCACACGATGTTCTGCGTCCACGCCAACTGGTTCGTGTAGATGGCGGTGGTGCCCCACACGATGTTGGTGCCCCACACGATGTTCTGCGCCCACAACAGCGTCTCGCCGGCAATCGTGGTCGACTGTGAGACGCCCGTCGCGAGCCACCACGACCCGACGGGCGTGGCCGTGTCGATCGCCCGCCCGAGGTCGATGGCGCCCGCCGCGTTGAGCGCGCCAGCGCCCTGCGTCAGCGTGTCGTACGCCGCGCCGGTCGCGTCGTGCATGCGGAACGCGGTGAACTGCATGATGGCCTTGACGGCGTTCGGCGTCAGCGACGGACGCGCCGGATAGCCATTGGCGGTGCGGCTCGCTTCGAGCAGCAGCGCGACTGCGCCGCTCGCCACGCCCGCCGCCATGCTGGTCCCGCTGAGGCGAAGGTGCCCGGAGTCGACCCGGACCGCCGGGTACGTCTTGTAGAGATAACTCCTCAAGCTGCCGTCGGAAACCAGGCGGTGGCCGTCGGCCAGGATGTCCGGCTTCGCCATGCCGTCGTACCACGTCGGCCCGCGCGAGCTGTAGGGCGCCGGAATGTCGTCGCCGCGCCCGACCGTACCCTGATCCTCGAACGCGCCGGCCGTGAGCGACGACGGCGCGTTGCCGGGCGACGTGACGCCCGCATATCCCGGCTGCCCCGTCGCCGGATTGACGCCGAAGTTGCCGGCCGAGGTGACGACCACGATCCCGGCGCGGGCGGCCGCCTCGACGGCCTGCACGAGCGGGTCGGTCGCTGCCGATTCGTAAATCGGATGGCCGAGCGAGAGGTTGATGACGTCGATGCCGAGCGCTTGCCTGTTCACGGTCGCGAACGTGAGCGCCTTGATGACGTCGCTCGTCTTCCCGGACCCCTTGCCGTCGAGCACCTTCATCACGATCAGGCGCGCCGCGGGCGCCACACCCTGGTACTGGCTGGCGACGGCGCCGCTGCTGCCGATCAGGCCCGCGACGTGCGTCCCGTGGCCGTAGTCGTCATACGCCCCGGCGTAGCTGCCGCCCGCGTTGACGAAGTCGTAGAAGGCCGGAATCCGGCCATCGAAGTCCTTCGACGGCGTGATGCCCGAATCGAGAATCGCGATGCCGATGCCTTTGCCGGTCGGACTCGCGGAGGTCAGGCCCAACGTCTCGCGCAGCACGTCGGTGCCGGAGCCGCCCGAGCTGGGGGCGGCGAAGGCCGAGACCGGCGAATTGATCGACACCGAGGCGATGGCCTCGTCGGCCGCCATCGCGTCGAACTGGGCCGGCGACACGCGGATCGTCAGCGCATCGAGCGTGGCGTGCTCCGCTTCGACGACGCCGCCGCTGGCCTTCAACCGATCACGGACCGCGGCGCGCTGGCCGGGGCTGGTCCGGACGATGACGCTGAGCGGGGTCGTCGAATCCGTGAGCCGCACCGCGTTGAGGGCACGATCGAGTTTTTTGAGAGCGCCCTGGCCCGCCGCCCACGAGGTGCCTGGAAGCCAGAGAGTGGCGAGAACCAGAACGAGTGCGGCCACGCGAACCGGAACTCGACTGGAAGAGCTGGGGAGTGTCTTACATGAAAGCATTTGTGAAAGGCTCAGCAATTCGCGGGCCGACTTTGCCGAGCTTGAGACAATTCGCGTTAAGTTCTTTATTAACTATACTTACGGGCTTGACTGAGACTGGACCGCTCGCACAGTTCTTGGATCGTCTGTGCCAGACTTAGACACGTCGATGGGCCCGAACGGCCTTCTGTGGGCGGTTCGGCCTGACAGGTCAATGACTTGACCGATGGTGTTCCAGAATAGACCACGAAATACCGAAATGGAGCACTCGCAGCATGGAGCGGCGGGACACATGGAACCTCCTCGTACCCCCGGCGGATTGTCCTTTCGCCTGGTTCATCCAGTCCTCGGAGATCGAGCGCGAGCGCGACGCGCCGGCGCCCCCCGGCGTGGTGGTGGTGTCCTCCTGCTCGCATAGGCGTCATCGGCGTGCGGAACCGTACGTGGTAAGGTTGCCGCCCATGGAGGCCGCCGCGCACGCGCGATGACGGCGCTGACGCTGACGCTGTCGGAGATCGCGCGATGAGCAGCACGACCTCGGAACTGGAGGCACGCTTCGCGCGGTTCGTCGAGCATCACGTGCTCCACGGCACGCGGCTGCCGATGGAACAGCTCTGCGGCGACCGCCCGGACCTCGCGCATCCCCTCGAGGCGCTCATCCGCCGGTACCTGTCGATCACGGCGAGGCTGGACAGCGACAGTGTGGGCCCGGCCTTTCAGGCCGGGCGCCACGACAGCGACGCGACATCCACGGCTGGGCGTTTACCTTACGTCGAGGGCTTCCAGACCATCGAGCGGATTGGCACCGGCGGCATGGGCGAGGTCTACAAGCTCAAGGACCTGCGCCTCGATCGCACCGTCGCGGCCAAGGTCATTCGACGGGATGCCCCGGCCATCCGCGCGGACATGGCCTCGTTCCTGAGCGAGGCGCGCGCGCTCGCGCTCTTCTCGGACCGACGCATCGTCCAGGTGTTCGAGTTCCGGCCGGACGCCGACCCTCCGGTCATCATCATGGAGTTTGTGGACGGCTTCGAGCTGGGGAAGCTTGCGCCGTCGCTCGAGTTCGCGCAGCGCGCGCGCATCATGGTCGAGATCTGCGAGGCGGCGCACCACGCCCACACGCTCGGCCTCCAGCATCGCGACCTGAAGCCGTCGAATATCATGCTCGACGCGAGGCTCTCGCCGCGCATCCTGGATTTCGGCCTGAGCTCCGGCGATCCGGCGCGAGGCCACCTCAAAGGAACACTTCCCTACGTCGCCCCCGAGCAGCTGGATCCGTCGCGGCCGATCGACGCACGGACCGACGTGTATGCCCTTGGCGTGATCTTCTACGAGATGCTGGCCGGCCGGCCGCCCTATGCCGGTGAGGACGGTGCGGTGATCGACAGCATTCGCCGCGGGCGGCCGCGGCTGCCCGTGGAGGTGGACGCGAGGGTGCCGGAGCCGCTCCAGGCGATCGCGCTGACCGCCATGGAAGCGGATCCGGCCGCGCGGTTCCAGTCCGCGTCCGACATGGCGGCGGACCTGCGCCGGCACCTGGACGGCCGCCCGATCCTCGCGCGGCCTTCTCTGTACGCCTCCACCCTCGGATCGCGCGTCGAGCCGCATCTCGATCACATCGGCGAATGGCTGCGGCTGCGGCTCATCTACCCGCACGAGGCGGATCGGCTGCGCGGCGCGTATCGCGCGCTCGAGGCGCGGGAGGACGACTGGATCGTCGAGAGCCGCGTGCTCTCGTACACGCAGATCGCGCTCTACCTCGGGGCGTTCCTGCTGTTCTGCGGGAGCATCTTCTATTTCTTCGCCGCCCGCGTGTACGACAAGGTCCAGGGAGTCGCGGCGCCGGCCGCCGTGCTCGGGCTGCCGTTCATCGGACTCAATGCGGCGGCGCACCTCCTCTACCGCAAGGACCACAAGGCGGTCGCGGTCGCGTTCTATCTCGCGGCCGTCGTGCTGCTGCCGCTGTTCCTGCTCATCGTGTTCTACGAGACGAACCTGCTCGTCGCCGCGCCCGATGCGGCCGGCCAGCTCTTCTCCCGCGACATCGTGTCGAACCGGCAGTTGCAGGTCACCACGTTCGTGGCGTGCGGCTGGTGCGCGTGGCTCGCGCTCCGGACGAGGACCATCGCGCTCAGCACCGTGTTCACGCTGCTCGCGCTGACGGCCGCGCTCGCCATAATCTCGGATTTCGGCCTGCGGACGTGGTGGGACGACAGCCAGTGGGACAAGCTGTCGCTGCACCTCCTCCCCCTGGTCTTCGGCTACGCGGCGATCGGGATCGCCGCCGAACGGTCCAACCGGCCGTGGCTGAGCCGTCCCGCCTTCCTCGGCGGCGCCGTGCTGCTCGTCGTCCTGCTCGAGCTGCTCGCGCTCAACGGGAAGATGTTCGAGTATCTCGGAGGATTGTCACTGACCTCACTTCAGCCGGCGCAGGTCAGCGACCCGCAGTTGCTGAACACCATCGCGGCCATGACGGTCAACGGGGTGGTGTTCTATCTGGTCGCCGTCGTGCTCCATCAGCGGGCATCAGAGGTGGTGAGACCGTCGGCGCAACTGCTCTTCACGATCGCGCCCTTCGCGATGCTTCACCCGATCGGGTACCTGGTGCGGACGGCGGAGTACGCGCGGGGTTTCGACTGGGCGTACCTCGCCGTTGCGGGTGCGATCGTGATGCTCAGCGAGAAGCGGCAACGCCGGAGCTTCTACTATGCGGGGCTGCTGAACCTCGGGCTCGCCCTGTATTTCATCGCCGAACGCCGCCACTGGTTCGATCGGCCTGCCTGGGCGATCGCGATTGTGGCCGCGGGCCTCGTAACACTGGGCGTCGGCTTCGCCCTGGACCGCCGCCGCGGATAACCTCCACTGAAGCACACGGATGGATTCAAACCACGGAAGAACACAGAAGAACACTGTTTGGGAATTCACCACGGAAGAACACAGAAGAACACTTAGCCCTGCTCCCGGGGCTTGAATACGCTCAGGTGCTTGAGATGGCCGGTGCGCACGGCAATGTATTCCGAGTGCTCGATCTTCAGCTCGTTCGCGATGCGGCGGATCTCGTTGTCCTCGGCGGTGAGGATGGACTCGTCGCTCGACGAGACGGCGAACAGGCAGTCGATGAGCGCGAGCTTCTGCTCGTGCGTGGCGATCCGATCGAACTCGCGCGTGACGAGGAAATCGTCGGTGCCGCCCGATCGGGTGGCGAGCGCGCGCGTAATCTGGACGATCAGTCCGGCCACCTCGATGGGGAGGTCGGCGCGCAGCGCGACCAGCCGCTCCATCTCGCGCGCCTCGCCGTCGGTGACCTCGTGGTCGGCGCGCGCCGCGCGCGTCAGGATGTAGGCGAAACAGGCGACGTAGTGCGCGCGATCGGGCTCGAGACCGCCGAGCGCCTGCTCGATCTCGGCCAGGGGACCGCGGTCCTCAGGCTCCTGTTGGCGCTCCAGCCCGAGCCAGCTCCAGATTGACATCGCGCCAGTTTATTCCGGTTCGTCGCGAACGATGCTGATCATCGGCTCGTAGAGGCGCGTCCCCCAGCATTCGGGGCACTTGCCGGGCTTGGACAGCTTTTCCTCGCCGAAGGTGAAGCCGCAGGCTTTGCACCGCGCGGGAATGATGCTGACGATATGGCCGGCCGCCCTCGCCGAGCGGATGAGATGTCGCAGATCGTCCTCGACGTCCGCCCGCCGCAGCCCCAGCTCACGCGCTATGGATGAGACGCTGCGCGGCTCGGTCAGCATCTCCTGCAGGGCTTTGCGAAAAGCCATCGCCTCAACTGTATATCGCCCGCTCCAATTCGCTCCATCCCTTATTGCGGCCCCGCTCTTGCACATGGGCCGTACGCTCCCCAGAGCCGGTGACTCCCGTGTATCGAGCGCCGAAGGTCATCCCCTTGCTGTAGCTTTTTGCGACGCTTGCCTTAGTGAGTAGTGTCGTTCGCGTTGCGCGAAGTCCCCACGGCTGGTGGGAGGTTCGAGGAATCGACGGGCAGGTCATCGTCCGTTACGTTTCTGAATTCCAGGCGTGGGAAGCAGGACGTGCCGCGGCCATTCGGCAGGGAGCGGATCTCGTCATCCAACAGAGCGAAGGCGGGAACCGATACGAGATGTTCGATGTGGCATCCGGAACCTTGAGGGCGCTGCCGGAAATCAACGAAGGAGCTGCCGAAGGCGTCGCGTCGCCGCGCTGGCTGATCCTCCTCGTGGACGATCTTCTCGACGCGCGCGAGCTCTACGCGCAGTACCTCACCTACGCCGGTTTCAGCGTCGTCACCGCGATCAACGGACACGAGGCCGTCCGGCTCGCGGAGCTGTTGCATCCCGATTTGATCCTGATGGACATCAGGCTGCCCGGGATGGACGGCCTCGAGGCGACGTCCGACCTGAAGGCCAACCCTGCCGTGGCCGACATCCCCGTCGTCGCCATCACCGCGGACGAGTCCGAGGAGGTGCGCGAGCGGGCGCAGCGGGTCGGCTGCAGCGCGTTCATCTCGAAGCCGGCGCTGCCCGACGCGGTCGCGCGGTCGATCGTCGCGATTCTCTCCGGCGAGCAGCGGCTCGACAGCAGCACGGACGGCGGGTAACGGCGTTCCAGCGAGTCGGTGAATTGGTGAAATCGGTGAATTGGTGAACGACCCCACAATTCACTAATTCACGAATTCACGAATTCAGGGGCCCTGACCGCGAAATGCTCGAACAGGAACGGATGATCCGGGCTCGTGCTTCGTTTGCGCACGAGCGGATCCACCGAAGGACCGCGCGCGCCGACGTAGAACGGCGTGTCCGGCTCGCCCGCCACGCGCTCCGTCGTCGTCAGCAGCAGATCGTCGACGAGACCGGCATCGATCAGCGACGTCGCGGTGTTTCGCCCGCCCACCGCCGACACGTTCACGATGCCGAATTCGGAGCGGAGGATCTCGAGCGGCCGGCGCGGCGTGCCATCGTCCATGGTGAGGATCGTCATCCATGGCCTCCGAGCGCGCGCGGGCTCGAGCAGCCCGCGGCCGTCGGGCGTCGTGATGAACACCACCGGGACCTCGGACACGTTGCAGGCAAGCGTGCCCTCGACGTCGAACCGGCCGGCGGTGACGATCACCTGTATGGGATGGCGCGGCAGGCCCAGCTCGTTGCGCAGCTCGACGAGCTCCGGATGCCAGACCGAGAAGAACACGTCCGGTCCCGTCGCGGTCTTCGCGCCGGCCATCACCGCGCCCGCCGCGACACGCGACACCCCCTCGTAGATGACGTGCTGGTCCACAGGGCCGCCCCCAAGGTCCCCGGGATCGAGCGCCTCCGTGTTCCCGTCGTGCGACCGGACGAAAACGAGCGACACCGCCGGAAGCGGCGCGGGACGTTCGGCGAGCCGAAACCAGCCGTCGTACAGCCGGCGCGTCCAGTCGTTGCCGATCGATCTCCATCCGCACCGGCCTGGGAAGTCCTCGAGCGTGCGCAGCGGATCGAGCGGCGCGGTGGCCGCCTCGTGTCGCTTCCGCGCCGCAAACTCCGCGAAGGACATCCCCGCGCTATCCGGCGGGCTTCAGGAGGAGGAATCCCAGTGGCGGTACGACGAGGCGCAGCGAGTCCGCGTGGCCGTGCGACGCGATGGGCTCGGTGAACACCACGCCCGCGTTTCCGACGTTGCCTCCGCCGTACAGCTCCGAGTCGCTGTTGACGAGCTCGACATACGAGCCCGCCGCGGGCACGCCGATCCGGTAGCCCTCGCGCGGAACCGGCGTGAAATTGAGCACCGCCACGACGAACGCCCCGCCGCGGCCGCGCCGGATGAACGACACGACGCTGTTCTCGTTGTCGTTGCAGTCAATCCACGAGAAGCCCGAGCCGTCGAAATCGACCTCGAAGAGCACCGGCTCCGACGAGTAGACGTGGTTCAGATCCCGCACGAGCCTGCGGATGCCGCCGTGCAGCGGCTCGTCGAGCAGGTGCCAGTCGAGGCTTCGATCGTGGTTCCACTCGCGCGGCTGACCGAATTCGTCCCCCATGAACATCAGCTTCTTGCCCGGGTGCGCGTACATGAACCCGTAGAGCGCACGAAGCGTTGCGGCTCTCTGCCAGGCGTCGCCCGGAATCTTGCCGTAGAGGGACCCTTTGCCGTGGACGACCTCGTCGTGCGAGAAGGGCAGGATGAAGTTCTCGGTGAAGGCGTACAGCAGCGAGAAGGTCAGGTGATTGTGGTGCCAGCGGCGGTGGATCGGATCCTGGCGCATGTATTCCAGGATGTCGTTCATCCACCCCATGTTCCACTTGTAGGTGAAGCCGAGGCCGCCGACATACGCCGGACGGCTGACCGACGGCCAGGCGGTCGACTCCTCCGCGACGGTAATGGTGCCCGGCAGCTCGCCGTGCGTGAGCGTGTTCAGCTCGCGGATGAAATCGATCGCCTCCAGGTTCTCGCGCCCGCCGAACTTGTTCGGCACCCATTCTCCATGCTCGCGCGAGTAGTCGAGATACAGCATCGAGGCCACCGCGTCGACGCGCAAGCCGTCGGCGTGGAACTCGTGCAGCCAATAGAGCGCGTTGGCGAGCAGGAAGCAGCGGACCTCGTTGCGCCCGTAGTTGAAGATCAACGTGCCCCAGTCGTAGTGCTCCCCTTGTCGCGGATCCTCGTGCTCGAAGAGCGCGGTTCCGTCGAACCGGGCGAGCCCGTGCGCGTCCTTGGGAAAATGTCCGGGCACCCAGTCGAGCAGCACGCCGATGCCGGCGCGGTGGCAGGCGTCCACGAAGGCCTTGAAGTCCCTCGGCGACCCGAAGCGGCTCGTCGGCGCGAAGAACCCCGTCACCTGGTAGCCCCACGACCCGGAGAACGGGTGCTCCATGACAGGCAGCAGCTCGATGTGCGTGTAGCCCATCTCCTTGACGTAGGGGATGAGCCGTTCCGCCAGCTCCGCATACGTCAGATAGCGATCGTTTTCGTGCGGCACGCGCGCCCACGAGCCCAGGTGCACTTCGTAGATCGCGAGCGGCCGCTCGAGCCACGAGCCGGCCGCCTGGCGCGCGCCGATCCACTCGGCGTCGCCCCATTCGTAGTCCGGACTGCAGATGACGGAGGCCGAGAGCGGCGGCACCTCGAATGCGAAGCCGAAGGGATCGACCTTCAGCAGCAGCTCCCCGTTCTTCGTGTGCAGCTCGAATTTGTAGCGCTCGCCGGCCTGCGCGGCCGGGACGAAGATCTCCCACACACCGCTCGTCCCGAGCGACCGCATCGGATGCGCGCGGCCGTCCCACCCGTTGAAGTCCCCCACCGCGCTGACCCGCTCGGCGTTGGGGGCCCACACGGCGAAATGCACGCCGGCGGTGTCGCCGACGCGCATCGGATGCGCGCCCAGCTTCTCGTAGATGCGTGTGTGACGCCCCTCGCCGAACAGATACAGGTCGTAGTCGGTCAGCACGTGGCCGTGTCGCGACCGATCGTCGAGTTCCCGCCTCGACCCGGCGGGGCGCGTCATTGTCCCTCCGCCGGGACTTCGGCGGCGCGGGGGGCGATCGACCGTGAGGCCAGCCACGTCCGGCGGTGCACTTCGTCGGGGCGATCGCCGGGTCCATCGAGCGAGGTCACCCGCAAGGACTGATACAGCGGACACCAGCCGCTCACGCCCGAGAGGGCGACGATGACCCCCGCGACCCGGAGTGGCGCGCGGGTGGACCGCGGCGCGCGGCCCGCGGCGAAGATCAGCGCGGCGCCGCCGAGCGTCCGCAGCACGCGCTCGAAGTCGCCGACATTCTGCACGCCGAGCCGCTCGTCGGCGGCGGCGTCGGTCAGCATGTTCATCTCGACGAGCGCGCCGGTCAGCGTGTCGTTGTCGGGCTCGACGAGCGCCTGCCCTCCGAGACCGAGATCGATTGTCGGCGTCCGCCGCTTGCCGCCGTTCAACGCAACCGCGCGCTCGAGCGCGTCGAGGTCGTCGTCGATGTTCAGGTAGCGGTGCGCCACGCCCAGTCGCCGGAGGAGACGTCGCGACCGTCGCGTGTCCTCGCACCAATCGGCGCCATACACAATGATCATGTCAGTCGATAGTCCAACGTCTCTGTTCTTACACGCTGTAGCGCAGCCCTTCAGGGCTGCCTTCTCAGGTCACAGCGCCACCAGCAAGGCGGCGCCCGTCAGCGCAAGCGCGACGAGCAGGAGCCAGGGCGCGGTCGACGCGGCCGCGCTCTGCGATTCTCCGCTGCCATCGGCGGCGCTCCACGCGGAGATCCCCTGCCATCCTGCAAACGCACAGCCAAGCGCACCGAACGCGCACGCCCATCCGGCGCCAAGCAGCGAACGCGGAACGCCCGCGCGCATCCCGGGAAGCCACACGGCAAGCGCTGCCGAAAGCATCCACGCGGCGATCGCCATCGCGGCAATGAGCCGCAGATGTCCCACCGCCCGTTCCGCGGCCTGTCGCCGAAGCTCGGCACGAAGCGCCTGCTCCGCGCGGCGCCGCTCGGCGTCAACCTGCTCGCGTTCCAGATCCGTCCGCGCGCGGTCGCGATCGAAAGCCTCCTTCAGCGCGGCCACGACGACGCCCGCCAGCCGGGCCTCGAGCGGTCCGCCGGCGCCGGTGGTCGCCTCCAGGTCGGTTCCGGCGCCTCGACGGATTCGCCCGGTGACCTGCGCCAGGCTGCTGACCGCGTCGAGAACGCGCATCCACTGCGCCATGCCCATCTCCTGAGCTTATGGACATTACGCCAGGTCAATCAAGCACAACCAAACTTGATTGGCGGGGCCCCCTGCACCCCGCCAAGCTCGTCGCTCGCGGGGACCCCTTCGCCCCGCGCCGCTCCTCGCGCTCTTGAATGGCGGGGCCCCCTGCACCCCGCCAAGCTCGTCGCTCGCGGGGACCCCTTCGCCCCGCGCCGCTCCTCGCCCCGCGCCGCGTGCGCTTTGCCAAAGGCACCCGGTTTGACCTACGATGCGAGTGTCTTCCCAGGCTTTCCCGACAACCGTCTATTCGTGTGCAGGCGGAGCCCCGTCTGTCTCCGCCGGCCGTTTATTTCGAGGCAATCTTCATGAGAATGAAACGATTCATTCCGCTGATCGGCCTGCTGGCCGCTCTCACCGCGTACACCGTCGTCCCGCGCGCCGAGGAAGGATTCTGGCCGTACAACAGCATCCCCAAGGCCGCCATCAAGGCCAAGTACAAGTTCGTCGTCACCGACGCGTGGCTGAACCACCTGCAGCTCGCGACGGTGCGCTTCGGCGGGGGCACCGGATCGATCGTGTCGCCGCAGGGCCTCGTGCTGACCAACCATCACATCGGCCTCAGCACGCTGCAGCGCCTCAGCACGCCCGAGAAGGACTACGTGAAGAACGGGTTCTACGCACCGGCCTTCGCGGACGAGCTGAAGGTGCCCGGCATGACACTGAGCGTGCTGCAGAGTATTGAAGACGTCACGGACAAGGTGAACAACGCGGCGGTCGCTTCGGCGACGACGCCGCAGGCGGCTGCAGCGGCCAGGCAGAAGAACGTCGCGGCGCTGCAAGGGGAGCCGCAGAGCGGCAAGCAGGTCGTCGCGCTCTACGCGGGAGCCGTGTACAACCTCTATACCTACAAGGTCTTCACTGATGTGCGCCTGGTGTTCGGCGTCGAGTACCAGACGGGCTTCTACGGCGGCGATCCGGACAACTTCACGTATCCGCGCTACAACCTCGACGTGTCGATGTTCCGGCTGTACGAGAACGACAAGCCGGCGGTGACACCGAACTACCTGAGATGGTCGCCCGCGGGAAGCAAGGAGGGGGAACTCGTCTTCACGACGGGCCACCCGGGCTCCACGCAGCGTCTGAACACCGTCGCGCACCTCAAGTACCGCCGCGATCTGGCGCTGCCGTTCAGCGTCGCCAGCAACGAAACGCGCGAAACGGCGATCAAGAAGTGGGCGGCGCTCGGACCCGACAACGTCCGCCAGACGACCACGGAGTTGTTCGGCGTGCAGAACAGCCTGAAGTCGCAGCGCGGCCAGTTGAAGGCCCTCCAGGACGAGACGATCATGGCGCGGAAAGAGGCGGCCGAGAAGCGGCTGCGCGCGGAGCTGGCGAAGAACGCCGACAAGCAGAGGGAACTCGGCGACGCGTGGGACACGATCGAGAAGTCGGTGGCGGTGGCGCGCGAGCTGGACGCCGACCGCAACTTCATCGTCAATGCGGCAGGATTGAACTCGACGCTGTTCTCGCAGGCCAGGGCTCTTGTCCGTGCGGCGTACTCTCCCGCTCCGGCCGAGGGACGTGGGGCCGCCGGGCGCGGCGGGGCCGGCGGACGTGGCGGTCAGGCAGCGCCCGGAGGCCGCGGCGGTGCCCAGGCGGCGATCAACCCGGCCCGCGAGAAGCTGAATCTGACCGAATCGCTCACCTTCATGCAGAAGTACCTCGGGGCGAACCACCCGATCGTCAAGCGGATCCTCGGCGACAAGACGCCGGAGGCGCGGGCGACGGAACTCGTCGAAAAGACGAGGATCACGGACACCGAGATTCGCACGCTGCTCCAGGCGGGCGGCAAGGCGACCATCGACGCGTCCACCGACCCGATGATCGTGCTGGCGCGCTCGCTCGAAGCCGATGCGCAGGCGATCACCAAGCGGCTCGACACCGAGGTCACCAGCGTGCAGGCGGCGGCGTATCCGAAGATCGGGCAGGCCGTGTTTGCGGTCGATGGACCGAAGGCGTACCCCGATGCCACGGGGACGCTGCGCCTGTCGTACGGCACGGTGAAGAGCTACATGGAGGACGGGAAACGGGTCGCGCCGTACACGACCCTCGCGGGCATCTTCGAGCGCTCGGCCCGGCACAACGGCCAGCCGCCCTTCGACCTGGCGCCGAGCTGGACCGCGGCGAAGGACGCGCTCGATCCGAAAGTTGCCTTCGATTTCGTCAGCACGAACGACATCGTCGGCGGCAACAGCGGGTCGGCCGTGGTGAACAAGAAGGGAGAGCTCGTCGGGCTGATCTTCGACGGCAACATCCAGTCGCTGTCGGGCTACGTCATCTACGAAGAAGAGATCAACCGCGCGGTGTCGGTGGATTCGCGCGCGATCGTCGAGGCGCTCCGGAAGATCTACAAGGCGACGGCGATCGCCGACGAGATCGCCACGCGGCGTCCCGTGGGGACCAAGTAATTAGTGAGTTGGTGAATTGGTGAGTTGGTGAGTTGGTGAGTTGGTGAGTTGGTGAATTGAACATGGTCGTGAATTCACTAATTCACTAATTCACTAATTCGCCGATTTCTCTGTGTCCCGTGCGGAGACAGCCGGGACCTGGCCGCAGCATCCGGCGGCCATGCACTCGTCGCACAGCTTCTGCCCGCACAACGCGCAGTGGTCGAACAGGTCAGCTCCCGACGGGCCGGCTCCACAGCGGGCACATTGCATACTCTCAGCTTAGCACCAGCTATCAGCTATCAGCTTTCAGCTTTCGGCGGGACAAGCCTTGCAGCTGACAGCTGACAGCTGACAGCTGACAGCTGATGGCTGATGGCTGATGGCTGACGGCTGCCTGGGAAGGGGTTGTCTTCATCGTGACCGCGATGGCCTGATCCATCGCGTCACGAGTTTGGTCAGCTCCCGGGCCCAGAGCACGGTGCTTGCGGCCGCGGCGCAGCGCAGCCAGTCGGCGCCGCTCAACGCGACCGTCGAGAACGCCTGTTGCAGGATCGGGGCGTAGACGACCAACAGCTGGAGCGCGAACGACAGGCCAATCGCGCCCCACAGCCACCGGTTGCTGAAGAGGTGCGTGAAGGCGCTCGTCTCGTCGGACCGCGCGTTGAAAACGTTCAGCAGTTGAAAGAGGACCAGCGTGGTGAACGCCATCGTCTGCGCGTACCGGATGTCCCGGGTCCCCTCGATCAGCCCTCCGGGGAGTGACGCGTCGATGGCGAACAGCGTGCCCCCCGCCATGACCGTGCCGACGAAGAAGATGTGAAGCCACATGCCGCGCGTGATCACCGGCTCGTTCCTCGGACGAGGCGGGTCGCGCATCACCCCCCTGTCGGGCGGATCGATCCCGAGCGCGAGAGCGGGCGCGCCGTCGGTGACCAGGTTGATCCACAGGAGCTGGGTGGCGAGGAGCGGCAGCACGATCCCGCCGTTCTCCGGCTTCAGGCCAATGACGTCGGCCAGCACGACGCCGAGGAACATCGTCATGACTTCGCCGATGTTCGACGACAGCAGGTAGCGCAGGAACTTCCTGATGTTCGCGAAGATCGAGCGGCCTTCCTCGATGGCGGCGACGATCGAGGCGAAGTTGTCGTCGGTGAGGACCATGTCGGCCGCTTCCTTCGACACGTCGGTGCCGGAGATCGCCATCGCGATGCCGATGTCGGCGGTCTTCAGCGCGGGCGCGTCGTTGACGCCGTCGCCGGTCATGGCCACGATCGTCCCCTGCTGCTGCAGCGCCCGCACGATCCGCAGCTTGTGGCCGGGATCGACGCGCGCGTAGACGGAGACCTCCCGGACCGTTCGCGCGAGCGCCTCGTCGCTCATCTGCTCGAGCTCGCTCCCGGTCACCACCCGCGCGTCGGTCGCAATCCCGAGATCCGCCGCGATGACCGCCGCCGTCCTCGGATGATCGCCGGTGATCATGATCGGCCGCACGCCGGCCCCTTTCGCTCTCGCGACGGCGTCGCGTGCCTCCTCGCGCGGCGGGTCGATCATGCCGGCCAGGCCGGCGAAGACGAGGTCCTGCTCCACGCCCTCGTCGACGTCGCCGTCCGACAGGCTGTCGGCCGGGAGCGCGCGGTAGGCGATCCCGAGCGTGCGCAGCGCGCGGCTGGCGAGATCTTCGTTGGCCGCCAGGATTTCCGCGCGGCGCCCGGCGGTCAGCGGCCGCGGCTCGTCTCCTTTCAGCTCCTCCGAGCATCGCGCGAGGAGGATGTCCGGCGCCCCTTTCGTGAACACCAGCAACCGCTCGCTCCGCTCGGCGTCGGTGTGGATGGTGGTCATCAGCTTGCGCTCGGACGAGAACGGCACCTCGCCGACCCGCCGGAATCTGGTGTCCAGCACGGCGGCACTCAGTCCGGCCTTGCGCGCCGCGACGACGAGCGCCGCTTCGGTCGGATCGCCGTGGACCACCCAGCGGCCGTCACGCTCCTGCACCACGGCGTTGTTGGCGCGATCGGCGACGGCGAGCGCGCGCTCCAGTTCGATGCGCAGGGCGCCGTCAACCTCGCCGCCCCCCTCGCGCATCACCTCGCCCTGCGGGGTGTATCCCGTCCCGCCAAGTGAGACCCGTCCGCTCGTCGTCACCACGACGCGTACCGTCATCTCGTTCTTCGTCAGGGTGCCGGTCTTGTCGGAGGCAATGATCTCCGCCGACCCCAGCGTTTCCACCGCGCTGAGATGGCGGATGATCGTGTTTCTGCGCGCCATGCGCTGGACGCCGATCGACAGGACGGCGGTCACAATGGCCGGCAGCCCTTCCGGAACCGCGGCGACCGCCAGCGCGACGCCGAGAATCAGCACGTCGAGAAACGCCGCGAGGCCACGGACGTGCTCGACGAGGACAATCGTCGCGATCATGATCACCGCGATCGCCACGACGACGGCGCCGAGCATTTTGCCGACGCGATCGAGCTCCTTTTGCAGCGGCGTCGTGTCGGCGGGCACCTGCTGCAGCATCCCGGCGATGCGTCCCATCTCGGTCTGCATGCCGGTGGCGACCACCACCGCGCGGCCGTGCCCATAGGTCGCCGCCGTGCCGCTGAACAGCATGTTGTCCCGGTCGCCGACCGCCGCGTCGCCCACGAGCGGAGCTGCGTCCTTGGACACCGGCAGGCTTTCGCCGGTGAGCGCGGCCTCGGCCGTCTGCAGCGCGGTCGAGTGCATCACGCGGGCGTCGGCGGGAATCGTGTCGCCTTGTTCGATGAGGACGATGTCGCCGGGCACCAGGTCGATAGCGGGGACGCTGCGCCGCTCGCCGTCGCGGATCACGTGCGCGTGCGCCGCCGCCATCTCGCGCAGCGCGGCGACCGCATTCTCGGCGCGGGCTTCCTGGACGTAGCCCATCAGGGCGTTGAGCAGGACGATCGCGCTGATGGCGATCGCCTCGTACGGCAGCGCGGAATCGCGCTCGTACAGCCACAGCGCGGCGGAGATCGCGGTCGCGATGAGCAGGAGGATGACGAGGATGTCCTCGAACTGCGCGAGGAACTTCCGCCAGGCGGGGGTCGGCGCCTCCGCGGTCAGCTCGTTCCTGCCGTACCGCTCGAGGCGGGCGCGCGCCTCCGCGGCGCTCAAACCGCGGTGCGTGTCGGTCCCCAAACCGGCGAGGACGTCTTCGACTGGCTGCTGATAAGCTTGCGCCGGATGATCCACCAGGGTGCTCACCCTGATCGTAGATCGAGTGAGGGAATAATGTTACGAAGACACATGCTCCGCTGGGCCGTGACCATCGTTGGCGGCGTGGCCACGGTGACGCTCGCTGCTCAGACGCCGCAGCGCAGCGCGGTCCGCCGGCCGGCCACGGCGGCGCCCGTGTTGCGGCCGCCCGCCGTGCCGCTCGTCGCGCACGATCCGTACTTCTCCATCTGGTCGCCCGCCGACCGGCTGACGGACGCGCCGACGGTGCACTGGACGGGCCGCCCGCACCCGATGACGTCACTCATTCGCGTCGACGGCGACACGGCCCGGTTGATGGGCGCGGCGCCGGCCAACATGGCCGCGCTGCCGCAAACCTCCGTGACAGTCCGGCCGACGCACACGGCCTACACGTTCGCGAACGCGCGCGTCAAAGTGACGCTGACGTTCATGACGCCGTCGCTGCCCTCGGATCTCGATGTGTTGTCGCGGCCCGTCACCTACATCACCTGGGACGTCGCGTCGGCGGACGGCAAGCCGCACCAGGTGCAGATCTATTTCGACTGCGCCGCCGACATCGCCGTGAACACCACCGATCAAACCGTGCAACTGGACTATCCGAAGGTGGACGGCCTGGCGGTCGCCCGCGTCGGGACGACGGACCAGCCGGTGCTCGCCCGCCGTGGAGACGACGTGCGGATCGACTGGGGATACGGCTATCTCGCCGCGCCTGCCGGCGCCGGCGCAATCGTGACCGGCGGGAGCGGCGGACGGCTGCGCGGCGCCTTCAACAACAGCGGCACGATTCCCGCCCCTGGCGAGCCGATCGCGCCGGCTCCCGCGTCCGCGGGGCGGCACACGATGGCCGCCGCCTGGGATCTCGGCGCCGTGGGAGCGCAGGCCGCGACGCGCTATGCGATGCTCGCGTACGACGACGTCAAGTCGATTCGATACTTCTCGAACGATCTGGCCGCCTACTGGCGCCGCAACGGCGCGACGATGGAAACGACGCTCGCCGCGGCCGCCCGCGATCGCGACGCGCTCGAAGTCAGGACCCGGGCGTTCGATGCAGAGCTGCAGCACGATCTCGAGGCGGCCGGGGGCGCGAAGTATGCCGCCATCGCGATGCTGGCGTACCGGCAGACGCTGGCCGCCACCAAGCTCGTCGCCGACGCCACCGGACAGCCGCTGCTCTTTCCGAAGGAGAACTTCAGCAACGGCTGCATCGCGACCGTTGACGTCATCTACCCGATGGCGCCGGAATTCCTACTCTTCGGCCCGGTGCTCGCGAAGGCGCTGGTCGTCTCGAATCTCGACTATGCAAGCTCGCCGCGCTGGAAGTTTCCGTTCGCGCCGCACGACCTCGGCACCTATCCGCACGCGACCGGGCAGGTGTACGGGGGCGGCGAGCGGACGGAAGTGAACCAGATGCCGGTCGAGGAAACCGGCAACATGCTGATCCTCGTCGCCGCGATCGCGAAGATGGAAGGGAACGCCGACTTTGCGGGTCGCTACTGGCCGGTGCTGACGAAGTGGGCCGAGTACCTGCGCGACAAGGGCTTCGATCCGGAGAACCAGCTGTCCACGGACGACTTCGCGGGTCATCTCGCGCACAACGTCAACTTGTCGGCCAAGGCGATCGTCGCGCTCGGCGCCTTCGCGCAGTTGGCCGCCCTGCGCGGCGACACTGCGGTCGCCGCCGAGTACCGGACGCTCGCTGAGCAGTTCGCCGGGCGGTGGGCCAAGGAGGCGGATGCCGGCGACCATTTCCGCCTGGCCTTCGATCAGCCCGACACGTGGAGCCAGAAGTACAACCTCGTGTGGGATCGCGTGCTTGGTCTCCACCTCTTCCCCGCCGCCGTCGCGACGAAAGAGATGGCGTTCTATCGACGGGTGCAGGGGCGCTACGGCCTCCCGCTGGACAACCGGCGCCTGTACACGAAGCTCGACTGGATCACATGGACCGCGACGCTGACGGGATCGCGCCGTGACTTCGAGGCGCTCGTCGCGCCGGTGTTCGACTTCCTGAACGCGACGCCGCACCGCGTGCCGATGACCGACTGGTACTGGACGCACGACGCGACGAAGACCGGATTTCAGGCGCGCTCGGTCGTCGGCGGCGTGTTCCTGCGGCTGCTCTACGACGAGAGCGTGTGGAAGAAGTGGAGAGAAGCGGGGAAACGCTGAAGAACCGTGACCACTGTCGCGGGGTTCGATCGTTTTGAGGTCCGCTTTCGCCTCTCCTTGACACATCGGAGCTGAGTCCGACGTAGTAGCGATCCGGCACGCGCTTGCTGCGGAGGATGTACACGAAGCGTTTATGCAGCGCCACGCTCGCTGCTTAGCACACGACGAGCCAGGACAGTTCAGTCGATTTGCCCAGGAAAAGGAAACAACGACTTCGTCGCATAGCAGTTCCTGCAGAGTCGTATCAACGACGGAGTGCAGGAATTGTCCGCCTACGCGGCTTGCACCGCTTCGGCGTGACAGCCTTCGCTGTCAGTTGGCGCGGGTGGGGAATGAGGCTCGGCAGACGGCATGCAATCCAGTGCAGTCTGCCGAGCCGAGCCGAAGCTCCGCGCGAAGCGCGGAGCGAAGGCTGGCGGAGAGGGAGGGATTCGAACCCCCGTGCCGGTTACCCGACAAGACGCTTTCGAGGCGCCCCCGTTACGACCACTTCGGTACCTCTCCGTTTCTTACTTCGCTCGGTGGGGCCCCTTCTTCCCTTCCCCACCTCCCGCCTTCGCCGGTCCGACATCTGCCGGCTTCGGCGGGGCAAGCTGCTGCGCGCGAGCCAGCGGAGGCTTGCCACGCCGTAGCGCCTGCGAAGGCGGGCCCTCGCTTGCGGCCGCAGGCGCTGTCGTTCCGGCAGGGCTAAAGCCCTGCGCTACAGAATGTGGAGCCCCTTCTTCCCTTCCCCACCTCCCGCCTTCGCCGGTTCGACATCTGCCGGCTTCGGCGAGGCAAGCTGCTGCGCGCGAGTAAGCGAAGGCCTGCCGCGCCGTAGCGCCGCCCGCGGCGCGAAGGTGGGCCCTCGCTTGCGGCCGCAGGCGCTTTCGTTCCGGCAGGGCTAAAGCCCTGCGCTACAGAATGTGGAGCACCCTCCCCACCCTCGCTGCGCGCTCCGGCAGGGCTAAAGCCCTGCGCTACGACGTCCGTATCCTGCGTCCCGTAGCGCAGCCCTTCAGGGCTGCCACGCGAGGGCGCGACCTTCTATTGTACCCGCTACGCCCCGTCCTGCGTCCGGCGGTCGCGAAAAAAGGCCTGGATCAAGTCGCGGCACCGCTCTTCGAGCACCCCGCCCTGTGCCGCGATGCGGTGGTTGAGCGACGGGTGCTCGTGCGCCCGCATCGCGGATTCGATCGCGCCGGCCTTGGGCTCCGGGGCACCGTACACGAGCCTGGCGATGCGCGCGTGGATCATCGCGCCGACGCACATCTGGCAGGGCTCGATGGTCACGTAGAGCGTCGCGCCGGTCAGCCGGTAGTTGCCCACCGACATTCCCGCGGCCCGAAGCGCCACGATTTCGGCGTGCGCTGTGGGGTCGTGCGACGAGACGGGCTGGTTGAAACCGCCGCCGACGAGCTTCCCCTCGAGCACCACGACCGCGCCGACCGGCACTTCGCCCGCTCGCAGACCCTCGCGCGCCTGCACGAGCGCCCGCTCCATCCACAACTCGTCCGATGCAGCCGCGAACTCGTCCGTGGGCATCCGTAAATTGTACATGCGAGGACGGTGGTGGGTGCTGGGTGCTGCCCCGGAAGCGGCTCAGCGCGGGAGGCGCTTGGCGTAACCGGAAAGTTCGACCGTTGCGGTGAGGATTTCCGCGGCGCGCACACCTTTGATCCCGGGCTGCCCGCCTCCAACCGAGACGATGACGCGCCCCGGTTCGATCGTGCGCTCGCCGTTCTCGCGCAGCGACGACAGGTCCCTGTCCGACAACGTGAAGCGCACGGTCCTTCGTTCTCCCGGCCGCAGCAGGATCCGCGTGAAGCCTTTCAGCGATCGAAGCGGGCCGGATGAACCTGCGTCGCGCGCGACGTACACCTGCACGACCTCGTCGGCAACGACACCGCCGCTGTTCTCAACGTCGATCGCGAGGTGGAGTGACTCGTCGGTCGCAATTCCGCGGGGCACCTGCAGGTTCGAGTACTGGAAGGTGGAATAGCTCAGACCGTAGCCAAACGGGTAAAGCGGCTGGCCGGTGAAGTACCGGTACGTCCGTCCCTTCATCGCGTAGTCATCGAACGGCGGCAGTTGATCCGTCGATCGATAGAAGGTGACCGGCAGGCGTCCACCCGGACTGACACGACCGAACAGGACGTCCGCGACAGCGGTCCCGCCGGACTGTCCCGGATACCACGCTTCCAGAATCGCCGGCACGTGCTCGTCCGCCCAGTTCACGGCGACCGCGCTGCCGTTCAGCAGTACCAGCACGACGGGCTTCGCTCCCGCCGCTTCGACAATCGCCTTCAGCAGCGGCTCCTGACCGTCGGGAAGATCGAGTCGGGTGCGATCGCCGCCTTTGAACCCCTCGACCGCGACGGACATCTCCTCGCCCTCGAGCTCCGACGACAACCCGAGCACCACGATGACGGCGTCTGCCGCCCGTGCGGCGTCCAGCGCCGCGCCTCGCTCGTCCGGCCGCACCCCGGGGACCTGCCACAACAGCCTGCCGACGGCATCGTACTTTTCGTGCTCGTATTCGATGCGGATCGGATACTTCACGCCCTCACGCAGCGTCACGCGCCCCGTCCTCAGCGACGGCTCGTGATCGCTGCGGCCGTAGGCGATCTGCTTGTTGTCGATCAGGACGCGAAACGAGGTCGCCCCGCGGAATCCCAGCGTGTAGACGCCCGTCGCCGGCGCAGTGAGTTCGCCCGTCCAGCGCACGCTGAAGATCTCGCCGAGACCATCGACTGGAAGACGATCCGCCCAATCGAAGTCCACCACTTGCTCCGCTCGCGTGGCAACCGGCGCGCCGTCGAAGTGGCCGCGATAGTAGGCTGCCGTAAGCGACAACGCGGATGCCGGAACGGGGACCAGGTCTGGCAGGCCGGGCGCCAGGGGACCGCCGCGGGCATAAAAAACTTTCGTGGACGGGCCGGCCGCGGCTTCAATCCCGCGCCGAATCGTTACCGGACTGACGGGCGTGCCGTTGTAGTTCCCCAGCAGCACGTCCACGTCGTCGGCATTGGCTCCGATAACGGCGATCGTGCCGAGGCCCTTCCGCAAGGGCAGCGTGCCGCCGTCGTTCTTGAGCAGCACGATGGATTTTCGCGCGGCCTCCAGCGCGAGCGCCTGGTGCGCCGGAGAGTTCACGACGGCCTCGTATGTCAGCGTCGTGAACGGCACACGAGCGGGCGGGTCGTAGACGCCGAGCCGCATCTGCGCCTGCAACAGGCGCCGAAGCGCGATATCGACGTCACGTTCGGTGATTGAACCGGCGCGGACGCCGTCCGCAAGAGTCAGGAACGCGTCGGGAGATCCAGCCGACCACGACCCGCTTCCGCACTCGAGGTCCGTGCCAGACCGGAGCGCCAGCGCGGCAGCCTCGACGTCGGTCGCGCGCGTCTTGTGGCCCTGGTAAATGTCCTGCACCGCCCCGCAATCGGAAACCACATAGCCCGTGAAGCCCCACTCGCCGCGCAGAATCGTCCCGAGGAGCTCGTTGTTGGCGCACGCGGGAACGCCGCGCACGCTGTTGTACGCGCACATGACCGATCCGGCCTTGCCGTCGACGACGGCGGCGCGGAACGCGGCCAGGTACGTCTCGAAAAGATCGACGTCGCTCACTTTCACGTTGACCGTGTGGCGCGTGGACTCAGGTCCGCTGTGCACCGCAAAGTGCTTCGGCGTCGCGATCGTCTTCAGATACCGCGGGTCGTCGCCCTGCATACCCTTGACGAAGGCCACGCCCATCGCACCGGTGAGGAACGGGTCTTCTCCGTACGTCTCCTGTCCCCGTCCCCAGCGCGGGTCGCGGAAGATATTGATGTTGGGCGACCAGAACGTGAGCCCCTGATACAAGTGGCGATCGCCCCGGCTGATCCAGCGGTTGTTCATCGCGCGCGCTTCGTCGGCAATCGCCGTGGCCACGCGGTGCATCAGGTCCGCGTCCCACGTCGCCGCCAGCCCGATCGCCTGCGGGAACACCGTGGCCCTCCCGGTGCGCGCGACGCCGTGCAGCCCTTCGTTCCACCACGGAAACGCCGGGATGCCGAGCCGCTCGACGGGCGCCGCGCGCTCGATCATCAGGCTGACCTTCTCGTCGAGCGTGAGGCGGCCGATCAGATCGTCGATGCGCTGCTCGATCGGCAGGTCGGGGTTGCGGAACGGCAGCGCCCCTTGCGTCTGGGCGCTGCCACGAAGCAGCGCGAGGGCCGCGAACACAACCACGAGTATGCCTGGTCGCCTCATCGCGCATTTCCTCCCGCGCTGCAAGCGCGCGACTGGGGCGCATTGTAACGCAGCCGTGCAACGCAGCCAGACCACCGGAAAAACACGGAAGTCTTCACCACTGAAGAACACGGAAGCACACCGAGAAATGAGACCGAAGAGATTTGCCGTGTTCTTCTGTGGGCAGGCTGCGGAGCTAAGATTGACGAGTCATGCGCGCATTCCTGTGGTTCGTGTTGTCAGCTGGGCTTGTTCTCGCACCGCCCTCAGTTTCCTCATCTCGATCGGCGGACCAGGTCGAGCTGGTGCGCGTGCCGAACGGCGGACTCCAGCCTGACATCGCGGTCGACCGTGACGGTGTCGTGCATGCCGTCTATCTCGCCGGAGAACCGGGTGCGGCGGACGTCTTCTACGGGCGGTCGTCTGACGGCGGGCGGACGTTCTCTGCCGCCATGCGCGTGAACAGCCAGGACGGCAGCGCGATCGCGACGGGCACGATCCGCGGAGCGCAGATCGCGATCGGCCGGAACGGCCGCGTGCACATCGCATGGAATGGATCCGGTCAGGCGCTGCCGAAACCGCCGGTCAATCCAAAAACGAAGCGCGCGGGCGCGCCGATGTTGTACGCGCGCTTGAATGCTGCCGGCACAGCGTTCGAGCCCCAGCGCAACCTGATTTCGAAGACGACGAATCTTGATGGCGGCGGGTCGATCGCCGCGGATTCCGCAGGCGGCGTCTATGTCGCGTGGCACGGCCATCCTGCCAGTGGCGAGGGTGGCGAAGAAGCCAGAAGCGTGTGGCTTGCGCGCTCCGCCGACGATGGCGCCACGTTCGAGAGCGAACGGCCGGTGTCGGACGCGTCGACGGGCGTGTGCGCGTGTTGTAGGTTGCGCATCTCCGCCACCGCGCACGGCGAATTGCAGCTCCTCTACCGATCGGCGACCAACCTTGTTCATCGGGACATGTACTCGCTGGTGTCGCGCGACCGGGGCCGCACCTTCAACGGCGCGCGGCTTCACGCGTGGGAGATCGGCGCCTGTCCCATGACGAGTTCGTCCATCGTGGCCGGGGATCGCGTGATGCGCGCCTGGGAAACGGATGGGCAGGTGTACTTCAATTCCGGAGAGACCGCCGATCCGCCGACGTCGCCCGATCTGCCGGCAGGCGGCGGGCCGCCACATCGGAAGCACCCCCGCCTCGCGGTGAATTCACGCGGCGCGGTGCTGGTCGTGTGGACAGAGGGAACCTCGTGGGGCCGCGGCGGATCGGTGGCCTGGCAGATGTTCGAGCCTGACGGCCGGCCCACGGCCATCAAGGGTGTTCAGGCCGGGCTTCCGACGTGGAGTTTCGCGGCCGTCGTGGCCAGACCCGACGGGGGGTTCAGAATCCTGTACTGATTCTGGAGCACCTGCGACCGAGATGACGCGCGAAACGCAATCCTCGATCGTGGTACGCACTCGTCAAGAAGGACGCGCACGGGCGAGGAGGGCTTCTTTCGCTTGTTCCAGGGCGGCGACCGCCTGTTCTTTCGAGACGGTCGGGAAGTCCTCGAGGAACTCCGAAAGGGGCTGACCGGCTTCGAGATAGTCGATTAGCGTCTGGAACGGCACGCGCGTGCCGGCGAAGACCGGCGTCCCGCTCATGATTTCCGGATCGCTATGCACGACGGGTTTCTCGATTGTCGCCATTCCTTTCAACGGGTCTGCCTTCAAGAATACACCTTCCCCGGGGTGGTGCCCATAGCTGCGCGCCGCCGTTGTCGCACGGCGGATGGAGGGTTCAGGATTCTCTACTGACGCGGTCGAACCGCAAAGTAGTGGCGCCTGAGGAGGCGTTCGGCCCCAAGGCTGCCAGCGTAGAACCCGGCGACTATCAGGAACGACTCGGCCGCGTCCAGGGGACCGCGGATTGGATCGGCCAGCCACACGTCGACATATCCTCTAATCACCACCCAGTACGCCAGCCACAGAAGAAAGAACGCGCTGAAGGTTGCCCGGAGGACCGGTCCGCGCCCGCTCGACACGGAACCCATCGTGAACCCGACGATCCCGCTGACGGTCACCTCGAACACGGCCCGCAGTGTCCATCCGAGCCCCACCATTCGAGGAGCCGAGGCCAATTCCAGTTGCAGCCAGTGAAAGAACGGCCGGGCGGTCAGCCGAATGACGGCAACGGAGAGCGCTGCCGCGCCAACTGTCGAGATGAGTCTCGGGCGCGCCATGAGGCTGCGCACGTTGCGGAAGACCTCACGTGTGTACCAAGCGCGCGCGTGACGCGGCCCGAGCCGCCGCACGCGCTGGTGAAACTCCTCGATTAGGTCTCCGTGGATCTGCGTGAAGTCAGGCTCGCCTGAAAACAGGGTCAAGAGCAATGATGCGGTCCTGGGCGGCTTGACGGAATCAGGCATGACCCTTCCCTTCCTTCATGTTCAATCCCGTCGATAACCCCTGCACCGCGCGCTGCGCATCGTTGAACGCGCGCAATCCCGCCGCGGTCACCCGATAGAAGCGCTTCGCCCTGCCGCCGCGTTCGGCCGTCGGCTCTCCCAGCCAGGATTCGACAAAGCCCTTGCGCTCGAGCCGCTCGAGCGCCGTGTAGATGGCGCCGCTCGCGACGTCCCTGTGCGCACGGTCCAGGAGTTCCTGACGAATGGACAAGCCGTAGGCCCCCTCCCGCAGCCGCACCACGGCCAGCAGCAGCAGAGATTCGAACCCCCCTAAGAGCCGCCTCCCGGTCATTTGTAATGCATTGTAGTTTTAATCGAGAGCCAAGTCAAGATGCCGCGCGAATCGGTTGGCGCCGCCAGCGCTCAGTTCTTCAACAGGACCTTCGGGTCGATGCGTGAGGCCTGGTGCGCGGGATGCCACGACGCCAGCAGCGCGGTGACCGTGATGACGAGGGCGACCAGCGCGAGCGTCGCAGGGTCGGTGGCGCTGACGCCGAACAACTGCGACTGCGCCCAGCGTGAGACGGCAACCGCGCCGCCGATCCCGATCGCGGCGCCTGGCAGCGCAAGTCGAAGCGACGACTCCAGGACCATACGGTTAATCCGCCGGCCGTCGGCGCCGAGCGCCATCCGAATCCCGATTTCGCGCGCGCGATTCGCCACCAGGAATGCCATCAGCCCGTAGATGCCGGCCGCCGCAACGATGAACGCGAGCAGGCCGAAGCCGGTGATCACACGTGTGGCAAGGAGGCGATCGGCGAACTCGGTCGCGTACTGGTCGTCGGCGAACTCGACCTTCAGGATGTTGCGCTGGTCGACCGCCCGGACGGTCTGGTAGAGGTCGGCAGCGCGCGAACGCGAATCGACGCGCGCCGTCACGGTGAGAAACCCGTACGACGGCCCGCCGAAACTGCTGCGCGGCGTGGGAGTCGCGGACGCGATCGGCCGTGGCGGGGGCGGCTGCCGCAACGAGTACTTCTGAACGTCCTCACGTAGAGGACACTGCCCACGAGCAGCATCACCGCCAGGCCAACTTGCGCCACTGTGAGCGCCCGGCGGCCCACCGCTCCGCCGCGCCCGCCGGCGCCCGACTGGCCTTCCATCTTGAGCAGATCCAGCAGGTCGGCGCGCCAGACGAATGCCACGACGGGCAGCCACGCGAGGATCCACGTCAGTCCGGCGAAGACGGCCATGAACAGGAGAGCTCGTTGATCCAGATCAATCGGATTCGGACTGCCCGTGAGCGACCGTGGCAGCTGACGCACGAGCACGCCGGTGCCCAGATTCGCGAGCACGCCGGCCACAGAGGCGGCCGCGCCTACCAGGCAAATACCCTCGGCCAGCGCCGTTCGGACGAGCGCGGCTCGAGGGGCGCCGACCGCAAGCTGAATCGCGCAGGTCTTCGCACGGCCGAGCGCGCCGGCAAGCTCCAGGCTCGCCGTGTTCGCGCACGCGATCAGGAGCAGGGTCAGAGCGGCGCCGACGAGGACGAACAGCATCCGGCGCTGTTCCGCGACGGCCCGTGCGCTTCTGAGCGGCACCGGCACGGCAACGACGCCGGGCCGTGCGCCCGCCGCCGCGAGCACCGCCGCGCTTCGAAGCGGCATCACTTGTGAGAGCTGCTCCCACGAGACGCCCGGCGCGATGCGCGCGATGAGCGAGATCCCGAAGTTGCGCGCGAGCGGCCCCCGGGGATCGAACACGCGCCAGATGCGCTGACTGCCGTCGGGAAAGCGGAAGGACGCGGGCATGACGCCCACAACGAAAAGCGGTTCCGCGGTCGTCTCGATCGTCCGGCCGACCGCGATGGAGGGATCGCCGAAACGCTGCCTGGCGATCGACTCCGAGATCAGCACCGCCTGGACGTCCGTCTGCCGCTCGTCGCCGGCGACGAAGCCGCGGCCCCAGCGGGGACGGACGCCGAGCATCTCGATCAGGCCAACGGTGATGTCGGCGGCGGGCACGAGTTCCGGCTCGCCGCTCCCGCTCAGAAAAATGACTTTGTAGAGGTGGCCGTGGACGCCCGTGAAGAGATCGGTCTGTTTTCGCCATTCGTCCAGGACGGCTGATGACCCGAATCCCCCGCCGGGCCGCCCCGTTCCTGCGTCCCGCGTCTCGAAGTTGATGAGACGGTCCGCGTTCGGATAGGACACGCGCCTGAAGACGAGCGAGTCCGCAGCCGAGAAGACGATCGTGTTGGCGGCCAGCCCGACGGCAAGCAGGGCGACGGTCAGCCCGGCGCGCCATCCTCGCGCGCGCACGTTGCGCCATGCCCAGTGCAGCTCCGTCCCCCATCCCTCGACCAGCCGGCCCATGACGACCTCCGCAGACGCGTATTATGCCCTTGTGACGGCGCGACCGCGGCCATCGTTGGACTAATCGGATGAGCAGCATCTGTGAAGCCCCCCGGTCTGTTGACATAGCCAAGTATTCTGGCTAAGTTAGATCCTGTGAAACGCGTGAAGATTGGCCAGTTCCGCGACCGGGCGAGCGAGCTCATTCGACGCGCGGCCGGCGGAGAGACCGTCGTCATTCTCAACCGCGATCGTGAAGTGGCGAAGATCGTGCCGATCACCGCCGAGACCAACCGCGCGGCGGGCCTGGTCGGCTGCCTCGCCGGCACCGCGGACGTCCGGGGAGACATCGAGGCGCCGATCGCGACCTCCGGTGCGTGGTTTCGGAAGCTTCCGTGAAATACCTGCTGGACACGCAGGCGTGGATCTGGTCCGTGCTCGACCATCCGCGGCTGAGCCGGCGCGCCCGCACGGCGTTGCGGACGATCGCCGCGCAGGAGCGTGTCGGCATTGCCGCGATCTCGTTGAAAGAAGCCGCCTGGCACCTCGCCCACGGGCGAATCGTGGTGAACGAGGATTTCGGACCGTGGCCGCTGTGGCTGCGACAGGCGGCCTCATCGCCGCAGCTTGACGTGCTTCCGCTCACCGCCGATGTGGCGATCGAGTCAGCGCACCTTGGCGACACGTTCCCGCCCGACCCGGCCGATTGCCTGATTGCGGCCACCGCGCGCGTCCACGACCTGACCCTCATCACCTCCGACCGGTTTATCCGCAAGAGCGGCGCGGTACGTACGCTCTGGTAACACGCCGCCTTGGCGTTCGAACACGAAATGAGCAGCGCGCTACCGTCGCGTCCGTCCTCGTGCTCTCGGCGTTGCGCCGTGGGCGCCGCCCCAGTGCGCGAGGAACTGGGTGATGAACCCGTGCTCATCCGCCGGGCCAACGGCCAGCGGCGCCAGCGCGAGCGCCACGGTCAGCGCGATGTGATAGCCCGAGGACCGTGAGGCCATGGCCCGCACGTAGGCCGGATGCGCCTCGTTGATCCAGATGGTGCTTTCCATCAGGCGCCCGAGTTCGGTGTCGGCCGGGCGCGATTCGAACTGCACGAGCAATCCGTACCGGGCGGGACGGCGGCGACCCGCGATCGTCGCGAGCGTGCCGATGATGGCCGGCGGCCTGGCGCCCTCGCCATCGCTCCCGCCGGACGCGGGCGGCGCGGGCCTTTCCGAGGGTCCGCGTTGACCTTCGGGTGGTGATTCCGTCAGATCCTCCGCCGGCGAGACCTCTTCAACGGCCGGCTCGCCGCTCCCCGGCGGGGGCGGCGCGGACGGACGCTCCCCGTCCTCGTCGCCCGAAACATCCGCGAAGAGCGGCGCAGGCACCCGCTCGCTGCCACGCCCCGGAAGTGGCAGACGCTTCTGCCCGCCGGGACGCCGATCGACGAGCGTCCGGAGCAGCGGGAACTCCTCGGCGAGATCCTCGAGCACGCGCTCGAGATCGCGCTCGAGCCGCACGCTGCGCGCCCGCGGCTCAGCGTCGCGTGCGTCCCCCCACACGTCCAGTTGGCGCGAGACGACTTCCTGGATCGCCTTGCGGTACGCGAGATACATCGCGCCGCGCGGGCCGGACCGGACGAAGTCGTTCTTGCTGAGCGTCAGGCAGGAGGCCAGATCGGGCGCCTCGATGAGCCCGCCGACCCGCGGGCTGGATGCCGGCGTCACGCCGAGCCAGTCCCACCCGCGCTTGATCACCTTGCCGAAGGTGCTGATGGCAATCCCCTGACGATCCTCGGGCAGCGGCAGACGGTACCGCTCGAGCACCGCGACGGCCGAGGGCAACCGCTTGCGCCCGAGGCGGATGGGAATCGTGACGCGCTCGCGATCCGAGATCGCGGCGCGCGCGAGTGCCCGCCCGTCCACGGCGAACACGATGCCCTGCGAATAATGCCGGCGCAGGAGGCTGTCGAAAGCGGAATCGAGCAACGGCTCGAAATGGCGCCGGAGGGCCTCTTCGAGGTACCCGGCGTCGAGCAGGGGCGACAGCGGATTGCCGAGGCGAAGCCGTACGGCTGTGCCGCGCGGCCCGGTCAGGCCGGGCGGCGCGATCCACTTCCAGGGCGCCCGGTAGCGCGTCGCGAGACGCCAGGCGGTCGCCACGTGGCTGGCGCCGCGGCGCGTTTCCGTGATGACCTCATCCGCCACGAGCAACCCCAGCTTGATCCCGACGCCGGCAAACCCGATCCCCTCGCCGCGCGACTTCGTGCTCGCCGCCACGTCGTGATACCGCGCCAGCTCCCGCCGTTGCATCCCGCGCCCGTCGTCGACGACGGTGATCGTCGCGGCCGCCGGATCGGGCCGGAGCTCGATGCGCGTGGCGCCGGAGTCCAGCGCGTTGGCCGCGATTTCGGTCAGGATGGTCTCTTCGAGCGCGCCGGTGTACGCGTCGCGGAGGTCTTCGAGCAGGTGCTGGAGGTCGACGCGCGTTTCGCCCATCGCGGCATCTTAATGCACTCTCACCCGTCGGGGCCCCGAATGGGGTAATGTCGTCGCATCTGTTCGCGCTGGCGTGGCGCTTCTTCACGATCGGGCATTCCCGCGAGAACACTCACGCGGAGGTACGAAGATCGCGGAGACGCACGGAGGCGTAGCCGGTCCCGCCGCGCTTCGCGCGGTGAGGCCAGAGGCTGCCTCGGCCGGCGCGGGACCGGCTGCGTCACCGTGCGGTCCCAGCTGCGAATCACCGAATCGCCTCCGCGCGTCTCCGTGTCTTCCGCGACTCCGTGTGAGCGGTGTCCCGTGCTCTCTCTTACACCGCCTCAGCGAGCGTCAGCGCGAAGCGGTCCGCGGGATCGAGCCACTGTGATGTGGTCCGAAAACCCGTGGCCTCGATCATGCGCGCGATCTGCTCCGGCTCGTACTTGTACGAGCTCTCGGTCCAAATCGCTTCACCCTCGTCGAACCGCAGGTCGAGCTGCGCGGCCCCGACATGCACCTGCTGCGCCGACCGTGCGACGAGATGCATCTCGACGCGCGACTCAGCGGCGTTCCACACGGCGCGGTGAGCGAACCGCTCCACCGCGAAATCCGCGGCGAGCTCGCGGTTGATCCGGACGAGCAGATTGCGGTTGAACGCCGCGGTCACGCCCAACGGATCGTCGTAGGCCAGCAGCAGCTCGCGTTCGGGCTTGACGAGGTCGGCGCCGACGAGCAGCAGGTCTCCCCCCGCCAGGGTGCCGCGCAGGCCGCGCATGAACGCGTCGGCGGCCGGCGGATCGAAGTTGCCGATGTTCGATCCGAGAAACAGGACGAGCGTCCGCCCCGATCCGGAGATGGCGCGCGTCGCCTCGCGCAGGCCCTCCTCGTACGACAGCCGATGGGCCGACGCTCGCACGCCGTCGAGCGGCGCCAGGACGCGCGACGAGAGCTCGAGCGCGCTCGCGGACAAATCCACCAGGTGAACGTCCAGCCCGCCCGCTCGGCGGCCGCCCGCCTCCAGGATCGTCTTCAACTTCTCGCCGCTGCCCGATCCGAGCTCGACGATGGCGGAGAGCGGATCGAGGTGACGAAGGATCGCGTCGCCGTGCGCCGCCAGGAGGGCGTGCTCACTGCGCGTGATGCGGTACCACGGCAGCCGGCAGATGGCTTCGAACAGCGCCGAGCCCAGCTCGTCGTAGAAATACCGCGACGGGAGCTGCCGCGGCGTCTGCGTGAGGTAGTACTGGACGTCGGCTACGAACTGCGCGAGCGAAGCGTCGGCCGCGCTCGGACGGCGCTTCTCGTTCGACCGGTCGGTTCGAATGTCCATCAGCCGCGATCTTTTGCCAGGCGGAACGACGCGTACACGTACGGATATCGAGGACGGAACCAATTGCGGAAGGTGGGACGCAGCAGCTCGCGCGCGGTCGCGGGCGAGCCTCCTTTCATCACGACGTGATCGCCGTCGAAGAAATCCGCCGAATACTCCGGGTACGACGCCATCGGGCGGAAGCCGGGAAACGGCGCGAAGGTCGTGCTCGTCCACTCCCAGCCGTTTCCGACGAGGTCGTCGATGCCCCAGGCGCTTCGGCCGGCCGGATGGCTGCCGGCCGGCTCGGGATCCCAGCTCGAGAAATCAAATGCCCCGTGGATTGATGCGGGCTCGGCGTCACCCCATGGATGCAGCCGCTCGGCGCCCTCGGGTGTGCCGAACGCGGCGCGCTGAAATTCACCCTCGCTCGGCAGCCGTGCGCCCCGCCATCGCGCAAAGGCGCTCGCTTCGGCGTAGCTTACGTAGGCGGGCCACGCGAGGGGCAACGGGATCAACTCGAACATGCCGCGCCAGAACCAGTCTCCGTCGTGGAGCTCCCAGAACAGAGGATGTGCGATCCGCTCGCTTCGGGTCCATTCCCAATCCTCAGGACGCCACCACTCGGGATTCGAGTACCCGCCGGCGTCCACAAACTCGAGGAACACGGCGTTGGTCACGTTGTGACGCTCGATCGAAAAGGCGGGAACGTCCTGCCGGGACTTCCCGAACTCGTTGTCCCATCCGAACGGGATCGCGCCGCGGTCCACGCCAAGCGTCGCGCAGCCGGCGGCGACGTCAATCCACTCGGCGGCGGGCGCCGATCCGTCCACGCGCGGCGCGTAGTCAGGCCGGCGCTTCTGATCGAATGCGAGTCGATGCCACATGTACAGCAGCGTCTCCTGGTGCATCGCCTCGTGCTCAAGGATGGCGTGGACCGCTTCAGCACCGTCGAGCAGTGGATGGCCGGCGCGACACAGCTCCTCGTGCTCGAGCGCGGCGATCACCGCGCGATCCGCTTCCGCGGCGAATGCCTGCACCTCGGCCCTGTCGGGCCACTCGTCGCGCGGATTGCGCACCGGCGCTCCGGGCTCCGCCGGATCGATCCCGCGCGCGAACAGGCGCTCGAGCCGCGCGTCGATGCCGGGGCGCCCGAGCGCGCGCTTGACGAGCGTGTTGAAGCTGAACGCAGGCAGGTGACCCTCGTAGAACACGATGGGATGCCGCAGCGCGATGGGCTGGCTGTAATACGCGTCCTCGACGAGCAGGTCGAAGATCGCGCGCGATCGCGCGCGGTTGCGGCGGTACCGGGACAGGAAGGCGTCTCGATCCATCACGGGCTAGTCCCTATCGTTCGAGCGCGGCGCGGTTCCACTGCCCCAGCGTGGCGGCCGCGCCGTAGGTGCTGCTGATGAAGTCGCCGATGGCCGCGTCGGGAGACGCCGCCGTCCGGACGGCATCGTACGGGAGGATGAACTCTCCGAGCTCGCGGTGATAGTAGGCGGCATCCGGACGCACGCGCGCGTCCTTCAGACCCGACGGCTCCGGCACGGCGTACGCGTAGAACGCCGGCTCGAGGATCGGCCCGCTGCCCGGCCAGAAGCCGTGGCTGATCACCTCGTGCGAGTACGCGTCGCGCATGAAGGCGGGGCCCTCGCGCGGAGGCGCGGGCCTGCCGGAAAAGCGGGTCACCGCGAAGTCGAAGCTGCCCCAGAAGAAATGCGCGGGGCTGGACTTGCCGACGAACCCGCATCGCGACTTCGTGAATACACGTTCGATCTGGACGAGCACGCGCCAGAAACGGGTCGCGGCGGCCGGATCGTACGACTGGTGTCCGGTGTCCTCGTCGAAGCGGATGGGCGAGGGAATCTCGACCGGCACCGGCCAAATCCGCGACGGCAGCGACATGTCGCGCAGCGTGGAGGTCACCTCTCGATAGAAATCCGCGACCGACCGCCGCGCGAGCTGCACGGAACGCACGCCACCGTCGGACCTGCGTATCCATAGATGGTGATCGATGAAATCGAACTCCATCGCGAACGACCGATCGCCCGCGGCGAGCGGACCGGTCGACAAGCCGCGCGGGGTGACGCGGAACGCGATCGCCCAGCAGTGATTGAGCGGCGGCGCCGAAGCGAGCGCCACCTTGCCCACAATCTGGGTCCACATATGCAGCGTCGCGTACGTGTCCTTCCACTCGTCGTACGGCAGCGCCGGCCAGAGCGGGTCGGCCATCATGGCCATGATACCTTCAGGACATGCCGAACGCATGCGCGCACATCGACGCAATCGGCGAGGTGAAACCGGGACGGCGCGAGTGCGAGGAATGCGTGAAAATCGCCGCGCGTTGGGTGCATCTTCGTACGTGCCAGACCTGCGGGGCGACGCTGTGCTGCGACTCGTCTCCGAACCGCCACGCCAGCGGCCACGCCCGCGCCAGCGGCCATCCCGTCGTCGCGTCGGCTGAGCCGGGTGAGCGCTGGCTCTATTGTTTCGCGGACGACACATTCGCTGAATACTAGAGCTGCTTTGGAGACCGCGAACGACAGCCCTGAAGGGCTGCGCTACAGGTGCTTCTCCGCGGCTCCCGTAGCGCAGGCCTTCAGGCCTGCCGACGGCCGCGGGCAGCCCTAAAGGGCTGCGCTACACGTATTCCTTACGCTGCCATTGAGACGTCACGAGCGCGGGATCCGGTCCAGGAACCGCGCCGCCACGTCCCGCACGTCGCGGTGGCCGAGGTCCACGGCCGCGTTCATCTCGCGCATGTCGCGATCGGAAATGTGCCCGGCGAGCCGCGCGAGCGCCCGGCCGATCGCCGGATGGGCCAGGAGCGATGCGGTGCGCGCGACCGGCACCGCATCGTACGGCGGGAAATAGCGGCGGTTGTCCTCCAGCGCCGTCAGGTGCAGGGCCTCGATCATGGCGCTCGTGGCATCCCCCGCGATCACATCCACCTGCCCGTCCGCCAGCGCGCGATAGATGAGCGAGAGGTCCATCGACCGCGGCGGCGCGCCGAAGCCCAGTCCATACGCGCGAACGAGCCCCGGATACCCGTCGTCGCGCTGCAGGAATTCGTAGCCGAACCCAGGCGTCCAGCGGCCCGCCACCGACTGCAGATCGTCGATCGTGCGGAGCCCGAGCGCCTGCGCGTCGCCGCCGCGCACGAGGATCGCGAAGGTGTTGTTGAAGCCGAGCGCGCCGGTCACGGTCAACCCGTCCCGCGCGTAAAGCGCACGCGCGCGCTCGTAGGCCTGGCGGGACTCGTGCGGCACCGCTTCATGAAAGACCGCGGTGACCGCGGTCCCTGTGTACTCCACATATACGTCGAGGTCGCCGCTGCGGATGCCGCGATCGCAGACGAACGTCCCGCCGAGATTCAGCTTGCGGACGACCCGCACGCCCCCTTCGGCTTCGATGGCTTGCGCGACGATCTCGCCGAGGATCACCTGCTCCGTGAAGTTCTTCGAGCCGACGACCACGGTCGCCACGGTCGTGCGCGCGTAGGCCACGCTGGCGACGAGAACGACCAGCAGTCCGGCCGCCGCAGCGGTCTGCACGAGGCCCCTGGTCGTCGCGCGTCCACGGGCGACGCGCCGCTCCAGCCACGCGAGCAGCCCGTCGGCGACGAGCGCAAGCGCCGCGGCGGGGATCGCTCCCGCGAGGATCGTGGTGGTGTCCACCATCGACAGACCCCGGAAGATGTACTCGCCCAGTCCTCCCGCGCCGATGGCGGCCGCAATCGTCGCGGTCCCGACGCCGATCACCGTGGCCACCCGAATGCCGGCAATGATGGACGGCAGGGCGAGCGGAAACTGCACGAGCCACAGCAACTGACGCGGCGTCATCCCCATCGCGACACCAGCCTCGACCACGGCTGGATCGATCGTGCGGATGCCGGTCACGGTCGTGCGCACGATCGGCAAGAGGGCGTAAATCGTGAGGGCCACGAGCGCCGTGCGGGATCCGATCCCGCCGATGAACGGGATCGGCAGCAGGAACCCCAGCAACGCGAGGCTCGGAACGGTCTGCGCGGCGCTGACGGCGACGAGCAGCGCACGCCCGAGATGCGGCCGCCGCGCGGACAGCACCCCGGCGGGCACGCCGAGCGCGATCGCGGCCAGCGTCGAGACGAGGACGAGCATGACGTGCTGCTCGAGGAGTCCCGTCGCTTCGGCCCGGTGCGCCAGCCAGAATCTGAGGACGGCCATCACCGCGACCCCGGAGCTGGAAGGGGCGGCAGCGCGTCGATCAGCGCCCGCACGCGCGGGTCGGCGGACGAGGCGACCCGCGACGGCGTGTCGTAGACGACCAGCTCGCCGCCGTCGATGACCCCCACCCGCTGGCCGAGCGCAAACGCCTCGGCGATGTCATGCGTCACGACGATCACCGTCGTGTGGAGCCGATCCTGAAGCCGGACGAACTCGCGGCGGACTTCGGCGCGCGTCACCGGATCGAGCGCGCCGAACGGCTCGTCCATCAGCAGGATCGGCGGATCGATGGCGAGGGCCCGCGCCACGCCAACCCTCTGGCGCTGACCGCCGGACAGTTCGCGTGGACGGCGGGCGGCGTAGATGGGCGGCGGCAACCCGACGAGATCGAGCAGTTCGTGGGCGCGCGCCCTCGCGCGTGCGGCGGGCCATCGCTCCAGGCGCGGCACGACCGACACGTTTTCCTCGACGGTCATGTGCGGAAAAAGACCGACGTCCTGGAACACGTAGCCGATGCGCCGCCGGAGTCGAATGCCATCCCACTCGCGCGTGTCGCGTCCTTCGACGATGACGGCGCCGGCGGTCGGGAGCAGCAGCCGGTTGACGAGTTTCAGGAGCGTCGTCTTTCCCGCGCCGCTGCGGCCGACGAGCGCCACCATCTGCCCTGCCTCAATCGACAGGCGCAGACCGGACAGGATCGGCGGACCTCCCGCGTGCCGGAATCCGACGTTCTCGAACTGGACGAGCACCTCGACGTCAGGATATCAGGGAAGAAACTCACTAATTCACTACTTCGCGGGACGCCCGGGCTCAGGCCGCGAGTGCGGCGCGCATGAGCCGGCCGAATCGGCCGCCCTCCCACACTCTCGGTCACCGCCGGAACGGCCGGTTATCGAGGTATCGCGAACCGGCCGCGTGCCGCCCGATGTTCCACACTTCCCCGCATCGGCAACAGCGCCAGTACGCGTCGGCGCTGACCACTTTGCTTGTGGTTTTCAGGTCCCGTGACCCGCAAGCGGGGCAGCGCTCGGGGGAGACCGCAGTATCCGGCTTCGTCCGGTCGCTCATATTACCCACGCTCATACATAAAGCTCCATTCTGACAGTGTCGAGGCGCCCGAGATCCCCTGGCTCCGCGATTCGGATGGCTTTCCCCGCCGGTTTTCCGCTATACCTCAGCTTGCAGCAATCGCAGGCGCGTGTCTGTGCATTTCCGCACAGGGCACCGAATGCGCCGAAAGTCACGCGCCGGAATTCGACGATCGACGATGAGAGGTTCCGCGAGAGTTCTGGCTATCAGCATCGCCGCCACCGCGGTCCTGTACGCCGTGCCGGGCGGCCGGACGCTGGCTTGGCCGCTGGTGCTCATCTCAACGCTGGCGCACGAGCTCGGCCACGGGTTCGCGGCGGCCATCCTCGGCGGGCACTTCGAATCGCTCGCCATCTACGCCGATGCCGGGGGCGTCGCGCGCTGGAGTGGGGCATTCGGGCGCGCCGGGGTGGCCACGGTTGCCGCCGCGGGGCTCGTCGGCCCGGCGGTCGCGGCGTTCCTGCTGCTCTCCCTTGGACGACGCGCGCGCGGCGCGCGAACGCTCCTCGTGATCCTCGGCGCCGGACTGCTCCTCGTCGCGCTGCTCCTCGTGCGCAACGCCTTCGGGTTCTGGTTCACGGTGACACTGGCAACGGCGTGCCTCGTCGTCGCGCTTCGCGCGCCGCGGTTGTCGCAGGGGTTCGTGGTCTTTCTCGCCGTGCAGCTCGCGCTCGCGGTGTACTCGCGCGGCGACTACCTCTTCACGAAGACCGCCGTCACCGCGGTGGGAGGCGGACCATCCGACGTCGCCGTCATCGCCGGTGCGCTCTTTCTTCCCTATTGGTTCTGGGGCGCGATGTGCGCCGGTCTGTCGGTCGTCGTGCTCTGGGCCGGCGCCAAGCTGTTCTTCCGGCCCTGACGACGCCGGACTTCAGTGATAGTGCGCGTCCATTTCGCCGGCGCGAATGGCGACGGGAAGGGTGTTGGCCTTCGACGGCACCGGGCAGTTGTAGTGATCGGAGAACGCGCACGCCGGGTTGTAGGCCGCGTTGAAATCCAGCAGATAGAGCCCGTTCGAAAGCTTCTTCAGGTCCACGTATCGGCCGAGGCCGTACGTGTCCTTGCCGCTGGTGGCATCGCGGAAAAAGACCGAGAGGTCGTCCTCGCCGGTGCCTGGTTCCAGCAGGCGGACGGCCTCCAGCCGGTAGGGTCGTCCGCCGACGAGGAAATCGCACCAGCCGATCCGCAGCGCGCGCCGCTGGTTGCCCCGCGTGGACATCACGATGATGGTGTCCGGTTCCGGGTTTGTCGTCAGGGGAAGCTCGAAGCGGTACGACAGATCGACCGGAAAGTACTTCAGCCCCTTGTACTCCTTGAAGTGCGGGCTCCCGGGGTCGAACACGATGATGGCGGGAAACCCCTGGTGCGAGAGCCGCAGCGACAGGCGACCGAGTCCGATCGTCGACGGACCAACGGTCGCGTCGCGCACATCCTGGTCCTTCACCGTGAACGACGCGGAAGGATCGGTCGCCTGGACGCGGAACGCGTCTCCCTCGACGGTGACGCGCAGGTGACGGGCGGCGACGCCGGAGGCGTCCACGCGCACGTCGTTGTCGGCCGCGCTTCCCACGGTGAGCGCACGGCTCGACCCGAAGTCCTTGCGCGCAACCGCCGCGAGATACGACGCCGGATCGTGCTGTAGCCACGCCTGCGCCTGCGCCCGGTCCTTCTCGATCTGCGCCGTGACCCTCGCGGCCTCCGCCTTCGACAGCCTTACCGGCCCCGTCGGCCCCGCGCTGGCGCTCAGCGCGGCCGTCACGCCTGCCAGCAGCGCGCAGCTCCATCGACCGCTTCTTGTCGGCATCTGGATCTCCTGTCACGTAGCTTAGCAGCGCCGCAGGCTTCCCGCTGGCCGGGTCGGCAGAAACAGAACAGGAGAAAGGAAGAAAGGGAGGGGATCTCCGTGTCTCCGTGTGAAGGTTCGCCAAAAGGCTCCCCTTCTTTCCTCCTCCTGTTGATTGCCGTCGAGATCGCAGCGGAACGCCTTTCGTGTACAACTACAACGAAGGAAGAAGGGCCCAGGAGAGCGAGGCAAGTCATGGCCGAGAAGCGCCGGATCACTGCGGACGAAGCTAGACAGGTTGGAGCCACTCTCGGAGTCGATTGGGCCAGGATCGATCTCGAGCAGTTCCGTCGCGGGCTCGAAGTCGAGCTCGAGCACGGCGCCCGGGATCCGGAGACGAACGTCACGAACGATGACCTTTCCCTGACCGGAAAGATCGCCTGGGCGCATTTGAAGGAATTCCGGGACTACTACACGCGTCTGGACAGGCTCGAAACCGAAGCCGACGCCTATTGGTCCTCGCGACGGTAGACGCGAGACGCCGGCCTCAGACTCCAGGTCAGCCCCGAGCTGAAGACCGACGGTCGCGTAGAATCAAGAGGTGACGCGCGAGTCGATCGTTCGCGGCGTGGGGCTCATTGGGGCGGTCGTATACGCCGCGGCAATCGGTTGGCTGTACGCCAGTCAACCCCAGACCGTCGCCCAGGTCACCGGCGGCTTCGCCTCGATCGTCGGCGCGTACAGCATCGACGAGCAGGCCTTCGCGGACGGCCTCCGGTTCTTCAACCGCGACCAGTTCGTCGAGGCCCGGGCGGCGTTCGCCCGCGCGGATCCGGCCGAGCGCGGCGCGCGCACCCAGTACTACATCGCGTACTCGTACTACCGTCAGGGCTGGGGCCGTCTCCATAATGACGACGCCCTGTTTGCGAAAGGGCTTGCGACGATCGACAAAGCGATCGCGCTGGCGCCGCGAGAGCGCCTCGTCGTGGACGATCCAGGCCTTCAGATACACTCGGCCGACGAGCTCCGTGCGGAGCTTCAGCGCGGGATGACGCACGAGTTGTCCGACTGGAACCCGCTTCGCGTCTTCAGGACACGCAAATGAGCGCGGTCCGCGAAGCCGTCGTGCTCCCGGCGATCTTCCTGACCGTCGCGCTCGTCGGGGGCCTCCAGATCGACGCGCGGGTGGCGCTGGTGCCGCCCTCGCTGTTCTCGCTCGTGCTCGCCACGCTGCTCTTCGCGGCCCTGATTCGCGGCGGCGTGGTCGCTCCAGATCGCCTGCTTCATTCCTCCCGGTCCGCGCTCCAGAACGCCAACGGCGCTGTCGTGCTGGTGTCGGCCTTCGTGGCCGCGGCGCAGATCCTCTCGATGGTGATCCCGCGGAGCGGGCTGCCGCTGTTCTTCGCCGACCTGTTCCTGCTGGTGCTGCTCGTCAACGCGCTCGTCAGCGTGCGCGACCGCGTGCACCTGCTGCGGAGCCTGGCGGTGATGCTGGGATCCGCGCTCCTGCTCAAATTCGTATTGCTCGCCTCGTTGTCGGCGCCCGCGGATAGCCGCACGGCTCGGCTGCTGTTCGCGCTGTTCGACGCGGCGACGTTCGGCTCGATTGCGCAGGAGGCCCAGGCGCCGGCTGCCGGGTACGTGGCGTTCGCGGCCGTCGCGCTGTTCCTGATCGGCGTCTCGCTGCTGCCCGCGCCGCCGCAGGTCCGCACGCACACCGCGCTCAGTCGCCGCGATTGACCGCAGGCCCGACCCTGACGACAAGTTCAGGGACTGTTCAGGCTCGGCGCCCTTCGATTCGTGTAACCTCGAAGAGGCATGTGCGGGATCGTGACCGGCCCGCCGATCGCCGCCTGGGTTGAACGTGGGTCGAAGCGGCGCGGTGGACGATGCGTATTCTCATCATCGAAGACGATCCGAAAGTCGCTGGCGCCGTGAAAGCCGGTCTGACGGCCGAAGGATACGAAGTCGTCCTCTCGAGAACCGGAGAGGATGGCTTCTTTCGCGTCACAACCGAACCCTACGACCTGATCGTCCTCGATCTCGGTTTGCCGGGGCGCGGCGGTCTCGAGATTCTGGCCGGTCTTCGAGGTCGTGGTCTGGGCCTTCCCGTCCTCGTCCTGACGGCACGGGACGGCATCGAGGATCGCGTGCTGGGTCTGGACACGGGCGCCGATGATTACCTGGTCAAGCCGTTCGCCTTCGCCGAACTGCTCGCCCGGGTGCGAGCCCTCCTGCGGCGTGGGCGGCCCGAGGATGCCCTCCGCGTGCGGCTCGCGGACCTCGAGGTGGATCCGATCACCAGGACGGCGCGGCGGGGCGACCTGCCGATCGACCTCACGGCGCGTGAGTTCGAGCTGCTCGACTATCTGCTCCGGCACCAGGGGCAGATTGTGTCGCGGGAGATGCTCGCCCGGGACGTCTGGAAGGAACCGTCCCGGGGAACGCCCATCGACAACGTGATCGACGTGCATATTGCGCGGCTCCGCAAGAAAGTCGATCAAGGCGCGGATGCCCGGTTGATCCATACGATCCGAGGCGTGGGGTTCCTCATGAGCGAGGGTGAGCCGTGATCCGGCCGCGTCTCCGAACGAGACTCACGCTCTGGTTCGCCGCGTCGATTCTGCTCATCCTCCTTCCGTTTCTGGGCGGCATTCTCGTGCTGGAGTCGCGATCGATGCGCGCGGCGCTGGACCACCATCTCGGCGAGGACCTGGAGGTGGCCTCCGAAATGATCGTGCTCCACGGATCCGAGGTCCGCTGGCGAACCGAGTCCGACCGGGATGCCGGCTACAACGCGGGCCCGCAGCGCTGGGTCGAGGTGTATGCGCGCGATGGCCGCCCGCTGTTTCTTCGCGGGGTACCGAAGCAGCAGGCAATCAGGGCCACCCTGCCGCCGCCTTCTCCCGACAGCGTCGGGTATCGCACGCTGCGGACTCCAGCGGGTGCCTATGTGCGCACGCTGACGGCGGACCGATCACTCGGACCGGTAGACGTACGGATGCGCGTCGCACGCGCAGAGGACGACCTTCGGGACGACGTGCGGCAACTCGGTCTGCTGTTCGCGATCGGCGCGCCCCTCGCCGTACTGGCCGCGGCTGTTGCGGGTTATGTGATTTCCGGCGGGGCGCTGACGCCCCTCGCCCATATGGCCGACCGGGCCCGCTCGATCAGCGCAGAGCATCTGTCGGAGCGGCTCCCGGTCGAGAACGCGCGCGACGAGCTGGGCCAGCTCGCCACTGTCTTCAACGAGACGTTCGCGCGCCTCGAGGACTCGTTCCGACGCCTGAGACAATTCAGCGCGGATGCCTCCCACGAGCTGCGCACGCCGCTCACGGCCATCCGCAGCGTGGGGGAGGTAGGCCTGCGCGAGGCGAGGGATCCCCCGGCGTATCGGGAGATTATCGGCAGCATGCTCGAGGAAGCCGACCGGCTCGCACGCGTCGTCGACACGCTGCTCACCCTCTCACGTTGGGAGAGCGGACATGTACGCCCAAACTCCGAACATGTGGATCTACGGCTCCTGGTGGGAGAGGTCAGCGGACAGTTGACGGTGCTGGCAGAAGATCGTGGCGTGGCGATCGAGACCGATCTGAACCGACCCCTCATGGTATCGGTGGATCCGGTCATGGTGCGACAGGCCGTGGTCAACGTCCTGGACAATGCGATCAAGTTCACGCGCGAACACGGTCGAGTCCGGATATCCGCGGAATCGAGCGAACAGGAGCACCGGCTCGTGATCGACGATGAAGGGCCCGGCATCCCCGTCGAGCACCGGCACCGGGTACTCGAGCGCTTCTACCGAATCGACGGCGGGCGGGATCGGGACTCTGGAGGGGCCGGTCTCGGGCTTGCCATCGTCCAGCGCGCGATGACGGCCAATCGCGGTCACGTCACGATCGAGACGAATCGCGCAGGCGGTGCGCGGGTCGTGCTGGGCCTGCCACGCAGCGACTCCCCGATGACGCCGTCGCGAGCGACGACATAGATCCCCGCGCCCTCCACGAATCCTGAACACGAATTCAGGAACTCTTCAGTTCCATCCCCCGGCGCGGCCTCTACACTCGTTCTGTTTTTGTCCGCCCGTGAACGCGGTCCGCCGATCGGCGCGGCCGCGGGATCGACGCGGTGGTTCATTCAGGAGTTGCCATCATGTCAGGACATCGCTGGACGTGGCTCGCGGGCGCTACCGCGGCGCTCGTGGTCGCGCTCGGATGGAGCGTGGCGACGGCGAAAGTGAAAAAGCCGATCGACTGGGTTGCGCTCAACCCGGCGTTCGCAGGTGCGACGTTCGTCAACGATACGGAGACCTGCCGAACCTGTCACGACGACACCATGACGCCGTACGCCGAGACGAAACACGCCAGGGCCTTCGCCGTGAATCCACCGGCGGGAACGGGCGAGTGCGAGAGCTGCCACGGCCCGCGCAGCAAGCACGTGGAAAACCCCACGGCGGAACTGAAGATCGACCCCGCGTCACGCGCGCGGACGACGGTCTGCCTGCAGTGCCACGAAGGCGGCGCGCGCCTGGGGTGGAAGGCCGGCGCCCACCAATCCAATGACGTGACCTGCTCGTCCTGTCACTCGGTGATGGCCAAGAAGAGCGCGAAGGGGCTGCTCGTGAAAGCGACGCTCGGCGACACCTGCTATCAGTGCCATGCCGAGGTGCGGGCCGACGGCAACAAGATGTCGCACCATCCGGTCCGCGAAGGCCGCATGGATTGCGCGAGCTGCCACAATGCCCACGGAGCGACGCCGGGCCTCCTGGTGAAGAACACGCTCAACGAGACCTGCTACACCTGCCACGCGGAAAAGCGCGGGCCGTACCTGTGGGAGCACGCGCCCGTCCGCGAAAGCTGCGCGAACTGTCATACGCCCCACGGTTCGAACCAACGGAACCTCCTCACCGCCAAGGATTCATTCCTGTGTTTGAGCTGCCACTCGTACGGCGGGCACATCAATCTGCCCCGCTACAACCGGACCAGCAACCCATACGGGAATGGATGCTCGAATTGCCACGTGAGCACGCACGGCTCCAATCACCCATCCGGCGCAAAGCTCACGCGATAGAGGAGGTCGCCATGAAAAAGCTGATAACGCTGGCGGCGGCCCTCTGGGCTGCCCCGGTTCTCGCGCAGACGCAGGCCACCCCGGCCCCGACGCCGGCCGTCCAGACCTCCGGCAGCATCGTGTCGGGGGTGCAGCAGGTCGACAACACGACGAACTCGAGCAAGCTGACGGAGTATCGGGACCTGCAGGACAGTTTCTATGTTCCGGCGCTCACCTTCGGCGCGCGGCACCAGCGCACGGGCGTGTTCTTCGATCTGAGCGGTGCCAACGTCAGCCGCGCCGATCAGACGATTCTCGCGAGCGCAGGCCGGCCCGGCGCGTGGAATGCTCAGGTGAGTTGGATCGGTGTGCCTCACAACTACAGCAACAGGGCAGTGACGCCGTACATCCGTCGCGGCCCGGGGCTGTTCGAGGTGCCGGCCACGGTTCCGATTACCTTCAAGAAGCTCGGCACGGGTTCCGCCGACACGCCCGGGGTCCTGGCGAGCGACGAGCTCATCGCCGCGTATCAGCGCGCGTTCCTGACCCCTACGCCACTCGGCACACAGACGAACACCGGTCACGCCGGCCTCACGTGGTCGGGTTCGGACGCCGTCTCGCTCGGGATTGCGTACGATTTGCGCGACAAGTCAGGACTGAAGCCCACGTTCGGGCCCATCGGCGATCGGCCGCCGCGGACCCTCAACATCCAGCTCACCGAGCCGGTCGACTATCGGACCAACGACCTGACGCTTTCGGCGGAGCACCACGGCGGCGCTCATCAGGTTCGCGCGGAGTACTTGTTCTCGGACTTCGCAAACCGGATCGACACCCTCCAGTGGGAGAACGTGTACGCGACGCCGGCAGCCGGCGCCACGTATGACGTGTGGGATCGGGCCGTCTCCGCGTATGGCGTGCGGCCGCTTCCGCCCGACAATCGCTATCACCATGCGTCCGTGACGTTCGGAGGCGACCTGCCGGGGAGCAGCCGGGTCACGGCGACGGCAGCCTACGGCCGGATGGAACAGAACGAAACACTGGTGCCGTACAGCTACAACAGCGATCAACTGGCGGTGAAGTCGCTGCCGCGCAGCACGGCCGACGCGCTGATCGACACGTTGAACTTCACGGCTGATTACGTGGTGTCGCCGGCGCCGGGCGTCAACGTGCGGGCCTTCTACCGCCGGTACGATCTGAACAACGACACCCCTTCGAGCCAGTGGCAATACGTGACCTCGGACACGAGCAATCTGAACGGCAACGTCAGCTACGCGAACAAGCGGGTGAACCTCCCCTACGCGTGGGATCGGCAGAACATGGGCGCCGAGGCGACGTGGAGGCTGCCGCGCCGGAGCACTCTGACGTTCGGCTACGAGCACGAAGGGATCGGGCGGGAACACCGGGAAGCCGACACGGCCGAAGATATCTTCCGCGCCGCGTGGCGGACCCGAGCCGCACAGTGGATCTCGTTCGACGCTCGCTTCGTGCAGGGCGTGCGCGACGGCGGCGTGTACGAGAACGCGGTCACGAAGGCAGGCTACTGGTATTCCCCAAGTGACGCGAACGACAACAACAACCCCGCCCTGACCTTCGACAACCATCCGGACATGCGGCGCTTCGACGTGTCGGATCGCCTGCGCCGGCAGGTCGACGTCAAGGTCAACCTGACTCCACGCGACATCGTGGCGGTGTCGGCGTACGTCCGGTATCGAATGGACGACTTCGACTCGAACGTCGTGGCGTCGCAGCCGCTCCTTGGCAGCGGCCTGTCCGATCAGGCGGCGACGACCCCCGGCGATCAGCTTGGCCGGCTGAAGGATGCGCGCACGCGCTATGGAATCGACGCGTTCGTGCAGCCCGGACCGCGAGTGTCGCTCAATGCGTTCCTGAACTTCGACAAGGGCACCGCGCTCGAACGCTCGATCGAGTTCAACGAGAACAACAAGGCCAATCCGAGCGCCGTCGCCGTGGCCGAGCTCGGGCCCTGGACGCGCGCGAGCAGTCAGTGGACGGCCGATTTCGACGACCGCACCTGGAGTGCCGGGCTCGGCGCCGCGCTGCAAATCGTGCCCGAGCGCCTGGCGTTCAACGCGGACTACACCCTGTCTCTCACGAGATTCGACATTACGTATGGCGGATACGGGACCGCGAATTTCGACGGGACGCCGTTTCCGGCGACCCATCAGTTCGCATTCTCGTCACCTCCGACCGTGCGCGAGGATCTGCACGTGCTGAACCTGCGCGTCGAGGTGCCGCTGAAGACCGTGATGCTCGTCGCGGGATACAGCTACGAGAAGTACTCGCTGCTCGACTGGCAGCAGAGCCCCAGCGCACCGTGGGTCGAGTCGGTGGGCGCCGACACGCTCCTCCGCGACACCTCGCGGTCGTACCAGTGGGGCAACCGCCTGTTCAATCTGGGCACGTACCTCGCGCCGGGCTACGGCGCGCACATCGGCTTCGTGGGGTTCAGGTACCGTTTCTGAGGCTCAGTACCGAAACGCGTACTGCAGTTTGACGTGCTGGGCTAGCTCGGGGCTAGCTCAGCTCGCGCTGTGGGGCGGCTAGAACATGAACACCTGGCCCTGTACGACCAGTTGTGTTCGATCTTTGGCGTTGGTCTTCGTCAGGCGTGCGACGCCCGCTTTGATGTTGAACCGGTGGCCTTCGGCCCAGTACGAGAGGCCACCGGTCACCTTGGTCTCGTCGGCGAGGCCTGCCGCGACGACCTGCCTGGACGTCCACTGCAGGAACGGTCCCGCCTTCGCCGCCTTGTGGAACCAGCCCGCCTCGACGAACCACACGTCCTGCTTCGGCAGTTGCGCGAACGTCGCACCGCCGTCGTACCGGACGTAGTTCACCTGAGCCGTCACGTTCTGACGTCCGGCCGCAATCGGATGGTCCACGTAGACATCGACTGAACCCGCCGAGTAGTCATCCTGATGGTCCACACTCGCTCCGACGCTCACCACTTTCTTCTCGCCGAGATACGTGCCGCCATAGAAGATGCCGGTCTCTGCTTCGAGCGGATACCAGACGGCGCGGACGGCGTACCGCAGGGGCGCCGTCGCACCCACGCCTCTGGCGCCGTTGAACACGCCCGCCCGGAACTCGAGGTGGTTCTTCGCCACATAGCCGCGCGCCTGCACGCCGTAGTCGCGGCCGACGCGTGAGTTGGTCGGATCCGAGTGCGTGAAGGCGAAGGCGCCATAGTCGACGCCGAGCAGGTTCGCGGCCGACTGGGTGGAGTGCCGGGAGGCCGGGACGAACATCAGGCCGCCATCGATGAGGAACGAGCCGCGCACGGTGTAGGTGAGGATGGCGTCCTGAAGGAAGATGGCGTCCTCGTTCTTGCGTCCGGCGGCGTTCGCCTTTCCCACGTTGGGTGCGTCGGTATCGATGAAGAATGATACCCGGTCGGTCACCTTCCCGCCGAAGATGAGCCGCAAGCGACGGAAAAAGAAACTCTTCGCCGCGTCGGTGTTGTCCGGCGCGGTCAGCCGTTCGACCTGTGGCTGCGCCAGCACGCCGAAAGTCACCGACGTCTTCTGGTCCGCCGAAGCGATCCGCCACTGCGCTTCGGCGCTCGGTGCCGCACCGAACACGCACACCACCACCAGCGCTGCCTATCGCACGATCGTCACTCGCATTGTCTTCACCTGTGTGTGGAACGCGGCTGTCAGGATGCGTCGGCCGGCCGTTTCCCGGCCCGAGCGGCTACCTCGAGAAACGCCGTCATGTCATCTGCCGTGTTCAGGTTTCGGTACCAAGGCGCGCCTCCAAGTGGGAAGACGCGCCCGCGAGGATGGCCGCCGACGCTTCCGCAAGGTGCCACGCGCCATCGACCACTGCGAGGTGCCGCCGGGGACTCAGATCGAACACCCCGTCGGTGGACACGACCACGCGGTTCGCCAGCGGCATGACTTCAGCCGCCGAGGCCTTGACCGACGAACAGCGCGCGTCCTTCACCATGAGGAACAGATCCGGCTCGATCGCCCGCGCCAGGCTGTTCGATTCGGCCACGACGAGGACCCCTGGACCGAGTCGCGGCGCGAGCGCCTTCAGGGCGGCATGGATCTGCTGCCTGCGGCACCTGATCCAGAAGACCCGGCTGGCCCCGCTCGCGCGCAGCCGCGCCGTGTCCTTGTCCGGCTGGCCGCCGGTTTCCTCGGCGATCTGGAAATCCCCCTCGAACGCGGAACAGACGCCGCAGCCTTCGCCGCCACGCGGGCAGATCGATTTCCCTTCGGTGATGGCGGTGACCTTGACGCCCACGACCGCATGCGTGCGGCGGAACGCCCTGACGATCGCGCAGGCGAGCTCGGTCTTCCCCGAGTTCCTGGCAACGGCGCCGACGATGAGCCAACCCGGCTGCCGCTGGCGATCCGGCAGGTCCCCGGTGCCGGATGCGGCGGACAGGCATGATGGCCCGATCGCGAAACGACGATTCTGGAGCATGCGGTCTACCCGGGCATGACGTATGGCACCCGCCGGATGTAGCCCTCGCGCTCGGCCAGAAGATCCAGGTGCAGCGTGGCCGATTCCTCGACGATCGGAAGGACCACCTCGCCTTCAGGGAGCCTGCGTTCATCCACAGTCTTGATGTAGCCCTTGCATCCGTCGCACGTCTCCACCCACCGTGGGCCCGCATCGCCCAGACGGAGCACGCCGAGCCGCGACTGCTCCAGAGTTCCGCAGCATGCGCACGCCAGCCGCACCGCCTCCCACTCGCTGCCACAGAGCCCGCAGGTCAGCACACGGCGGCCATCCGCACGACGGAGTCGGGCTACGCTCGGGGCTGACCCGCAGGCAGGACACCGGTGCGCCGGCGCCTCACGTGTCCGAGCCCCACCGTTCGCGGCGCGGGCGCGCACCGCCTCGGCGACACAAGGGGCCGCCAGGGCCCGTCCGACAAACAGAAGGGCATCCACGAGGACGCCCCACTCCCGAGCCAGTGATTCCAAGGCGACCAGGTCTGGCTCGAAGGCGGCGGCCGCGGCGAGGGCCTGGAGCTGTTCGGGGTGGGTCGCCACTCCGGCGCTGAGGCGCTGGAGCGCGGCCGTTTTCTGGCCGTGTCTCGCGGCAGAGTCGCGGATCGCCTCGAGAAGGATCGCGAGGACGCCGATGGGAAACGGTACGTCGGAGGGAGCCAACGGAAGTGGAGCCGGGAGACGTTCTGACCCTCTGGGTGCCAGAACCGTCCCCGCCAGAGCGCTCCGGGCCGCTCGCTGAGCCGCCAGAAGGTCAAGGCGGAAACGAACGTACGCGTCCGACACCTGTGGCTGGCCGATCAGCGCGTGGAGTCGGGCCGTGACTTCACACGACCGGTCCCACCCCGTGTCGGTCTCGCGTCCGGGCACTGCCTCCCCTCCGCGTGGCATCAGAATCCAGCCATCTGCTCGAAGGCGCGCAGGATCCGTGCGGTCTCGTCCGGTGAAATGCGCGAACCGGGCCTCGCAATCATCTCGCCGATGATGCGCATGCGCTCAGCCGGCGACTTGATCGCGAGCCGGCGCAGCTGATCCAGATCGTGGCATTGCGAGCAGCGGAAGATCTCCAGCGAGGCGTGGATCTTCGCCGTTTCCGCCTGCGTGAACGGCGCATCGGGCATCTGGCCCATGTGCGCCACCGCGCGCTCGATCTCGCCTCGCACGTTGTGATCGCCGGCGAACCTGCGCTCCGAGTGGCAGGTCGTGCACTTTTCCTCGTGGAAAAGGGTCAGCCTCGGCGCGGCGACGTTCACCAGGTCCTGCTTGGTGGCAAGGACCTGTTTGAGGTCGCCGACGTCGTTGCGGGTGTCCCGAACGAGTCCGCACAGGAGCAGCGTCAAGAAGGCGTTGAGCACGGTCAAAAAAACCACGACGAACCGGTTTCGGCTGTCCATGATGTTCTCCCTCACGCGTGGGCAGCGAGGCCTGCCGCCAGCTCCGGAGTCTCCGCAGGCCGCCGGTGTTCGTGTGCGAAGACAGGGAAATTGCTGCAAATGACGAGATAGACCAGCACTCCGGCGGCGACGATTCCGCTCGTAATCGCCACCTCGATCCAGTGAGGGTAGTAGGTCGCCCCATAGGTCGACGTAATCCCGACCACCGCCACGTTCATCCGGTTGATCACGAGTCCCGTGATGACCATGAGGCTCGCGATGAGCAGCCAGCGTCCCGACGTCGCAAATTGCGGAGTCAAGAGGAGCGCCAGCGGAATGATCAAACCGACCAGCGCCTCGATCCAGAACGCGATGGACGGCGTGTTGAATACCAGCAGCTCGGTGCCGACACCCCGAAGCACCAGATCGGTCGTCCGGAGGGCGAGCGTGAAGAAGATGGCCCAGGTGAGCACGTGGCCTACGTCCTTCAGAAGTTCTTCTTCGACCTTCCGCCCGAAATACCAGGCGCTGGCAGTCGACTCGACGATCACCATCGCCACCCCGGCGGCCACCGCCGAAACGAAGAACGAGATCGGCAGGATCGGCGAGTACCAGATGTGATTCAGCTTGTGCGGCACCATCAGAAAGAGGGAGCCGAGCGAGCTCTGGTGCAGCGTCGAGAAGATGATGCCCGCCATCAGCAGCATGGTGGGCATGCGGGGATCGCGGTGAATGATGCCCAGCCGGATCAGCCACTCGAACGCGATGAGGACGGCCGCGATGGCCAGGACCCACACCACCGACTGCGTCATCGCGAACGTGAACAGCACGAGCAAGGCGATTGCGACCCAGGGCGCGGCGTTCATCCAGATCGCGTACGGGCGATCCAGCCTGAATCGTTCGAACACGACCGGCAGGAACTCCATGAAGAGAATGGTCGTGTACATCATCACGCACCATCCCACTTCGAACATCGGGGACTCGTGGTGCCAGTAGATGATCATGTGCCAGATGGTCCAGGGGCGCCCGAGGTCCACCATGAGTGCCACGACGAACAGCAGGTAGCCGAGGAACGCAGTCAGGATCGTCGGCCGGACCAGCGGGTGATACCTCTCGCCGCCGAACATGTGCATCAGGCCGGCCACGACGAACCCGCCGGCGGCGAGCGCGATTCCCGCCAGAACGTCGGCCCCGATCCAGAACCCCCACGGGTAGCCCTGGTTGAGGTTGCTGACCGCGCCGATGCCGGAGAAGAACCGATACAGAGCCAGGCCGATCCCGACCACGGCAATCGCTGCCAGCGCGAGTGTCCCGATACTGAGCCGGACGTTCAACACGGAGCGCCTCATCGTCGGCTCCTATGAAATGTGGCCGCTCTCGGCGGGCTGGTTGTCGCGCTGCTTCCGGGTCCGGAGCGCGTAACTGGCACCGAGCACCGTGGCGAGGCCCAGCATGACCATGGGAACCGCCTTCATGGCCGGTTCCGTGTGGGCCACCATGGGGCTCCGTGGGACGCGCATCACGTATCCCAGTTCTTCGAAGGGCACGCTGGAGATGTGCAGCACGCACGTGCCGCCGGCCTCCTCCATCCCGTAGATGTGATGGACGTAGCCACCGGGGTTGCCGGCGATCCGATGTTCAGCCTCGCGGATCAGCACCTCACGGTCGCCGAACGTGATGGCCCCGGTGGGACACGCCTTGGCGCAAGCGGGAATTCCCCCGGCCACCTGGCGGTGCGCGCACATCGTGCACTTCGTGATGTAGGGGTTCCACGTCTCGTACTCGAAGCGTGGGACGACGAAGGGGCAGGCCAACATGCAGTAGCGGCAGCCGATGCATTTCTCCCGGTGGTAGATCACCGGACCGCTGTCGAGCTTCTCAAGGGCTTTGACGGGGCAGGCCGACGCGCAGCCCGGGACCTCGCAGTGCATGCACTGGCGCTTGCCGAACACCCAGTCGTGCCGGCCGTTGACCAGCACTTCGTTGTAGGTGACGAGGCACCAGGTCTCGGCACTCAGGTCGGCGGGGTTCTGGTACCCTGGGCCGCCGAAGAACGTCGTCTTCTCCGCCTGTCGCTTGTATTCCTGCTTGCACGCGACCTGGCAGCCGCGACAGCCGGTACAGCGCGGCAGGTCGATGAGCAAGGCCTTGGTTTTCATCGTCCAGCTCTCCTAAGCCTTCGCGAGGTCGCAGAGAAACGCCTTGTACTCGGGAATGAACGTGTTGGGATCCCCGATATTGGCGGTCAGGAGATTCGCGCTGTCGCCCTTGGCGATCCCGGCATAGCCCCAATGCCAGGGAATGCCGATCTGGTCCACCGCGCGCCCTGCGACGAAGAGCGGCTCGAAACGATTGGTCACGAGGGCGCGCGCTTTCAACTCGCCTCGCTTCGTCCACACGCGTACCCAGTCGCCTGTCCTGATCCCCTTGCTCCGCGCGAGGTTCGGCGACAACTCGACGAAGACGTCGGGGACCAACTCCACGAGCCACGGCATGTTCCGCGTCATGGCCCCGGCCTGCCAGTGCTCGGAAACCCGGTAGGTCGTGGCCACGATGGGGAACTCACCGGGCTCGCCGATGCTCTTCAGGTCCCACACCTTGCAGACGGGGCTGTACTGCACGGCGGACATGGGGTTGCGGATGGGGCTCTCCACCGGCTCGTAATGTTCCGGGAACGGGCCGTCCACGAGGGCCACCGCAAAGAGGCAGGCCACGCCCTCGGGGCGCATGATGAAGGGCAGCTTCTCGCCCGGCGGCCACGGCCCGTCGGGCACGTCGCCCTCCCACTTCTTCGCGTCGGCGTTCCACCGGATCACGGCGCGCTTGGGATCCCAGGGCTGTCCATGGGCGTCCACGGAAGCGCGGTTATAGAGGATGCGCCGGTTCACCGGCCAGCACCAGGACCAGTTCGGATGCATGCCTAACGGGTCCTTGGCCGGATCGCTTTTCTCGCGGCGAGCCAACCGGTTGTCCGCCTTGTTCGGTCCCGGGTAGCTCCCGCAGTAGATCCAGCTCCCGCACGCGGTGGAGCCATCCGCCTGAAGCGCCGCGAAGCCGGGCGCCTGGTCCCCGGCCTTCCACAGCTTGCCCGCGATGTCCTTGTCCTCTGTGAAGTAGCCGTTGATTTCCCGCGCCACACGGTGGGGATCCGGCTCGCCGTGGGCGTCGGCGTCCTGCCCGTAGTCCCACGTCAGCTGCCTGATCGGCTCCGGGAAGGCGCCACCGGCGTCATACGCCTTCCTCAGTCCTGCGACGAGCTGGGTGATGATCCAGGCATCGCTCCTGGCATCACCGGGAGGCTCCACCGCTTTGTAGCGCCACTGGCACCAGCGACCGCTGTTGCTGATGCTGCCTTCCTTCTCCACCGAGGCCGCCGCTGGCAGCAGGAATACCTCCGTGGCGATCGTGGACGGATCGGTGCCCGGCCGCTTCCAAAAAACCGAGGAATCGGTCTCGAACAGGTCGATCGCCACCATCCATTCGAGCTTGCCGAGGGCTTCCCGCGCCCTGGTCGAGTTCGGGCCACCGACAGCCGGATTCATTCCGAAGCAGAACAGGCCCTTGATCGCGCCCGCGTGCATGGCCTCGACGAGCGCCACGTACGAGTGGTTGCCGACCGTCTTGGGCAGGTAGCTGTAGGCGAAGTCGTTGTCCTTCGTGGCGTGCGTCCCCCAGAACGCCTTGAGCAGGCTGGTGATGTACTTGGGGTAGTTCTGCCACCAGTTGGCGCTGAGAGGATCGTTGCTCGTCGGCGTGAGCCTCTCCAGATAGGTGGAGAGCGTCTGCATGGCTGCGACGGGTTCCCCGAGGTAGCCGGGAAGCGAGTGGTACAGGAGCCCCATGTCGGTTGACCCCTGCACGTTCGACTCGCCCCGCATCGCATTGACGCCGCCGCCGGCCATGCCCATGTTCCCGAGGAGCAACTGCAGGATGGCGTAGCTCCGGATGTTCTGGGTACCGTGGCTGTGCTGGGTGGTTCCCATCGCGTACAGCCAACACCCCACGCGATCGGGAGCCCAGGTCGACGTGTAGACGTCGCAGGCCTTCCGGTAGACGTCCTTTGGCGTGCCCGTGATATTGCACACCGTGTCGATGTCGTAGCGGGCGTAGAACGCCTTCATCAGTTGCAGGACCGAGCGCGGATGCCGCATGGTCAAGTCGCGCTTCGGCACTCCGCTCGGGTCCAACGCGTACGCCCACTTGGACCTGTCGTAGCTCCGCGTTGCCTGGTCGTACCCGGAGAAAAGGCCGTCGGCGAACCCGTACTCCGGGTTGAGGAGGAAGGTCGCGTTGGTGTAATGCCGGACGTACTCGAGTTGGATCCGATCGTTCTGCAGGGCGTAGTTGATCATGCCGTTGACGAAGGCGATATCAGTGCCAGACCGCATCTTGCAGTAGTGATCGGAGAACGCCGAGGTGCGGGTGTAGCGGGGATCACACGAGACGACGATGGCCCCGTTCTCCTTCGCCTTCATGATCCAGTGCGCCGCAATGGGGTGGTTCTCCACGGCATTGCTGCCGCAGATCATCACCACGTCGGCGTGCTTCATGTCGATCCAGTGATTGGTCATCGCCCCACGGCCGAAGGTGGCGGCCAGACTGGCCACCGTGGAGCTGTGTCATATCCGGGCCTGGTGCTCGAGCCAGATGACGCCCAGCCCGCGCATGGCCTTGGCGAGCAGGTAGCACTCCTCGTTGTCCAGTGCCGCCCCGCCAAGAGAGCCAATGCCGGTGGTGTGATTGAGCGTCAGTCCGTCACGCTGCCCGACCCACGTGGCGTCGCGTGTCTTCTTGACGCGTTCGACGATCATCGGGATCGCCTGGTCCCAGGAGAGCTCCTCCCAGTCCGCACCGCCTGGCTTCCGGTAGCGGATCTTCTGGAGGCGTCTCTCGTTCTGAGACACCTGGTACAGAGCCGCGCCCTTGCTGCACTGGCTTCCTTCGTTGATGGGGTGGTCGGGATCGCCTTCGGTGTTGAGGACACGTCCTTCGCGCGCTTCGACAATCAGGCCGCAGCCTACACCGCAGAACGGACAGATGGTCGTGGTGATCGCGCCGCGCTGGGTTGCGCCGTTTCTGCAAAGGCGACGCTAGGTTGAAGACTGAGGCCGAGTGAACCGAAGAGCGCGCGTGTACCCGCAGCACCGGTGCCGCCTAGAAAGTCTCGACGACTGATTGACATGCCTTGCCCTTCCGGCCCTTCCGAGAAAACCGGCTTGCCGAAGTCATCCCCAGTGCGGGGAAGCATGGTCGTTGGAGCCTGCCTGTGTTTTCGGAACGGTTCGTGGCCGGCTCCCAGCTGGAACCGCTACGGAGAGACTACGAGGGGAACCGCGATGAGACTATTGCGCCGTCAAGGCCGCAGCGCGATGTGTCTTAGGTGTTGAAATATGCAGCACGAATGCCAGTCGCCTTCGGCCTGCCGTCTCGCGTTTTGCACGCGATCCAGAGCCGGAGCCCGATCGGTTTGCGGATTTCCAGCAGTTCGAACGGAAGGCCGCCAGCGTCTCGTCGTCACTCGCGCGGGCGTCAGACCACTCCGCTCTTGACCTCGCCGCCTGTCGGCATGCCGCGCTCGGGGGCCAGACTCTAACGTGAATGGCAGGTCCGCGCCTTGAACAAATGCGACACATGGCGCCTACTCTGCCCGCAGCGCCTCCATAGGATCGGCGCGCGTCGCGCGCCACGCCGGAACCAGGCAGGCCGCGGCCGCGACAACGACGAGCAGCGCCGCGGCGCCCACGAACACGCGCGACCACCATGAGCATCGCCAGCGCCGCCTCGACGCCATGGGCAAACCGACGCAGCGCACACTTGCCGACCCGGAGCGCCGCGCGCGTCGGCATCGTGTTAACGGGCGACAGTCCTTACAGCGCCCGGCCGCCGGCAGGCCGGCCGTAGCGCAGATACAACGTGGGCACGACGATCATGTTCAGCAGTGTCGACGACATGAGGCCGCACAGGATGACGATGGCCATGGGCGTCTGAATCTCGCTGCCCGCTCTTCCGCCGCTGACCGCCAGCGGAATCAGCGCTAGTCCGGCTGCCATGGCCGTCATCAGAATCGGGATGAGCCTCTCGCGAGCGCCCCGCTGAACCGCCTCCCGGAAATCCGTCACGTCCTCTTCCTCCATCAAGTGCTGAATGTGCGACACGAGCATGATCCCGTTCCGGGTCGCGATGCCGAACAGTGAAATAAACCCGATCATCGAAGCCACGCTCAACACACCGCCCGCAAGAAAGACTCCCACCACGCCGCCGATCAGCGCCAGCGGCAGGTTCAACATGATGAGCACCGCGTCACGCGGGCGGCCGAACGCGAGGACCAGAAGGATGAACAGACCCGCGAGCACTGCGACGCCCAACAGCAGCAGCCGGCGCGACGCACTCTGCTGACTTTCGAACTGTCCGCCGTACTCGACGCGGTAGCCGGCCGGCATCGGTACGGACTGCGCAATCGCCGCGCGGATGTCGGTGATCACCCCTCCCAGATCGCGCCCCGCGACGTTGCAGGAGATGACGATGCGCCGCTGCACGTTTTCGCGAAGCACCATATTCGGTCCCTCTTCGCGCCGGACGTCCGCCAGCAATCGGATGGGCACGGAACCGCCAGTTGGCGTATCCACGGGCAGATCCGCAATGCGCTCGAACTCGGCATGGCCCGCCGGATCGAACTTCACCACGAGATCGAATGAGGTGCCGCGGTCAAAAATCCTTCCGACCGTCGTGCCCGCGAAGCTCGTCTCGACCGCCTCGGCCACGTCATCGGCGTGCAGCCCATATCGCGCGATCGCTGCCCTGTTCAGCACAAAACGCACGAACGGGATATCCATTTGTTGCTCGAGCGACAGGTCTGCCACTCCCGGCACACCGCTGATGGTCTCGCGTACGCGTTCCCCCAGCCGGCGCAACGTGAGGAGATCGTCCCCGAAGATCTTCACCGCGATGTTCGCGCGCGTGCCGGACAGCATGTGGTCGATGCGATGGGAGATCGGTTGCCCGATCGTGGCGTTGGTCCCAGGCAGCGTCGAAAACTCCCGACGCAGGTCCGCCAGGAACTCGGCGCGCGGCCGGGCGGTCTCCCGGAGGCCGACGTCGATTTCAGCTGCCTCCACGCCCTGCACGTGTTCGTCGGCTTCGGCGCGCCCGGTGCGACGCGCAGTCGCGACGACTTCCGGTTGGGACAAGAGAATCTGCTCAACCCGCCGGCCGATCTCGTCCGACTTGGCCAGCGACGTCCCCGGCAACGTGTTTGCCTGGATCGTCAAGTTCCCCTCGTGGAACTCGGGGAGAAAGGCCGAACCCATCTGCGTCATGGCCGCGATGGCGCCCGCCAGCAACAGCCCGGATACGATGATGACTGCCGTCGGATGGTCGAGGACGCGAGGCAGATCGCGCGCGAAACGCGCCTTGAGCGTGCGGGCGAGCCATCCTTCGTGACCCTGCTCAATGGATCGCGCGGTCGGCAGGAACGCCAAACAGAGCGCAGGCGTCACGACAATGGCGACGAGCAGCGATGCCGCCAGGGAAACAATGTACGCGAACGCCAGCGGTGTCAGGAGCCGCCCCTCGATACCCGCAAGACCGAAGATCGGCAGAAATACCAGGATGATGATGATCGTCGCAAAGACGATCGACGAGTTGATTTCGAGCGTCGCGTCCCGCACCACTTCGCCGATCGGCCGTCGCGCGTCCACGGGTTTCGCGTGATTCTCCCGAAGCCGCCTGACGACGTTCTCCACGTCAATGATCGCGTCGTCAACGAGCGCGCCGATGGCGATGGCCATGCCGCCGAGGGTCATCGTGTTGATGGTGGCCCCGAAGCCACGGAGCACCAGCACGGCTGCGGCCAGCGACAACGGCATAGCCGTGATCGTGATGGCGGCGGCCCGGAGGTTTGCCAGGAACACCACGACGATCAGGATGACCAGTAGACCGCCATCACGAAGGGCCTTCACCACGTTGTCAACGGCCACCTCGATGAAATCCGATTGTCTGAAGATCTTGCGATCGATCGTGATCCCGCGCGGCAGCTCGCGCTGGAGCGCATCGAGCTCCCGGTCGAGCCGGGCGGTTACATCGATCGTGTTCGCGCCGGGCTGCTTCTGGACCCCGATGATGACGGCCGGCTTTCCGTTCCGTGCACCTTCGCCGCGTTTCAGCGCGGCGCCCTCACGAACAGCAGCCACGTCGCGAATGAGCACCGGCCGAGCTCCTCGAAGGGCGATGACGCCTTCGCCGATCTCCTTGGGTGTTCGTGCGCGGCCGATGGCCTGCAGCACGTACTCCTGCGGACCTTCGGTGTAAATGCCGGCGGATGTGTTCTGACTCGCGCCTCTCACCGCGTCGAGCAGCTCGGTCAGCGAGACGTCGTTGGCTCGAAGGAGCTCCGGACGCGCAATGACCTGGAATTGCCGTTCGGCGCCGCCAATCGGCGTGACCTGCGAGACGCCTGCGACAGCCAACAGGCGGCGCCGGACGACGGTATCGGCCAGCGTCCGCAGGGTGAGCGGGTCTTCCGTGTCGGAGGACAACGCAAAGAACAGGATCTCGCCCATGATGGACGAGATCGGCGTGAGGATCGGCCGCTCCACTTGAGGCGGCAGGGTGCCACTGACCAGTGACAGCTTCTCCGCGACGAGCTGCCGCGCGACATAGATGTCCGTGCCCCAGTCGAACTCGACCCACACGACCGCGATCCCCAATGCCGTCGCCGAGCGGACGCGCCGCACCCCGGAGGCGCCGTTGATCGCGCTCTCGATGGGGAACGTGACGAGCGATTCCATCTCGTCTGGCGCCATCCCGTGACCCTCGGTGAGGATCGTGACGGTCGGGGCCGTCAGGTCGGGAAACACGTCGACCGGCATGTCGCGCGCGACCCACAGGCCGGCCGCCAGCAGCAGCGCCGACATGGCGATGACCATCCAGTGATGGTCGATCGACCATTGAATGAGCCGTTTCATCACCCCTCCGTGTTCGCGCTCAATGCACGTGGCCTTCGGCCGGAAGGCCTTTGGCTGCCGATGCGAGCTGGACTTCGTACGCGCCCCGAGTGACGACGCGATCGCCCGGACGAATACCGGCTCGGATGCCGATCAGGTCGCCATCGCGCGCGGCGATCTCGATCGGCCGCCGAATGAACCGCTCGCCGCCGACCTGGACGAACACGTACGGACGGCCCGCCTCCATCAGGACGGCGCTCTTCGACACAGCCGGCACGCGCTGCCGCTCGCCCTTGAACAGGACGGCCGTTCCCGTCTGCCCCACCAGCAACTGTCCACCAGGATTGTCGACTTCGAATTGAACAGGTAGAGCCCGCGTGGTCGGATCGATCACGCCGGCGTCGCGCACACGGCGGGGCTGGAGGGCGACCGGATCGGGACGGCCGGGAATCTCGAAGGCGATACTCCCAACGCCACGCGCGGCCGCAACATCAGAGGGAGGGACCTGCGCACGGACTTGAATTCGATTCGTACGAACGATCTTGAAGAGTGGTGCGCCCTCGTCGTACGACGCGCCGAGCGTCGCCATGACCTCCGCGATGCGTCCGGCAATCGGGGCCCGAATCACGAATGCGTTGCCCCCGGCGACGCCACCACCCGTCCGGAGCGTCTGGTCGCGCTGGGCCAGTCGCGCCTGCGCCGCGCCGAGCCGTGCTTCAGCGACGGAGAGGGCGCGGCGTGCATCCTCAACGCGCCGGGCGGGCACCGCACGTTCGGCCAATAAACGTTCGGCGCGGGTCAGATCGATGCGGGCGGCATCCGCCGCAGACTCGGCCTCCGCGACCGCCGCGGCCAAGGTGGCGCGGTCGTCACCGTTCGACGACAGCCGGGGCTCGAGTCGACCGAGTGACTGACCCGTCTGGACTGCGCTGCCCACTCCCGGAAGCGCACTCGCCGTGAAGCGACCGGCGGCGGGTGCCGTCACGACTGCTTCGCCGCCCGGCAGCGGTTCGATCGCGGCCGGGACGCGAACAGCGGTACGCAGCTCGGCTTCGCGGACGCGCTCGGTCGCGAATTCGTTCGTCCACTGTTGCTCCTTCAAATACGCGATTGCCGTCGGGTCGTCCGGCTGGCTGGCCACGCCGGTGCTGGCCTCGTCGGGAAACACGGTCACCACCCCGAGATCGTGCCGGTCAGATATCCCAGGGGCGACAATCGTCAGGGCCCAGCGGTATCGGCCCGCAGACGGCGGCACTCCCTCGATGCGAAACGCGCCGGGCCGGGATGGTTCGGACCCCTTGAGCACCGTCACGGCACCGCCGTTCTCGGGTTTCAGCTCGAGATTGGGACGGCCGGCCGGCAACGGCTTGAAGTCCCCGAGCCTGGTCAGATGGGCTGCAAACCGCGCCGACTGTCCGGCGATCAGTGGCGGATACTCCATGTAGAGCTCCGTCTTGTCGGTCCAGTTCGTCACGTTCAGCGAGGGTGGGTCACCTTTTGGGGACTCCGCGCGTCGGCTGCATCCAGCGGCCACAACCGTCGCCAGCAGCATCGCCGCCACGGTGAAGCGTCGTCTTGTCATCAGCGAATCTCCCACCCGCTCGCGAATTCCAACTCGATTTCCGCCTGCCGCACCGCGCCGTCCAACACCGCCTGGCGGACGCGGGCGGACGCGCCCGTCCGGTAGGCATCCAGCACCTCGAGGATTCCCCGCTCGCCGGCGTCGTAGCTGACCTGCGCGATGCGTTCGATCTGATCACCGCTGGCGGCCGCGGCGCGATAGCGTGTCGCGGTCTCGCGCTGTTGGATCACTGACGCTCGCAGTGCCGCGATGTCGGCGCGCAACACAATGCGCAAGGCCTCCGCGCGCGCTTCGGCCTCGTGTGCCCGGGCCTGCGCCTGCGCACGCTCGGGCCGGGCGCGATCGAACAAGGGAATCGTGGCTTGCACCATGACGACGCTCCCAATGTCCCGGCCCACGTTCGACGACTTGCTCCCCGCGACGATCTCAGGGTCGGGGACGAGACGGCGGCGCGCGGCCTGTTCCGAGAAACGGGCAGCGCCGATCTCTTTCCGCAGCGCCAGCAGCTCACCGCGGACCGATTCAGCCCGTTCGAGAAGCGCATCGACGGGTGGAAGATCAGGCCGGGGCGTGATCACGTCCATGGCGACGATTCGATCGGGCTCGATGGCCTCCGCGAAGAAGCCGGCGAGGGTCGCCTGCGCGCGTACGCGATCGGCCGCGGCGGCGGCGCGATCCGTCTCCACATCGAGCACCTCGCGCTCGGCGCGGAGACGATCAAACCCGGCCGCGTCACCGGCGGCTTCCCGCCTCGCGAGCACCCCAGCGAGTTCGCGGAGGCGATCACGCGCGCGACCGAGTTCCTGCTCGCGCGCCTGCGCGGCCGCAAGCTGTGCGAAGGCGATCCGCAAATCCGCGCGCGCGCGCCGCAGATCGTCGTCAGCCCGATTGGCCGCCGCGTCGACCAGTGCCGACGCGGCTCGAACCTGCAGGCGGAGCCTGCCGCTGATCGGCAGCGCTTGTGCGATGGTTGTGATGTTCTCCGTCACGCCGGCCACGGACTCGCGGTCGTACGTGAGGCGGGGATTGGGCCACCGACCGGCCGCCAACACATCCGCCCGGGCCACGTCAATGCCCGCACGAATCGCGCGGACGCGCGGACTGCTCGGCGAGAGCCGCGCCAGCGCATCGGCTTCGGTGAGTGGCAACGACTGCGCGCCGACACTCGACGGCAGCAGTCCTGCCGCCAGGCCGGCGCAAAGCACCAGTCTACGCATAACACCTCGGATGAATCGGGAACGAGACGGACGACGGGCGGCTCCGTCAGACCTGAGGTCAGGCGAGAACGGCGGGAGGAGCGCGAAGGCCGAAACTCGCGACGGGTGGATCGTGAACGGAACGGTCTGGATGGTCCCGCCAGTCGCACGTCACCGACGAGGAAGCGGTCACACTCGGCCAGTCGACACTCACCGCGATCGGATGTACCGCCAGGCCAGCCGGCGATCGAACGGACGCGACATCGTCCACGTACGTAGCGTCCGCCTCGTGCTCGGCAAGCGAGGACGCCGGCAGATTCGCGCCAGTGTGGACCCCGAAATGCGCATGAAGAAGCGCGCGGTGATCCGCGTCGTGCGCCGGATGGACGTGGAGCGCCGGCAGCGGCGTGCACAAGGCCGCCAACAGGACGAGCGCGAGTATCGGTCGGAGGCGCATCAGAGTCGGCGATTATTACGTCTTTCGGGGTAATGGTCAACCAGTCGCGAACGCGCCAGCGTCACCGTTCTTGACAGGGACGGTGCAACCGGCGTATTCATAGACTGTCTATGGGAACGAAACCGGCGAAGCAGGACCTGCTGCCAGGCACGCTCGACATGCTCATCCTCAAGAGCCTCACGCGCGGCATGATGCACGGACACACGCGTTAACAGATATCAGAGGCTGACCGGGACGCCGTAGATCCGGCTGCCCACGCCCAGCGCCGATTTCAGGATGCTGCGCCGCACCCCCCACGGCGACAGCCACCAGCGCTCGAACAGCACCTTCCCGAGATGCCAGGCTCTGCCAACGGATTTCACACGCACGTCCGGGGACGGCTCGTGGAAGAAATCGCCGAACGCCACGCCCGCGAGCTCCTCGCCGGCTTCCAGCATACAGAAGCCGTCGCCGCAGAACCTGTCTGTCGGGGCGGTGCCTTTGACCTCCGCGGCGATCCGGCGGGCGACCACGCGGGCCTGCGCGTGCGCAAACACCCCCGCCTTGGGCAACATGAGCGGGACATCTGGTTTCCATCGGCCCGGAATGGGAACCGTTGTGACATCGCCAATGGCGAAGACGTGCTCGTATTTTGTTGCGAGCGTCTGGGCATCGACCGCGATCCATCCGCTCTCGTTGGCCAACCCGGCCTCTCGTGCGAGCGCGGGCGGGTGGTGCGGCGGAATCGCCACCAGGAGATCGTAGTTGACCGGCCGCTTTCCGTCGAACAGCAGCTCTCGCGTCTCCGTCCTGACCGCCGCGAGTTTATGGGAGGGATGGAACGCGACGCCCCGCTGGTCGAGCATCTGCTTAACGGCGTCGCCGAGTGCCGGGCCGGCGACGGGCATCGGCTGCGGTTCGGGCGTGAACAGGTGCACGCTGACCGTGTTTCCACGGCCGTGCCGGCGGAAGAAGTCGGCGAGGAGCATCGCTCCCTCATGCGGTGCGCCCGGGCACTTGTACGGCAGCGCACTGACGACCACGGCCACGCTTCCGCCTGTGACATCGTTCAGGGCCGTTCGCAGCCGCGTCGCGCCCTCGAGCGTGTAGAACGTGTGGGCGCCAGCCGCGAGACCGGGAATCGCATCGGGGGCCAGCTCGGCGCCCAATGCAATCACCAGGTAGTCGTACGCCAGAGACTCGCGATCGAACTCCACGCGCCGGTTGGCTGTGTCGATGGCGCGGATGTCGCCCTGGAGCACCTCGACGCCTGGCCTCACCAATTCGCGCACGTCACGGGTGATCTGTTGAGGCTGGCGGTCTCCGGTCATGACCCACAGAAACGAAGGCGCGAAGGCATGGCGGACATTCCGCTCGACGACCGTGACCCGGTGCTCGCCGGGAAGCAGGCGCCGGAGCTCGTTGGCGACCACCTGCCCCCCAATGCCGGCGCCGAGAATGACAATGCGCATCACGCCTCCTGCGATGCTCTCGAGATGCCGCGCCGCGGATCAGAACACCAGGACTCTGTGCGCCCACAGGGTCCAATCGGCGAGCTGTTCGAGCGTGCTTCGTTGGGTGCCGTCCGAGAGTTCCGCGTCGGTGATGCCGCGTGCGTCCATGCACGTGCCGCACACGCCGGTGTTCCCTCCGTGCCGCCCGACGTTTCGCAACATGACTTCCGTGTTGTAGTACCCCTGCGGCACCTTCTGCCCTTTTTTCGCGCAGCTCGCGGCATCTCCCATCAGGAAGACCCTCACCTCCTCGCCCTCGCGCTTGGACAGTGCGCCGGCGAGGCGAAGAGCGTTGTAGCTGCGCTCGGTGCCATAGGGCGGATCGTTGAGGATGAACAGTGTCGTGGCCATGAGTGTGTCTACCGTTCCACGGGGTACCGTTTGTCGGCCCAATCGGTCGCGAAGTTATTGGGAAGGATGAGCACCCGCAGATGGGTGAACCCCATGTCGCGGAGCGTCGTAAAGGCCGGCCGCACGGCCGGACACTCAGCCAGGGGGCAGCACCCGCAATACAGCACGATGTTCGTGGGTCGCGCGACACCTTGCGCCCACATTTTCAGATCGGCCAGTCCCTCCGGAGACGAGGCCGGACCGTGAAACGACGCGCCCGGGACGTGTCCGGCGCGATACAGAGACCTGAAGCCGACGTGCAGCACCGTCGGCCGTTTTGATGGTGACGGGGCGGACAGTTCCTTCAGCAGATCCGCCGGCTGCACGGTCTGCGCGGGCGTCCACGGCTCCGTGGCGCCCTGGCGTGGCTGTGCAGCCACCGCCGCGTCGCCATTAGATGGCCGGCTACAGCCGATGACGGTCGCCGTGCTCACTGCCACCAGGGCCGCGAGCATCAGACTCATACCCCACGACGGCGTCAACGGTCGACGGTTCCATATCATCAAGAGACCCTCGTGATTCTTGTCGCGGCTGCCTTGGTTCCTGTCGGAGTGCGCGGCCGTGCGGTGTCTGCGGCGTTCCGCCGCAGGGTTTCTGTCATCCGCAGCGCCCCGTTGGAGGTGATGTCGACGGACTCATGGCCGTCCACCCGCGTGACGGTCGGCGCCTGTTTCAACGCGCCACCCCTGCGCACGCCATTCGGGCACACCCTGTTCCAAGCGGTGAGCGCGGAAGCCCTTCCGTCGCAGGAGGTCGACCGCATCGAGCGCCATCACGCAGTACGGGCCGCGGCAGTACGCGACGACATCGCGGCGTTTTGGCAGCTCGCGCACGCGTTTGCCGACCTCCGCGAGGGGCACTGAAATGGCGCCTGGGATATGGGCCGCCACGTACTCCTCGCGCGGCCGCACATCGATGAGCGTGACCTCGCCGGCGCGGACACGGCGCACGAGCTCGTCATTGTCGACTGGCTCCAACACCCCGCGTTCCTCCAGGTACTGGCGAGTGACGTGCCGGACTTCTGCCAGCCGGGACTCCGCCAGGGTTCGCAAGGACAGAAGGAACTCGCCCACTTGGGGGTCCGCGAGTCGATATGTCACGTAGAGGCCGGCCTTCTCGGCCTCGGCCAGACGCGCGCGTCGGAGCACTTGCAGATGGTGCGAGGTCGTTGCGACGCTCCGGCCGGCCTGGCGGGCGAGCCCTTCGACGGTCCGCGGCCCCTGCGACAGGAGGTCCAGCAGCTCGAGACGACTTGGGCTGGCGGCTGCCTGGCCGATGCGCGCGATCTGTTCGTAGATCGCTTGCTTGAGTGAGGCCGGACGTGTCTTCATGCGCATGATAAAATAATCAAATGTATATTTGAATAATGCCAGACCGCCATCGAAACGTCAAGCCCACCCGCGACGCCCACCCGCGACGCGTGTCCGGGGGAGGAGGCGCCACACTATGTGGCCGCGACCGTCGGGGGCCGACGCCATCTGGCGATGCATCATGAAACCCCACGGCTGCGGCACTTGCCATCGTCGGCATCGGGTGGCAGGATGATCTGACAGCCGTGGCGTTCGTGCTCCACGGGTGACTGCTCGACAGACGAACGCGCTCGGCAGCGTGGGAAGGTACGGAGATCATGTCGGCCATCACCGGAACCGCTCCGGCTTCGGGCGAACCGGAGCGTCGGACGTTTCTCAACTGGCTGCTCGGTTCGTGGGCCACCGGCGTGGCCGCGTCGATCTTCTACCCGATACTCCGATACCTGATTCCGCCTGATATCCCGGAGGCCGCGACGCGATCGGTCGATGCCGGGAAGGCGTCGACGCTCCTCCCGAATTCCGGCCGCGTGGTGGCCTTCGGATCCGCGCCGGCGATCGTCGTACGCACGGCGACTGGCGACTATCGGGCATTTTCCGCGGTCTGCACCCATCTGCAGTGCACGGTGCAGTACCGGCCGGACCTGCAGCACATCTGGTGCGCGTGCCACAACGGTCACTACGACCTGAGCGGGCGCAACATCGCCGGACCGCCCCCGCGTCCCCTGGAACAGTACGACGTGAATCTCCGCGACGACGAGATCGTGGTGTCGAAACGCGCATGAGGGTCGCCCGTGTGCAGGCGTGGCTCGGCGAGCGCGTCCCGATCGCTCCGTTGATCGAAGCGCTGAGACACAAACGCGTCCCGCAGCATCGGTACTCGGTCTGGTACTACTTCGGCGGAATCACGCTCTTCCTGTTCGTCGTCCAGGTGGTGACCGGCGGGCTGCTGCTTCTGTATTACCGCCCCAGCGCCGGCGAAGCGTACGAGAGCGTTCAGTTCCTCATGACGAGGGTCCAGTTCGGATGGCTCGTCCGATCGATCCACGCCTGGTCGGCGAACCTGATGGTCGCCTCGGCCTTCGGGCATCTGTTCAGCGTCCTGTTCCTCCATGGCTACCGCAGGCCCCGGGAGGTGACATGGGTCAGCGGCGCCTTCCTGTTGTTCCTGGTTCTGGCGTTCGGATTCACGGGCTACCTGCTCCCGTGGAATCAGTTGTCGTTCTTCGCCACGAGCGTCGGCACCGATATGGCCGGCACCATTCCATGGATCGGACACTTCATCGTCCGTTTCCTGCGCGGCGGCGATACCGTCACGGGCGCGACATTGACGCGACTGTTCGGCGTTCATGTGGCGATCCTCCCGGCGATCGCCACGGCGCTCGTCTGCCTTCACCTGTTTCTCGTTCAGCAGCACGGTATGAGCGTGCCGCCATCCATTGAAGAGGAGAGTCGCCGGTCGGGGCGTCCGGTTGCGACGGTACCGTTCTTTCCCGATTTCGCGCTGCGCGATCTGTTCGCCTGGACGGTGGCGCTGGCCGTGCTGGCGGCTCTGGCCGCTTTCTATCCGTGGGAGCTCGGGCTGAAGGCAGATCCATTTGCGGCAGCCCCAGCCGGGATCCGTCCCGAATGGTATTTTCTCTGGGAGTTCCAGACGCTGAAGTACGTGCCCGCATCGGCGTTTGGCATCAACGGCGAGCTGCTCGTCGTCGGCGCGCTGGGGATCGGCGCTGCGTTGCTTTTGGCCCTTCCGTTCCTCGTTCCCGATCGTCCGTCCACCCGCCGCGCACTCGCCTGGATCGCGGCGGCGGCCCTTGCGTACATGATTCTCCTGACGGCTCTCGCGCTGCGCGGTTCGGGAGGACCGATCCCATGATGGCGCTGCGGGCGGTGCACGCGGCGGCGGTCCTGGCGATCGCGGCGTCCTGGGCGTCGGCACAAACGACGGAAGAGGCGGCGTCGCGGGCGTATCGCGACGACGTGCACGCGGCGGCCGGGCTCAGATGCGCCGCCTGCCATCAGGAGAGCAGGTCAACGTACGCGATCGCGCGAACAGCGGTTGCGCCTCTCTGCGCGAAGTGCCACAGCGACGCCGCGTACATGAAGGCGTTCGATCCGCAGGTGCGGGTCGACCCATACGCGCAGTACCTGACGAGCACGCACGGCAGGCAGATGGCCAAGGGGGAGACGCGCGTCGCGACGTGCAGCGACTGTCACGGCGCGCACGGCGTACGGAAAGTGGCCGACAGTCGATCGCCCGTCGCGCCCGTCAGCGTCGCTCTCACCTGCGAAAGGTGCCACGCGGATCCCGCCCGCATGGGCGCGTTCGGCAAGGAGGCGACGCCGTTCAAGGACTGGTCCGAGAGCGTCCATGCCGCGGCGCTCCTCGAGCGCGGCGACCTGTCGGCGCCAACCTGCAGCACGTGCCACGGCAGCCATGGCGCCGCGCCCCCGGGCGTGACCGAGGTGGCCAACGTCTGTGCGCACTGTCACGTGCGCGAGGCCGAGCTGTTTCGCGCCAGTCCGAAGAAAGCGATATTCGAGCAGATCGGTCAGGCCGAATGCCTCGCCTGTCACGGCAGCCACCGGATCGAGCAACCGGCCGACGCGTGGGCCGGCTTGACGGAGCCTGCGGTGTGTGCGGCGTGTCACGACAGCACGACCAGGGGTGCGGATACGATTGTGAGGATCCGAAACGGATTGGACCGGTTGGCCGCGGCGATTGCAGGTGGGGAGGCCGTTCTCGCGCGTGCGGAGCGGGCCGGAATGCTCGTCGATGATGGACGCGCGGCATCGCGCGAAGCCCGGGAACATCAGATTCACGCGCGCGTCCTCGTGCACGCCTTCGCCCTCCAGCCGTTTCAGGACATGACCGATCAAGGCATGCGGGCCGCGAGGCAGTCCCAAGCCGCGGGCGAGCGCGCGCTGCACGACTTGCAGGTCCGGCGTCGCGGACTGCTCGCGGCGACGATCCTCATCGTCGGGTTCCTTGTGACGCTGTGGTTCAAGATTCGACGGCTTGGTCCTCGCGGCGATCAGCTGTGAAGACGACCGGAAGGATCTCAGGCCGGGGCGCAGTTCCGAGGCCAAACCCGTCCGCACTGGGCCCGCGCGTTCCCGGTCGCTCTGTGCTACGGTAACGGCCTTCGGTTTGATCGAGAACAGGCAGCGGCGGTCGCGGACTGTCGGATTTCAAGCACTGACGCACCGACAGAGTTACGGATCTGCGCCCTCGAGTTTGGACGAGGCCATTTTCATTCAATCACTTGCGAGTTCGTCGCCAGGCATGGCACATCTCGTGCTTCCGTGCCACCCGAATGTCATCACTGTTGACACTCCGGCGCTTGGTCAGCCTGGCCACGGTCATGGCCATCGTGATCGCCGGCCTCCCCGCGCTCGCCGCAACGCGCGCCGCATCGCCTCGGTGCAGGGCGATGGCACAAATGGGTCACGAGTGTCACCGGCCAAGCGCCTCGCTCACCTGCTGCTGCTCTGACGACGAAGACTCGCAGAGCTCGGGCGTCCCAGCGGAACGCAACGGATCGATGGCCCCAACGGCTTCTTCAGCCGGTGCGGGCGTGGCCGTGACGGTTCCAGCATTCCGGATGGATCGCCTCGCGCCTTCACCAACGCAGGGCTATCGAAACAGAGACTTACCTACCCTCTTCGCGACCTTCCTGCTCTAAGTGTGTCTCCGGGTTTCGCCGAAGCGCATCGCGCGAAGGCGGACCTGTCCCGCCGAAGCGCATCGCGCGAAGGCGGACCGCATCCCTCAAAACTGTTCCCGTTGATTGACGCGCGTCGTGTTTCGTCACGACACGCGGGGCGACGCTCGCAGGCGTGAGCCGCCCGAGAGGTGCACTGTGATGAGATCGGTCGGGATTCTGTTCGTCCTGTTTTCTGTGTCAGCGGGACCGGCGTTCGCCCAGCAAGCTGCTCAGCCTGTCCCGGTTTCCCCGGCGAGCCTTTCGTCGCTCGTATCGGAGCTGGAGGCCAGAAACCCGGAGCTGGCCGCCACCCGTCGCGAGCTCGACATGCGGGTCGCCCGTATTTCGCCGGCCGGCGCCCCGCCCGACCCAACGGTATCGGTCGGGTATATGAGCGGCTTCCTGCGCCCGCCCTTCTTTCCGTCCACGGCCACGCCAAACGCCTTTCGGCAGATCGGGGTGTCGCAGGAGATTCCGTATCCAGGCAAGCTGGCGCTCCGGTCGCGCATTGCCTCGACCGAGGCGGACGCGGCGCGCTGGGAGGTGGAGACCAGGCGCTGGCGGCTCATCTCCGAGCTGAAGACGATGTATTTCCAGTATCAGCTTGCGGCGCGCAACCTCGAGATCGTGCGCCGGAACCAGACGCTACTGGATCAGTACCGGCAGATCGCGGAGGCGCGCTTCAGCACCGGCCAGGCCATTCAGCAGGATGTGCTGAAAGCACAACTGGAAATCTCCGGGCTGATCGAGCGCACCGTCGTGCTCGAGCGGCAGCGTGACGCGTTGCGCGCCCGGATCAACGCGCTCCTGTATCGGGCGGCCGACACGCCCCTCGACGCGGATCTGGCCTACACCGAACCCCCGCTGCCGGCCAGCGCTGAAGGCCTTCGGGCCGACGCGCTGTCACGGTACCCCGCGATTCGCCGGAGCGAGCAGGAGATCGTCCGCGGGCAGCAATCGCTCGCGCTTGCGCGGCGCGAACTGCGACCGGACTTCGGGATCAATGTGACGACGCAGCGGGGGATCGCCGGGATGCCGTGGATGTACGGCGTGGACTTCATGGTGAAGGTCCCGATCTTCTGGCAGCGGAAGCAGCGGCCGATGATCGCCGAAGCGGCGGCGGCGCTCGAAGCCGGGCGCAGGATGCGTGATGCCACCGTCGCCGACGACGGGACGGCGCCACGTGGACACACGCGGCCACTGCCGTGAGGCACACGAACGTTGCCGCGCGACGGAACGGGCGGCTCATCGGCGTTCGCTCACTTCTTGGGCTTCACGGATGCTGCGCCAAGCCGAACTTCTTTCGCTATGAGCGGACCCTTGCCCTCGGCGGACGCGGTCACCACCACGCGATCGCCGACCTTGACGTCGCCGATCTTCATGGCCATGGTGCCGTGGATGACCTTCGTCTTGCTGGTCAGCGTGATCGATGCCATCTTCCCGGCAGTCGTCTTCACGTCGAGACGCGTGTCGGTGATCGCCGACACCGTTCCCATGATCTTCTGATCGTGTCCCTCGTGTGCCGACGCCAGCGGCGCCAGCGTAAGCGCAATGATCGACGCGAGCATTAGACTTCTCATTCTGTGATCCCCTTTTTGCGACTCTTCGACTACCTTCCATGCACATGTTTCGGAGCGGAGGGCTTCGGTGGAGCTGCGTCCCCTCCCTCGAGAAACCTCTGCTCCTCGAGCTCCTGTCGTACCTCGTCTGGACTTCTCGGGTTCATCCCCTGCATCTGCTGCAGCTCCTCGGGCGTCAGCGTTGGCAGCTTCCGAATGAAGTGGACGAGATGCCACGACGCTTCGGCGCTTTCCTTGGTGCCGTCGCCCCAAGCCGGCATGCCCGTCAGCCGGACGCCGTTCTCGATGATGTAGAACAGCTCCCCGTCGGTCAGCGACTGCGTGGCCGGCAGACGCATGTCAGGCGGTCTGGGATAGAGCCCGCGTCCGAGTGCCGTCTCTCCGCTGCCGTCGTTGGCGTGACACGCGGCGCAATGGTCCGCGAAATGGGCCATCCCTGCCGCGAGGACCTCTGGCGTGACGGCGATAGGGTTCTTTCGTGTGCGATCGCGGCGTGGTACGGCCAGCCCGCGCATCGTCCGCGCCACGGCCGTCTCGATCCGTCCGGGCTCGGCGCGCGCGCTGATGCCGCGCGAGCTGATCCAGAGGAACGCCGCCGCAGCGACCAGCGTCAGCAGGGCCACCCCCGAAAGGAGCAGTTTCAACAGGGTCTTCGGTTTCACATGCAGATCTCCAGAACTCTGCGCGTCCGCGCAGAGAGACACATTGTTGTTGGGCGGCTGCTAATGAGCCGCATGGCGGAGGAAGCGCGCCACGGGCGCGCCCGCCGGAGCGGAGCGGGGCGCAGGGCCCCCGCGAGCGACGGCGAGCCGGGGCCCCCGCCGCGCGTTTTGTGCGCGGTGGGGTGGGATGGGGGGTCCGGCCCGCCGTCGCCCGGCGCGCATGCGACCGGGCTTTGGCGAGGTCTCGCCGGAGCCTTCGCGAAGGCGGACGCGGCGAAGCCCCCCGGTCTAAGCTAGATGCGGAGCGGACTGGAGAATCGAGCGCCGGGCGGGCTCTCCGACCCGACCGGCGCTCGAACGACGCTGTCACCCGTCAGGGCCGACGATGTCAGGAGCGCCCGCGATACGATCGCGGGAACAACACGAAAGGCGGCATCTGCTGTGCCGGACCTCAACGTTGCAGGGTCGGGCGCCGAGTGCGTGCAGAAGCCGGGACTCTGCGCGAAGGCCGGGCCTTCGTACTGGTCTGAGCCGGCTGAAGGCGACGCGTCGTGATGACACCCCGCGTGCGCTGCCTCGGAGGCCGATACCTGCAGATCGCCCGAACCGGACTCGAGGGCAAGGCAGGCGCACACGCATGCGAGTATCGCGACGGGCTGCAACAGCAGGATTACCGTCAGACCAACGGTCGCCGCGCGCATGCGAAGCTGCATCGTCTTTCCTACTATAACCCGCCGCTGGAACGTAGCACTTCCCGTTCTCTGGTTGGGCTGGCTGCCGGGGAGGGCGAACCTCATCAGCCCGCGCGCCGGCCCCTCAGATTATTGGCCGCTCGCCTTTCGCAGCATCGTCTTCATCTGATCGATCTCCCCTCACGATAGCCGAACCAAGCCAGGGACGAGGTCATACCCCCCGTCGAAACTCATGATGCGAGTGACACCATGCTGCTGCATGATCGCCACGTGGATGGCGTCTCGGGCTGACAGCGATGGGTATCCCAGCACGAGCGACTTCGCACGCTCGGCGCCAGCGCGGTCGACTACAAAGACCTCATCGACGACGGCGAGCAGCGCGTCGAACGCATCCTGGATTGCCCCGCGACGGTTGATCGCGACATAGCGGTGCACGATCTCCTGCAGCACCTCGGCGTCGGTCACCAGACGCTCGCGGGCTCTTGCCGCCCGTTCGAGCAGCGAGACGGAGGCCAGCTTGTGGGGGTGCGGTGCGCCGACCAGGTACATCGGCAGGTTGGCATCGATGAAGATCACGACCGCGAATCGCCAAGATAGCCGCGCTCGATCTCGGCGTTCATCTGGTCGATGTCCCCCGCCGGATGTTCGTGGCGCGCGGCGGCTCGAATGGCCGCGAGCTTCTGGTCGACGTCAGCGGACGACTCGTGGCGTCTTGCGGCGCGGAGCGCCTGTCTGACCCACTCCGCCACCGTGATGCGCTGGCTGCGAGCCGCGCGTCGGATCTCGCGCAGCTCGGGCTCATCCAGCAGGACCTGCAGCCTCTTACTCATCATGATGAGTGTATCATGAGTCATGATGTGAGTCGTACGGACCGCTCGAGCATTCCCTCCCCTCTCGCCGATCGCCGCAGGGCTTACTCCCTCAAGGCAATCGTCGGCTCGAGCCGTGAGGCCCTGCGCGCGGGAATCGACGCGGCCGCCAGAGTGACGAAGCCGAGGGCTCCGATGGCGAGGGCGAACGACCCCTGCGCGAACAACTCGTTCACGATCGCCACCTGCGGGCTCCCGACTCGATCCTGTGCAGCGAACGTCCGCCAAGATCATCTATGTGACGTGCGGGTAGTTAGGACCCATCGAAAAATCTCGCCGGAGATCGCCAGCTCAACTATGCTAGGGCGACACTCAGGAGGATTTCCGATGCGCACACCGAAGAGCGTCACCGACGTGATGGAACGGCTGGCCACGGATGCCACATTCGAGTCCCGGCTGAGAAGCGACCCGGCGGGCGTCTTGCGGGAGATGGGCTGGGAGGCGCAGGACGTCGTCTCCTTCGCCGTCCCGGACAAAGGTGGCTGCGGGACCGCGTGCGGCTGCACGGCCGACATGGGACAGGGCTGCGGCGAAAAGCGCGGCAACATCGTGCAGTGTCCGAGCGGCAAGCCCGGTCAGGTGTACTGACCGCGCACGGCTGATGGCGGTCGATGTGCCGCGGTCTTTATTCGTATCGCAGAAGGGCGACCGCGTGCTCGCGTTCTCCCAGGACACGGGCATGTGCGTCGTCGTCAACGCGGCGGGACGTGACGTGCTCGACCTGCTGGTGAGCAAAGGGCTGCTGGGCGAATCGGCAGCAACGCCGAACGCACAGGAGACATCCTCCTCATCGGTCGACGGGCTGTCGGCCGTCTACCTGCACCTGACGAACCGATGCAACCTGTCGTGCGCGTACTGTTACAACGCCGGGTATCGCCGCGACCGCGACGCCCGCGACGAGCTGACCGCCCGCGAGATTCGTGACTGCCTGGACGCGGTTTCCGCGGCCGGAGCGACGCAGGTCGTTTTCACGGGCGGCGAGCCGTTGCTGCGGCCGGATTGCCTCGATCTCGCTCAATATGCCCGCGGTCTCGGCCTCGAGACGAGCCTCCTGACCAATGGCACCCGCGTGCGCGGGCGCGCGGCACGGATCGCGAGTGTCTTCAGCCCGGTGATCGTCAGCCTCGACAGCTGGCGCCCCGAGGAACACGAGCGGCTCCGCGGAAAGGGATCTTTCGCCGTCATCGTCGACGGCATCAGGGAATTGGCCGACGCCGGAGCGGCTCTTTATCTGCGCGCGGTCGTCACGTGTGAGAACGTTCGAAGCCTCCCGGAATTCCCGTGCTACGCGGCGTCGCACCTGGGATGCACCAACTTCATGCTCGCGCCCTGCATTCCGACGAGCCTGGAACATGCCGCGGGCCTGACTCTCACTCCAGCCCCGAACGAATACCTCAGCGCCCTCGACGCGTTTCATCGCGTGCTCGAAGAGGTAGGCGGCACCTCGAACTATGACACGGAGGCATTTCGATCGGACGGGAACTGCGGCGCGGGCTGCAACATCCTCAGCATCTCAGCGGACGGTGACGTATTCCCCTGTCAATGCCTGCATCGCGCCGAGCTGTGCGCAGGGAACGTCAGGAAGATGCCGTTGGACCGGATCCTCCAACGGGCCGCCACGGCGCCCGACGTGTGCCGGCGCTCGGCAGCGGAGTTCCGCGCCTGCGCGGAGTGCCCCGTGTCCCGGCTGTGCGGGTTGAAATGCTGGGCGCTGCTAGCGGGATTTCGCGGCGACGAGGAAGCATTCATTGAGCGGCTGTGTCCGATGGCGCATGCGGAGATCGAGCACAGACTCTGGAAGCAGGCCGGACGGATTCTCAGCGAGCAGCCCGCAGGGTCATAGAAGGAGTGGGACGAAAAGGTGGTCAACCGGGACCGCTGTCGCAGGTTCTCCCTCCACGAATGCCCACACCAGCCGCATACCGTTATCGGTTGAAAGCTGCTCCGGGATGGGAACGGATCGCCGGCGCAGGGTCTTCACCATCCAATCAGGGCGGCCATCCCTTATGTGGACGTTCCTCTTCTCGTGTCAACCTCGGGGTCATCGTCGGCGCATGCAGCGTCAACGGGTCGATCCCCGTCAGCTTCTTCAGCCTTGTTGAGCTCGCGCATCGACACGATCGCCGCTTTGTCCGGGTTCGCCTGCTTCACGGCCAGGAAGAGATCGCCGGGACGCTGGCCATCCCACGCCATGATCGCGTCGGCGACCCGAACGAGCGCGGCCGCGTTCGCGTCCTGCGCCGCCTCAGGGTGGAGCGTCAGGAGAGGTGTGAAGACGCAAAGCCACAGCGTGACGAGGGCTGAGAAGCCGAGACGGAGGCCCATAACGGAACACCTCTCCCTCGGAAAAATCCCCATCTGATCGCGGGTTCTTCCGCAGTGCGCCAACTGGATTCAACTTGCGCCAGTCGTTGGCGTGTCGCCTGGTGTTATGCGCGTGTGAACGCCGTCGGGGCCCGCAACTTTCGGACCGCGCGCGCCCTGGACTCTGGCGCGCGTGTTCGGAAGCGAATTGTTCACTGATTGTTCCGCGAGCGTTTCAACCGTTCACCGCATCAGCAGCAGCACGTCTGCAAACTTCTGGTCCAGCAGCGTCGCGCCAGCGAACTGGCAATGTCGCAGTTCCTCCTGCGTACAGTCGATGACGATGAGTCGCTCGCGTGGGAGTTCGGGCCCTCCCCGAACCTCCAGCTCGTCGTACCATCAAACGGTTCATGGACCCATTCGGCCGATTGCGTGTCTAACGCTGTAGTCCGCCTTACCCAGGAGCCAGTGGGTACCGCATGCGCCCGTTCCTTCGCGACCTGACGTGCAGTTTTCGCGCACTTCGCGCAACGCCCGCAGTCGCTCTCGCCGCTGTTCTCACAATCGCTCTTGGCACCGGCGTCAACACCGCGGTCTTTGCCGTCGCCTACGGCGTGCTGCTTCGGCCACTCCCCTGCCCTGAACCGTCGCGCATTGTCGTCGTGTCGTTCCATGCGCCGAACGGGAACGAGTTCGGGGTCCCGTTGACCGAGATCGAGGATTGGCAGCGCCGTGTCCGCGCGTTCGAGGCGACGGGGGCCTACAGCGTCGCCGAGTTGACCATTCGCGGCATTGGCGAGCCGCGTCTCGTCAGGACGGGCCTGGTCACGCCTTCGTTCTTCGAGGTCCTTGGCGTGGCCCCGCGCGCCGGCCGCTCGCCCTCGGCATCCGATCCCGACGAGTGGATGGTTCTCGCCAGCCGGTTGTCGCCCGCCCATTCGGGGCAAGACTCCGCGCTGCTGCTCGGCAGCCCGGTCATGGCGGGCGACCGCGGCTTTCACGTATCGGCAATCATGCCGCCGGAGTTCGGGTTTCCGGCGGAGGACGTCGCAGCCTGGATTCCAGCCGCCCCGCTGAGCCGGATCCACCTGGCGTCGGGCAGGGAGATACCCCGCACCTTCCGGCTGATCGGCCGGCTCAAGGATGGTGTGAGCATCGAACAGGCGCGCGACGATGCGCAGCGGGCGTTTTCGCAGGTGGCGACCACAGACAGAGGCACGACCGAGTTGCGGACCCTCGACGATGTCCTTTTCGGGAAGGTCCGTCCTGTCCTCAACGCGCTCGTGGCGGCAGCCATCCTGGTCCTGCTCGTGGCCTGCGGGAACGTGGCCACGCTCCTGGTCAGTCGCGCCGTGGCCCGCAAGCGCGACCTGGCCGTCCGGCTGTCGCTCGGCGCCAGTCCCTGGCAGCTTGCGCGCGTCGCCCTCGCCGAGAGTCTGCTGATAGCCGCTGCCGGTTCCGCGCTCGGCATTGCGCTCGCCCTTGCGTGCGTGCGCCTGTTCGTCCGCGCCGCCGCCGGGGTCATTCCGCGAGTGGACGCGATTGCCGTTGACCTGCCCGTCCTGGCTGCAACCGTGCTCGTCGCCTTTGGCGTCACGCTCGTCTGCGGACTCGCGCCCGCCATTCATGCCATCCGCTCCGATTTCGCTCCCGCCTTCGGCAGTTCGCGCACGAGTGCGTCCCGGGGCGCCCGTCTCACGCGACGGGCCCTCATCGTCGCGCAGATAGCGATCTCGATCGTGCTCCTCAGCGGCGCCGGCCTGATTGCGCGCACGGTGTTCGGTCTGATGTCCGACCGCGCAGGTGCCGATCCGGATCGCGCCCTCGTCGTGAAGCTGATGCTGGCCGATACCCCACGCTTCGATCTGGCGTCGCGCATGCCGGCGATCAGGGAAGTGCTGCGGAGCGTGCGCCTACTGCCAGGCGTCGAGCACGCCGCGATCGGCACGAACATTCCGCCGCGCGTGTCGCAGATTTCGTTCAGCGTCGAAGTCACGTCCGACGGCCGTTCCGAGGATCACCGCGTGCACCTGGCGTCCGTGACCAGCGACTTCTTCGAGGCGCTGGGAACCAGCGTGCTCGAGGGACATGGGATCACCGAAGCCGACGAGCAGCGCGACGGACCCGTCATCGTCCTCAGCGAATCGGCGGCACGACTGCTCTCGCCAGGAAGGAGCCTCGTCGGGCGCGAGCTGCCCTGGCCGCTGCCGGCGGGGGCGGGAAAAGGAAAACGGCCTCTCGTGGTCGGCGTGGTCCCTGACGTGAAGTACGGCGGCCTCGATGCTCCGGCTTTCCCCGCCATCTACACAAGGTGGGCCGATCTGCCTGCGAGCGTTGGGCACCTGCTGGTACGCACGTCCGGCGATCCCGCGTCGCTCGCAACGACGCTCAGGAAAACCCTGAGGAACGTCGCCCCGTCGCTTGCCGTGACTGACATCCGCACGCTCCGACAGGAATACGCCACCTCGATTGCCGATCGCCGAATCCGCCTTATTCCGGCTGTGGGCTTCGCCGTTCTCGCGATTGCCGTGGCGCTGGTCGGCCTTGGCGGGCTGCTGGCCCGGGCTGTGACCGAGCGGCGTCGCGAGCTGGCGATCAGGACTGTCCTCGGGGCCTCGCCACGAGAGGTCATCGGGATCATCGTTCGAGAAGGGATCCTGCTGGCCGCGGCCGGGGTGATTCTCGGGCTCGGTGCGGGAGCCGGGGCGGCCAGGTGGCTGCGGTCGCTCCTCTACGGCGTGAGTCCTCTCGATCCGCTCACGTTC
>Ga0156017_1018_pt1 | contig 94101 bp, 81 predicted proteins | sample RifCSPlowO2_02_FD_107671 | JGI IMG/M metagenome (GOLD analysis project Ga0156017, IMG submission 107671) | Acidobacteria bacterium RIFCSPLOWO2_02_FULL_67_36
TAGCGCCTGCGGCCCGAGCGAGGCGACGGAGTGGAGCCGGCCGGGAGGCCGGCCGCCGAGCGAGAGCGAGCGGGGGTGGGGCCCCGCGAGCAGGGATAGATGAGGACAAGATGCCTGAACCCACGCCAACAGCGCCGAAGAAGACCAATCGCATCGGCCTCGAGCCGCAGCCGTATCGCGGCGGGAAGACGACGCTCTGCGCGGGGTGTGGCCACAACGCGATCTCCGAGCGCATCATCGACGCGTTTTACGAGATGGGGGTGGATCCCGCCCAGGTGGTGAAGCTGTCGGGCATCGGCTGCTCGAGCAAGAGCCCGGCGTATTTTCTCGGCGCGGCGCACGGATTCAACGCGGTGCACGGGCGCATGCCGTCGGTCGCGACCGGCGCGGTGCTGGCCAACCGGAGGCTCATCGCGATTGGCGTGAGCGGCGACGGCGACACGGGCGCCATCGGCATCGGCCAGTTCGTCCACGCGATGCGCCGCAACATCCCGATGATCTACATCATCGAGGACAACGGCTGCTACGGGCTGACGAAGGGGCAGTTCTCGCCGACGGCCGACCTCGGATCGACGCTGAAGACCGGCGTCATCAACGACCTGCCGCCGCTCGATACGTGCGCGCTGGCGATCGAGCTCGGCGCGTCGTTCGTCGCGCGGTCGTTTTCCGGCGACAAGAAGCAGCTCCTGTCGATCCTCAAGGCGTCCCTGTCGCACCGCGGCATGTGCATGATCGACATCATCTCGCCGTGCGTGACGTTCAACGATCACGAGGGATCGACGAAGAGCTACGCCTACGCGAAGGACCACGACGAGCCGCTCGGCGAGCTGAACTTCGTGCCGTTCTTCGAGGACATCTCCGTCGAGTACGACCCGGGCACCACGCGAGAGGTGACGATGCACGACGGGTCGAAGCTGCTGCTGAAGAAGGTGGCCGAGGACTACGACCCGACGGACAAGCTCGCGGCGATCAGCCTCATTCACGAGACGGTGCGGCGCGGCGAGTTCCCGACCGGCATCCTCTATATCGAGCCGGACAAGGACGACTTCGTGACGCTGCTCGACCTGACGGCGGAGCCGCTCAACACGCTCCCGCTCGACCGGATCCGCCCAAGTCGAGAAGCGCTCGACGAGATCATGGAGAGCCTCCGGTGAAGAAGCTCTCTCTCCTGCTCCTGTGTGCTCTCGCCGCGACTCCCGTTTTTGGACAAGCGAAGCGGCCTTTGGCCGTCAGTGATTTGTACAGCCTCCGCGAAGTGCGCGACCCGCAGCGATCGCCGGACGGGAAGTGGGTCGCCTACGCCGTCGCGCGCGCGATCAAGGACACCGACAAGAACGACGCCGACGTCTGGATGGTGAGCTGGGACGGGCAGCAGCAGATCCAGGTCACCTCGACGCCTGAAGGGGAGTCGTCGCCGCGGTGGAGCCCGGATGACAAGTACCTGGCGTTCGTGTCGTCGCGGCAGGGTGCGAAGGACGGCCAGATCTGGCTGCTCAATCGTGCCGGCGGCGAGGCGGTCAAGCTGACCGACGTCAAGGGGGGCGTCTCCGACTACGCGTGGTCGCCCGACGGCAAACGCTTCGTCATGGTCGTCCAGGAGCGCGATCCGCGCGATGCCGACGACGACAAGGACAACAAGGAAGGGACGCCGCCGAAGACGCCAAAGCCGATCGTAGTCGACAGGTACTACTTCAAGCGGGACATCGCCGGCTACCTCCGGAACGAGAAAACGCACCTCTATCTCTTCGACATCGAGGCAAAGAAAGCCGAAGTGCTGACGCCGGGGACCTTCAACGAGCAGTCTCCCGCCTGGTCACCGGACGGTAGGCAAATCGCCTTCATCCGCCGTCATGGCGAAGGGGACGTGGACAAGGCTCCGAACAGCGACCTGTTCGTCATCGACGCGCGCGCCGGGGCGGAGCCGAAGCGGCTGACCACCAGTATCGCGGACGAGGCGGGACGGCTGGCGTGGAGTCCGGATGGCAAGTCGATCGCGTACGTCGTCGGCGACGAGCCGAAGTTCTCGGCCTACGACCAGAACAAGCTCGCGGTGATCCCCGCCGCCGGCGGCGAGCCGCGGCTGCTGACCGTCGCGCTCGACCGGCCCGTGCGGTCGCCGTTCTGGATGCCCGACGGTACCGTCGTCTTCAATGTCGTGGACGACCGGTCCGAGACGCTGGCCCGCGTGGCCGTGGCCGGCGGCGAGGTCCGGAAGCTCATCACCGGCCGTCGCGTCGTCTCCAGCGCGTCGCCCGGCCCCGATGGGAGCTTCGCTGTGCTGGCGTCGATCCCCACCGAGGTGCCTGAGATTCACGCGCTCGAGAACGGCACGCTCCGACGGCTCACGCACCAGAACGACACGTGGATCAAGGACGTCCTGCTCGGCACGACCGACGAGTTCGCCTCGACGAGCAAGGACGGCACCGAGGTGCACGGGCTCATCACGCGCCCGGCGTCGCGCCAGCCGGGCGAGCGGCACGCGACGCTGCTGCGCATTCACGGCGGTCCCAACGGCCAGGACGCCAACGCGTTCAACTTCGAGCGCGAGCTGTTCGCCGCCAACGGCTACGTCGTCGTCGCCGTGAACTACCGCGGGAGCAACGGCCGCGGCAGCGCGTACCAGAAGGCGATCTTCGCGGACTGGGGCAACAAGGAAGTCGTGGACCTGCTCGGCGCGATGGACTACGTGCAAAAGCTGGATTACGTGGATCCGAACCGGCTCGGGATCGGCGGCTGGAGCTACGGCGGCATCCTGACGAACTACACCATCGCGACCGACGGCCGCTTCAGGGCGGCCGTCAGCGGCGCCGGCAGCTCCAATCAGATCACGATGTACGGCACCGACCAGTACATCAATCAGTACGAGCTGGAAATCGGTCCGCCCTGGAAGGCGCAGGACCTGTGGATCAAGATCTCGTATCCGTTCTTCCACGCGGATCGGATCCGCACGCCAACGCTGTTCATGGGAGGCGAGCGGGATTTCAATGTCCCGATCATCGGCGGCGAGCAGATGTACCAGGCGCTGCGCAGCCTTGGCGTGGACACCCAGCTCGTGATCTACCCGAACCAGTTCCACGGGATCACGGTGCCGAGCTACAAGGCCGATCGGCTCGAGCGCTACGTCGCGTGGTACGACAAGTATCTAAAGAAACCGGCATCGCCCGCGACGACACGGTAGTGCGGCCCTTGAGGGCTGCCGTGACACGGAGCGGTTACCCTTCGGTTTCGTCGATGTTCGCGCCGAGCGCGTCCTCGCAGATCTTGACCCGATCGGACGGCAGCCCCTCGTCGTCCAGCGCATCGGCGTTCTGATTGCCCGGCTGCGGATCGGTCGCGCGATCCCCTTCCACGGCGCCGATGTGCTCGTCCGAGATCGGCGTGTCCTGTTTGACGTCAGGCTGCATGGTCTCCCTCCGCGGCGTCTGCTGGCCACCCTGGCTGACGGCGCTGCGTTGACGTGCGCAAAGCCGATATAATCGGCCAGATATGGAACGTACATTCGCGATCATCAAGCCGGACGCGGTGGCCGCCCGGCACACCGGCCGGATTATTCAGCGCATTGAAGAGGCGGGATTCCAGATTCGTGCCATGCGGATGCGTCACCTGTCCAAGGCAGAGGCCGAGGGGTTCTACGCCGTCCACCGCGAGCGCCCGTTTTTTCCGAGCCTCACCACGTTCATGTCGTCGGGCCCCTCGGTCGTGATGGCGCTTGAGGCGCCGGATGCGATCAGGAAGTGGCGCACGCTCATGGGCGCGACCGACCCCGCGAAGGCGGACGCCGGGACGCTGCGCAAGGAGTTCGGCCGGTCGATCGAGAACAACGCGACGCACGGCTCCGATGCGCCGGAAACCGCCGCGTTCGAGCTGGGATACTTCTTCCCGGGAATCGACCTGATAGGGTGAGCGCCGGTGGGCAGGACGGTTCTCGCGATCGGCCTTGTCATCGCGGGCATCGGCCTGCTGATGATGGCGGGCGTGCCGCTCGGACGCCTGCCGCTCGATTTCAGCTGGCGCCGCGGCAACACGGCGGTCTATTTTCCGCTGGGGACGACGATACTTCTGAGTATCATCCTGACACTGTTGTTTGCGCTCTTCAGACGGTGATGCAGCCGCGGGCCCTCGCACGGTGACTTGGACTTCGACTTTGACTTTGACTATCGACTAACGACTATCGACTGACATGTCCATCAAACCCGACCACTGGATTAGGAAAATGGCGCTCGAGCACCGCATGATCGAGCCGTTCGAGGATCGGCAGGTGCGCGAGGGAGTCGTCTCCTACGGCCTGTCGTCGTACGGCTACGACATCCGCGTGGCGAACGAGTTCAAGGTCTTCACCAACATCAACAACACGCTGATCGATCCCAAGAACTTCGATCCGCGGTCGTTCGTGGACATCGTCGCCGACACGTGCATCGTCCCGCCGAACTCGTTCGTGCTGGCGCGGACGGTCGAGTACTTCCGCATCCCGCGCGACGTGCTCACGGTCTGCCTCGGAAAATCCACGTACGCGCGCTGCGGCATCATCGTGAACGTCACCCCGTTCGAGCCCGAGTGGGAAGGCACCGCGACGCTCGAGATCTCCAACACCACGCCGCTGCCGGCGAAGGTGTACGCCAACGAGGGCATCGCGCAGGTGCTGTTCTTCCAGAGCGACGAGCCGTGCGAAATCTCGTACGGCGACAAGAAGGGCAAGTACCTGAGGCAACTCGAGGTCACGTTGCCAAGAGTGTAATTCGTGTGTTGGTGAATCTGTGAGTTGGTGAATTGGAAACCGTTGTCGATCTGCCAACCTGCCAATTCACTGCTTCACCAATTCACCAACCCACCAATTCACCGATTAGCGGGAGCGCCACCTCCGCGGGCATCGCAATCGCAAGATCAAGGACCGCGGCGGCGTCGGTTGCTGCCACATTGATTTCGGCCGCGAACGCGCCGCGCGCCCGCGCGGCGTGCGCGAGTCCCGCCGCGGGATAGACCACCGACGATGTGCCGATTGACAGGAAGACGTCGCAGTCGAGCGCCGCTTCGGCGCGCGTGAGGACGGCGCGATCGATCGCCTCCCCGAACCAGACGACGCCGGGTCGGGCCAGCCCGCCGCACCGCGGACAGCGCGGCGGGATCAGGGTCAGCGGTGCACAGCGATCTTCCCAGGCGCCTGCGCCGCACGACGCGGCGCAGCGCAGCTGCCAGATCGATCCGTGAAAGCGGATCACGTCACGGGTGCCGGCGAGCTCGTGGAGGCCGTCGACGTTCTGCGTGATGAGCGTCAGGCCGTGCGACCGGCTCCACCGCGCCAGCACTTTGTGGGCGGCGTTCGGCCGGCACTCGGCAATCAAGGTCCGGCGCCAGTCGTACCACTCCCACACGAGCCCCGGATCGCGGTCGAACGTGGCCGGGGTGGCCAAATCCTCCGGCCTGAACGACTTCCAGAGACCGTCCGGCCCCCGGAACGTGGGCACGCCGCTCGCGGCGGACACGCCCGCGCCGGTGACGGCCGTGACGCGCCGGGCTTCTTTCAAACGGGCCGCAAGCGCCTCGAGTTTCGATCCCACCGGATTATTTAACCTCCACAGGGCGTTCCGGTCTAATTTGTCAGGACAGGGGATCCGGAGGGGGATTATGAAACGCTTATTCGTAGCCGGCGCGGTCGTCCTTGCCATGGCCGCATCGAGCGCCGCCGCGCAAGGGCGGGCCCAGGGGCCCGCGGGCCAGCGACTGCAGCAGGCGCGTGCCCGCCAGCAGGCGGCCGTTTTCCAGCGGCTCGACAAGAACAACGACGGCAGCCTCTCGCGCGACGAGTGGCCGCGTGCACAGCAGGCGTTCGATCGCGTGGACGCCAACAAGGACGGCGTGCTGTCGCGTGAAGAAACCGGGAAGCTCGGCGGGGCCGTCCAGCGGGTCCGCCAGGCGCGAGGGCGCCAGGCGCGCGTCCGTGTCGCGAAGATGCGGGTGCGCCGCATGGACGGCAACCGGGATCGCGTGATTTCGCGCAACGAGTGGAAAGGCAGGCCGGAGCCGTTCGACCGCCTCGACACGAACAAGGACGGCCAGCTCACGCCCGCGGAAATCCGGGCCCGCGGAAAGCGCCGCTGAAACACGGAAGGACACGGAAGACACGGAATTCATGAACCACGGAAGCACACGGAAACACACGGACTAGTTTCTGTGTGTTCCGTGGTTTTCCGTGTTTTTCCGTGTTTCGAGGAAGACCGCGAGCTCGCGGTTGTCGGGGAAATCGAGCGCGAGCGCTCGAGCGGACTCGGTCGCCCGGATCATGTCGTGTTCGCGGACCTGCATGTCCCACAGCCCGAATCCGGCTTCGGCGTGGCTGAAGAAATCCGAATCGATCCGCTCGGCGCTGCGCATGGTCGCGAGCGCCCGTTTCTTGCTGCCGCCGCCGAGCACCCATCGCGTGCCCCACGGCATCTTCGTGTTGACGATGTAGTCGATCCAGGCGCGCGCGACGAGCGCCCGGACGTGCCGCGGGTGCTTCTTGAGGACCGCGTCGAGCGAACGCCTCGCCTCCCAGTACTCGTCCCACCCGGTCTTGTGTCCCAGCGGCCCGAGCTGCAGCCAGACGTAATTCAGATTGAGCTTGCCAAGGAAGAATAGCGCAGCCTCATCGCCTGGATTGGCCTTGAGGCTCGCGCGCGCGAGCGTCTGGCCGTGCCGGACGTCGGCGAAGAAGGCCGCCATCAGCGCAGGACAGGCCGCGCATAGCCTGAGCGCTTTTTTCTTGTCGGCGTCCTTCCGGTCGGCGTCCTTGTCCGAGGGGCGCTCGAGCAGTCCCTTGAGCTGAAAGAGCAGCGCGGAGGTGCGCAGCTCGTCGTTGGCAAGGTCCTGTCCCTGCGACGCCCGCAGTTCCAGGGTCAGCGCCGCGGCCGCCTCGTAGCGGGCGTTGTAGAACAGACGTTGCGCGTCCGTGAAGGTCTGCTGCGCGATCGGCACCCCCGCGCGCCCGATCCCTGACGGGACAGGCGCCGCCGCCGGCGCGACGATCAGTCCCAGCCCGACGGCAAGGGCCCACATATGATGCATCGACCAAGGATACCCCCTGCGCACCCCCCAACGAAACTCTTCGTTGACATCTACGAACACATTCGTATATCTTTGGGCCATGAGCCGTCCGCTGCCCCGACCGACCGACGCCGAGCTGGCGATTCTCCGTGTGTTGTGGGACCGTGGGCCGTCCACCGTCCGGCACGTTCACGAAGCGCTGGCCGGCTCCCGGGAGACCGGCTACACGACGACGCTGAAGCTGATGCAGATCATGGCGGAGAAGGGCCTCGTCACTCGCGACGAGTCCTCGCGGACGCACGTCTACGACGCGCGCGTCTCGCGCGACGTGACGCAGCGGCAGCTCGTCAGCGACCTGCTCGATCGGGCGTTTGGCGGATCGGCCGCCGCGCTCGTACTCCAGGCGCTCAGCGCCCAGCCTGCGTCCTCGAGAGAGCTGGCTGAAATCCAACGATTGATCGCGGACTACAAGGAAAGGCGAGACTCATGAGCGCTTTGACCTCTCTACTCGACGCGCCGGGCGCGACCGCGCTCTCCTGGACGCTCCTGCATTTCCTGTGGCAGGGGACGGCCCTCGCGGCCGCGTTCTTCCTCGTCGCGCGCTACGCGCGGCTGGGGTCCTCCGCCCGCTACACGGCGGGCGTGCTGACGCTGGCGTCCATGCTCGCCGCTCCGGTGGCGACCTATCTCGTTGTCGCGCCGGATCTCGACGGAGGAGCTGCGGCGACGACGATCGCGATGGACCGAACGCCCACCGTGTGGACCGGCGCGGGTGTGCCGCTCGACGCCGTCGCCCTTCGAAGCCAGGAGCCGGTGGCGCCTGATGGCTGGCCGATGACGGCCCTTGTCGTCGGCTTCTGGGCGCTCGGCGTGTGCATTCTTGCGATCCGGCTGGCCGGCGGCTGGCTACTCGCGCGCCGCCTTGTGCATCGCGCGATGGAGCCTGCCAGTCAGGAAATTCAGTCGATCGCGGTTCGCATCGCCGGCCGCCTTGGGCTCGACCGGATCGTCCGCGTTGCGCAGTCGTCGGCCGTCGCGGTGCCGGTGATGGTCGGGTGGCTGAAGCCCGTGGTGCTCCTGCCCGCGGCGGTCCTCGCCGGAATGACCCCGACACAGATCGAGGCGCTGCTGGCGCACGAGCTCGCGCACGTCAGGCGGCATGACTATCTTGTCAACCTCTTGCAGTCGGTCGTCGAGACGCTGCTCTTCTATCACCCTGCCGTCTGGTGGGTATCGCGCTCGGTCCGCATCGAGCGCGAGCACTGTTGCGACGATCTGGCGGTTGGCGTGTGCGATCGGCTGGTGTACGCGACCGCGCTCAGTGAGCTGGCCACGTTGTGGGCGCCGCCACGCCCTGCGCTTGCGGCGACGGACGGACCGCTCGTCGAGCGCATCCGCCGAATCCTTGGCGCGGCCGACCATGCGCAGGGCGCCGGCTCCGGCTGGCTGCCTACGCTGGCTCTCGCGATCGTCGTTGGCACCGTCGTCCCTGTGCTGCTGGCCTCAGGCAATCGTCCCGATGGCGCTGCCCAGTCCGGGAGCGCGTCCGGCGCCGTCGCCGGGAGTGCAGGAGCCGTCCAGGGAGGCGTGCCGGGTGGCGTCCCGGGAGGCGTGCCGGGTGGGGTTCCGGGAGGCGTCCGGGGAGGCATCGCTGGAACCGTGCCGGGCGGCCTTGAAGGAGGTCTCCCAGGTGGCATCGAGGGAGGCGTGCCTGGCGGGGTGACCGCTGGGGTGTCGGCGGGTGTCGAGGGGCAGTCCGGTGCGCCGAAAGCCCAGAGTACGGCCACAAGCGACGCGCAGCGCCGCGAGCTGGCCGCCCAGATGGAAGCCATCCAGCGCGACGCCGAGCAGAAGGCAGAGGAGCTCAGGAAGGCGCTTCAAGCGCTCGAGGTCGAACGGCTCGACTCGCAATTGAAGCTGCAGCTCGCTGAACTCTCGGCGCAGCTCGAGCCCATGAGGAAGCAGCTCGAACGCATGAAACAGCAGGTGGAAAGGGGCGTGATGAGTCCAACGGACCTCGGGCAGCTCGAAGCGCAGATAACCGTCCTGCAGCAGAAGATGGTGGCCGCCCGGACGGAACGGGCTCTCCATGCCAAAGAGCTCGAGCTTCGCGCCGCTCAGCACCAGCAGCATGCGGAGCTCTCGCGCAAGATGGAAGAGTACGCGACGATGAAGCGCCTGTTCGATGAGCAGGCGGCTGCGTCGGCGGGCGAGCGGCCGGCTACGGGGGCATCGATCCTGAGCGGAACCGTGGAAGTCGCCGCGGGCGAGCGCGTCCGTGCCGGGGACGTGCTCACGATCGAGATCCGCGGTGAGCCGGATGTCCCGCATGCCTATTCCGTGCGCGAGAACGGCGCGATCAAGCTGCCGCTCAGTCCTCCGCTGCGCGTGCAGGGCCTCACGGCGCAGGAAGTCGCGCAGGCCGTGACGAAGCAATTGACGGCGCGCGGCCTCGAAGGATCCGCGGTCGTCGTGCACCTGCGCCGGCATCGCTGAGGTCCGATTCGGGTTGACACCTTACCCGAGCTGTCGTACTCTCGGGTCAAATGTCTACCCGAGATGGCGCCGGCCGCCTTGCGTTGATGCAGGGGACCCTCGAGGTCCTGATTCTCCGCACGCTCATCTTCGGCCCCGAGCACGGACAGGGCATCGCACGTGCCATCCAGCAGACCTCCGACGACGAGCTGCTCGTTGAGCACGGGGCGCTGTATCCGGCGCTGCAGCGCCTCGAAGCCAAGGGCTGGATCGCCGCGAAGTGGGGGACGTCCGCGAACAACCGCAGGGCGCGGTTCTACACGCTGACGAAGACCGGGCGCGCACAGCTGCTCCGCGAAACGACGAAGTGGCGCCGGCTGGCGGCCGCGATGGCGCGCGTGCTCGGTCCCGAGCCGGAGCGGGGATGACGTTCCGGCGCCGCCGCACTCACGACGACTTCTCGGACGAGATCCGGGCGCACCTCGAGCTGGAGGCCGATCGTCTCGCCGCCGACGGCATGAGCCGCGAGGCCGCGCGCGACGCGGCACGCCGCGCCTTCGGCAGCGTCACGCGTGTCCGGGAGCGGTTCTACGAGACGAGCCGCTTCGTGTGGCTCGATCAATTCGCCCAGGACCTCCGGTATGCCTGGCGCAGCATGCGCCGCAACCCCGCGTTCCTCGTCACCACGGTGCTGACGCTCGCCGTCGGCATCGGCGTGGTGGCCATCGCGTTCACCGTCTTCAACGCCTACGTCCTGCGGCCGTTCGCGGTCCACGATCCCAGGAGTCTCCACCAGATCGGATGGCGCTCGCGCGACGCCGGTGGAGAGAGCTTCCGGTGGCGCGACTACGAGCAACTGCGCCGCCGCGGCGATCTGTTCACCAGTGTCCTCGCCGAGAGCACGCGATTCGTGTCGTCGAACGGCCGTCCGCTCGCGGCGGCGCTCGTCTCCGGCAGCTACTTCACCGTGCTGGGACCGCGGATGGCAGCCGGACGCGGCCTCGGCGCCGCCGACGACGGAGTGGAGGTCGCCGTGCTCAGCCACCAGGCGTGGGTGCGGCTGTTCGCCGGGGATCCCGGCATCCTCGACCGCCGCCTCGACGTCAACGGCCGGCCCTTCGCCATCGTCGGCGTCGTCGGCCCCGACTTCACCGGCCTCGGCGACATGCCGCGCGACGTCTGGGTGCCGTTGACGACCTATGCGTCGATGGCGCAGCCGGACCTCGTCGGCCGCGACCAGCCACGCGCTGTCACCATCGTCACGCGCCTTCGAGACGACGTGACGGCGGAGCAGGCGCGGAGCGCGCTTGGATCGTTCGTGGCGGGCGCGATCGAGGGCGAGGAGGACGTGCGTGCGTTCGTTCGGCGGCAGGACTCGCCCAACCCGCTGTCCCTGGATCTGCTCGCGGTGCTGTCGCCGGTGTTCGCCGCCTTCGTGCTCGTGCTCGTGACCGCGTGCGCCAACGTCTCCAACGTGATGCTCGCGCGCGCCGTCGCGCGCGGCCGCGAAATCGCCGTGCGGCTGTCGCTCGGAGCGAGTCGCAGCCGCCTGGTCCGGCAGTTGCTGACCGAAGGGCTGCTCATCGCCGTCGTGGCGGGGCTGCTCGGGCTGGCGCTCACCGCCGTCGCGCTGCGCGCGGGCACCGTCCTCGTGTTTCGGACGCTGCCGCCGTCGGTCAGCGCGATCTTCCGCACCGCGCCGATCCCCATCGATCATCGGGTGTTCCTGTTCGCGCTCGTGGTCGCGGCTCTGACGACGCTGCTGTTCGCGTTGGTACCGGCGCTCCGGGCCTCGCGCCTGACGCTCGTGAACGCCCTGCGCGGGCATGGAGGCGACGCGGGCCGCGGATCGAGGCTGCGCGCGGCGCTGGTCGTCGCGCAGGTCGCCGTGTCGCTCGTGCTCGTGATCATCGCGCTCACGCTGGCGCGCAACGGCGCGGCGGTCGGGGCGGTGGATCTCGGCTACGATGCGCGCGGGGTGCTCTCGATCAACGTTCGCGAAGGGCAGACCCGTCTCGTTCGAGGCCTCGCCGAAGCGTTCGAGGTTGAGCCGGGCGCCGGCGACGTCGCGGTCACCGGCGGCAATCCTCTCTTCATCCGGTCGCGGCCGGTCGCGGCGGCTCCCGCCGGCGCGGCGACAGCGGTCGCGACGAGATTCACGTTCGTGTCGCCTGAGTATTTCCCGCTGCTTCGAATTCCCATTGTGGGGGGGCGCGGGTTCCAGCCGGACGAGGCGCGCACCGGCGCCGCAGTGGCCGTTGTCAGTGAAGCCACCGCGCGCGCCTTCTGGCCTCACGAGGATGCCGTAGGAAAGACCATCCGGATCGAGCGGCCGGAGGGCAGGCCCGTTGTCGATTTGCCCGGGTACTCGGAGGTGCGGATCGTCGGGGTCGTGAAGGATGTCGTCAGCGGGTTCGTCATGGACGGGCCGGACGCCGGACATGTCTACCTGCCCATCAGCGCGTCGAGCCCGCATGCGCTGGCGCTGCTGGTCCGCCCGCGCCCTGGCGGCGGCCTCGGTCCCGAGGTGTTGCAGCGTCTTTTCGTGCGCGCGGCGCCGGATCCGCAGATCTTCGAGGCGCTGCCGCTCGACGACATGCGGGCCCTCCAGGTGTATCCGCTCCTCGCCGCTTCGTGGGTGGGGTCACTGCTTGGCGCCATCGCGCTCGCACTGAGCGTATCGGGACTCTACGGCGTGCTCACATACACATTGAGCCAGCGCAGGCGTGAAATCGGCATCCGCATGGCGCTCGGCGCGACTGCCGGCGCGGTGGTACGGCTCGTGATGCGTCAGTCGGCGCGCCTTGCGGGCGCCGGGGCGGCCATTGGCCTGTCGATCGCTTTGGCCGCGATGATGGCCCTGAGCTCCGTCGTCCGGCTTCAGCGAATCACGATTGTGGATGTGCCGGCGTTCGCGGCGGGGGTCTTCGTCGTGCTTGCCGCGACCGCGCTGGCGGCGTACCAACCCGCGCGCCGCGCGACCCGAATCGAACCATCCGAAACCCTTCGCGATTCCTGAGCGGGCGACGAGCCACGAGCCACGAGCCACGAGCCACGAGCCACGAGCCACGAGCCACGAGCCACGAGGTGATACGATCAATGCCATGACCGACGGCATCCTTCATCGCATCCCCGTGGTCGGGGGCCTGGGATACATCGAGTCCGTGCGGCGGCTGCCTTCACCATTCACCGCCACCCTCGTGACGGAGCCTGACAACCGATACTTTCGTCACGCGATTGCCGTTGTGGCCAACGGCGAGAAGGTCGGCTACGTCGCTCCCGAAATCGCGAGCCGCTATTTCGAGTCGCTGAATTCACGAGCCGCCGGGTCTCCTGTGACGTGCCCAGGGCGTCGCGGCACCTACGCGGACCATCAGACGTCTGGTGTCGAGCTGCTGCTCGACTTCACGGCGCTGAGGGTGGCGGCGGTCGAATGAGACGCGTCCGCGCGCTCGCCGTCATCACTTGCCTTCTCGCGGCCGGCGATGCGTTCGTCGCCGCGCCGCGCCCCCAATCGTCCTCGACCGTCCAGGCGCTGCCGTCGCGCGCCGAGCAGGCGTACAAAGCGATTGCGGCCGAATTCGATCGAGAAGGTGCGTTCGAGATCGTCACCTTCATGGATCGCTACTGGCGGCTCGCGGGCAATCCCGGGTTCGACGCGTCCATCGATCACATCCGGCAGAAGCTCATCTCCGCCGGATACGCCGAAACGCGCGAGGGCGTGGGCACCGTCCGCGTCGAGGAATACGGCACCAATGTCAAGGGATGGGACTACACGATAGGAACCCTGGCGTTCGACGACGGCAGCAAGCCGCCGCTCCTCTCGCGGGAGCAGGACCGCGTGTCCCTCGCGATCAATTCGTTTTCCACGCCGCCCGGCGGGGTGCGCGCGCCGCTCGTGGACGTCGGTGCAGGCATGGCCGAAGGCGACTACGCGGGCAAGGAGATCCGGGGGGCCATGGTCCTGGGCGACGCGTCACCCGGCCGGCTGTGGCAGGAGGCGGTGAAGAAGCGCGGCGCCGCCGGTGTCGTGTCCACGCAGATCGCGCCGTACATCCGTCCGTCCGATCCGGCCGCGATGACGCCGCAGCAGAAGGATGTCCTGCAGTGGGGGGCCATTCCCTACGACGCAGCCGTCAAGGGCTTCGGGTTCAAGTCGTCGTGGCGTGCCGCCGACCGCATGCGTCAGCGCCTGCGGAAGGGTCCCGTCGCCGTCCGCGTCACCGTTCGGTCCACCTTCTACGACGCTCCGGCGCGCTCGCTGATTGCGGAGATTCCGGGACGCTCGCTCGCGTCCGACCGCATCGTGCTGGTCGCGCACGTGCAGGAGCCCGGCGCGAACGACGATGCGAGCGGGTGCGGGACGTTGTATGGACTGGCCCGGGCGCTTGCGAGCGGCATCCGGAGCGGGACGTTGCCGCGTCCCGAGCGCACGCTCACGTTTCTCTGGGTGGACGAGGTGCGCGGAAGCCGGCAGTGGATTGCCAGCCATCCTGATGAGGCGCGCCGCGTGCACTACATGTTCGCCATGGACATGACGGGAGAGGACACCGCGAAGACCGGCGGCACGTTCCTCATCGAGAAGCAGGCGGATCCGAGCGCGGTGTGGGCCCGTCCCTCCGACCCTCATACGGAGTGGGGTTCGGGCCAGGTTCGCGCGGAGACGCTCAAAGGGAGCCTCCTCAACGACCTTCACCTGGCGTTTTGCCAGCGGCGCGCGCGGGATACCGGCTGGATCGTGCGCACGAATCCGTACGAAGGCGGAAGCGATCATACGGCGTTCGCCAGTGCCGGTGTGCCATCGCTGCTCAACTGGCACTTCACGGATCGCTACTACCACTCGAACCAGGATCGGCCCGACAAGACGAGCGCGGCGGAGATGGAGAACGTCGGCGTCGCGGTCGCGGCCTCCGCCTGGTTCCTGGCGTCGGCGACTCGCGCCGATGCACCGGATGTTGTCGCGTTGCTCGCGTCAGCCGCGAACCGTCGTCTCGCTCTGGAGCGGAGCCAGGGACCGGCCATCGTGGCGCGCGCGCCGAACAGGGCCGAGGCCGAAGCGACGGAGGCCAGGGTCATCGACGCGTGGCTGAAGTGGTACCGCGAGGCGTTCGACACCGTCCTCAAACTGCCCGTCGACGGCGCGGACGACGCGCTGAGGAACCGCGTGGCTGAGGCGAAGGCCTCTCTGCGGTGATCCGCATCAACGACCGCGTCGTCCTTCAGGACTCCGAGATCGAGGAGCGGTTCGTGCGCGCCTCCGGGCCCGGGGGACAGAACGTCAACAAGGTGGCGACGGCGGTGCAGGTCCGCGTCGACATCGCGGCGGCGTCGTTGCCCGAGGACGTCAAGGCGCGGCTGGCGGCGCTTGCGGGGTCGCGGTTGACCTCGACGGGGGTGCTCGTCATCGACGCGCGGGAGCATCGCACGCAGGGCCGGAACCGCGAGGCGGCGAGGGAACGGCTGACCGAGCTGTTGCGGCACGCGTCGCGGAGGCCGCGCGTGCGGCGCGCGACAAGACCCACCGCGGCCTCGCGTGAGCGCCGGATTACCGTCAAACGTCATCGCAGCGAGACGAAACAACGCCGCCGCGCGGGCGGTGATGATGACTGAGCCGTTTCGTTTCGACGCGCGTCTCTGTTGCGCAGCCCTTCCACCTTCGCGCGAAGCGCTTCGGCGGACCGCCGTAGCCTTGGCGGAGGCGGTTAGGGCTGCCTGAATTCGCGGGTAGTGATCAACTTGATCACTACCAATTCGCGCGTCGCGTTGACCGTGTCCGCCGCGCGTGTTACGATCTATAATTCCAGACGCGGGGTGGAGCAGTCCGGTAGCTCGTTGGGCTCATAACCCAAAGGTCGCGGGTTCAAATCCCGCCCCCGCAACCAAGTTCTAGAAGGGCTTGCAGCCATTCGCTGCAAGCCCTTTTTCGGTCCATCCAGCAGCCATCCAGCCACTCACGAGCGCGGTGCTGCGCGCAACACCCCCATCGCAGCGGCGTGGTACGATCTCGGCCATGCGAGATACCGATTACGCGACGTTGATTTCTGAGGTGGTTCTGCCTCTCGAGGACGGCGAAGAGGCTCGCCTGGAACGAATACGGGTTAAGGCGCTCGGCCAGGAAGAGATTCGCCTCTCGTGGTGGAAAAACGGCAACATCGTGCCGCGTCCGCTCGACCTGTCCGAGGACGCCCTGTGGAAACTGATCGCGAAGGGGATCACCGACGGCGTGCTCTGTCGCCCGTGACGGGGCATCGCGCCCCGCTTGCGGCGAGAAGTTGACGTGTGGCGGCCTGCACGGTTGCGTCCGGCCGCTGAGAGGGGGACTGAAGTCTCATGGCCGAGTCCGGCATACTCGAAGCGCGGCACCTCGTGAAGCGGTTTTACGGGCACGCCGCCGTGTCAGACGTCAGTTTTGTACTCAAGCCTGGTGAGATCCTTGGTTGCCTTGGACCGAATGGGTCGGGCAAGTCCGTCACGCTGAAGATGTTGACGGGCCTGATCGAGCCGACGCGCGGCAGTGTTCTGTACTCAGGAGTCGACGTCACAGGCGGAGACGTCGAGTTCCGGCGAAGGTTCGGGTACGTTCCCGAGGAGCCGCACCTGTACCCGTTTCTCTCCGGGCGGGGGTACCTCGAGCTGGTCGCGGGATTGCGCGATCTGCCGACGAACGTCGCTCGGCCCAAGATCAACGCGCTGCTCGAGCGGTTCGGGCTCGGCGAAGCCGCTGAGCAATCCATCAGCGGGTACTCGAAAGGCATGAAGCAGAAGACGCTGCTGATCGCGGCTCTGCTCCACGATCCCGACGTGGTCATCCTCGACGAACCTGAGTCGGGGCTGGACGTGGGTTCCATCCTGGTGGTACGCGAGCTTCTGCGAGTCCTTGCCGTGCGAGGCAAGGCGATCCTCTACAGCTCTCACATCGTTGAAATCGTCGAGCGGCTGTGTACTCGCGTCGTCGTCCTCAGCGCCGGTCGCGTGATCGTTGACGGCAGCGTTGACCACGTCCGCACAGTTACGAGGTCCGGATCGCTCGAGGAAGCCTTCGCCACGCTCTCCGCGCAGCATCCACACGCGCTCGCGTCCGAGATCGCGGACATCGTGACGGCCCATGCGTAGTCGTTTGCTCGCCCGGCATTTTCTCAGTCAATTCGTCGAAAACGATGCCGCGCCGGAGATCGACCGCCACCAGGTCCTGGCTCTGGTGGCCGCCGGCGTCATTACGGTGCCGCTGTTTGCCACCGTATTCATGAGCGTGAAGTACCTGATGCAACCGCTCCAGACCCCCGCCTGGACACAGGTCACGGCCGTCACCGACCGGATGATCTTCTGCGCGACATCGATGTTGGTGAGCGCCATCGTGGCGACGCTCGAATGGGACACCCTCACCTTGAGCTCTCGCGATTCGGCCATCCTCGGGGTGTTGCCCATCTCCCATTTGGAGATTGTTCGTGCAAAAGTCGTATCACTGGTCACGTTTGCAACCTCTTTTGTCGTCGCGCTCAATGCATTGCCAACCTTGCTCCATCCGACGGTGATGGTTGCCAACCTCTCCCTGAATCTACTCATGCTTGCGCCGTTGATCGTTGCCCGTGGATTCAGCACGATGGCGGCCGGAGCATTTGGCTTCGCCTGCGTGTTGGCGATTCGAGAAGGTTTGTACCTGTTGATCGGCCGGCGCAGGTTCGAGCGTGTTTCGGACCTGGTCCGGTCTGCATTGCTCTTTTCGCTGCTCCTGCTGTTGCTGCTCGTTCCGAGCCGGTTGTCAGGACGACACGACTGGATGTTCGAGCGTAATGCCGGACCTGTCCTGCAGCGTCCCGTCGGCTGGTTCGTCGCCATGGACATTGTGATGGCAGCCAAGGTACTGGACGATGTCCCGAGGCCTGATCTGTCGACGTGGGAAGCCGAGCAGGACGATTTGCTCGTGACGCAGTATCGAAACGGCCTCCCATACATGGCGACGCAGGCGCTAGGCGGCGCAGGCGTGCTCCTCGTCCTGCTGCTGGTTTCCTCGACGACGTACCTGTGGAATGCGAGACGGTTGCATGTATTGCCGGAGGGGCGCGGCGGGCCAGCGATTGTGCCTGCTTCCGCTGTCACCAACGTTCTCGCGAACGTCGTGGCCAGGCGACCCGCCAAGCGCGCGGGTCTAGTATTTCTGGGCCAAACCGTGCTTGGCAGTCCCGTTCACCGAATCTACCTCATCGCCTCAGTCGCGATCGGGGCCGCTCTGTTGCTCGGAATGGCACCCGCCGGAACAGGCAGTCCGGGCCTGCCGGTCCGCGCATCGCAACTCGCCGCGCAGACGTTGCTGCTGACCGCCATCATTGCTGGTTTCCGCGCGACCATCCGTACGTCAGCGGACCCCCGCGCGACATGGCTTTTTGGAGTCGCCGATACGGGCAACCTCGCCGCGTTCCGGAACGGCGTGCGGGTAGGTACGCTGACCGCCGTCACTGCAACGGTACTCATGCTCGTGCCGCTGCATGCAGCCGCCTGGGGCGTGTGGATCGCCTCGATGCATGCGCTCAACGGCGCGGCCCTTGGATGGCTGCTCGTCGAGATCGCATGCGGGGATGTAGAGCAGCCACTCATGCGGACCATTCCGCCAAATGACGCGTTGAACACCGTCGGGGCCGTGTTCCTGGGTGCGATCGTGATCTGTGTGGTGATTCTCGCCCGAATCGAACGCGCAGTACTGACGAGCAGTCTCGCGAGCGTTGTGTTTGCACTTGTGATGGCGGCGTCAGCGATGTGGGTCCGCCACCTACATGAGCGCGATCACCGCGCCGCAACAATTGTTGTCTCTGTTTAGCGTGTCGAGAGGTCCAGCGGTCGTGTCCCGCTGCCCGCGCCGACGGCTTACAACGCACGAAGACCACGAAGCTCACGAAGTTCACGAAGACTGCTCGCAACGGGACACAGCAGGCGCGAGTCCTGATACGGCTGGACCGTCGAGCGCCGGCCGCATCGTGTCTGAGGCCGGCGGGGCAGGACAGGTGGAACCGGCCCACGCAAACAGCCCGAGCGCACGCGCTGCTTGCGTGGGCCGGTTCCGCCTGTCCCTGCCGCGCTGCGCGCGGCTCGACGGTTCAACCCGCTGCCCGGGCTACCCATCCATCTTCAAGGCCTCGGTGGGTTCGATCCGGAGAACACGACGCGCCGGCACGATGGCGGCAAGCAGGGCGATGCCGATCATCAGCGCCAGGTAGGCCAGCAGCCGCGCCGCGCCGCCCGGCGACGGCCTTGCATTCACCGCGTGGAGCATGGCCGCCGTGAGAACGCCGCCCAGGAGGACGCCGGCGGCGACCTGGGCGAGTGGTCTCCGGGCGACCGTGGCAGCGACGCGCCACCCCTCGCCGCCGAGTGCCACACGGAGCCCGATCTCTCGCGTACGCTGCGAAACCGTGAACGACAGCACCGAGTGAATGCCGGCGAGCGACAGCAGGAGGGCGCCTGCGCTCACTCCGGTGACCAGCCAGAAACCGAGCCGAAGCAGGTACATCTCGACCCGGCGCACCTCGTTCAGCGGAACGGCGTCGTGGATCCGGATGGTGGGATCGACGCCGGCGGCCAGGGCCCGGAGTCGGGGCACGAATGATTCCGGCCGACCCTTGACGTGCACCACGAGGTAGGCCGGAATCGCGGACCCCGGGGCAGCGGGGTGATAAATGCCGGCGCTCTCGGGCTGCTCACGGCCCGCGGGCCTTCCGATGTCCCGAACGACGCCAATGATCTCGTACCATGGTTCGGCGCCGGAGCCGACTTCGCCGAACCCAGGAGGCTCCGCGTAGCGCACCCGCCGGCCGACCGCATTGCCACCACCGAGAATCCTGTCGACAAACGACTGATTGACAATGACGACGCGTGCACCAGGCGCCATGTCCGCGGCACGGAAGCCCCGTCCCGCCGTGGCCGGAGCGTTCATGAGCGGGAAGTAGTCCGCAGCCACGGCCGCGGACTTGACGCGGAGACGTCTGCCGTCGGGATCCGGAGTCGCCGCCATGCCGCCATCCAGCTCGATCGGGCGAGTCCACCGGCTCATGAGGGGCAGCCCATCGGAGAAGGTGACCCCGGCGACCGCCGGCTCGGCTTCCAGCTTGTCCTCGAGCTCTCGGAACGTCGCGGCGAACCGTGCGACAAAGCCTGCGCGCGAGGCATCGATGGGAGCGCCGAGCGCCGTGTCGCGATCCATCTCCAGGCGGGCCGACAGGAACTCCTCCGACCCGCTCTGCACGGCGCGAATGTCCACGGCCTCGCCGCGCAACAGGCCGGCCAGGACCGGAAAGGCCACCATGGCCGCGACCTGCAGGATGACCACCGCCGTCCAGACGCCACCAAAGCGGAATCCACCTCCGCCGGCCGTCGCCATGCGCAGCCGGCGATCCAGCGCGCCGGTGACCTTGAGCGCCGGCACGACGCCGGCGACGAGCGCGGCCAGCACGGCGAGCAGGCAGGCATAGAACACGGTCGCGGGCGACAGGCCGCTCCTGTCCCAGAACGCGGGAGCTCCACTGTTGGGCCCCAGCACGACTTCGATCAAACCGAATTTCCATCGAAGGGCGGCATCGGCGGCGATCAGCCCGACAGCGGCCGCCGCGGCTGCGAGCAGCAGGGCCTCGGCGAAGAGCTGCCAGATGATGCGGCCGCGAGTGGCCCCGAGGGCACTCCTGACGACGATCTCGCCTTCGCGGGCAGCCGCCCGGGCGAACATCAGGAGCGCCACGTTGGCGCAGATGATGACGACGAGCAGAATCAGAAAGAGATTGATTGTCAGGAACTCGACCCCAGAGACGTGCTGGAGCAGACTCGCGGCATACGGCTCGACCCGCGGCGTCACGATGTCGCGTGTGCCGGGGATGCCGGCGGCGGCCCGCCCGCCGACGGCGGTCAGCTCGGCTTGCGCCTCCGACATCGTGACGGCGTCGGCAAGACGCCCGATGACTCTGACGCCGGGATCTCCTGGTTGGTGCTGCGGGACATCCAGACGGAGCGGCACCCAGAGTGTCCCGCCGGTCGGCGATTCGAACCGCGCCGGCATGACGCCCACAATCGTGTGCACCGTGCGGCCCAGACGGACCGTGCGCCCGATGATGGCCGGATCGCCGTCGAAATGCCTCTGCCAGAGGGCGTGCCCGACCACGACGACCGGTGCGGAGTCCGGCCGCTCGTCTTCGGCCGCCAGGGGACGCCCGAGAAGCGCAGGCACTCGGGCGAGCTGGAACACCGACGCCGTGACCTCCACAACGCCTACCAGCGTCGGCACCCGATCCGCCGCGATCAGGTTACGGGTGCGGTTCCGGAATGCCCCCAGGTCCTCGATCGTCGCCAGTTCCTGCTGCCACCTGACCACGTCGTGCAGTGTCGGGTTCTCCGCACGCTGCGAAGCCGCATCCCAGTTCTGGATGGTGACGACCCGATCCCCCTCGGCGATCGGAAGACTCGGGAACACGAACCGCGTGACCAACTCGAATCCGGCGGCGCCCACCAGGATGGCGAACGCCATGGCGAACCCGCAAATGCAGGTCAGCGCCGGGTACTTCCGCAGCATCCGGACGCCGAGCCGAACGTCGAGCGACATGCCCGTCGTCCACCCCAGTGTCCTCGCGTCGCGAACACCTTCTGTCGATGTCGGGGCGAACATGCGGCCTCGCAGTCTGGTGTCGGAATTCGACACAAGCCTACGGGCTCGGCGTGTTGGAAGTCAACAACACGAACTTCAACTTCCGCACGCGGGCGGCACATCGTCGATCGTGACCCGCCCCACGTTGCCGTCGACGGTGACGATCTGACCGTCCGCGATTCGACGGCTGGCGACGCCGGTTCCGATGACCGCAGGAATTCCGTACTCTCTGGCCACGATGGACGCATGAGAGAGCAGGCCGCCGATGTCGGTGACGACGGCCGCGGCCATGGCGAGCAGGGGCGTCCAGGCCGGGGATGTCATCGGCGCGACCAGCACGTTGCCGGCCTTCATCCGATCGAATTCGTTGATCGAGTGGATGACCGACGCCGGAGCGGTCACGCGTCCCGGGCTCACCGGGATGCCACGGATTCCGTTGCCGGCGCCCGCCGCGCCGAACTCAGGCATCCAGCGGCTCAGGCGAAGGCCGAAGACCTTGGACAGACCCGGGAGCAGGACGGGGGGCTTCAATGCCTGGTGCTGCTTCCATCGTTCGCGTCTCTCGTGCACGTTCCGCTTCATCTGCTCCGCATCGACGTCGAGTTGCGCGCGCAACGCCTGATGGAGCTCCACCGCGGTGACGAAGAACACGTCCGCCGGATCGTCGAGGAAACCGGCGCGCACCATCCGGGCGCCGAGCTCGAGAATGAACCGCCGGACGACCGGCCAGCCCAACCCGAAGAAGAACAGCACGTCCTCGCGGAGCACCTGGCCGTAGTCGAGCAACGCGAGCATCGATGACACCACCGCGCGGCGCACCGGACCGAGCGAGGCCTTCAACCGGGCTTCGGCGGCGAGCCGGTCGCGCCGCGCCTGCTCGACGCGCGGAAGCCGCGCCCCGTCGGCGAGGAACAGTTTGATCCTTGCGAGCACCAGGGCGGAACACTCGCCGAGCGTCGGTTCCATGAAGTCGAGGTTCGAAATCTGGAAGCCGTTCCGATCCAGGTACTCGTGAAAGCGCGACAGCCACGCGCGCCCGGCAGGGCTCTGCCCCAATCGGGCCTCAACCTCGCCGGCCGGCGATTCGACGAACACCCTTTGGAGCCCGGCATCCTCGCGGACCGCTTCGGAGAGCGCGTGCAGCTCCTTTTCGGCCCTCGTCGCTTCGCTGTCACGGCCCCGCAGCAACACCGCAAGCGGCACGCGGTGTCGTTCGGGGACCACGAGCGGATAGAGGCGGCTGAAGGCCTGCTCGATCTGACCGCTCATGCGGTTCAGCATGACGGCGCGAAAGTAGTCCGCGTTCGCGCGGCAGACGTCGGTGATTCCTTCCCACAGCGTTGCCGGCTCGGCTCGTTGCGCGTCGAGATCTTTCCACTTCCCGACGGTCCGCTGGTACTGCGCAAGCTCCGTGCGGCGCCACCCGCTCTTCCAGAGGTTGGAGAGATAGCGCCGATACGCACGGACCGACGGCAGGCGCAGGGCCGAAAGGATGTGAACTTTGCTCGGGTCTGCCTGGGCGAAGACGTAGCCGTTGATGGTGACAAGCTGCCCCGCGTCGGGCGGGACGGCTATCCCGGACTCCCTCGCAACTTGCCTCAGGACCTCAGCGCCGAGCGGCAGGTAGGTGGTTTCGAACAGCGGAGAAACAGGCCGGGGCATCAACTCGATCATGCTGCTACGTATCAGCATGGTCCCCTTCTTCTGGGCCCCCCACGACACCAGGCCGGTGATCGGCCGCGATTGGACGATGAAGAACCGCCGGCCGTCGTGGACGAATTCGATGTCCTGGGGCGCGCCGAAGTGCGCTTCGATTCCGAGGCCCAGGCGGCCGAGTTCCGCGCACTGACGTCGCGTCAACGTCGACCGACGACGCCGCTTCTCGGTCACCGGGACGACGCGAGTCGCACCGTCCTCCGCGACTTCCATTTCGACCTTCTCGGCGATGTATCGCTCGCGCACCTTCACTTTGGCCTTGTCGAGCCGGTATGTGTCCGGCGTCACGCGGCCCGACACCACGAGCGTCGCCAGGCCCGGATTGGCCGTGATGACGATCTCTTCGCGGTCGCTGGTGACCGGGTTCGCGGTGAACATGACGCCGGAGGCGCGTGCGGGTACCATCGCCTGCACGATGACGCCCATCGCCGGCGGCGCCCCGCCAGGCGCCACGCGCTCCCGGTAGCCGACCGCGCGAGGGGACCACAGCGACGCCCAACAATCGCGAATCGCGCGCAACAGAGCGTCGGTGCCGACAATCTGCAGGAAGCTGTCGTACTGGCCCGCGAAGCTGGACTCCTGCGTGTCCTCCGCGGTTGCGGAGGAGCGGACGGCGACGGCGGGGTGCCTGAGGGATGTGTAGCTGTCGATGATCTCACCGGCAATCTCCGGCGGGATCTCTCCGATCTCGAATCGGCCGCTGCCCGCATGCGGTCGGCGACATGATTCGAAAGCGGCTGCGGTCACGCAGAAGCCGGGCGGCACCGGAAAGCCGGCGCGCGCCAGCTCTCCCAGCCTCGCGGCCTTGCTGCCCACGAGGCAGAGATCGGCCATCTTGATCTCGTCAAGCCGGTGGACGTACGTCACGTGACTTGCTCGCGAGAGTTTCTCGGCACAATCCGATGCCGGAGCGACCTGCGCCATGGTCGCTCATGCAGCGGTCGGATCTTGCCGCGAGAACTGGAACGGTGCAAGCTGGCGGGCTCCTCCGTCGAACGCCTGATGAATCTGCTGACGGCGCTCGACCACGATGTCGAGATCGTAATTCGGCGAAAGCCCCGCTCGCGGAAGGGTGGCCGGATTAGCGTCGTCGCCGCCTGAGTGGCACTACCTGCCCATTCAAACCGCTTGACAGGTGGCGGCTCCAGCGAATATATTCGCGACGGGCGAAAAAATTCGCCGTCACGATTCCTGCGGAGCCGCATGCCCAAGCTGAAGACCGTCGATCTCACACGCCGGGAAAGCCAGATCATGGAGATCCTCTATCGCCGCCGGCGGGCGACGGTCGAGGAGATCCGATCCGAGCTGCCGGATGCGCCGAGCCCGTCCAGCGTCCGCAAGCTGCTGGACATCATGATCGAGCGCGGCCTTCTGACGCGCGAGTACGACGGCCCGCGGTTCATGTATTTTCCGGCGGCGAAACCCGAAGAGGCCCGCCGGTCCGCGCTGAAACAACTGGTGCGGACCTTCTTCGACAACTCACCGGGGTCGGCGATTGCGGCGCTGCTCGACATGACGTCGGCGCAGCTGTCGGCCGCCGACTACCGGCGCCTGAACAGCCTGCTGAAACGCGCGCGCGAAGAAGGAGATGAGCCATGACTGCTGCCTTTCTCGATCCCGCCATCTCCGCCACTCTCTGGATCGCCATCAAGGCGTCGGTGTTGCTGGGCGTCGCCGCCATCGTGCAGACCGTGATGTACCGCCGAACGTCCGCGGCGATGCGCCACCTGGTATGGACGCTCGCCGTTGTCGGCGTGCTCCTGCTTCCGATGGTGTCGCTCGTGCTGCCGGAGTGGACGGTGGTGACTCGGACGGCAGCGACGAAAGCCGTGGACGCAGCGCCGCGAGTGGGTACCCTCGAGGAACCCGCAGCTCCGGCGCGTCCGTCCGGGTCCCTCGCGGAAAGCGCCGAGCCCCCGCTCGTTGCGCGGCCGGCGGTGAGCACCCGCCTTCGCGGCTCCGCCGCTACGGCGGACAGGCTCTCGTGGCCGACGGTGATTGCCGCCATATACGCTGCCGGCGTGCTCGTCATGCTGATTCAGCTGGCGATGCAACGGCGGAGGATCGGGCGGCTCGCGCACGAGGCGACAGACCTGCGCGACCCGGAATGGACGCGGCTGCTGCATGAGTCCGCGGCCAGCACGCACGTCCATCGTCCGGTCCGTCTGCTGCGAAGCCGCGAGTGCAGCATGCCGATGGCCCTCGGCATACGCCGGCCGGCAATCCTGATTCCGGCGACGGCCGATACCTGGCCTGAAGACAGACGACGCGCCGTGGTCCTTCACGAGCTGGCGCACGTCGCGCGGCACGATTGCCTCACGCAATCACTGGCGTTTGGGGCCTGCACCATGTACTGGTTCCACCCGGCCGCGTGGTGGGTTGCGCGGCGCCTGCGCATCGAGCGGGAGCTCGCGTGCGACGACTGTGTGATCGCGGCAGGCGCTCCGGCGCGCGACTATGCGGGCCACCTGCTCGAGATCGCGTACAGCCTGGGGAGCCAGCGGGCGCCGGCCCTCGCGGTCGCCATGGCGCGTCCACGACAGCTCGAAAGCCGCATGCTGGCCGCGCTGGACGGGGCGCGCAACCGGACGGTGCCGGCGCTGCGCGTGCGCGTCGCGGGGGCGGTGATCGCGGCCGTCCTGCTCGTTCCGCTGGCAAGTGCCACATCGAAGGCGGCTGCGGTGGCACCTGACGCGGATCGCACGTCGGCAACCGCGACCCCGGTGCCCGCTCCGGAACAGAAGGTTGTCGGTCCGCGGTTGAAGGCCGTGGAGTGGCCGCTGATAGAGTCCGCCCGCCGCTTCGTCCGCGCTGCCGCGGAAGCGATCGGCGTCGCGCAAAACGGGTTGCCAGGCACGTGGGAAATCCGTCCGGCCGGCACGGAGGGCACCGTCCATCTGCGACTGGTGGAAGTGAACTCCTCCTCCGGCTCGAACATACCGATCACGCAGCTGGAAGGACTCACGGCCGCGCAACTCACAGGCGCAGGCGGACCCGTTCAGTTCCGGCTGCGGCGCGATGCAGGCACGTTCACGTTCGAGGGCGTGTTCCGCGGTGGTGTCGGCGCCGGTACGTTCTCATTCACGCCGGATCCGAACTTCCCGGCGGAACTGGCAAAGCGCGGCTTTGCCCGGCCGGCCGCGCTCGAGCAGTACCAGTTGGCCCGGCACGACGTGGGTTACGCGTTTCTCGACGAGCTGAACAAGCAGGGTTACGCAAAGCCGCGGACCTCCGAGCTCGTTCGCGCCGGTCAGCACGGTGTGGCCCTCGGGTATCTGCGCGACATGGGCGCTCTCGGCTATCGGCTCGGTGCGCTGGAGCCTTTGATCACACTCCGGGACCACGGGGTGACTCCGGCGTACGTTCGCGAGCTCTCGGCCCAGGGATACAAAGGACTGCCGGCCGACGATCTCCGCCAGGCGCGCGATCACGGCATCACTCCGGAGTACGTGCGGGCGATGCGCGACGCCGGTTACAGCTCGCTCTCGATGGAGCAGTTGATCAAGGCGAGAGACCATGGCGTCAGCGCGGAGTTCGTCCGCGAGCTCGGCGAGGCGGGTCATCGCAAGCTGCCGCTCGATCAGCTGATTCAGGTGCGCGATCACGGCGTGTCGCCGGAGTACGTGCGCGACATGCGCCAGCTCGGGTACGGAGTGCCGGTCGACGAGCTCATTCGGGCGCGCGACCACGGCGTCAATGTCGAGTTCGTGCGCGGTATGACAACACGTGGCTATGCCGGACAGTCCCTCGACTCCCTGGTGCGGCTCCGCGATCACGGCGTAACGCCCAAGTACGCGCAGGAACTGAAGGCGCTCGGATACGACCGTCTCTCCGCCGATGATCTGGTCACCCTTCGTGACCATGGTCTGACGCCGGATCGGATTCGTGCCGCCAACACGCGCGCCGGCACGCGGCTGCCGGTCGACATGCTCAAGAGTCTCGCCGCAGGAGGAATGAGATAGCGTTCAGCAGCGGGAGCCCTGACTCCTCGATGAACACCTTCACGTCAGGGTAGCCCATCAGCTTCAGAATGAAGTAGTTGACTGCCGCTTCGCCTGGATCGTCGGAGAAGCAGACGAGCTCCGCGTATCTCGGTACACCCGCCTTCGTCAGGATGGTCCAGATGTCCTTCGCGGCTTTAGGAGTGCCGTCGGCGTTCAGAAGGTCGGTGTACGGCACGTGCACCACCTTGCCGTCGCGGGCTTTCGCAGTGACGTCCTTGCCCGAAGCGATAAAGACCTTCGGATAGATGCCGTGCGTGCTCTTCGGGTCCGCGATGATCACGTCCTTGCGGACGTGTCCGGAGTAGGCCGCCGCGGGTATGGATACGTCACGCGGACCTTTCTGCGGGCCCACAACGGTCGGCTCCTTGGTCACGCTGAAACCACGTTGCGTCCACTTGTCCATGGAGTCCAGGAAGACGGATGCCTTCTTCTGCCCGAGTCGCTCCAGCATGACGAACGCCAGCGCCGCGTCCTTCGTCAGCCCGGCGCCTGAAACCACAACCGCCTCGTGAGACGCATCGACGCCGGCGGGACCGAGGATGGCCGCGAGCTTCTCGGGGCTGCTGACATTGCGCTTGAAGACATCCGCCGGGATGTTGAGCGCAAACGGCACATGGCCCTGGTTGAATGCGTCGGCCGATCGCACGTCCACGATGCTGACGCGCGCGCCTCCGAACATCCTGATGATCTGGCCGCCCCAGAACTGCAGCCACGGTGTGTCCCGCGTCAGGAAGGGGGCGTCGTACGTCCAATACGGGAGGCCTCTTTCATCGGACAGCCATCCCATCTCCGATTCCGAGTACAGCTTGACCTTGGGGTAGTTCGCCAGGAACTTGAGAGCGAAGAACGGCCCACTGGCGGCCACTCCGCCCCCGCAGTAGGTGTAGATCTGCTGTTCGGGCCTGACGCCGAGATAGGCCAGCATCCTCTTTATGTCGTCGGGAGATTTGAAGGTCTTGTCGGCATTGAAGAAATCAGCGCTCGAGGCGAGGACCGCGTTGGGGATATGCCCGGCCTTCTCGAACGGTGCGACCTGTCCAAAGTGCCAGTCGGCCCCGAGCGCCTCCAGCAGCACGTTGTTGGCCGGATCGCCGGACGCGGTCAGGAATTCCGGCAGCCTGACTCTCACGTCCTCATTGACGCGCGTGATTGTGAACGAGCCTCTCTTCGAAACGGGTGTCACGTCTTTCGTGACCGGCAATCCCGCCTCCTCCCACTTGGAAAGCCCGCCGTCGACGATGAGGAGATCCTTCGCGGGGAAGCCGAAATAGTAGAGGGAGTAGAACAGCCTGGTCGCCAGAAAGGTGCCGCCCTGATCGTAGATGACGATCTTCTTCCCGGGGCTGACGCCCCACGACTGGTACAGCCGCTCCATATCGGCGACGGGCATTTCCTTCAGACCATACCAGGCCATCAGATCGACGCTGACGGCGCCGGGCACATGCTTGGCCGCGTAAATCTGAGCGGGTGACCCATCGAGGATCACGACATCCGCGTTGCGCAGGTTCTTCTCGAGCCACTTGACAGTGACAAGGTTGCCGTTGATTCCCTCTGCTGCCCTCACGGGCTGCGGCAGGAGCAGGCAGCCTGCGATGAAACAAAGAAACAGTCGAGCGCTGGTTGAGTTCATGTCGTCACTCCAATTCGTCGCGGCACAACAACGCGGTTGCGATGAGGTCGGCTGCTACTCCAGGCGAAGAGCGTTCACCGCACTAATCCGCGAGGCATTCCTCGCGGGAACATAGCAGGCGACGAGCGCGATAGTGATGAGAAACGCCGTCGCGCCGGCGATGACGGGGCCGTTGTCGAACTGCATGCCCGGCCAGGCCGTCCCGAGGAGTCGCGCAATACCGACAGCACCAAGCATCGGATGTCGCGGTAGACAATCTACGGCCTTAGACGTAGACTGTCTACTGCTTGTTCCAGGGATTTGGACGGGGGCTATTCCGACCGGAGGGCCTGGACCACGTCCACGCGGGACGCGCGCGCGGCTGGCAGCAAGGAGGCGACAACGGCGGCGGTGATGAGCACGGCCGCCGCGCCCATCACTGGCAGGGCGCCCGGCAGCTCGACCTGCGGAACGACCATCGCCGACGCGCGCGCGAGCGCGTACCCGCCGGCCGCGCCCGCCGCGATCCCGATCGCGGCAATCAAGACGCCCTCCCCGAGCACGCGGGCCAGCAGTTGCCTCGGTGCGGACCCGACGGCCAGGCGCACGCCGAACTCGCGCGTGCGCGCGCTCACCGAGAACGCCAGCACGCCCGCCACACCCACGACGGCGATCAGCAGCGCGATGCCCGCGAATCCGGAGAACACGAAGGCGTTCAGGCGCTCGGGCGACAGGACCTCCGCGCGCACGTCCTCGAGCGTCGCCGCGCGCTCGACCGGCTGGTCCGCGGAAATCTCGCGGATGACGCGCTTCACCGCCGGCACGAGCGCGTACGGATCGCCTGCCGCGTGCACGAAGAGCCGGCCGGCATGCCCGATCTGCCGGACCGGCATGTAGATCGTCATCGCCGATCCGCGGATCACGTTCTCGTCGTCCACGTCCGCGACCACACCGATGATCCGGCGGAGCACGCGGTTGCCGAAGTAGGGATCGGTCCACCACATGTGGCGGTTCACCGCCTCGCCGTTCGGGAACAGACGCCGCGCGACGCTCTCGCTGACGATCGAGACGGGCTCGCAGCCCTCACGGTCCGCGTCGATGAAGTCGCGGCCGGCGAGGAGCGGGACACCGAGCACGGCGAAAAAGTTCGGCGCGACAATCCGCAGCCGCGCGCGCGGATCCTCTTCGCCGTCGGCGGGCGTGTACCCCTCCACGGCGAACGGGACGCCGGGACCGAAGCGGCCGGCGTCGCGCCAGGGCACGAAGCTCCCGACCGCAACGCCCCGGACGCCGGGCAGGCCGCTGATGCGCCGCGTCGCCTCCTGGTAGAAGTCGATCTCCTTCTGGCCGGCAACGCCCGTCGCCGGACCCGGAATGTCGAACACCAGCACCTGCCGCATGTCGTAGCCGGTGTTCGCCGTCTGCAGGGCGACGAGCGTCGAGAGGAGCATGCCCGCCCCGGCGAGCAGGACGAACGAGAGCGCAATCTGCGTCGTCGCGAACACCCGGAGACGCCGGTTGGTGCCCGGCGTGATCCGGAGGCTGCCGCTCGTCAGGCCCAGTCCGGTGGGGGCGCGCGGGGACGGCAGGCGCGGGACAAATGCCAGCAGGATCGCCGCGGCCATCGCCAGTCCGGCGCCGACCCACAGCACGCTGGCGTCGACGTGGACCTCGAGCGCGCGGACGGAGAATCGGGCCGCGTAGCGGGCCACCACCATGACGGACGGCCGCGCCAGCAGCACGCCCAGCACCGCACCCCCGCAGCAGAGCACCAGACTTTCGGCCAGCAGCGTACGCCGGAGCGCGCCGGGGCCGGCGCCGAGGGCGGCGCGCACCGCCAGCTCGCCTTCGCGGCGCACCGACCGGGCGAGAATCAGGTTCGCGACGTTCGAGCACGCGATGACGAATACGACCGCGGCGGCACCGAGGAGCAGGAGCAAAATCGTCCGCGCGGGCGACGCGATCTGATCGCGCAGCCTCCGGACGGTCAGCCGGACGGCGGCCTTTGGCGAGTACGCCTCGGGATGCTCATGCACGATGGCGGCGTGCGCCGCGGCCAGCTCGGCGCGCGCCTGTTCGATCGACACGCCTGGTTTCAGCCGGCCGAAGAGCTCCGTCATCCGGTGGGTGCGGCTCGTGACCATCGTCGCGCCGAGGTGATGCGGGCTGGTCACCACGTTCGCGATGATCTCGGTGTCGGCCGGGTACGGCACCGACGGCTCGAGGACCCCGACGACGGTCGCGGTACGTGGACCGAGGCGGATCGTCCTGCCGACCGCCGTCGGGTCGCTGTTGAGCGACGTCGTCCAGAACCTGTGCGTGAGCACCGCCGCGCCTGCCGCCGTCGGTCCATCATCGTGCTCGTTCAACAGGCGGCCCAGCACGGGGCGGAGACCCATGACGTCGAAGAAGGAACCGCCCACGACACCCGCTTTGACGATGCGCGGTTCGCCGCCGAGGCCGATCATCGTGAAGTCGACGGTGGAGAAGTCCCCGAAGGCGCCGATCGTGGTGACGCGTGACCTGAGATCGTTGATCTCGGGCACCGAGAACGTCATGTTCGCGGCGCCGATGCCGGGCGCGGTCTGGCGGATGTAGATCAGGCGATCTTCATCGCGGTTGACGAGCGGACGCAGGAGCACGCCGCGGATCACGCTGAAGATCGCGGCGTTGGCGCCGATGCCGAGGGCGAGCGTCACCACGACGGTGGCCGCCAGCCCCTTGGCCCGCAGGAGCGAGCGCAGGCCGATGCGCATGTCGTGGCCGAGCGCCGCGCCGGCGTCGAACCAGCGGCCGTACCACACGCGCCGCATCGAGTCGCGGATGGCCGGGACGTAGCCGAATTCCCTGAGCGCGGCCAGGCGAGCGGCCTCGGGATCCTCGCCGCGCTCGACCCGTTCCCGCACACTGAGCGCCAGGTGGCTGCGGATTTCCTCGTCGAGGTCGCGCTCGTCGGGCCGCATCTCAGGCTACGGCTTTACGGCTGGCGCCGGGTTCATGATGCGTCCGATCGCGTCCACGAGTTGCGCCCACCGGTCCTGCTCGCGCGAGAGCTGCGCCTTTCCCGCCGCCGTCAGCCGGTAGTACTTCGCCCGCTGGTGAGCTTCGCTGACGCCCCATTCGGATTGCAGCCATCCGCGCTTCTCGAGGCGGTGCAGGGCGGGGTAGAGGGAGCCGGTTTCGACCTTGAGCAGATCGTCGGACTGCGCGCGGATGGCCTGGCCGATGCCGTGGCCGTGCTGCCGCCCCCACTGGAGGGTCCTGAGAATGAGCATGTCGAGAGTGCCCTGAAGAAGCTCCAGGCGCTGTTCGTCGGAATGTTTGGCCATGGTCCCAGACAGTGTACGGCGTTGGACGTAGGGTGTCTACGGCTTGTTCCGGTCCGGGGAGCCTGGCCAGCCGTGTACCGTGCCGGCGCAGCCAGCCGGATTCTCCCTCCGTATCGCCCGACGGCGGCCGAGCCGGGGAAATTGACGCCCTGCCCGTCGAGCACGTAATATAGTGCTGCACGTCATTCACGTGCTAATGGAATCGGAAGAGAGGTCCGATGAAGACGAACGTGACTCTCAAACTCGACGCCGATCTGCTCCAGGAAGTCCGCGTCCTCGCGGCCGAAGAAGGACAGTCGATAAGCGCGCTCCTGGCCGGGCGGCTCGAAGCGCTGGTGCGGGAGCGGAAGGCGTTTGACAAGGCGAGACGACGTGCGCTGGCGCGGCTGCGCACAGGTCTCGACCTCCAGTGGACGCCTCCCAAGTCGCGGGACGAGCTGCATGAGCGATAAGTACTTCGTCGACACCAACATCCTCATGTACGCGCACGACACGGCTGCCGGCGCGAAGCACGAGCGCGCCAAGGCCCTTCTCGACGACCTGTGGCGCGAACGGTCGGGCGTCGTAAGTACCCAGGTTCTTCAGGAACTGTGCGTCAACCTCCGGCGGAAGGCAGGGCGCCCGGTCGATCTGAAGACCGCGCGCGAAGTCGTCGCCGACTATCTGACGTGGAATGTCGTCACGAATACCGGGCAGTCCATCGTTGAGGCGCTGGACATCGAGGAGCGCTACCGCATCTCATTCTGGGATGCGCTGATCGTCCAGGCCGCGGACGCATCGGGTGCTGCGACCCTCTACTCGGAGGATCTGGCGGACGGCCAGACGTACCGTGGAGTGCGGGTCGTCAACCCGTTGAACGCGGACGAACGGTAGCGATGGCTGGGATCGACGCTCAGCCGACGCGGATGTCGTGGGTCTTGCTGTCGCCCTCAGCGAGCCTGACCTCCGCTGAACCAGCCACAAGCGTCGTCAGGAACTCGCGATCGAAGTGCTGTCCGGGCTCCGGGCTGTCGATCGCGGCGATGCGATAGTCGCCCGGCGGGAGGCCGCGGATCTCGTAGCGGCCGTCACGCCCGGGCTGCACGAGGTGAATGCGCCGCGACTGCGCCACCCAGAAATCCCGATTGGCGGGGAAGAGGAGCACGTTCCGGTCCGTCACCGGCTCGCCGTCCTTGTTCGATACCGCGCCGGAGAGCACGGCGGTCCTCGACGCGAACGTGAGGACCCCGGTGGGTGGATCCTCGCCCGCCTTGATCTCGAGATTCATGTCCGCGGCATCGACGTCGCGAAAGACCGCAGAGGCGAGCGCCCACCCTTGAGGCAGACCGTTCACTCGCGCGCGATAGAGTCCCGGTGCCACGGGGCTGATCGTGAAAGCGCCGCGTTCGTCCGGGGTCGCGCGCGGTACGGCTGCTTCCCAGTCGGACGGTCCCATGATCGGGTAGAGCTGGACGCTCAGGCGCCGCGCGTCGGCCGGCGGCGGCAGCGTGTTGAGGTCAATGCTGCCCGTGACGGTCCGCCCGCGCTGCAGCGCGAGCGACCCGTCAACAGTGTTGCCGGATGTAACCGTGACGTTCATGGCGGCGGTGAAGTCCCCGCCACCCGCCGCACCGATCGCCTTCGTGCCCTGGGCCCGGAGCACGTACGTGCCCGGCACGAGTCCCGCAAATGAGAACCGGCCGTCCGCCCCGGGGTGACGAAACCACACCGCAAGGCCGGCGATTGGCATCAGCGGATCGACGAGCTGGACGCTCGCGAGTGCGGGCAGGCCGTCCGGCCCGGTCACCACGCCCGACACCGTTCCGGTCTTGAGCGAAATGAGCTGGACGGCGATTCCGCCGGCATGATCGCTCAACCCGAGCGAGATACGGGCCGCCGCTGAAGGACTGGGTGTGCCGCCGAAAAACGCGGGCACGTAGCCGGCCGGCGCCGGAATCTCAGCGCCGCTCACGCCATCGCGGCGCGCCTCGTTGATCCGCGCACGTGCCTCTGCGTCTCCCGCGGCGATGATCTCCTGGCGGACCCGGATCGATTCGGCGCTCGCCGCCGCTGCGGCAACCATGTCGCGCGGCGTCGCCGCGACGAGGTAGTCGCCGGGTGGAAGGCCGCCGATCCGATAGCCGCCGAGGTCATCGCTGACGGCGTTGCCGCCAGGCCTCGCGGTCCGATAGCCGTTCTCGTAGGCGAAGCGCATCGCGGCTACGGGAACGCCAATGGCGGGATCGCCCCATTCGTCGGTGACCACGCCGCTGATGACGCCCGCGCGCGGGAGCTTCAGCGAGACCTTCTCGATCTTCTGACCCGCCGCCAGCTTCAGCGGCGCGCCAGGGACACCGGCGCCCGGGCGGCGCGCCCCCAGCGCCATCTCCAGGTAGCCGAGCTTGGATGCCGAGAGCGTGTAGTCGGCCGCGGGAAGGTCCTCGAGCACGAACCGTCCTTCCGCATCCGCGACCGTCGTCCGGGTGATGCGAGGGGAAAGGCTCGACACCTTCACTTGCGCCTTCCGGACAGGCCCGGCGAGATCGGCGCTCATGACCGTTCCGGTAATCGAGCCGGTAGCGGCCGGAGGCGCCTGCTGCGAGGCTGCGGGAGCCACCGCTGAGAGCGCGAGCGCGACGATTAGAGAGCAGGACTGTCTTTTCATGGCGCTACCTCGCGCAGTTCGGACAAGGCAGAACGACTCCTGACAGTCTCGCGGCGCGCTACGGGAGCAGTTCGAGCGGCTGCGAGAACCGGGGGCCGACGCGGATCACGCCAAAGTCCCGCCGATCGGCCGTCAACACTCGATAGATCTTGCGTCGCTCGGCGACGGCAGCGACCGTACCGTCGACGAGCCCGATCTCGAGATCCTTGAACCTTGCGTCGAGTTCCAGCGCGCGAACCACATCCGACGGAAGAGGCAGCTCGTACTCGTAGCGCGTCGCCGGGTCGAAGACTTCGGCGATCAGCTTGCGCATTGCGACGCGCTCGTCGCGCAAGAAGTCGTCGAGTTCAGCGAGCACCAGTGCAGGTACGACGACGAGACTCGCCGAGGTCAGGGCCGCTTCGTAGTCCGGGAAGCTGGGTTCACCCGCCGCCCCGCGCGCGAGCGCCCGCAGAAGGCCGCCCGTGTCGGCAACGATCGGACGAGTCACCCTTCGAGGTCTCGGAACAGCTCAGACTCATCCCCGAGCTTCGTGTCCGTCGACCCGAAGAGCCGTGTAGAGGGCGGGCGGCGACCCTTGTAGTACCGCGACGCGACGATCCGCAGGCCCTTCCGGACGAGGGCGGAAGCGGAGTGACCCGCCGCGCGCGCCCGCTTCAAGGCGCGAACATCCTCTTCGTCCAGGCGAACAGTGGTCGAAATCAAACGTGCCATACACTCACCATACAAGGACTTGGGGGACCGCGCAAGTTTCCGGACTAGACGGACCCGACTGCCGCCTCGGCCCTCGATCAGGCGACAGCCATCTTCGAAGGCCTGCAGCAGGGCAAGATCGACCGGTCACTCTTCACGCCGAATGCGAACGCCTGTTTCTCCGAGCAGGCGGTGGCGGATTTCGCCTCCAGCCTGGGTCCGCTCGGCAAGCCGCTGGACTTCGTGCAGCAGTCGCAGAGCCTGCGCGGCGGCAGGACGCTCCGCAGCTTCAGGGTCCGCTTCGCGCAGAAGACGCTCCGGGTCTGGACGTTCACGATGCCCGACGGCAAGCTGGAGCAGTACATGGTCGCGGCGGCCGGTTAGGCGCCAGGTCGTGGCCGGATCGACCACCACCCCGCGTCGCAAGAGGTTGACAGAGGCGCGCAAGTCCTGCATTGTAGGCGCTCGCCTTCGCCGACGTCTGCGCGGCCCCCAGGCGCCACGTCTCGCAGCCTTGGCCAACGCCCCCCGACCCGATTCGCGCATCCTGATTGCCGGCCGCGATCGAGAGCTGAACGACGCCCTCATTCGCCTGCTGGCGCAGTATCGTCCGACGCTGGGTGACGACGACGAGGCGGCCGTCCTGTCGGCGCTTCGTGACGGTCACGCCCTGTGCCTGGTCATCCTGCACGATTCGCGAGCCGACCGTCGCGCCCTCGATCTCGTTCAGCGCATCAAGGAAGACCGGCCGGACGTCGCGGTTCTCGTGATGAGCGCGTACCCCACGGTGGAGCACGCGACGGAGTCCATCCGCCGCGGTGCCGAGGACTTCGTCCCGGTGCCCTATGCCGGGGAGGTGGTGCTGAAGGAGGTCGCGCGCATTCTGGAGGCGGCCGAGCTCCGCACGCGCATCGAGAGCCTCGACCGGCTGGTCTCGACACGGTACGGCTTCGAGCGGGTGATCAGCCGGTCCTCGCGCATGCGTCCCGTCACGGATCGGGCCCAGGCGGCCGCGCGCAGCGAGACGCCGGTGCTGATCGTCGGCGAAACAGGCACGGGCAAGGAGCTCATCGCGCGCGCCATCCACTTGAACAGCCGGCGCGCCAGACGCCCGTTCATGCCGATCAACTGCGCCGCGCTGCCCCGCGACCTCGTCGAGAGCGAGCTGTTCGGCCATCGCCGCGGCGCCTTCTCCGGGGCCGTCGCCGAGCATCCCGGCTTGTTCGTCGCCGCACACGGCGGCAGCCTGTTTCTCGATGAAGTCGGCGAGCTGGCGCTGGAGGTCCAGGCGAAACTGCTCCGGGTCCTGCAGGACGGCGAGGTCAGGCCCGTTGGCGGGCTCGACAGCCGGCGGATCGACGTTCGCATCATCGCCGCAAGCAACCGGACGCTCCCGTCGATGCGCGACGGCGGGATGCGACAGGACCTCTTCTTTCGACTCTCGGTGCTGGTGATCGACATCCCCCCGCTGCGCGAACGCCGCGAAGACCTGCCCGTGCTCACCGCTCATTTCTTGAAGGTGCTTCAAGAGCGCGGGATCCGCTCAGCGAACGGCATGGAGCCCGAGGCCCTCGATCTGCTGGAGCACTATCCGTTTCCCGGCAACATTCGCGAGCTCGAGAATCTGCTCGAGGGCATTTGCGTCGTGCTTCCTCCCGAGCAAACCACCATCCGTGCCAGCGACGTACGCGCGTGGCTGCGGCGGAGGGGCGTGCCCGATACGGACCGAACGAGCGATGCGACGCACGTGCCGCTCAAGCTCGTCGAGCTCGAAGCGTGGGCGATCGCTGAGGCACTGCGGCAGGCCCACGGCAACAAGAGCGCCGCCGCCCAGATCCTCGGCATCTCCAGAGACACGCTGTACCGCAAGATTCACGATCTGAACCTGGCCTCGGATCTGCCCGATTCTCGGACACACCACTAACTCATTGCGATCGCGCGACTTAATGGCTGAGTGTCAGATAGTCTGACGTACACCTTCGTATCTGCCGTTTCCGCGCTCGACGCAAGCCGCCTCTTTCCAAGCACTTAGAGATACGTGAGATCCTCACGCGTCGGCATCGTCCGTGCTCATGGCAGCGATTGAACTCGGAACGGTGTTTAGATTCCGGAGGTCAACTTCCATGCCCGCAGTTGCTGCTCACGTCTTGTCGCGGTCTCGCGTCCCTGTGGTCGGCGCCATGCTGCTCACGTTGGTCGCACTCTCCGCCGCGCCGGCGGAGGCGATTCCCGCTTGGTCGAGAAAGTACCGGACGAGCTGCTCCACCTGTCATGCCGCCTTCCCCAAGCTGAACTACTTCGGCAAGGCGTTTCGCAACAACGGGTACCGTTTTCCAGGGGGAGAGGACGGGACGGCCACCAAAGAGCCGCCTGTCAGCCTGGGCGCTGACGCCTACAAGAGGCTCTTTCCTCGGGCGTTGTGGCCGTCGGATGCCCCTGGGGCCGTGCCACTCGCGATTCGCGGCGTGTCCCGATTCAACACGTTCCAGGACGATCAGACCACCACGTTCGAATTCCCGCACGAGTTCGAACTGCTGACCGGGGGAACACTCGGCGAGACCTTCTCGTTTTTCGGCGAACTGGAGGTCGAGAACGAGGGCAACGAGAACGAGCTCGGAATGGACGCCACGCTGCAGTACGATCCGAGGCCCTGGCTGCACATTCGGATGGGGTCGCTGACGGTCCACCCGATTCCGGACCACCTCCGACTGACGGCGGCGCACTACAGCGCCTACGACACGCGAACGACCCCGGGGTCGATGACGCTGAAGGCGCCAAACCCGAACGGATCGACCGCCACCTTGTCGATCTCGGCCGCAACCGGGGAGGATCGCTGGAGGTTCCGCGAGGGTCAGGCTGGCGTCGAGGTGTGGGGTGCGCGAAATGGTCGGAACAACCACGGCGGCGTGACGTGGTCGCTCGGCGTCGGCAACGGACAGGGCCTCATCGACGCCAACGATCATAAAGACGTGTTCGCCCGCGTCGCCTACAAATTCGGCGGGTACGGCGAGCTCGGCGGCGGAGAGCTCTCCCAGGACCTCGAGTTCTGGCGAGACGATTCGATCAAAGTGGGAGCCTTCACCTATGTGGGCAAGTCCACGAACATCTATGCGGGCAGCACGCTGGCGATCGGTGGCGGTGCGGGAGCGGGCATCGTCAACGTCTCGGCCAACAGCGAAACCACCAACACCTTCCGTATCACCGGCGTAGAGTTCGACTGGTGGGCTCGCGATCTCAATGTCTTCGGACTCTACATGCGGCAGCACGACGACGATCCGCGCGGAACCGGCGAATCGATCGACACGGACGCGTGGTTCGTCGAGGGCAATTACACGGTCTACCCGTGGCTCATCGGCGTGCTCAGGTACGGCGCGACCGCGCAGGACTTCAGCGTCAGGCCGGATCCGACGACGCAGAAGTTCCTGGTCCCCGCGGTGGTATTCGTGGCGCGCGCGAACATCAAGTTCACGATCGAGGCCCAGGCGCGGCTCGACGGCCCCGGCAAGGGCCACAACCGCTATCTCGCCGCGATCGACTTCGGATTCTGAGGAGCAGGCCATGACTCGTCATTCGGTCGTACTCGGTTCGATGCTGGCCGCAGCGGCGCTTGCCGCCGTCGCGGCACCCTACGCGGCGGCGGTCAGCATCTCGGGCACCGTCAAAGTCACCGGCTCGGCGTCGGCCGCCGACGTCGTCGTCTACATCCAGCAGGCGCCAGGCACGTTCACGGCGCCCGCCAAGCCGGTCGCGATGGACCAGAAGCAGATGCAGTTCGTCCCGCACGTGCTGCCGGTCCTCGCGGGGACCAAGGTGGCGTTTCTCAACAGCGATCCGACGCCGCACAACGTCTTCTCGCCCGACAACGAAAAGTACAACCTCGGCACGTGGGCGCAGGGGCTGTCGAAGGACTACGCGTTCGCCAAGTGCGCAAAGTTCCCGTGCGTGTATACGCAGCTCTGCCGCGTCCACCCCGAGATGGAAGGCTACGTCGTCGTGCTGCAGAACCCGTTCTTCGCCGTCACCGACAAGACCGGGCATTACGCGATCGAGGGCGTGCCGCCGGGCAGCTACACGGTGGCCGTGTGGCACGCCAAAGCGAAAGCGCAACCCAAGCCGGTCACAGTGGACGCCGCCAAGCCGGCGACAGTCGATTTCACCCTTGCGCGCTGACGGAACGGGCAGAGACGCATCCGCCCGCTGCTACTCGGCGATCGTCCCGGACTTCAGGTACTTCCTCAACCTGATCCCGTGCCGCACGGCCTGTCCGGTTCGCACGAACGCCGGCGGCTACGTTCGCACCGTCGCCGAAGGGGATACCGAGCGCGGATACCGGATCGCGCGCGCGCCAAACCCGTTGGCGTCGATCTGCGGCCGCATCTGCGCCCACCCGTGCGAGTCGAATTGCCGCCGAGGCGTCATCGATCAGCCCATCTCGATTCGCGCGCTCAAGCGGACGCTGACCGAGCGCCACGGCGTCGAGAATACCCTTGGCGATCAGCCTGCGCCTCTCAAACCATTGCCGCTCGCGGTCGGCGGGCCCCAGGGTGCCCCGCGCGCGGCGATCGTCGGCGCGGGCCCGGCCGGCCTCAGCTGCGCGCACGATCTGGCGCTGCTCGGCTACCGCGTCACGTTGTTCGAGGCGGCACCGGTCGTCGGCGGCATGCTCTATCAGGGCGTGCCCGAGTATCGGCTGTCGCGCGACCTCATTCGCGCGGAGGTCGACCAAATCCTGTCGCTCGGTGTGGAGTTGAAGCTGGAGTGGCGGCTCGGCCGCGACTTCACGGTCGGCGATCTGCGCCGCAACGGGTACGCCGCAGTCTTTCTCGCACTCGGCGCCTCGCGCGGTCGCGACCTGGACATTCCCGGCAAGGATCTCGACGGCGTCATCAACGGCGTCGATTTCCTGCTCAACGCGAATCTGGGATATCGAGTCGCGCTGGGCGAGCGCGTCCTCGTCATCGGCGGCGGCAACGTCGCCATCGACGTCGCGCGCACGGCGCTCCGGTACGCGGCGTCGCACGACTCCGGTCAACTGCCCGGGGGCGCCGAGCAGCTGCTGCAGACTTGGGGCTATGACAACGCGTTCATCGACGCGGCGCGCACGGCGCTGCGCCTGGGCGCGCGGCACGTGCAGCTCGTGTCCCTCGAATCGCGTCCCCAGATGCCAGCACACCCGGACGAGGTGCGCGAAGCCGAGGAGGAGGGCATCACGCTCCTGCCGGGCCGTGGGCCGAAGGCCATTCTGGCGAAGAACGGCCGCGTCGCGGGCCTCGAGACGCTCGAAGTCGAGTCGCTGTTCGACGCGAGCGGCCGCTTCAACCCGACGTTCGTGCGGGGCAGCGAACAGCGGACGGAGGCGGACACGATTATCCTCGCGGTCGGCCAGCAGCCCGACACAGAGTGCCTGGCCGCCGACCGTGAAATCGAGATCACGCCGCGCGGGCTGGTCGCCGTCGATGCCCGGACGCTCGCGACGACCATGCCGGGCGTCTACTGCGGCGGCGATCTCGCCTTCGGGCCGCGGATCGTAATCGAGGCCGAAGCGGACGGCAAGCGCGCGGCGCTGGCCATCCACGAGTCGCTCGGCGGTGGCACCGTGCCGCGCGTCCGCGCGCGGTTCCGCCCGGTCGAGCTGCGCCGGGCCGGCGATCGCTACGACCGCATCCCGCGCCAGCCGATCCCGACGGTGCCGGTCGCGCGCCGCACCGGCTTTCGCGAAGTGGAGGACGGCTACAGCGATGAGCAGGCTCGCCTCGAAGCCTCGCGTTGTCTGTGGTGCAACGTCGAGACCATCTTCGATTCCGAGCGCTGCATCCTCTGCAGCGGCTGCGTCGAAATCTGTCCGGAGGCCTGTCTCGCGCTCGTGCCGGCGTCGCGCCTGCACTCGTCGGCCGCCATCGACGCCGTGAGCGACGCGCTCGACGTCGGCGCCGAGGCCGGCGCGATCGTCAAAGACGAAGCACGGTGCATCCGGTGCGGCCTGTGCGCCGAGCGGTGCCCGACCGGCGCGATCACGATGGAAGCACTCGAAATCGACGAATCGCCGCAGACCGCTCTCGGGCTGTATCACGAAGACATGAACGAGGTGCGGCCATGACGAATGATCGGGTCCCGCCGTCCGGGTTGCCGGATCCCGTGCGGCGCAGCCTGTTCGCCCTCGGGGGCCTCGGCCTCGGCGCCGCGACGGTGGGCTTCCTCGCGGCGACCTTTCGATTCCTGGTGCCGAACGTGCTGTACGAGCCGTCGCGCCGGTTCGCGGTCGGGCCGGCGTCGGATTTCCCTCCCGGGTCTGGCACGTTCCTGCCGGACCGGCGGCTGTACGTGTTCAATAGCGCCGACGGCTTCTATGCCATCTCGTCGGTGTGCACGCATCTGGGCTGCAACGTGAAGCACATCGGGCGCGGGTTCGAGTGCCCCTGCCACGGCAGCCAGTTCGACGAGAACGGTCAGGTCGTCCATGGACCGGCGCCCAAGGCGCTGGCGTGGTACGCGCTCAGCCTTTCCCCGCGCGCGCAGCTCGTGGTCGACCTCGATCAGCCAGTGAGTCCCGAGTTCCGGCTGCGGGCTTGAGGAGACGCGTGTGAGCCAGACGATCTGGACCCGGACGCTGACGTGGTTCGACGGCGTGCGCCGCTCCGTCTGCCGCGTCGGCTGGCCCGCGACGGACAAGGATCGCGCCGCGGCGATGATCTCAAGCCTGTTCCTGCACATCCACCCGGCGCGGGTCAGCCGCCACGTGCTCAAGCCGACCTACACGTTCGCGCTGGGACTCATCTCGGCGATCCTCTTCGTCGTCCTCTCCGTGACGGGGCTGGCGCTGATGTTCTACTACGTGCCGTACCCGGCCGAAGCGTACCGGAGCATGAAGGATCTGCAGTTCGTCGTCACGTTCGGGATCGTGCTTCGCAACATCCATCGCTGGTCGGCCCACGCCATGGTCGGGGTCGTCTTTCTGCACATGTGCCGGGTGTTCTGGACCGGCTCGTACAAACGGCCGCGTGAGTTCAATTGGGTCGTCGGTGTGCTGTTGCTGCTGCTTACGTTGGGCTTGTCGTTCACGGGATACCTGCTGCCGTGGGATCAGCTGGCGTTCTGGGCCATCACGGTCGGCACCAACATCGCGGCGTATGCGCCGGTCGTCGGCGATCAGGTGAAGTTCCTGTTGCTCGGCGGACACGTGATTGGCGCGACGACGCTGCTGCGTTTCTACGTCCTGCACTGCGTGATGCTGCCGCTGGCGATGCTGTTGCTCATTTCGCTGCATGTGTGGCGCGTGCGCAAGGACGGATTGAGCGGCGCCGAGAACCACGCGTCGCCCACCGAGGAGCTGGCCGGCGTCTTCCCGGCGTCCACCAAGACCTATGGACTCATGGCCATCAGCAAACGGCCGCAAGCCTCCGTTGAGGCGCGCGACCCCAACGATGAAGTGTTCGCCTGGCCTCACCTGCTGTACCGGGAGCTGCTGATTGCCCTGGCGGTGATCGTCGTGCTCCACGTCGTCTCGCTGGTGTTCATGGCCCCGCTCGAGGAAATGGCGGACCCGACGCGCACGCCGAACCCGGCCAAGGCGCCGTGGTACTTCCTCGGGCTGCAGGAGCTGGTGAGCTACTCGGCGCTGGTGGGCGGCGTGGTCGTTCCCACGCTCCTCGCGCTGGCCCTGCTGATCTTGCCCTACCTCGACCGCGGCACGTCTGGCTCCGGCCGGTGGTTCGCGCCCGAACGTCGTATCGCGAACACGATCTTCACCGCAGTCGCGGCCGCTTTCGTGGGACTGATCGTCATCGGCACGTTCTTCCGCGGACCGAACTGGGCGTGGGTGTGGCCATGGAAGTAAGGAATATCGCGCCGCTCCGGTTGCATCTCCTGTTCGCGGGGCTCGGCATCACGTTCCTGCTGATCTTTTCGTGGGTGCTGTTTCACGAAGAGGCGGCGGAGTGGCGGACGACGCAGGCCCGCTTCCGGCAACTCGAAGGCGACGTCAAGAACCCCCACCAGCTCGCGGAGGCGGCCAGCGTTGGCGGCCTGCGCCAGGTCTGGCTGCCAGACCTCGGGCGGATCGATCGCTGCGAAACGTGCCACCTCGGGATCGACGATCCCGCGTTCGCGGGCGCGCCGGCCCCATTCGCGACGCACCCCGGCACCTGGCTGGCGACGCATCCAACCGGTCGATTCGGCTGCACACCCTGCCACGACGGGCAGGGGCAGGCGACCGACTATGCCGCCGCGGCACATCGGCCGCAGCCGTTCGTCACGCGGCCGATGCGCCCGCTCGAGACCATCGAAGCGAACTGCGGGACCTGCCACCGCGCGCTCGACCCGACCGACGCCCCCCGTCTCGCCGAAGGCCGACGCCTGATCGCCGAGTCGGGCTGTTTCGGTTGCCACGAGATTCCGGGCTTTGAAGGGATGACTTTCAGAGGACCTGCGCTCGACAGCGTCGGGTACAAGGTCCGGCCCGCCTGGCTGGCGTCCTGGCTGAAGGACCCCAAGAGCTATCTCGCGCAGTCCAAGATGGGCAACTTCCGCCTGTCTCCCGACGAGATTGGGAGCCTGCAGGGCTTTCTGCTTTCGCAGCGGATGCAGGTGCCGCTCGACAGCACAGGGGTCGATTGGAAGAACGCGGACACAGCGAACGGGCGGGCGTTGTTCGGCGAGCTCCGGTGCGTGAGTTGCCACGCTGTCAACGGTCGCGGCGGCACGATGGGCCCGGAATTGACGAACATCGGGGACAAGGTGCGGCGCGACTGGCTCTTCAGCTACCTGAAGGATCCGCATCGTGTTCAGGCGGACACGCCGATGCTGCAATACCGTCTGAACGATGCTCAATGGCGGGATCTCACAGCGTTCCTGCTCGAGCAGTACAGCTCGGCCGACACCGGCGCAGAGCCGCCGCCGGTCACGTATCAGGACGCGCGCCTGCTGGCGGCCGGCCGCGCTGTCTTCGAGCGTCGCGGCTGTTCGAGCTGCCACCGTCTTGCGGCCATCAAAGAGACCGGACGCATCGGTCCCAGCCTGGCGGGCATCGCCGACCGCGATCCGGACGAGTTGCCGTACGGCGGTAGCACCGTCCGGCACACCACCGACAATTACATCTTTCTGAAAGTATTGTTGCCCGACACGCTGGGTCAGCCTTCAGGGATGCCGACATTCGGTTTCTCGCCGGCCGACGCTGCCAGGATCACATTGGCGCTCGCCAGTATCAGGAAATCCGATCTGCCGGCGTCCTACGTTGTTGGTCGTCCGGCGCTCGTGCCGTATCGGCCCGGCGGCAAGTTTGGTGAACTGGTCATGCGGTACCGGTGCCTGAGCTGCCACACCGTCGGCGGATTCGGAGGCGACCTGTCGACCGTGCCCCTCGATCGGATTGGCAGTCAGCTCCAGCGCGACTACCTCGCGAACTACCTGCTCAATCCAGGGGCCGTACGCGTCAGCGTCGAAGCTCGCATGCCTGTTTTCCATCTGTCGCCCGACGAAGCGAAGACGATCGCCGACTACGTTTCGATGGTCTTCCTCGATGACCGCTTCGACCGGTACGACACGAAGTTCACCTCCGCCGAAGCGCGGCGCGGGCAGGAGCTCTACGGGCAACTCGGGTGTCAGGCGTGCCACCAGCTCGGGACGAAAGGCGGCTACGTGGGACCGGAACTGTCCACGACCGGCGCGCGGCTGAAGCCGGGGTGGATTGCGGCATGGCTCTCGACGCCGCAGACATACAAGCCGGGTACGCTGCAGCCCGATTACGGACTCTCGGGCGCGGACGCGCGGGCGCTCACGGCGTACCTCACCAGTCTGGGTCGGAGCGACGCCGCGAAGGCGCGCGGAGGCAAGACACCATGACCGGGCGCGCCTGGCACGCCTCGGCCGTCACGGTGCTGGCGCTCATGACGTCGGCCGCGTGCAGAAGCGGCCCACGGCCGCAGCCCGGCGACCCGATGCTCGATGCGATTCGTGCCGAAGAGCGCGAAGGGAAGTTGACGTACGTCGAGAGCCAGGGGCGGCGGCTCTTCGTTCACTACTGCGCGACGTGTCATGGAGACGACGCGCGAGGCGACGGCCAGAACGCGTCGAACCTGAACCCGCCGCCGCCGGACATGACCGTTTCCCGGATGTCGCAGGATCCCGCGCTGACGAGACGCGTGATCGCGGAAGGCAGCGCGGCGGTCGGACGATCGCCGCTGTCGCCGCCGTGGGGACGCAGTCTCAGCCAACAGCAGATCGACTACCTGGTGGCGTACTGCCAGTCCTTGGGCCGGGAGACGCCCTGAGACTTCGTCAGGCATGAAGGCTCTCGCGATGGATGGGCGGTACTCTGGACTGCTCCTGCGAACGCTGAGCGGGCTCTTCATCGCGCTGACCGTCGGCGCGGGAGGAGGGGTGGCGTGGTTCCTCCTCCGCTACCCGAGGGTCGCTTCCCCTAACCCTGTCCTCATCCACGTCACCGCCGCGCTCATCGAGCGAGGCCGGTATCTTGCCAACCACGTCGCGGTATGCATGGACTGCCATTCCACGCGCGACTGGGACGCGTTCTCAGGGCCGATCGTGCCTGGAACGGAAGGGGCTGGAGGGCAACGGTTCGGCAAAGAACTCGGGCTCCCGGGCACATTCTACGCGGCCAACATCACGCCGGCGGGTCTCAGCCAATGGAGCGATGGCGAGATCCTCAGGGCGATCACCGGCGGCGTCACGCGCCGTGGAAGAGCGATGTTTCCCGTCATGCCGTATCCACGCTATCGCGCGCTCTCGGAAACCGACGCCGAGGCCATCGTCGCGTACATCAGGACGCTCACACCGGTCGCCCGTGAGATCCGCCCGTCCCAACTCGATTTTCCCATGAACGTGCTGGTCCGAACGCTTCCAGAACCGTTTGTGCCCCGACCGCCGCCGGATCGCAGCAGCCCCGTCGCGTACGGCCGGTATCTGACCACGATAGCGGGTTGTTCCGCGTGTCACACCCGCTCCGAACGCGGCAAGCCGATCCAGGGGATGGAATACGCCGGCGGAGCCGCCTTCGACGTTCCACGGGCGGGCCGCGTTCAGTCCGCCAACATCACTCCAGATTCCGACACCGGCATTGGAGATTGGCCCCGCGCGTTTTTTGTCGCACGCTTTCGTGACCCGACTTCGGCGGGAACACGGCGGCTTCTCCCGAGGGACCGGCGCCTCAATACCATCATGCCGTGGACGATGTTTGCGGGAATGACTGACGAGGACCTCGGCGCGATCTACGCATATCTTCGAACGGTCAGGCCTGTCAGGAATCAGGTGGCGCGATTCAGCGGCGCCAGCTAGAACGGCCGAGCTCCGCCGACGCGTGTCAAATGAAACCTCGAGCCTCGGCCCTCTGGCACAGACGGCAGGACGTCGTGCAGCAGTCGCAGAGCCTGCGCGGCGGCATGACGCTCCGCAGCTTCAGGGTCCGCTTCGCGCAGAAGACGCTGCGGCTCTGGACGTTTACGATGCCGGACGGCAAGCTCGAGCAGTACATAACCGCAGCCGCCGGATAAGCGCGCGACGTGCGCTATCGATGAGGCGCGCGAGGCCTGGAGGCGGCCGGCGATCCGGACAACGTGCTGTCGAACAGTTGCAGCATCGCGCGGCATGCGGCGCCGTGGTGTTTCTGCGGATGGTCCACGACGAAGACGCCGCGGACCGGGAGCCCGGTCCTGATCCGGAGCTCCGCCAGGCGGCCGCTGCCGATCTCGTCCGCCGCCGTGCGCCGCGACACCATCCCTACGCCAAGGCCCGCCATCACCGCGCGCTTGATTGCATCCGGATGATCGAACGTCATCGTTCGTGATGGCGCGAGCCGGTGGCGATGCCACCAGCGCGACAGCTGGCGGCGGGTGTCGGACCCTTCCTCGCGCACCAGCCACGTTTCGTCCTTCAGTTGACCCGGCTTGACCGCGCGGGCGCGCGCAAGGAGCGAATCGGGACCGGCGACGACGACGAGCTGGTCCTGCGCAATGACGCGCGACCGAAGGTCGCCCGACGGCAGCGCCCCTGCGACCACCGCCATGTCGAGATCGTTGCGCGCGACGCGCTCGGCGATCGTATGAACGGGCCCGATCTCGAAGTGCAGGTCGTAACTCTCATGCTCGCTCCGGTATCGTGCCAGCAGCGGCGGAAGCAGGTACAGCCCGGGCGTGGCGGTCGCGCCGAGTCGAATGCGGCCGATTGCGCCGCGCGCCACCTCCTGCATGCGCTCGTGGGCGCGGCCGACGGCGGCGAGAATGCGCCGGCACTCCTCCAGAAAGACCTCGCCGGCAACCGTGAGCGACACGCGCCGCGCCGCACGGTTGAGCAGCCTGGCCCCGATTTCTTCCTCGAGCAGCGCAATCTGGTGGGAGACGGCCGGCTGCGACAGGTTGCACAGGCCCGCGGCCCTCGAGAAATGCCGCAGCTCCGCGACCGCGACGAACGTCCGCAGCTGACGAAGTTCCATTCACTGATGTTATCAGACGCATTCGATCATTTCATTGGACGAATGACTTGGCCAGCCTTAGATTCAGGCCTGCAAGCTCTCACGGCGTGCCCGCACGCAATCCGATCGACGGAGTCGTTCGTAGGTGATCCGACGGCGTTCCAACTTTCCAGGGAGGAGAGCAGGATGACTCGGATGACGCGATGGGGAATGACTGCAGTACTGGCGGCGATGGCGGTTGCCCTCGTACCCGGCCTGGCAACGGCCCAGGACAACCCGAAGCCGCTCTACAACCGGCTCGGCGGCGTATACAACATCGCCACCGTCGTGGACGATTTCATCGAGCGGCTGCTGGTCGACGACACGCTCAACGCGAACCCGGCAATCAAGGAGGCGCGTGGCCGCGTCCCGAAGGCCGGTTTGAAGTTCCATGTCACGGCGCTCGTCTGCGAGGTGACGGGCGGCCCGTGCAAGTACACCGGCCGGCCGATGAAGGAATCGCACCAGCACCTGAACATCACCGAGCGGCAGTGGGAGGCGATGGTGGCCGACTTCCGCAAGACACTCGACAAGTTCAAGGTTCCGGCCAAGGAGCAGGCGGAGCTCATCGCGATCGTCGGAAGCACCAAGAAGGACATCGTGAAGGCGTCGACGAACTAATCCGCACGGAGGTCACCACAATGGGAGTCACCTGTCCAGTCGATTTCGATGTTGCCGGCGTGCGCTCGGAGATCCAGACGATCTACTCGCGGCTGGCGGCTTCGCCCGCGGGTGACTTCCATTTCCACCGCGGGCCGGCCTACGCGGCCGCGGTCCTTGGTTACGACCCTCATGAGCTCGCGGCGCTGCCGCTGGCTGTGACCGCGAGCTTCGCGGGCGTCGGGAACCCTCACGCCGGCGATCCCATTCCTTCCGGCGCAGTGGTCGTTGACGTCGGCTGCGGCGCGGGCACGGACCTGCTGCTGGCTGCGCGCCGAACCGGTCCGCGAGGCCGTGCGATCGGCGTGGACATGACCGAGGCGATGCGCCGGCGCGCCGCTGACGGCGCCGCCGCCTGCGGGCTGCGCCACGTGGACGTTCGGGCGGGGGACGCGACGCGTCTGCCGGTAGACGATCGCAGCGTTGACGTCGTGATCTCCAACGGCGTCCTGAACCTGGTGCCGGAGAAGGCGCGGGCGATCGCCGAGATGGCCCGCGTCCTCAAGCCCGGCGGACGCGTGCAGATTGCCGACATCACTATCGGGGAGCTGCTGCCCGACAGCGCGCTGCGCGACATCGATCTCTGGACCGGTTGAATCGCCGGCGCTCTGCTGGAAGCAGAGCTCGTTGCGGCTTTCCGGGACGCGGGCTTCGACCGGGTCGCGATCACCGCGCGCTTCGACTGCTTCGCCGGCACGTCGAAAGAGCGGACGGCGCGCCGGTACGGCGTTCAAGGCGTCAACCTGTCCGCCGTCCGTCCGTGATTCAATCGGGGCCGCCGCACATCGCCAGTTTCCGAGCGAGGAATCTGCGCTCCGGCTCCGTACAGGTGCACGCCAGGGCCGACCGAAACGCGGTGGCGGCCTCCGATGGCCGCCCGAGATCCAGGAGCAGGTCGCCGCGGACCGCCAGCAGCAGGTGATACCGGCGCAGCCGGGGATCCCGATCCAGCGACGCGAGTGCGGCGAGTCCTTCAGCCGGCCCGCGGACCTTCGCCAGCGCGACAGCGCGATTGAGCGCGACGACGGGCGAGGGATTGAGCGAATGAAGCTGGTCGTAGAGCGTCAGAATGAGAGGCCAGTCGACCGACGCGGGATCCACGGCATGACGCGGCCGGCGTCTCCGGCCAGCCGCTTGCTGTCGATGTTGAACGGCTTCTTCGTCCAGGCCATGTACTTCTCGATCGCCTTCTGCATCTCCTCCGGGCTGATCGTCTGCCAGTCGGCCGGGTTGTCGTAGAGCAGCAGCATGAATTGGGACATCAGGGTTGCTCTCCTTTCATACTAGAGACGAACAAGGCGGGCGGAAATCGACAATCATCGTAAGTTATTGCAGTGCCTTTGGAAACGGGACCCCGATCGTCCGGAAGTAATCGGGCGTGACGACAGTCCACTGCGCCGACACGGCCGAGCCCGCCGGCGGCTCCGGCCGTCCCTCCGCCAGAAACGACCGCCCGAGTCCGAATCCTCCGCCCCCCACCGGCACGCACGACGTCGCCGCGGCCGTTTCGACCTCCGGTGACCCGTCGAGGCGATCGATCAGCGTCCGGAAGAACTTCGCCGACTTCGCCGCCGTGGGATACCGCGTACCCGGCAGCGACAGCCGCGCCATCAGCACGCGGTCGGCGTCGAGTCCCGGATCGACGTGTTGAAGGCGCCAGAAGCTGCGCAGAAGCAGCGACGCGCCCGCACGCAGGACGGCGGTCGCTGCGACCTCGGCGACGACCAGCACATCCGGTGTGCGTCCGTGTCCTTCCGTGGTGAAGACCCAGCGGCTATGATTGCGGGCGGGCACCCTGACGCGATGACCACCCACTCATCCTCCCGCGTGGACGGCCGGGGCGGCGCGCAGACGACGCTGTCGACGGCCGATCTTCGCGTCCTGGTGGACGGCGCGCTGGGGGCGGTGCCGCGCGGCGCGCGCGTGCTCGCCGTGATCTCCGATCGCACGCGCGACGACAACACGCCCGAGTTGTTCCCCCTGGTGTCACAGACCCTGGCGCGCCGGCGCGCAGCCCGTCTCGACGCCCTCGTCGCGCAGGGCACGCACGCCGCGATGGGACAGGCCGACAAGCACGACAAGATCGGAGGGGGCACGGCAGACATCCCGCTGCTCGGCGACATCTTCGATCACCATTGGGATCGGCCCTCCGAGCTCGCGGAAATCGGGACGCTCTCCGGCGAAGAGGTGGCGTCGTTGTCCGGTGGTTTGATGCGTGACGCGGTGCCCGTCCGTCTGAACGCGCACGTCAATCCGCGGCAGTACGATCTCGTCCTCGTGCTCGGCGCAACGGTGCCGCACGAGGTCGCGGGCTTCGCCGGAGGGGCGAAGTATTTCTTCCCGGGCGTCGCCGGACCGGAGCTCACGCACGTCACCCACTGGCTTGGCGCGCTCGCGACGATCGAGCAGGTCATCGGCCGGGTCGAGACGCCGACGCGCCGGCTCATCGAAGCGGCCGCGGCACATATCACGGTGCCCGTGATCGCGCTCACGTCGGTGACGACACGGCAGGACGACCGGCTCGTCACGCGCGCGCTGTTCACGGGCGACCTGCGCGGGAGCCTGCGCCGCGCGGCCGAGGTCAGCCGCGACGTGCACGTGCGCTACACGGGACGCCGGTATCGCCGCGTCGTCGCGCTCCTCGACACGCACTATGACGAGTTGTGGGTCGGCGGGAAGGCGAGCTACAAGCTGGGCGCCGTCATCGAACCAGGAGGCGAGTTGATCGTGCACGCGCCGCACCTGAGCGCGATCTCGGCGACGCATGGGACCTTGATCGAGCGCTATGGGTACGCGCCACTCGAGCGGGTTCGCGAAATGGTCGAGGGCTCCGACGAGCTCCGCGCGAATCTCTGCGTGGCCGCGCATCTCGCCCACGTCGCGTACGGGAGCCACCGCGCCGACGATGGGCGGATCGCGCCGCGCTTCCGGATCACGCTCGCCTCACGCCTGCCGGAGGACACATGCCGGCGGGTCAACCTGGGGTACCTGGATCCGCACGGCGTCGACCTGGCGGCGCTGGAGGCGGACCCGGACACGCTCGTCGTCGATCACGCCGGCCGGGATCTTTACCTCGTAGCGCCGGACAACTGAGACGCCGCGGCGGATGGCGCCGGCTGCTGCCGTCGCATGCCGGCCCACAGCAGATCGAGCCCCGCGATGGAGCCCGTCCTGAATGTCATCACCACCACGACGGCGGCCAGCTCCACGAGGTTCTTGTTGACGAGCAGGTACGCGCCCTCGGCGCCCGTTTGCGGGAGACCGGAAAACGGAGGCGCGGACACGTAAAACAGCGTGAGGAACGCGATCGCTCCGCCGCAGCCGATCTGCGTGAGGAGGCCCAGCATGAGCGACAGGCCGACGAGCGCGAGGCCGACCGGCACCATGATATCGACCGCGTGCATCAGGCCAGGCGACTGGGCCAGCCGGTGGAACGCTGGTCCCAGCGGACCGGTCGCCGTCGCGAGATAGCCGCTGGACGTCCAGTCGACGATCGGGCGGCCGGTGCTCCGCGCCCATCCTGGCAGCGCCAGCTTGTAGAACCCCTCATACAGGAAATGCCATCCGACAATCGTTCGAAGCGCGACGAGCGACCACTGCTGCGCGGGGGACAGTCGGTCCATTCACATCTCCCCTTCTGACAACGCCAAACGCCAAACGCCAAACTTCAAAATCCCGACTTCCAACTCCCAATGCCCAACCTCCACGGCTGTCACGCATCGACGTGGCCCGGCCGCGCTCCGTGCTGCAAGAAAGCCGTCAGCGCGTGCAGCGGGACAGGGGGACATCGAACTACAAAGCCAAATGCAGGCGCTTCGTGAGAAAGTCGCGGTTCGCAACCGCGGCTGCTTTCGGCGTCGTCGCCGGATCGGAGACGCGATCGAGCTCCACGATTCCCCATCCCGCGAAACCGCCGCCCGTCAGCGCCGTCACGCAGCCGGCGACATCCACGCGCCCGCGATCGAGGGGCGTCCACCGGTAGCCGGGCGCGGCAGCGGTCGGCTCGACGTTCTTGAGATGCACGGCGCGCATGCGTTTCGCATGGCGTCGAATGGCGGCGATCGGATCGCCGCCGCCCTGCTGGTAATGCGCGATGTCGAAGATGAGTGACACGGCAGCCGGATCCGCCGCCGCCAGAATTGTCTCCAGCGCGCCGGGCGTCTCGCTCAGGCTGTTCATGTGCGGATGGTAAACGAGCGGGACGCCGATCGCGGCTGTCCGCCGGCCGACCTCCGTCAGCAGGTGCCCGAGCCGCGCGTAGTCGTCCGGTTCGGTCGCGCGGCCTTTCGGCTTTTCATCGATCACCTGCAGGAACAGTCCGCCGGCATCACGCACGAATGCGGCGTGCGCGGTGTGCAGCTCGATCTCGGTCTTCGCCTCGGCCGGATCGACCCGCAGGTTGCCGCTCGACAGCACGGCGAATGTGAGGTGCCGATCGCGTAGCCGCCGGCGCAAGGCGGCGGGGCGTCCGGCGTAAGCGTTCAGCACGCTGGCACGAAGTTGAATCGCCTTGAACCCGACGGCGGCAATGTCGTCAATCGCTTCGTCATCGCGGCCGCCCCACGTGATGGCCGCGTAACCGATCTTCATGCGCGACGGGGCCGGCGCCGAAGACGGGGCCGCCTGCGCGCCGCCGAGCGCCGTGGCGCCGAGCGCGCCGAGACCGGCGAGGAACCGACGTCGGGACGTGTCAGACATGTGTGGACTCCAGGCGCGCTGCCGCGGACCGTGGAAGAGCGGCCACCGCGGCGGCGCCGGCGAGCGCGATGACCATCAGCAGCACGAAGCCGCCGCGGTAGCTGCCGGTCACATCGCGCAGATACCCGATGAACATCGGCGAGGTGGCCTCGGCGACGCCGTCCGCGGTGAGAATCACGCCGAGCAACCGGCCAAGCACCCGCACGCCAAACAACTCGGCGGCGATCAGCGGGATGATCAAGTACTCGCCTCCGAGGCCAAGCCCGAAGACGATCGAGAAGGCGTAGAGCGCCGGGCGCGACGCGCCCAGGAACAACAGCGGGATCGACGAGGCGATCAGCAGGTAGATGATCAGCATCACCTGTTTCTTCGGGAGGTGATCGGCGAGCCATCCCATGAACAGCCGTCCGGCAATGCTGCACGTCAGCACGATGGAGGCGATCCCCAGCGCGTCGCGCTGCGTCAGGTGCAGGTCCAGGCTCAGGTACAGCTTCAAGTGCTGGTTGGTCCCGCCGACCGCGCCGATCGAGCACATGCTGCCGATGGCCAGCAGATAGAACGCCGGCATGCGGAACAGACCGCCGATTGGGGCGACGGGCGCCGGCCGCGCGGTCACCGCCGGTGTCTCCTCCGGCGACTCCCGGATGAAATACGCCAGGGGCAAGGCGATGAGAACGATCAGGATGCCGAGCACCTGGAGCGCGTCGCGCCAGCCAAGGGAGGGCAGCAGCCGCGCCGTGATGAGCGGCACGAGCGCACCGCCGATCCCGATGCCCAGGTACGCAAACCCCATGGCTTTGCCGCGCCCGGTCGTGAACCACCGAGAGAGGAGCACCTGGTTGGGCAGCGGTCCGCCGCACACATAGCCGAGCGCATTGAGGAGGTAGAACGAATAGAACATCCAGAGCGCCGTCATGTGCGCGAGACCGACGAGCGCGCCGCCCGCCATCACGATGCCGGCCATCATCAGGCGCCGCGGTCCGAACCGATCCACGATCCAGCCGGCGAGGAACCCGAACAGCGGCCCGACGACCAGCTTGCTCAGCGCGTTGCCGGACGTCACCTGCGTCCGCGACCAGCCGAACTCCGTGACCATGAAGTCGTAGTACAGCGGCAGCCCGTACAGCGCGAGGCCGACGATCGCGAAGAGGGCGGCGAACGCGGTGAGCGCGACGTGGCGCCGCGGAGCGTCGAGCCGGTCAGGCATTGCGGCACTCCAGCAGCCGCGCGGAGTGCGGCGGCATCTTCTCCAGCGTGACGCGCGACACCGCGCGTGCGACCGGCTCACCCGTCCAGAAGTCCACGACGTCCGACACGCGCGGCAGCGCGGCGCTCACCGTCGCCGGCGTGTCCTCCCAGTTGAACGCGCACACCGTCAGCCGTCCGGCGAGCGCGATCGTGCCGGCGCGCAGGCTGTCGTCCTCGAACACCGCGGGGACACCGGTTGGCGGAACGAGCTTCTTCAGAATCGCGAGGCGATGCTCCGGCAGGGTGGTGAGATCGTCTCCCGACAACAGCATGCCCCCGGTGGCGTACACCGCGGACGCGTGGAACTGGAACTCGTCGTCGGTCAGGTCGTTCCCGCTGAGGACGATGGCGTCCGGGTCGTTCCACCACAGCCGCCCGTTCTGCCAGTTGCGCAGCAGATTCTGGCGCGCCGTGGCGCGCACGCGGTCCCACGTGCGCGTGATGTCGTTGGAGCTGCGCGATCCGTGTACGAGACCGAGCGAGGGCCACAGCGGATGGTTGCAGCCGAGGATGAAACTGTCGCCGGCGCCGCGCCGGATCGCGGCCATGCCGCGTCGATATGCCTCAATCCGCGTCGCGCGCGGATCGTGAAACCGGCCGCCGTGGATCGCCCCCCAGAAGTTCGCGTCCAGCTTGAAGTACGTGCAGCCCCACTCGCGGCGCATGGTGTCGAAGACGCGCTCGAAGTGTGCCTGGACCTCCGGGTGGGTGCCGTCGAGGACGTACCACGGCCCGTGGCGCCAGCCGCCGAACGTCACCGTGTCGGACCGGAGCGGCGCTCCGTCCGCGTTCTTCACGAACCAGCCGGGATGCTGCTGAAAGACGTGCGAGGCTGCCTCGGCGACGAAGGGTGCCACCCAGATGGCCGGCTGAAACCCGCGTTTGCGGATGTCGTCGAGCACACGGCGCACGTCGCCACCGAACGCCGCGCCCGTCTCGAGCCAGTCGCCCATCGCCGGCTGATACCCGTCGTCGATCTGCACGTAGGCAAGCCCCGGGATCTTCGTTGAAATCGCGTCCAGGTTGTCGAGCACTTGCTTCGCGGTCACGCGCGGGCCGAAGCAGTACCACGAACACCAGCCGGTCGGCGGAGCCGCCGAGACGAGCCGCGGGTGGTTCTCGCCGACGCGCGCGGCGGCGGCCGAGAGCAGCGCGCCGGAGTCGCGGCCGCTGGCGATCCAGAACTCCTCGAGTTCCCACGACTCGCCCGCCGGCAGGGTCAACCCTTCGGTGTCGACGATGACCTCGAGGCCCGCGGGCGGCCGGAGGCGGAACGCGCCGCTGAAGCGCCGGCATGACGTGAACGCCAGCGCCCAGGCGGCACCGCCCGGCGGCGACAGCGTGAGCAGACCGTAGAAGCTCCGCGTGTCCTCGGGCGACGGCAGCTTGTAATGCTTCACGTCCGTGTACGACCCGAGATCCTTCGGCGCGCCCAGCGTCCCCCCGGTCTGCGAGAGCATCTGGAAGCCCTCGCCGTACAGGTGGGTGGACTCCGGAAGCGCCAGGTCGAGACCGAACAGGACGATCCCGGCGAGCGCAACAGGCGCGCCCGAGCGGTTTGTCACGCGCGAGCGGCAGCGATTGCCGGTCCACTCCCGCTCGAGCGCGACCCGTGCCAGGAGACGCGCGTCCATGCCGGGGGAGGTGGGCACCAGACGGTACGGGGCTTTCCGGATCTGGTCCAGGCGCGGCAGCGGCGCGGGGACCGGCTGCTGCAGTGCGGCGGCCAGCGGCATGGCGACGACACCCGCCAGCCATTCGCGGCGGGACAGCCCGAGATCTGCGGTCCCTGCGCGGGTTCCGTCAGCGTCGCGTCGCGGCGAGGTCGGGTCGATCACGGTAATGCTCCTCTCGCACGGCGCGAAGGCGCGCCGCGGCATCCTCGGGGGTGATATCACGCTGCGGGGTACCCAAGAGCTCGTAGCCGACCATGAACTTGCGGACCGTCGCCGATCGCAGGAGCGGCGGATAGAAGTGCGTGTGCAGGTGCCACTCGTCGTGCGGGCCACCGTCGGATGGGCGTTGATGGAACCCCATCGAATACGGAAACGGCGTCTCGAACAGGTTGTCGTACCGCGTCGTCACGCGCTTCAGAATGTCGGCGAGCGCGCGCCGCTCGTCGTCACGCAGCGCGTCGAGTGCCTGGACGTGGCGCTTCGGGATGACGAGGAGCTCGAACGGCCAGATCGCCCAGAACGGCACGATCGCGGCAAAGGCATCGTTGGCGGCGACGAGTCGCTCGTTCGTGCGCGTCTCGCGCGCGAGGTAATCGCAGAGCAGGCATGCGTGCCCCGCGGCTTTGTACGCGAGGAGCGAGGCCTGCTCGCGCGCGGGCTCATTCGGGACGCTCGCCGGCGCCCACACTTGGCAGTGCGGATGGGGATTGCTCGCGCCCATCTGGGCTCCCCGGTTCTCGAAGATCTGCACGTACCAGACGTGCGGCAGGCGCCCGAGGGCGGTGGTCTGCTCGGCCCACGTGTCGACCACGCGGCCGAGCGCCGGCACGTCCAGGCGGGACATGGTGAGATCGTGGCGCGGGGTGAAGCAGATGACGCGGCACACGCCAGGCTCCGTGCGCGCGAGGAGCAGGGGGTCGTCGCCGTACTCGGCGGCCGGCGTGGAAGCACGGAGGGCGGGAAAGTCGTTGTCGAAGACGAATGTCGAGTCGTAGCGCGGATTCGTCTCGCCGTTGGCGCGCCGCACGCCCGGGCACAGGTAGCAGGCGGGGTCGTGCGAGGGCACCTCCTCGGCAACCGCGGCCTCGACGGCCCCCTGCCACGGGCGTTCGGTTCGCTGCGGGGACACCTGCACCCAGGTGGCCGTGAGCGGATTCCACCGCACGTGCGGATGCGCGTTCAGTCCGTCCATCATGGATGTGGGACTCCCGCGTTCTCCTGTGTCGCATCGATCCACAGCAGCGGCTGGCGGACGAAATAGTTGCGGACCACTTCTTCGACGCTCGAGTCCGCCGGCAGCCCTTCCCAGAGCTGGACATAGTCCGGACGGCCGAGCGCGATGCCGGCAAAGAGCAGGCTCTCCTGCCGCATGGGCCAGTCCCGGTCGTACATCACATCGGGAGGATGCGGCCACGCGTGTTTGTCCCTGATGAACGGGGCCATGAACGCCATCGCGCGCCGCATGCCCCGGCCGTCGGGCAACTCGAAGGTCCAGAGGCTGTCGGCCCGCGTGGACAGGATTTGACAAACGGTCGCCATGGCCTCGAGGTTGAACAGGGAGTAGCCGTACGGCTTCGTGCGGCGCAGCTCCTCTGGGAAGCTGCCGTCGGCCGCCATCTGGTTCGGAACGATGATTGCGGTGAACCGCCGGCGTGCGTCGGCGAGCAGGCCGGCGTTGTTCGTGAGCCGCGCGAACGCGGCGACCTGCATCACCCAGCAGGTCGCATGGTTGTTCTTCGCGTCGCGCTCGGAGATCCCGTACGAATGCGTCGTGATCCAGTCGAGATACTCCGCGAACCAGCGGCGGACACCGCGATCGTCCTCGGCGGTCCACCCCGGCGCGCCCTCGAGGCGCTCCACGGCGCGCGCGACTTCCACGAGGTGAATCGTGTCGATGATCCCGGTGCCGCGGCCCGTGACGCGGCCGTGGATCGCCTGCGCGAACTGCAGGTTCGGGGTCATGCGGGTGTCCGGCGTGATGAACCAGGCGCGCAGGTGATCGGCGGCGCGGGCCGCGTAGGGCGCCTTCCGGGTGAGCTGCCACGCGGCGACGAGCGCCGGCACCTGCACCGATAGCCGCATCAGCGCGCGCCGATGATCGGCGAAGTTGGCCGGGTTCGACATCCCGTCGCGCTGTATGTATGGACCGCCGGGATTGTCAGGATCGGGCCACCAGTAATCCCCCTCGGAAAAGAAGTCGTGCAGGCCGCCCGCGCTGCGCGGGGAACGCGAGGCTGTGACGGTTATCGGCCGCTCGGCGAGATACCGATCGGCGGCGCGCAGGACGCGCGCGCGTTCGCGCGGCAGATCGATTGGGGACGCGGCAGCGAGCAACGCCGCCGGCAACACCAGTGCCACGATTCTCACTCGCGCACCTCGACTCGGGTCGGGATCAGGCCGCTCCGCCGCTCGACCGCCGCACGACGAGGTACGGCGGGATCACCACGCGCTGGAACCGCCCCTTGGCCGCGGCCCCGCCGTCGAGCCGCTCGAGCATCAGCTCCGCGGCGCGCCGGCCCTGGTCCTCGCGCGACCAGCCCACGGTGGTCAGCGGCACCCTCAACAGGTCGCCCAGCGCGATGTCCCCGGCGCCGACCACGGCGATGTTTTCGGGCACCCGGAGGCCCGCTTCCCAGATCGCTTTCATCGCGCCGATGGCTGCCGGGTCGTTGCTCGCGAAGACGGCGTCGACGCGCGGCGTGACGGCGAGCAGCTTCTTCATCCCGCGGTAGCCGTCCGATTCCATGAAGCCGCCCTTCACCATCCAATGGGGGCGCAGGGCGATGCCGGCGTCCTTCAACGCGGCGCGGTATCCGTCGGCCCGGCGCTTGGCGTGCACGATCGAGGGGCCGGTGATATGCGCAATCGCGCGCCGGCCCTGCGCGGCGAGGTGGGCCGTGGCGAGCCGCCCGACCATCTCGTCGTCGGTGAGGACCCGATCGCAGCGCACGTCCGTGTGATCGTCGCGGTCGATCATCACGATCTCGATGCCGAGGCCGGTCAAGTCGCGGAGCAGGTCCGAATTGCCGGAGGCGTTCGCCGACGCCAGCACGATCCCGTCGACCTGCCGCTGGCGCAGCATGTCGAGCTCCGCGCGCTCCTTCTTCGCGTTCTCGTTCGAGCTGCAGAGCAGCAGGCCGTAGCCGCGCGCGCTGACGGCGGCCTCGAGACCGGCGACGATTTCCACGAAGAAGGAGTGCATCAGGTCGGGGATGACGATGCCGAGTGTGTGGGTGCGCCGGAGCGTGAGACTGCGGGCGACCGCGTTGGGCTGGTAGCCGAGCTCGGCGACCTTGGCGAGCACCCGCGCGCGCGTGGCGTGGCCGATGTCCTCGCGGTTGTTGAGGACCTTGGAGACGGTCGTGATGGACACGCCGAGCTCTCCGGCGATCCGTTTCATCGTGGTGGTGGGCGCCATCGGTCCTGTGTGCTCCGGTTTGCTTTACCGTTAAAGTAACTTGACTTTAACGGTAAAGGATAGTATCACAAGCCCGCGCTTTCCGTGCGTCCCCGTCCGAGAAGGAGAGAGACATGCCTCGTCGCGCGCTGGCGTTCACCCTTTGGCTAATACCGGTCGCCCTGCTCACGATGTCGGCGCAGGCGCCCGCGCCCAAGGCCCCGGATCCGGCAAAGCCGCAGCGGCTCGCGTGGTTCCGCGAGGCGAAATACGGACTGTTCATTCACTGGGGACTGTACTCGATTCCCGCGGGGGAGTGGAACGGCACGCGGTCGCTCGGGCTCGGGGAGTGGATCATGAACCGCTCGCGCATTCCCGTTCGTGAATACGAGAAGCTCGCCGGCCGCTTCAACCCCGTCAAGTTCAACGCCGACCAATGGGTGCAGCTCGCCCAGGACGCGGGGATGAAGTACATCGTGATCACGTCGAAGCATCACGACGGATTCGCGATGTTCCGCTCAACGGCCAGCAGGTACAACATCGCCGACGCCACGCCCTTCAAGCGTGACGTGCTGAAGGAGCTGGCGGACGCCTGCGCGAAGCGCGGCATGCGTCTGGGCTTCTACTACTCGCAGTCCCAGGACTGGCACGAGCCGGGCGGCGCGGGCAACACGTGGGACTTCGGCCCGGACCAGGACGCGGGCGGCAAGGAGCTGAAGCCGTACGACGAGTACCTGCGCGGCAAGGCGGAGCCGCAGGTGCGCGAACTGCTTACCGGGTACGGGCCGGTCGCCCTGATCTGGTTCGACACGCCGCGGATGATGGGCGGCGATCGCGGCCAGCGCTTTGCGACGATCGTCCGCACCCTGCAGCCGAACACGCTCATCGACGGCCGTCTCGGAACGGAAGGGGACTACCGCTCGACGGGGGACAACGTGGTCCCGCCCGCGGCGTCCGACGAGGCGTGGGAGACGCCGGCGACGATCAACGACACCTGGGGCTATCGCACCGACGACACGAACTGGAAGTCGCCGGGGCAGATCACCTTCAAGCTCGTGGACATCGTCAGCAAGGGGGGCAACTACCTGCTCAACGTGGGGCCCACGTCCGAGGGCATCATCCCGGCGGCCAGCCAGGACGTCCTCCGGACGGTCGGGCGATGGCTGAAGAAGAACGGGGAAGCCGTCTACGGCGCGGGGCGCTCGCCCTTCGGGGACGAGTTCGGCGAATACACCGCGCGGGGCGCGACGGACGTGCGCGGCCAGAAGCGGTTCCTGCCGCAGACGGAGTGGCGCGTCACGGCGAAGCCGGGAAAGCTGTATTTCACGTTCTTCAGCGAGCCGCGGGCGCCGTTCGAGATTCCCGCGATGAAGAACCGGGTCGTGCGCGCCTACCAGCTCGCGGACGGCGCGCCTGTGGAGCTCAAGAGCGAGAACGGGCGCACGACATTCACGATGGCGCGGCCCATGCTCGACCCGATGGCCACGGTGGTGGTCGTCGAGTACGAGGGGGATCCGATCGTGCGTTGAGCGCCCGCCGAACGCCGCGACAGGTGTGTGTGGTTTTCATAAACGGAGGGCGCCCGGCTCGATCGAGCGGGGCGGCCCGGCCGCTTGGCGACTGCGAAAGGAGCGGTTCCATGCGTTTGCTCAGACCGACGGCCTTGTGGGTTCTCCTGGCGCTGGCGGTGCCGCTCACGGCGCTCGCCCAGACATCGATGGGGGGGGTGGACGGCACCGTGACGGATGCGACCCGCGCCGGCGTGCCGGGGGCGACCGTCACGCTGATCAATCTCGGCACCAACATCCAGATCTCCCGCGTGACGAACGACCACGGCTACTTCACGTTCGTGAACGTCCGGCCGGGCACCTACACCGTCACGATCGAGCTGCAGGGATTCAAGACGGCGAAGCTCGCGCCGTTCACCGTGAACGTCAACGAGACCATCGCGCGCAACGTGGCGCTCGAAATCGGCGCGCTCAGCGAGGCCGTGCAGGTCCTCGGTCAATCGGAACTGCTCCAGACCGCGACGGCGGAGCTCGGCACCGTCGTCGAGGAGAAGGTGATTCGCTCGCTGCCGCTCCAGGGGCGCAACTTCACGTCCCTCCTGATGCTGACGCCGGGCGTGAACCCCGTGTCCACGGCCCAGGGACCGGCCGAGGAGACGGGCTTCGGCACGGAAGGGAATTCCGGCATTCCCGGCGGGCAGGTGATTAACGCCTCGGTCCAGGGGCAGCAGAACCGCTCGAAGATTTATTACATGGACGGCATCGTCAACACGAGCGTGCGCGCCGGCACCTACGTGGCGATGCCCGATATCGACTCGCTGCAGGAGTTCAAGGTCCAGTCGCACAGCGACAAGGCGGAATTCGGCGGCGTCACCGGCGGCGTGATCAACATGACGTCGAAATCGGGGACGAACCGCCTGAGCGGCGGCGCGTTCGCGTTCTTCCGCAACGAGAAGCTGGCCGCGCGCAACCCCTTTCGCGACGCGCTGACGCCGAAGCCGGAGTTCCGGCAATACCAGTTCGGCGGGAGTTTCGGCGGGCCCATTCTCAAGGACAAGACGTTCTATTTCGCCTCCTACGACGGGTGGAACTACCGGGACGTACAGGCCATCCGGCACACGGTCCCGACGCCGGCGGAACTCAACGGCGACTTCTCGCAGGCGTTTCACGGCCGCGCAATCTACAACCCGTTTACGACGCGCATCGAGAACGGGAAGATGGTGCGCGACCCGTTCCCCGGGAACGTCATCCCGCAGAACCTCATCTCGCCGCTGATGCAGGCCTTCCTGAAGGCGTACATGGTGGTCCCCAACCTGCCCGGTGAAGTCCGCGACAACTTCCGGAACACGCGGGAGCGGACGAGCAAGTCGAACGCCCTCAACCTGCGGATCGACCATCACTTCTCGTCGAGCGACAACCTGTTCTTCCGCTGGACCGAGCGTCGCGTGAATGTCTTCAACCCGATTGGCGATCGCGGTTTCAAGACTCCGGACTCGATCAATCGCAACTTCGGCGGCGGCTGGTTCCATTCCTTCTCTCCGAGCCTGATCCTGGAAACGCGAGGCGGTCTCGCCACCCAGCCGACCGAGGATGCGCCGCTCGAGCACGCGCTCGGGGTCACGCCGCAGTTGGGACTGGGCCTGCCGCAACTCGACCGGTTCATCGGGTACTACGCGACGGGGTTCAGTCCGTGGAGCGTGCCGGATCTCGGCATGCAGGGGCCCCGCCCGCGCTCGAACCCGAACTGGAACGCCGCCGCGGACATGACCTGGCTGCACAGCAACCACACGTTCAAGGGGGGCTTCCAGATGCTGCAGATCGGCCGGCTGCAGCGCAACCAGTTCGGGCAGCTGAATTTCAGCAACGAGCAGACGCGCGATCCCCAGAAGACGTCCACGACGGGGGACGCGCTGGCGTCGGCGCTCCTGGGCATCCCGAGCCGGATCCAGGGCTTCGTACCGGACCTCGGCTTCATCGACTTCCACACGTCCACGATCTCCGGATACGTGCAGGACCAGTGGGCCCTGCGCCGCAACCTGACGTTCACCTACGGCCTCCGCTACGACTACATCACGCGCGTGATCGGCAAGGGGCTGCAGAGCGGTCCCGACATGAACACGGGTGAGTGGCTGCTGGCGCTCAAGGACATGCCGCCGGTGTGCTCCGGGCAGGCGCCGCCGTGTCTGCCGGCGGCGCTCAATCTGATCCCCTTCTCCGAGCACATTCGGGCGACCGGACAGGAGTACTCGCTGCTGAAGCCGATTACGGACAACTGGGGCCCGCGCGCCGGTCTCGCGTGGCAGGTTGACGAGCACACGGTCCTCCGCACCGGCTATTCGCTCATGTGGGACTCGATGATCTCGAGAAGTCAGTACGGCCAGCACCAGTTCGAGAGCTGGGGATGGCCGCAGTTCTCCGGGATCGACACCGGCAACATCAATCGCGAAGGGGAACCGCTCCAGACGCTCAACGACGTCACCTCGCTGCCCTTCGCGCTGCCGCGGGCCGCGCCGTGGAACTCGGACGGCTACTTCAACGATCCGAACCGGAAGAACTCCTACTCGCATCAGTACCAGGCGGAAGTCCAGAGGGATTTGGGGCGCGACGTGATGGTCGGGGTCGGCTACGTGGGCAGCTACAACGGGCGGATGGAGTTCTCGGGCCGCGCGGCGGCCCCGAAGGTGCCCGCCTACGACGCGACCGGACGCAAGCTGCTGCCGGCCGAACGGGATCTGCTGCGGCCGTACCCGTACATCAACGGGACGTTCACCTACGAGACCGATCACGGGATGTCGAAGTACAACGCCCTCCAGGCCAAGCTCCAGCATCGCTTCTCGCACGGCTGGGCGAGCATGGTCTCCTACACCTTCTCGCGCTCGGTCGATACCAGCAGCGGCTGGTTCGACGCGGAGAACGGGCTTGGCGGACGCGCGCAGGTCCAGAACTTCCACGACATGGACGGCGCGCGCGGCGTGTCGAGCTACGACGTTCCGCACATCTTCACCTGGGCGGGGGTCGCCGAGATCCCTGTGGGGAAGGGGAAGCGGTGGCTGACGAGCGGGCCTGCGGCGGACCTTCTCGGCGGGTGGCAGCTCACCTGGAATTTCCTCGCGCGATCCGGGCAGCCCTTCACACCGACGGTCGACGGGGACCCCGCCAATCTCGGCTTCAGCGGCTACTCGCGCCCGGACCTGGTCGGCGATCCGCACGTGTCCACCCCCACCGCCGATGCCTGGTACAACATCGCGGCGTTCGCGATCCCGGTCGGGCATTTCGGCACCGCGGGGCGCAACCTCCTTCGCGTGCCCGGGTTCTGGAACGCCGATCTGGGCGTCCTGCGAAACGTCCGGCTGGGCGCCGCGCGGAGCCTCGAGATCCGCGCCGAGGTGTTCAACGTGTTCAACAACATCAACCTGGGGAATCCCAACGGGAACATCAGCAGCACGAGCGCGGGCCTCATCACGTCGATGCGGGGCCATCCGCGGGAGGCGCAGTTCGGGCTGCGGCTGCTGTTCTAACCAGGCGGGAGGCTGAGTTAACTTTAACGCTAAAGTAAATTGACTTTAACGGTTTCGTTGTAGTACCACATCGTTTCTCAGGACGCGGTCGCCTGGGACCGTCCGAAGGAGGGAGGGGCTATGCGGTCGACGAGGAAGCGCTGGCGCGGCGTGCTGGCAGCCGCGTGTGTCGTTGCAGTTGTACTGGGGGCCGTGCCCGCACGTGCCCAGGATACGGGCACCGTGTCGGGTACGGTCGTGGACGCGCAGGGGGGGGCGATTCCCGGTGCCGCCGTCACGCTGACCGACGAGCGCACCGGCACCAGCCGGACGTTGCCGACCGCCGCCCACGGTGAGTTCACGTTCCATTCCGTCCTGCCGGGCGGGTATACGGTCAAGGTGGAACTGACGGGCTTCCGATCCTTCGAGAAGCGCAACAACGTCGTGAACGCGAGCGGCCAGCTCGATCTCGGGAAGGTGAAGCTCGACGTGGGCAACCTGACCGAAGTCGTCACCGTGGCCGCCACCGGCACGCCGGTCGAAATCCACAACAGCAACTACACGGGCCTGCTCACCTCGACGCAAATCTCGCAGATCCAGACGAAGGGACGCGACGTCATGTCGCTCCTGCGGCTGATGCCCGGCGTCCGCTACGAGGACGACATCGAGGCGATGGGCGAGAGCTTCGGCTCGCAGGTCCCCAACGTCGGAGGGCAGCGCCGCCACTGGAACCAGGTGACGGTCGACGGTCTCAACGGCAACGAGTTGAGCGGCACCAACCGCTTCGCCTCGGCGACCAACCTGGACGCGATTGCCGAAGTCAAGGTGATGCTGGGGAGCTACAAAGCGGAGGACGGCCGCTCGGGCGGCGCGAACGTGAAGGTCGTGACGAAGAGCGGCGGCCAGCGCTACGCGGGCAGCGCGTATTACTTCGCGCGCCGCAACCAGTGGAACGCGAACTCGTGGGACAACAAGCGGAACAACCTCCCGACCGCGATCTATCACTACGACACCTACGGCTTCAACGCCGGCGGGCCGGTGAAGATCCCCGGGCTCTTCAACCAGGGCAACGAGAAGAAGCTGTTCTTCTTCTATTCGATGGAGAACCCGCAGGCCAAGCAGCCGGGCAGCGTACGCAAGTACATGATGCCGACGGACCTCGAGCGGAGCGGCGATTTCTCCCAGACGCTCGACGCGGCGAGCAAGCTGATCGTCATCAGGGATCCGCTGACTCTGCAGCCGTTTCCGAACAACGTGATTCCGGCGAATCGGATCAACGCGAGCGGCCGCTCGATCATCGACCTGCTCCCCCCGCCGAACCGGCTCGATCGCAGCGTCACGGCCGGGTTGTACAACTTCATCCGCCAGGAGACGCCCGACAAGCCGCGGCTGAACAACGTCGTCAAGATGGACTGGCGCCGCACGGGCAGCGACAACCTCTCGATCGGCTTCAACAGCTTCATCTCGGTGCAGAAGGGATCCGAGATCACCGCCGGGCCGGAGAAGTTCGGCTACCTCGCCGCGAAGTATGACTTCGGCAACAACGCCGTCACCCTCGGCCACCATCACATTTTCGGCAACAGCCTGATCCACGAACTGTATGGAGGCGTGCGCCGGCAGACCGAGGGCTTCGGGACGGCGACGGACGCCGACCTGGAACACATCCTGCGGAAGAACATCGGCTTCAACGTCGGACAGTTCCATTCCGAGCTGAACCCGCTGGGGTTCATGCCCCTCGTGACGCTCGGGCTCGGCAACAGCGGTGCCGGCGTCAGCAACACCAACTTCACGTACGACCAGCGGATGGGAGAGACGGCGCACGACTGGCTGTCGTCGGCGACCGAGACGTTGACCTGGCTCCGCGGCAACCACACGTTCAAGGGGGGCGCCTACCTCGAGTACATGAGGAACAACGAAGCGCGCGGCGGGCTGTGGATGGGACAGTTCAACTTCAGCCGGAACACGAGCAACCCGCTCGATACCAACTTCGCGTATTCGAACCTGCTGCTCGGCGTGTTCTCCCAGTACGACGAAGTGGACAACTACCGCTCGACGCGCAACCGCCGGTGGGAAGCGGAGTGGTTCGCGCAGGACACGTGGCGCGCGAGCGACCGGCTGACCGTCGATTATGGCGTGCGCTTCCTCTGGTACACGCCGTACCGCCAGGCGAACAACCGCACGGCGGCCTTCGTGCCGGAGCGGTACGATCCGGCGCAGGCGCCGCGACTGTATTACCCGGCGCGCATCAACAACCAGAGCGTGGCCTTCGACCCGGTCACGGGCCAGGTCCTGAACCAGGTCTACGTCGGCACGTTCGTCCCGGGGACGGGCGTCTCCGGGAACGGGATGGTGACGGCCGACTCGAAGGACTACCCGCGCGGGTTCCGCGACCAGCTCGCGCCCGAGCTCGAGCCGCGCGCCGGCGTCGCCTACGATCTGTGGGGGAACAACAAGTCGAAGCTGCACGCCAGTGGCGGCGTGTACCACAATGCCGTGCTCGGGGGCGGATCGCAGGGGAACCTGCAGGGCCCTCCGTACTTCAAGCAGTCCACGATCTTCTACAACACCCTCGACAATTTCATGGCCCCGGGGACCACGCTGTCGGGCCGTCCGACGGGCGTCAACGGTCTCGAGCGCGACGCGAAGACGCCGGTCGCCTACCGGTTCTCCGCCGGCCTCCAGCAGGACATCGGCTGGGGCACCGTGGTGGACGTCAGCTATGTCGGGTCGCTCAACCGCTACCTCGAGATGCAGACGAACATCAACTACATCCCGGACGGCGCCAAGTTCGTCGACCAGCATCCCGAAAACATCGATCCGCGCAACGGCCGCGCCCTGCCCGACGATTTCCTGCGGCCGTACCGCGGCTACCAGGCGATCAACATCCGAGGCAACTGGGGGACGTCGAAATACAACTCGCTGCAGGTGCAGGTCAACCGCCGCTACATCCACGGGCTGCAGTTCGGGGCCGCCTACACGTACGCGCGCGCCTTCGGCATCGGCGACGACGATCCGGCGAGCGTCTCGCTCATCCGGCCGCTCGATCTGTGGTACTACGGACCGATCGGCAGCAACCAGCGGCACAACCTGACGATCAACTACACGTACGATCTGGTCCGTGGCACCAGCCTGCCGGCCAACCGGTTGTTGCGCGCGATCGCCGGCGACTGGCAGCTCTCGGGCGAGAACGCCTGGGTCAGCGGCGACTGGGAGAACATCGACCTGTCCACGACCGACAGCTTCGATTTCACGGGCGGCAGCGAGGGCGCGCGCGTCGTGATGACAGGCGACCCGCGGCTGGCGCGCAAGGATCGCACCCCGGACCACTGGTTCGACACCTCGGTGTTCCAGCGGCCGGCGGGACGCGGCGACTTCGGGAACGAGGGGCGCGCCGTCATCCAGCTTCCCGGCGTCAACAACTGGAACCTCGCGCTGTTCAAGAACTTCCCGTTCGGGCGCCGCTACGTGCAGTTCCGGGCGGAGGCGTACAACGTGCTCAACACGCTGCAGTTCAGGAACGTCGATCGCGGCGCGCGCTTCGACGCGGCGGGCAACCAGGTGAACGCGAACTTCGGCAAGGCGAACAGCGCGCGCAACCCGCGCATCATCCAGCTGGCGTTTCGGTTCACTTTCTGAGCGGCGTGACTCTCGTCGGCTTCTCTGGCGCGGCGCTCGCCGGCGCTCTCGCACTGGGCGTCGTCGTCGCGCCGGAGGTCCCGGCCTCCCGGCCGCGCGTGTTGCTTCTCGACGCCGCTCGGCTGGCAGCAGCCAAAGAGGCGATCGCGCGACACGAGCCCGCGGTCGCCGCCGCGTGGCAGGCGCTCGCGGCCGACGCAGACAAGGCGCTGAGGGCGTCCCGCTTTTCGGTCGTCGACAAAGGCGTGACGCCCCCGAGCGGCGACAAGCACGACTACACCAGCCAGGCGCCATACTTCTGGCCCGACCCGTCGAAGCCTGGCGGCCTCCCGTACATCCGCCGTGACGGCGAGCGGAACCCCGAGATCAACCGCATCACCGACCATCGCGCCCTCGACGGGTTCGCGGGCAGCGTGGAGACCCTGGCCCTCGCGTCGTATCTCAGCGGCGACCAGCGCTACGCGAGGAAGGCTGGTGCGCTGCTCCGGGCCTGGTTTCTGGACGACGCGACGCGGATGAATCCGAACCTGGAATACGCGCAGTTCGTGCCGGGCGTGAACACCGGCCGCGGCATCGGACTGATTGAGACGCGCGGGCTGACGCGCGTGGTCGATGCGATCGGACTGCTGGAGACTTCACCGGCGTGGCGGGCGGAGGACTCGGTCTCGATCCGCCGCTGGTTCGAGCGGTTCGTCGCCTGGATGCAGGAGAGCCGCAACGGCCGCGACGAAGCGGCGGCCCGCAACAACCACGGCACCTACTACGATCTTCAACTGGCGTCGTACGCGTTGTTCCTTGGCCGGGACGCACTCGCCCGCGACGTGCTCGAGAACGCCCGGGAGAAGCGGATTCGGGTACAGATCGAGCCGGACGGCCGCCAGCCGCTGGAACTGGCACGCACCAACGCGTGGAGCTACAGCGTCGGAAACCTCGATGGACTGACGTTGCTCGCGACGCTCGGGGATCGTGTGGGCGTCGATCTGTGGCACTACACCACGGGCGACGGGCGGTCGATTCGCGCGGCGCTGCTGAATCTCGCGCCTTACGCGTTCGGAGAGCGCGCGGCGTGGCCGCACGCGCAGATCGGCGCCTGGTCGCCGCAATCCCTCTTCCCGGTGCTCCGGCGCGCGGCGCCACACTTTCCGGATGACGCCGAGTTGCGCCGGGTGCTCGTCCGCGTGCCTCCCCGCAGCGACACAGACAGGCGCACACTCACGGGGGGACAAGAAAATTGGTGACCAATTTCTCCTTATCGGATATCGAAGGCGCCGCGCAGACGGATGTCCTCGGACGAGGCCCCGACCAGCACCCGGAATCGGCCCGGCTCGACCGTCCACTTCATGTCCCGATCCAGCAGCGCCAGATCCTTCGGCCCGACGCTGAAGCGCACACGGCGGCGCTCGCCCGGTCGCAGCGATATCCGCTCGAACCCGCGCAGCACCCTGTCGTAATAGACGACGCTCGACACCTCGTCGGAGAGGTAAAGCTGCACGACCTCGTCCCCGGCCCGGGTGCCCGTGTTCTCGACATTCAGCGAGATGTCGATGGTGAGGTCGGCGCGCTGGACCGCCGGCGCGATCTCGAGGTCGGAATAGCGGAAGGTCGTGTAGCTCAGGCCGTGGCCGAACGGATACAGCGCGCCATGGACCATGGACCGCTTCTCCTGCGCGTTCAACTCCGCGTACGGCACCTGCGATCCACGCTTGAATGGAAAGTTGAACGGGATCTGGCCGACCGTTTTCGGAAACGTCAGCGGAAGCTTGCCTGACGGGTTGTAATCGCCGAACAGAACGTCCGCGATCGCCGTCCCGCAGAACTCCCCCTGGAACCAGGCCTCGACGATTGCCGGCACGTGCCGATCGACCCAGTTGATCGTCAGCGGCCGCCCGTTGAGCAGGACGACGACGACCGGTTTTCCCGCGTCCGAGACCGCCTGCGCCAGCCGCAGTTGAAAGCCGGGAAGGTCGAGGCTCGTGCGCGAACGGCTTTCGCCGACGATGTCCTCGCTTTCCCCGAGGACGACGACGGCGGCATCCGTCTGCCGCGCCATGTCGCGCGCCGTGTCGATTTCCGCCTGTTCGGCCGCCGACGGCGGCACCGGCAGGATCTCACTCTCGGGAAACGCCGCGTCGACGACGTCTGTGCCCTTCGTGTAGAGCACGCGGACACCCGGGCCGACTTTGGCGCGTATGCCGTCGACGACGCTCACCACGGACAGATTGGCGGGGCCGTATCGACTGATGGAGGTCCTGGTATCGGCGGCGTTCGGGCCCGTCACCAGGATCGACGTGATGTCCTTGCGCAGGGGAAGCACGCCGTTCGCGTTCTTGAGCAGCACGATCGATTCGTGCGCCGCGCGGAGCGCCACGTCGAGTGACTCGGGGGTGCGAACGAGGCGATCCGCCGCCTTCGGGTCCGGCACGAACGGACGATCGAAAAGCCCGAGCCAGTACTTGACGCGCAGGACGTCGCGCACCCGGTCGTCGACGAGCCGCATCGCCACTCGCCCGTCCTTCACCAGTCCACGCACCGCGTTGATGTACACGTCGGGCATCGTGAACTCGGTGCGGATGTTCAGCCCGGCTTCGATCGCCTGCCGGACCGCATCCGGATAGTCCGCCGCGACGCGATGCTTGCTCTCGATGAATTCCACCGCCCTGCTGTCCGAGACGACGTAGCCCTTGAACCCCCACCGCGTGCGGAGGATGTCGGTGAGGAAATAGCGGCTGCCTGTGACCGGCACGCCGTCGTAGTCGTTGTACGAGCTCATGACGCCGAGCGCCCCGGCGTCCTGGATGGCCGCCCTGAACGGCTGGAGGTAGATCATCTCGAGCTCGCGCGGCGTCGCCTGCGGATCCGTCCGAGCGGTCGCGTCACGGCCGCCTTTCGGGATGCTGTAGACGGCGTAGTGCTTCGGCGTCGATACCACACCCGCCGCCTGCAGTGCCTTGACCTGGATGCGTCCCAGCTCGGACGTGAGAAACGGATCCTCGCTGTAGGTTTCGACGACGCGGCCCCAGCGCGGATCGCGGGCGAGATCGAGGATGGGCGAGTAGATGTTGGTGTAGCCGAGCGCGCGCGCTTCGCGCCCGGTGATCGTGCCGATCTTCTGCACGAGGTCGCGGTCCCACGCGCTGGCGACACCGAGCTGCGCCGGAAAGCTCGTCGCGCGGTCGTGGTTGAGGCCGCGGATGCCTTCGTTGGTGAAGTCGACCGGGATGCCGAGGCGCGTGCGCTCGATGAACCACCGCTGAATCGTGTTGATGGCCTCCGCGTGGACCGAGTACGGATAGGTCAGCTTGCTCGGCGGCAGGCGCGTTCCCGCGCGGCCGCCGTATACGCCGTTGAGCTGCTCGTCGATGTTGCCGATGCCGTCCTTCCAGATCATCTGATCCCAGTCGGCGGCCGGCAGTTCGTCCTTCAGCACGCGCGAGTAGCCGTAGAGCGTCGCGAGCTGGCAGCTCTTCTCCTCGATCGTCATCCGCGCGAGCAGATCCTCGATGCGGCGCTCGACAGGGACGGCCGGGTCTTCATACGGATCCTTCGTCCCGTTCTTGTTCAAATCGATCCAGCCGTCGTTTTTTGCAGGCGGGGACCCCTGCACCCCGCCAAGCTCGTCGCTCGCGGGGGCCCCTGCGCCCCGCTCCGCTCCGTCGCGGTACATCGCGGCAGGGCCGGCCTGCGGCCGCCGCGCGGTGACGACGGAGGTCAACAGCGCGAGGAGGGCGGCGATGAACAATACGCGCCGAGTCATAAAGTCCTTTCTTTATCGGCGGGGCCCCCTGCACCCCGCCTGGCGGCCTTCATTGCGCCGGCGCGTTGCCCCCGGCTCCATTCCGGCCGCGCGCAGCCTTGTACGCCTTGATGACTGCGGCCTCTTCGCGCTCCGCGTAGAACGGATCGAGGGGATAGCAGCCTGACGCGAGGCCGAGCCGCGGCCCGGTCGTGCACTCGCTGAACGTGCGGCAGATCGCGTTCCGCCGCAGCGGCCGTCCGGCGAGAACATCGGAGGGAAGCTCCGGATAGGCGAGGACCATGCGTCCAAGTCCGACGAAGTCCGTCAGGCCGTGTCCAACGGCGTACTGCGCGACGTGCGGGAGCCATTCCTGGAGGTACGTGTACGCGGACCCGACGAAGATCAGCGCGGGGAAGTCACGCTTGAGGCGCGCGGTGGCGTCGATCTGCCGCGCCACGCCGGCCAGGGGATCCTCGGGCGGCGCGTAGCCGTCGCTCGGCGGAAAGAGCGCGGGACGCTGCACGTGCGGGTTGTAGTACGGGCTGCCCGCGGTGATGCACGCAAGCCGGATGTCGAGGCGCTCGAGCTCCCGCAATACCAGCCGTGCCTCGTCGAGCGCCTGGTTCATGTCCGCGCCGCGAAGCAACCCGAACCCGTGTGCCTCCGGCGTGTCCTCGGGGATCCCGACGCCCGTCGCATCCTTCTTATAGGGCACCGTGTCGAACGCGGACAGCCGTACGGCAATCCCGAGACCGGGGACGTGGGCACGGATGCCCTCCGTGACCGACCGCAGGAACCGCGTGCGATTCTCGAACGAGCCGCCATAGCGTCCCGGCCGGGTGTGCGCGCTCAACAGCTCGTGCCCGAGATAGCCGTGGCAGTGCTTGATGTCGACGAAGGCGAACCCCGCATCCGCCGCGCGCTTCGCGGCACACACGAAATCCTCGACCAGCACGTCGAGCTCGTCGTCGGTCAGCACGCGGACGCCCGCGCGGAAGCGCCGATCGAGCATCGGGTGGTGGTACGCGACCAGCGGCTCGGGGAGGTCCTGGCGCGACGGGCGTGAATATCGTCCCGAGTGTGTGAGCTGCAGTCCGACATGCAGGTCGCGATCGGCGTTCGGGCCGAACCGCTCGCGGTGCTCGGCGACGAGATCCTCGCGAAGCCGCGCGATCGACGACTGCGTGCGCGCCGTCAGGAGCAGCTGGTTGGGATTGGCGCGGCCGTCCTGGCGGACCGCCACCGCCTCGCCGCCCCACACGAGTTTCGCGCCGCTCGCGCCGAACCGCCGCCACCGGCGCGTCGTCAGCTCCGAGGGCGAGCCTTCCGCGGTGCCGTCCCATCCCTCCATGGGCAGGACGCAGAAGCGATTCCCGACGCGCACGCCGTCAACGTCGATCGGGCGTGCGAGCGGAGATTCCGACGGCGGCGCGAGCGCGTCGTCGAAGTCGAGCGCGAGACCGAGCGCGCGCAGATGACGGCGGAAGGCGTCGGCCGTCTTGAACGCCGCCACCCGCGGGTACGAAGGAGCGTCCGCCACGTCAGGTTGTCTTGAAGCCCGGGTCGATTGTCACCTTTGCGCCGCTCTTCAGCGCTTCGTTCGCTGCAATGCACCACGCGGCCGAATGCGTCGCGTTTTCAGGGCCGCAGAGCAGCGGCGTGCCGACGCGCACCGCGGAGCAGAACCGCGCGATCTCGATCGTGCTTGGCGACGGCTGGTTCGGCTTGGCCGGCGTCTCGGTCGCCGCAGGGCGCGCCGTGCCGCCGGCGTTTGCCGGCTTGGTTTCCGAAGCGTCCAGCAACGCGCCCGCCCCTTTCGGCGCCACTTCCACGCCCGTCGCCTTTGCGCCCGCGCCTTCGTCGAACAGCATCGCGTCATTCTCGTTGCGAATGATCAGCGTGCCCTTCGTGCCGTAGAACGCCTCGTACCGCTCGTCGAACGCGTTCGACTCGACGGACGTGAAGCTGCCGGTGACGCCGCCCGGGTAGTCGAAGATCGCGTACACGTGATCCGGAACCTCGCGGCCGTCGTTGTAGCGGTGGATGCCGCCGGTCGCCTGCACGTGCTGGGGCGTCGCGCCCAGGAACCAGTTCACCGCGTTCACCTGGTGGCTGCCCAGCTCGGCGAAGAGGCCCTGCGAGTACTTCCAGTACAAACGCCAGTTCCACAGGTGATCCCAGGTGGGATAGCCCCACTTTGACGCGTCGAAGTCCTTCGACGGCGGGTCGCCCGTGCGCCGCCAGTTGCCGTTGCGGTGCCACGCCAGCCGGACGTAGTGCACGTCGCCGAGCAGTCCCTGCCGCATGACGCCTTCGTAGGCGGAGCGGTAGACCGGGTTGTAGTTGCGCTGGTAGCCGATCTCGAGAATGCGTGTGTTCTTCCGCGCCGTCTCGATCATCCGGGTGTAGCCCGCCGTGTCCCACGCCATCATCTTCTCGCAGAGCACGTGCTTGCCCGCGTCGAGCGCGCCGCAGACGACGTCGGCGTGCGCCCACAGAGGGACCGCGACGATCACCCCCTCGAGATCCTCGTGCTGCAGCATGTCCCGCCACTCGACGTAGTGCTTCGCGGCGGGACGCTTGTTCTTCTTCAGGACGTCGTCGGCGCGCTGCAGCGACACCGGGTTGATGTCGGCCATCGCGCGCACGTCGGCGAACACGGGATCCAGACGGCCCAGGAGCGCGCGGCCCTGACCGCCGACGCCAACGAAGCCGACGCGGACGGCGCCGCCCCTCGCGGGTCCGCGGATCGCCGCCGCCGTGCCGAGCGCGGCGACAGCGGGAACGCCCGCGATAGCCTTCAGGAAGTTCCGGCGGCCGATGGCCATTTGTTCGGGGGTGAGATTCATGACAGCAGCTCCAGTGTGACGCCGGGACAGTGACCGAACACTTCGACGCGCTCCGTGGCGTCGTCGAGGACGAGGATCGCCTGCGTGCCCTTGTGCGCCGCGCAGTAGGCCGAGGCGAGCGCGGATCCGCCGATGAGGAAGGCCGTCGAGAGCGCGTCGGCATCGGCGCCGGACCGCGTGAGGACGCTCGCGCTCAGCACGCCGGAGGCCGGCATGCCGGTTCGCGGATCGATCACGTGCCCGTAGCGGACGCCGTCCACCTCGAAATACTGCTCGCCCGCGCCGCTGACGCCGAGCGCCGCGTCCGACATCCAGGCGCGCCCGACGCGACGGCGGACGAGGCTCGGGCGAAGGTCGACAGGCCACCCATGGCCGTCCGACCCGACGGCGACGATGCTGCTGCGGCCCGCTGACAGGAGGGCGTTCGAGACGCCGGCCGAGCGAAGCAGCTCGGCCATCCTGTCGAGCGCATAGCCCTTGCCGATCGCCCCGAAATTCAGCTCGACGCCGGCGCGATCGAATCGCAGGCTGCCGCGGGCGGGGTCGAGACGCACGCGTCCCATGCCGCTGCACGCCCGCGCCTCCGCCAGCTCACCGGTCGTCGGCACGCGTCCCTCGCGGCGCATGAAGCCCCACGAGCGGCTGAGCGGAGTAGAGGCGATGTCGAACGCGCCGCGCGTCTGTTCGTGCAGCTCGCGCGATCGCGCGAGCAGTCCGAACAACTCCGCGGCCACCGGGACCGGTTCCTGCGACGCCCGGCGGTTCAGGTCGGCCACGTCGCTATCGTCGCGGAACACGGTCAGGAGGCGCTCGATGCGATCGGCCTCGTCGAGCGCCTCGCGCGCCGCGGCAATGCCGGCGGCGCCGGTGTCGGAGAGCGCCACCTCGAACCGGCAGGCCATCGCCATCCGGTGGACGCGAATCCAATGGTCCCCGGCGGGGTACCGGCGCCCGAAATCGAGCGACAGGAAATTACGCCGGGAAACGACATCGGGCATCAGAACGCCTCGCGGTCCGCGCGCTCGCGCTGCAGGTCTTTGAGTCCCGGGCAGTTGCGGAGAACGAAGTCGCGCACGGCACGGAGGACGACGGTCGTGCCGCCCGACGGCTTCTGCGCCCTGAGCCGGTCGACGTCGGCGCGCACCACGTCCTGCAGGTGGATGGCGGGCCGCACCTCCGCGTTGTCGTACGTGAACTCCGCGCCGTGGATCGTCAGCGCGCGCACGTGCCGGCCGAAGAACGCGTAGGACGGCATGCGGCCGAACATGTCGGGCTCCGGATAGTCCTTCTCCTTCTCCTCCGGCTGCAGCGCCGCGTCGGCCGCCGTGCCGCCCCCCTTGTACGCGATCCGGATGTTCTCGAAGCGCAGGTCCTCGATCGGATGATCGGGGATGCCGCTGACGAGGATGCCGTGCGCGCCGTCCACGCCCGAGGCGACGACGTTGCTGATCGATACACGGCGAATGACCCCCGGCGGCGGGTTCTCGGGGCCGCGCGCGCGGTTTCCCAGACGGATGAAGATCGGCGCGTTCACGATGTCGCGCATCGTGAGATTGGTGATCGTCACGTCCTCGATCAGCCCGCCATCCACGCTCTCGATCGCGAGGCCGCGGCTGTAGTCGAACACGCAGTTGGCGATCGTGATGTTCTTGAACCCGCCGTTGCTCTCGGTGCCGAACTTGATGCGCCCGGTGGTCCCGCGCGTGTATTTGACGGTGCGCTTGAACGTGCCGTCGAGCAGCGTGCCCTCATCGTAGCCGCTCACCTGACAGTTGGTGATCGTCACGTTCTCGGTCGCGCGGGCCACGCCAAGACCGAAGCTGCTTTTCAGGCAGATGCCGTCGTCGAACGGCGAGTTGATCGTGAGGTTCGACAGCCGGACGTTCCGGCAGGCATCCACGTCGATGCCGTCGCGGTTGGTGTCCATCTTCACGTTGTCGACCGTCAGGTTGTCGACCCCGGTCGCGAGAATCGCGAAGTGGCCGCCGTGGAGGATGGAAATGTCGCGAATCGTGATGTTGCGGCTGTTCTTCAGCGCGATGGACTTGTTGCCGGCCCCTTTCGGCGGGTTGCCGGCGCGCGTCAGCCCCTTGCCGTGAATGAGTCCCGTCCCGAGGATCGCCACGTCCTCGACGTTCTCTCCCCACATCAGGCTGTTGTGCCAGTGGCTGTGCCCGAAATCCTGGTACTTGTCCCAGGGGTTCGGCTCCGGCTCGTCGTACGCCGCGCGCTCGAGCGGCGCGGCTTCGATGACCGCACCGTGGCCGATGAAGAGCGCCACGTGGCTCTTGAGATGGATCGACGTGGACAGGTACGTGCCGGCGGGGAAGACCACCGTGCCGCCTCCGGCGGCCGCCGCCGCGTCGATGGCGCGGTTGATGGCATCCGTGTCGAGCGTCTTGCCGTCGCCCGTGGCGCCGTGGGCGCGTACATCGAATTGCGAGTCCGCGGCCGGCGTCGTGCGCAGCGGGAAGCCGCGGGCCCCGATGGCAGCGGCGCCCGATTGCAGCGCGAGCGCGCAGACCACGAGAGCCACGAGATGACGCTTACGCATGACGCACTCCTTCCCGGATCCCAGTCCAGATCGGACCGTCCGGATAGCCATAGGCAGTCCTGGTTTCCGCGCGAATCGTGCTGCTGTAGCCCGGCGCCTCCGGGACGAGGTACCGGCCGCGCCCGACGACAACCGGATCGACGAAGTGTTCGTGCAGGTGGTCCACGAACTCGGTGACGCGGTCGTCCATCCGGCCCGACACGGCCACGTAATCGAACATGGACAGGTGCTGCACCAGCTCGCAGAGCCCGACGCCGCCGGCATGAGGACAGAGGGGAACGCCGAATTTCGCGGCCATCAGGATCACCGCGAGGTTCTCGTTGACGCCGCCCAGGCGGCAACTGTCGATCTGACAGAAGCCGATTGCCCCCGCCTGCAGGAGCTGCTTGAACATCACGCGGTTCGGGCAGTGCTCCCCGGTGGCCACGCCGATCGGCGCGACCGCCCGCGCGATCGTGGCATGCCCGAGCACGTCGTCCGGGCTGGTCGGCTCTTCGATCCACCACGGGTCGTACGGCGCCAGGGCGCGCACTCGCTCGATCGCTTCGCCGACGTCCCAGCGCTGGTTGGCGTCAATCATCAGGCGACGGTCGGGACCGATGGCCTCGCGCACCAGCGCCACGCGGCGCGCATCGTCGTCCGGCGCCCCGCCCACCTTCACTTTGAAATGCGTCCACCCGGCCGCGACGGCTTCCCGGCACAGCCGGCGGATCTCGCTGTCGCCGTAACCCATCCAGCCGGCCGACGTCGTGTAAGCGGGATATCCCTCGCGGCGAAGGCGCGCCTCGCGCTCCGGCTTCCCGGCGGCCTGTCTCTCGAGCAGGGCGACCGCCTGATCGGGGGTGAGGGCGTCGGTGATGTAGCGGAAATCGACGCAGCGCACGAGGTCGCGCGGCGACATGTCCGCCAGCAGTTTCCAGACCGGTTTCCGTTCGCGCTTGGCGTGCAGATCCCAGACGGCGTTGACGATGGCCGCCATCGCCAGGTGGATGACCCCCTTCTCGGGCCCCAGCCAGCGCAGCTGCGACTCGCACGCGAGCGATCGCCAGAATGCCGCGTGATCGGCGGTGATGTCCTCGAGCGTGCGTCCCACCACCAGCGGCTCGAAGGCGCGGATGGCCTGCGCGCAAATCTCGTTGCCCCGTCCGATGGTGAACGTGAACCCGTGACCTTCGAGGCCGCCGTCGGTCCGCAGGATGACGTACGCCGCCGAGTAGTCGGGATCGGTATGCATCGCATCCGTCCCCGCGCCGCTGTGCGAGGTCGGAAACCGCAGGTCGATGACGTCGATCCCTTGAATGCGCATCACGCTCCCGTTTCGCTCAGCCGCGCGGCCCCGTGCGTGCGCACGCGATCCAGCGCGACCGCCACGACGATGATCGCGCCCGTCACGATCTGCTGGACCCAGTTCGCGAGGCCTTTCTGCGAGCAGCCGATCGAGATGATGGTCATGATCGCCGCGCCGATGAGGCTTCCGGCAATCGTGCCGCGTCCCCCCGCAAGGCTGCCGCCGCCGATGATCACGGCGGCGATCACGTCGAGCTCCAGGCCGACGGCGACCGTCGGGTCGCCGACCGACAGCCGGGAGAACTGGAGAAGGCCGGCGAGCCCCGCGAACGCTCCGGCGATCGTGTAGACGGCGACGTTCGTGCGGCCGATCGGCACGCCGCACAGCCGCGCCATCCGCGCATTCGATCCGACGGCAAAGACATGCCGGCCGAACCGCGTGTAGCGCAGCATGCCGGCGACGACGAGCGCCAGCCCGAGCACCAGCCAGATGCCGGTAGGCAGCTTCGCGGCGCTGTCGGGGGCGCGCAGCAGATCGTTCAGCCACGTGAACGGCGCCTCGATGCGCCTTTCGTGCGCCAGCCCCTTGGCCGCGCCGCGCACGACGAGCATCGTGCCCAACGTCACGATGAAGGGGACGACGCGCAATCGCGTGATGAGGACGCCGTTCAGCAGCCCGCAGAAGGCCGCGGCGACGACGGCGCCCAGGCCGGCCGCCGCGGGTGGCACGCCCGCCCGGAGCAGCAGCGCGATGACCACGGTGCTGAGCGCGATCGTCGACCCGACCGACAGGTCGATTCCGCCCGCCACGATCACGACGGTCATCCCGAGCGCGGCCATGCAGACAATCGCGGTCTGGCGCGCCATCAGGTCGAGGTTCGCCGGCTCGAAGAACTGCGGGCCGACGAGCACGCCGAACACGATGGCGACGGCCACCAGGCCGAGCGCCGTTCCCGTGCGGTCGAGAAGCGATCGTGCCGTCACGCGGTCCCCGTCGCCTCGAGCATCAGCTCGTGCTCCGAGCGGGCGGTCGCGGCCAGCAGCGGGCCAAGGCGCCCCCGGCGCATGACGCCGACGCGATCGCACAAGCCCCTGATCTCCGGCAGATAGCTGCTGACCATCAGCACGGCTTTCGCGCGCGGGGCCGCCGCGGTGGCAACCAGACTGTCGATGAGCGCGTAAATCTGCGCCTTGCTTCCCACGTCGATGCCGCGGGTCGGTTCGTCAAGTATGAGCACGTCGACATCGTGGTGGAGGAGCCGCGCGAGCGCAACCTTCTGCTGGTTGCCGCCGGACAGCTCGCCGGCGCCCTGCCCGACGCCGCCGCACCGGATGCCGAGGCGCTCCACCCACTGGCGCGCCGCCTCGCGCTGGCGGCCGGGCGAGACCCACCCGGCGCGTCCGAACGGTTCCAACCGCGTCAGCGTGACGTTGTCGGCGAGACTCAGGTGGACGGCGAGCCCTTCGCCTTTGCGGTCCTCGCTGAGGAATCCCATCCCGGCGCGCCAGCAGCCGCGTGGATCGCGCGGCGCGGGCACCACACCCAGCCGTACCCGCCCGGATCGGACGGGCTCGAGGCCGAACAGCGCGCGCAGCAGGCGCGTGCGTCCGGAGCCGATCAGGCCTGCGATGCCGACGACTTCGCCGCGCCTCAGCGTGAAACTTGCGCCGCCGGGGCCGAGCCCCTCGACGTCGAGAAGCGGCTCGCCGGGCTGTCGCGGCGTGCGCGGAAACAGCTCGGCGACCGGGCGGCCGACCATCATGGCGACGATGTCGCCGATGGTCGCGTCCTTCACGGACCCGCGTCCTGCGTTCCGGCCGTCACGCAGCACCTCGAAGCGATCGGCGACGCGCTGGACGTCCTCGATGAAATGGGAAATGTAGACGATCGCATGGCCCTGCGCCTTGAGGCGGGCGAGCAGCGCGAACAGACGGTCCGTGTCCTCGGCGCCGAGCGAGCTCGTCGGCTCATCGAGGACGAGTACGCGACAGCCGACCGCGACCGCCCGGGCGATCTCGACGAGCTGCTGCGCGGCGGGGGAGAGCTCGGCGACGGGAGCCTCCGGCAGGATGTCGTCGTGGCCGAGTTCCGCCAGCGCGCCGCGCGCCAGCTCGCGCATGCGCGCGCGATCCACTAGCCCGAAGCGCATCGGCTCCGCGCCGAGCAGGACGTTCTCCATCACGCTCAGGTGCGGCGCGAGCGACAACTCCTGGTAGATCATCGCGACGCCCGCGCGGCGCGCGTCGATCGGATCGCGCGGCGCGTACGGGCGGCCGTCGATGCTCATCCGTCCCGCGCCGGGCTGCAGCGCCCCCGCGAGCACGCCCATCAGCGTGCTCTTGCCGGCGCCGTTCTCCCCGACCAGCGCGCAGATCTCGCCGCCGCGGACGGCGAGGTCCACGCCGTCGAGCGCCGTCGTCGCGCCGAAGGCCTTGCGGACGCCGCGCATCTCGAAGCGAGGTGCGGTGAGGTGTTCCGTCACTTCGACAGGTCCGGGTGCAGCAGCGCTTTCATCTCGGGCTGCTCCATGTTCTCGCGCGTGATCACGCGCACACCGGTGTCGATTCGTTTCTCGACCGGCTCGCCCTTGATGTGCGCGACGATCGTCTTCACGCCCAGGTAGCCCATGCGCACGGGATCCTGCACGACGAGGCCGTCGATGGCGCCATCCTGCAGGCCCTTCACGAGGTTGTCCGACGCATCGAAGCCGACGAACCGCACCTTGCCCGCCCACCCGTTGTCGTGCAGCACGCGGAGCATCGCGAAGGACGTCGACTCGTTCGGACAGAAGATACCGTCGATGCCGAGGCTGCCGTCCGATGCCTTGAAGGTGCTCAGGAGCGCTTCGGCCTTCTTGTACGCTCCCTCCACGTCGGCGCCGCCGTACTGATTGGCGCTGACCACCTGGATCGCCTGGTGCGCCGCCATGGCGTGCAGGAATCCCTGCTCGCGCTTCGCCGTGCTGTCGCTGCCTTCGGTGTATCGCAGCAGCACGACCTTGCCCGTGCCGTGAAGCGCCTCGGCGAGCCGCTCGCCCCCGAGCGCCCCTCCTTTCTCGTTGTCGGTCGCGACGAAGCTGACATACCCGGAGCCCTTCAGCCCGGAGTCGATGATCACGACAGGAATCCTGCGGCGCGCCGCCTCGGCCACCGGCGTGACGAGCGCCGCCTCGTCGAGCGGCGCGAGGACAATGCCGGACACGCCGCGGCTGATGAAGCCCTCGACTTCCGATATCTGCGAGTCGCGGTCGTCCTCGCGGATCGGCCCGCGCCAGATGACCTGGACCCCGAGCTCGCGCGCCGCCTGGTTCGCGCCGGCGTGAACGCTTTGCCAGAACACGTGCGACGTGCCCTTCGGGATGACCGCGATGGTGACGTCGCCGGGCGCGGCGGATCGCGATCCGCAGCCTCCGGCAGCCGCGACGAGCGCCGCCGCCACCAACCGACAGAACGTCCGCTTCATGCGCGTGCTCCCATGGCGGACAGGTACCAGAATCGCCGGGCGTTTCCGCCGAGCACCGCGTCGCGTTCGGCGGCGTCGCGGTGGGAGAGGGCGTCAATCGTTACCTGCATCACGTCGCGGTAGGCGCCTGCGAGCGTGCACACCGGCCAGTCGGACCCGATCATCAGGCGATCCGCCCCGAAGCACGCGAAGGCCGCGTCGATGTAGCGCCGCAGTTCGCCCGGCGTCCACGACGACCAGTCCGCCTCGGTCACGAGGCCCGAGAGCTTCGCCGACACGTTCGGCAGCGCCCCGAGCTGGCGCAGATCGCGATGCCAGCCGTCGAATTCCCCGTGGCGGATGTCGGGCTTGCCCAGATGATCGAGCACGAACCGCTGGTGCGGAAAGGCGGCGGCCAGATCGATCGCCTGCCGGAGCTGCCGCGCGTACACGAGGATGTCGAAAGGGAGTCCCGAGCGGCCCAGCGCGGCGATCCCCCCGCGGACGTCCGTCCGCGCCAGGAACCCGTCGGGTTCCGCCTGGACGATGTGCCGGATGCCGACCAGCTTCGGGTGAGAGCGCAGGGCGTCCAGCCGCGCGTCGATCCACGGCGATCGGAGGTCCACCCACCCGACGACCCCCACGATGAAGGGATGCGCGTCGGCCAGCGCGAGCAGCCAGTCCGTCTCCCGGTCGGTCTGTCGCGCCTGCACGGCCACGCAGGCGTCGAATCCGGCGCCGGTCATCTCGCGGCGGGATTCGTCCGGAAGAAAATCGCGGCGGAGCGCGGCCATGCGGTCGTCGATCCACCCGTATTCAGCGGGGTCGTAACGCCAGAAGTGCTGGTGAGCGTCGATGCGCAGCTTCATCGCCGCGGCCTCAGCGGCGCGGAGCCGTTTCGGTGATCGGTTCGTCGACGACTTCGAGCTGGAAGATCGGCTGCATCTCGGTCCACCAGCCGCCGTCGGACCCGCCGGGCGGCGGCGCCTGCATCGATTTCATCAGCGACTCCCACTCGGCGACGCGGGGATGCGAACTGACGTGCGCGGCGAAGGCGTGGCGGAAGTCGATGCCGTCGGTCTCGACGACCATGACCAGGCGGCGTTCGAGCAGGTAGATCTCCATCTGCCGGATGCCCGCGCGCCGGAGACTCTGGAGGACCTCGGGCCACACCCGTTTGTGATGGTCCCGGTAGGCCGCGATGACCGCGGGATCGTCCTTGAGGTCCATCGTGAGCACGGAGCGGGTCATGGGTGCGCCATCACTTTCTGTCGCGCGCGGCCGAGGCCATCAATGCCGAGTTCCACCTCGTCGCCCGGCTGCAGATAAACGGGAGCGGGCCGCAGGCCGAGGCCCACACCCGCGGGGGTGCCGGTACTGATCACGTCGCCGGGGAGCAGCGTCATGAACTGGCTGACGTAGCTCACCAGCGTCGGGACGTCGAAGATCATGTTCGCGGTCGTGCTCTGCTGCCGCATGGTGCCGTTGACGGTCAGCCACATGCCGAGCGCCTGCGGGTCCGGCACCTCGTCGCGCGTCGCGAGGAACGGGCCGATGGGTGCGAAGCTGTCGGCGCTCTTGCCCTTCACCCACTGCCCGCCGCGTTCGAGCTGGAACGTGCGCTCCGAGTAGTCGTTGTGAAGGGCGTACCCGGCGATGCAGGCGTCGGCCTCCTCGCGCGCGATGTACGAGGCGCGGCGCCCGATAATCACGGCCAGCTCGACCTCCCAGTCGAGTTTCGTGCCTCCGCGCGGGATCCAGACCGGGTCGTTGGGTCCGGCCAGCGCGGTCGTCGATTTGAAGAACAGCACCGGCTCCGCGGGCAGCGCCATGCCGCTCTCGGCGGCGTGGTCGCGGAAGTTGAGGCCGATGCAGACGATCTTGCTCGGCCGCGCGATGGGCGGACCGAGCCGCGTGCCGTCCGGGATGCGCGGCGCGTCGCGCCCGCGATCGCGCAGCCACGCGGCCAGCGCGTCGAGGCCGCCGCCGCCGAAGAACGCCTCGTCGTACTCGGGCGTGCAGGCGGAGACGTCGACCAACGCGCCGTTCACGAGGACCGCCGGCCGCTCGCCGCCCGGTGCGCCGGCGCGTACGAGCTTCATGCGACCAGCACCCCGCCGTCGATGGGGTAGGCCTGCCCGGTGACGAACGCCGCTTCGTCCGAGCACAGATAGAGCGCCAGGTGCGCGACCTCCTCCGGCGTGCCCATGCGGCCGATCGGCTGGTACTCGGACAGCGCGCGGAGCACCTCCGGCTCCCGGCCGGGGTAATTGGCCGCCACGAACCCGTCGACGAACGGCGTGTGAATGCGTGCGGGGCAGATGCAGTTGCAGCGGATTCCGCGCTTCACATAGTCGATCGCGATTGACATCGTCATCGTCAGGACGGCCCCCTTGCTCATCGAATACGCGAACCGGTCGGGCACGCCGACGAGCGAGGCGATGGACGCCATGTTCAGAATGACGCCGCCTCCCCGGGTGAGCATCAGCGGGATGGCGGCGCGGGAACAGAGATACACGCCGAAAACGTTGACATCGTAGATCCGCTGGAGGTCTTTCGGCGACGTCTGCTCGATCGTGCCCACATGGGCGATGCCGGCGTTGTTCACCAGGATGTCCAGCCGGCCGCCGGCGCGCTCCACGTCGGCGAACACGGCCGACACGCTGGCTTCATCCGAGACGTCGCAGCGATACGCCCTGGCGGCCCCGCCGCTGCGGCCGATCGCGTCGACGGTGGCGGTGGCGGCCGCTGCATCCCGATCGACGACCAGCACATTTGCGCCACGGCCGGCGAAGACGGAGGCAATCGCGGCGCCGATGCCCGATCCGGCCCCCGTCACGAGCGCGATCTTGTGCGTGAGATCGAACATGCCGGCGGCCGGAATATTTCATACTTTACCGGTAAAGTCAAAGCATTTCCTGTTACTTTACCGTTAAAGTCGAGTTTCCTGATAGAGTGCTCCGCATGTCCAGGACATGGCTGCTGCCGCTCTCGGCCCTGGCGGTGTCAGGGCTGCTCGTGCACGCGGCGTCCGGCCGGACCGGCGCGCCGGCGCAGTTGACCGCCGACGAACAACGGGCCGGGTGGACGCCGCTCTTCGACGGCTCGACGCTCGGCGGCTGGCGCGGCTACAAGCGCGCCGACGCGGCCGGGACCCGCTGGAAAGTCGAGGCTGGCGCGCTCACGCTGCCGCCCAACGACGGACAGGACACGCGCGGCGCGCTCGATATCGTCTCGGTCGCCACCTTCGCGCGCTTCGATCTCCGCTGGGAGTGGCGGATCGCCCAGGGGGGCAACAGCGGCGTCAAGTACTTCGTGCTCGAGGACCGCGATGCCGCCATCGGCCACGAGTACCAGCTCATCGACGACGAGCGGCATCCGGACGCGAAGATCGGCCCGCACCGGCAGACGGCCGCATTCTATGACGTGCTTGCCGCCGCCGATCGTCCGGTGAAGCCGGCGGGGGAGTGGAATACGAGCCGTGTGCTCGTCGACGGATCGAGCGTCGGGCACTGGCTGAACGAACGCCGTGTGCTGCAGTACCAACTGGGCAGTCCGGCCCTGCGGGCCGCGATCGGCAAGAGCAAGTTCAAGGGCATCGAGCGGTTCGGCACCGTGCAGGACGGGCACATCCTGCTGCAGGACCACGGCGACCAGATCTGGTTCCGCAACGTCCGCATCCGCCGGATCGAATGAAGGTCGGCATTCTCGGCGGGGGCGGCATCAGCGCGACGCACGTGCGCGCCGCCGCCCTTATCGGCGGCATCCGGGTCGTCGCCGTCTGCGGTTCGAATCGCGAGAAGACGGAATCGCTCGCGCGCGAGGCGAACGCCGTCTCCTTCACCGACCTCACGGCCTTCCTCTCCCATCCGATGGACATGGTCGTCATCGGCAGCCCGTCAGGACTGCACGCGGACCATGCGATGGCCGCGCTCGGGCGCGGCCATCACGTGCTCGTCGAGAAGCCGCTGGATATCTCCACCGCGAAGATCGACGCGCTGATCGCGGAAGCCGATCGCGCGCGGCGCGTGGTGGGTGTCTGTTTCCAGGAGAGGCTGGCGCCCGAAATCGTCCGGCTGAAGTCCGCCGTCGATGAGGGACGGATTGGCACGCCCGTCTTCGCCTCGGGACAGGTGAAGTGGTATCGGCCTCCGGAGTACTACCGCGGCTCGCGCTGGCGGGGCACGTGGGCGTTCGACGGCGGCGGCGCGCTGATGAATCAGGGTATCCACACCGTCGATCTGCTGGTCTGGCTGTTCGGTCCGGCGTCCGCGGTCACCGGCCGCGTGGCCAATCGCCTGCATCCGATCGAAGTGGAGGATACGGCGGCGGCGCTGATCGAGTTCGAGAATGGCGCGCTCGGGACGATCGAAGTGTCGACCGCCGCATTCCCGGGATTCCCGCGCCGAATCGATCTGACCGGCACGGCAGGATCGCTGACGCACGAAGACGAGGCCAGGCCGGCCGCGCTCGCCGACGCCACGCCGCACCGGCGGCTCCTCGAGGATTTCATCCGCGCGGTGAGGACCGGCGGCACGCCCGCGTGCGACGCGCGCGAGGGGCGGCGCAGCGTCGCTCTGGTCGAAGCGGTCTATGAATCGGCGCGTTCGGGACGGCGCGTCATTGTTCGTAGTTGATCAGGATGACGAGTTCGGCCGGTCCCTTCTGCTTCAGTCCGTGCGAGCTGCCCGGACGCGTCAGCACGGCGTCTCCCGCCACGACCTCGAAGGTCTTGCCGTCGATGGTCATGTCCCCCTTGCCGCTCAGCACGTAGTAGATCTCGTCGTCTTTCTGCAGGTGATAGCCGATGGCCGATCCCGGCTTGAACGCCCGCTTGCGGAAGACGAGCTTCAGCCCGGGCACCTTGGCAAAGAACGAGTAGCCAATCGTCTGGCCGCCGCCGTCGTGCGTCCCCGGCTCGTTCTTCGCGATCTCGGCATCCCGCTGCAGGATGTACCCACCCGGCGCCGGCGCCTGCGCCGCGCGCATCCAGCCCGCACCCGCCACGAACATGACGACGGCCACACCGATCATGCGCAGAGACATCAGTCTTCTCCTCGTGCTATTTGCCGTTGGTTGCGAGACCCGTGCGCTCGAGCCTCAACACGAACCCGCCGCGCGGACGCATCGAGACGCGCAGGGCGCCGTCAGGCTTGACCTCGACGGCTTCACTCGCGAATTCCCGATCCGATGGACCATCGAGGACGAGCGTGCCCCGCCACGAGCCCGCTTCAAGGAAATCCGGCTTCAGGGCGATCGTATAGACGACATCCTGGCCGTTGAGGCCACCGAAGTACCACACGCCGCCGTCGCGCCGCGCGACGATGACGTCGCGGCCCGGCCGGCCGCCAATCACGCGCGTCTCGTCCCACGCCGCCGGCACCTGTGTGAGGAACGTCTTCGCGGCGTCCGGGAGCGCGCGGTACGACGCGACGCTGTCGGCCAGGTGCTGGATGCCGTCCTCGAACACCACGGACAGCGCGAGCTCGTGCGCGTTGGTCGTCGTGTGAGGGTATTGCGCGTCACTGAAGGTTACCGGCGTGAAGTCCATGGGGCCGACGACGTTGCGGGTGAACGGCAGGATCGTGTTGTGCGCGGGCGCGCGCGTCGAGTACGCCTCCCGGAATTTGTACTGCTCGGCGCCGAACACCGCCTCCATCCCGACGAGATTCGGAAACTCGCGCGACCAGCCGCGCGGCATGGTGCAGCCGTGGAAGTTGACGAGGAGGTGGAACTCCGCGGCATCCGCGATGACGTCGCGGTACTGCCGAATCCGATCCTGCTTGTCGCTGTGCCAGAAGTCGACCTTCACGCCCTTGACGCCCCACGCGCGGAGCTTCGCGAACTCCGCACGGCGCACCTCGCGTGCGAACATCCGATCGCGCGGCGCCTCCGTGACGTCGTTGTGCGGGCCGCCGGAGTTGTACCAGAACAGCAGGCCCACGTTCTTCGCCTTCGCGTGCGCGATGACGTCGTCGATGGTCCCCGACAGCATGCGGTCCCAGTTGGCGTCGACGAGCGCGTACTCCCACCCCATCTCGGCCGACAGGTCGGTGAACGCGTTGAGATCCTCCGCGTGTTTCGGACTGTCGCTCTTCGACCACCAGCTCCAGGCCGCGCGGCCCGGCCGGATCCAGCTCGTGTCGGCGATGCGCGAGGCGGGCGACAGATCCAGGACGAGATCTGATTCGAGAATGCGTCCCGGTGCGTCGCCGGTTATGACCACGCGCCAGGGGAGTGTCCACGGCAGCGCGGACTCGGGTTCCACGTTGCCGACCCCGAGTCCCTCTTTCGGGTTGGGAAACGCGAGCCGGTACGTGGATCCCGGCGCGTGCTGGGCGAGATGCGAGCCGCAGTAGCCATCGTCCAGGCCCGATTCGCTGATGAGGAGCCATCCGCCCGCGGGGGTCTCGAACAGCGCGGGCAGCGCCCAGCCGTCGGCCCGCGGCGCGGAGGCGCCGGCCTTGATCTCGCTGAAGAAGTCCTCGTACGCGGGCCCGTAGCGGTGCACCTCCTGCTGCGGCATCATCCACGCCGTCGATCCCTCGGGCACATGGAAGCCGGTCTGCTCTTCGACGACCGTCTTCACGCCGGCCGCCTGGCCGGGGAATCGATAGCGGAACGCGGCGCCGTCGGCGTGCGCTCGCAGCACGATCTCGAGTCGCGCTCCGGCGGCATTGGCGAAGGTGAGCGTCCGTTCGCGGCCAACGACGTGATGGTTTCGGCGCTTTCCGAACGGCATCGCGTACCGCTCGTCGATCGTCCTGGCCGTGCCGGCGCGGACGAGCGTCAGGCCCGACTCGAATGCCTGGTCGGCGCGCCGGATGCCGAGCGGGGAGTCCTCGAGGACGGGCCGGCCGTTTCGGTTGACTCGCCATGTCAGCCGCCCCTGCGCGCCGCGGCTGACGGCGATCGAGGTGCGGCCGTCCGGCGAGGCGAGGGTCCAGCTCGATTGCGCCGCCGCGGCGGCAGGACAGCACAGGACGATGGCAATCGCGAGGCGCGTCATCATGATGGCAGCCGAATCTCGAAGCCTCTGCGGTACTCACGCGTCAGCAGCGCGTCAGCTTCCTTGTCGTTGACGAACTTCTCCGTGCGGCCGTCGAACACCAGCGACCGGCCGACGCGGTACGAGATGTTGGCGAGGTGGGGCAACGCCGACGACAGGTGTCCCTCCAGGATGTTGCAATTGAGCAGCGTCGCGTCGCCGGCGCGGATCGCGTCGATGAAATTGCGGTAATGCGGGCTCTCGGTCGTCGTGAGCCCCGTGGGCTCCGTGACGGCGTCAGGCGTCGCGGATCCGGCGCCTTTCTCGTTTCTTGGGCCCAGGTAGGATTGCCAGCGGCGGCCGCTTTCCTCGATCCACAACCAGCCGTCCGATCCGTAGAACAGGTTGCCGATCCGCACGCCGGCTTCGTCGTTGGTCGCCTCGCCGCGCGTCGCGAACTCGAGGGCCGTGCGATCCGCGTACTCGTAGAGGGTGGTCTGGACATCCGGCGTTTCCTGCGACGACTCGGCTCCAAAGTACCCGCCGGCGGACCGGATCTTCACGGGGTGCTCCTGCTTGTTGAGCCCCCATCGCGCGATGTCGAACTGGTGCGGGCCCTGGTTGCCCGTATCGCCGTTGCCATAGTCCCAGTGCCAGTGCCAGTTGTAGTGGAAGCGGTTGCGGTTGAACGGCCGCTTCGGCGCCGGACCCAGCCAGAGGTCGTAGTCGACCTTCCCGAGGTACGCGTCGTCGTAGGGCGGCTCGTACGACGTCGACGTGACCGTCAACGCGTACTTCTCTCCCGGCTTCATCGGCCCATCGGGGTACTTGCCGATCGACGCGCGCGGCTTGAAGCACAAGCCGCGGGCCATGTAGACCTTCCCGATGCCGCCGTCGTGGAGAAACTTGATCGCGTCCCTGACGGCGGGACGGCTGCGGTTCATCGTGCCGACCTGCACGAGCTTCTTGTAGCGCGCGGCGGCCTCGACCATCTTGCGCCCTTCCCAGACCGTGTGCGACGCGGGCTTCTCCACGTACACGTGCTTGCCGGCCTGGAGCGCCCAGATCGTCGCGAGCGCATGCCAGTGGTTCGGCGTGGCGATGACGACGGCGTCGATGTCCTTGTCGTCGAGCACGCGGCGCAGGTCCTGCGCGAATGTGGGCCTGAACGACGGCACGTCGCTGAGCCGCGCATCGTTGATTCGCTGGGGCGCGAGATTCGCGTCGATATCGCACAGCGTCTTGATTTCCACGTTCGACAGGCGCGCAAAGCCGCGCTTGAGCGAGTTGCCCTGGCCGCGGATGCCGATGCTCGCGACGACGACGCGATCGCTTGCGCCGAGGACGCGGCTGTCGAACACGGAGCCGGCCACGGCAAGGCCGGCCGTGGCGGCGCCGAGGCGCGAGGCGAATTCGCGCCGCGAGATCTCGTGCGGATTGATGGGGGTCGCGGCCACGGGCACCTCCTTGTCGCGGCTCAGCCGAGGGCCAGCCGGCATCGCGCAGTATAGCCTGCCGGGCGGACGAAGGCGCACGAGACTGTAGCGGTAAAGTAAACGCGTTTCTCGCGCGCGTGCAGGGTGGCTCGCTACTCGGAGGGCGGTCTGGTCGCCTTCTGACGGCTCGACGCCGCGGGCGGTAGGCGTGTTGCCCCCTTCCAATCCTCGACCCTCAATCCCGGCACGCGCGTGAACTCCGTCGTGTTGTGCGTGATGAGCGTCAGCGTGCGTGCCTTGGCCTGTCCGGCGATCAGCACATCGTAGGGACCGATGGGCGTGCCCTTCGATGCGAGATGCGCTCGGATCTCCCCGGCCTGCCGGGCGTCTTCCTGGTCGAACTCCAGCACCGGAAACTGGAGCGCCTCCACGCGGGCCACGTTCTTCTCGACCCGCTGACGCTTGAACGCGCCGTAGTAGAGCTCGTGGATGACGACCGCGGACACCCCGAAGTCTCGTGGCGCGTACCGACGAACGCGGCGCGCGATCGGAGATGTCGTGTCGTTGAGCAGGGCAATGACAGCGTTCGCGTCGAGGAGATACCGCATCAGCGGAACACCGTGCCGAGTTCAGGCCGTTCGGTCGGTTCGGGCTGCTCGCGCACGGCCGAATTGAAGTCGTCATCGAGTTCACCCACGAGGGCGTCGAGCCACTCCCACGAGTCGGGCACCGGTTCCAGCACGATGGCCCGGCCACGGCGCCGGATCCGGACTTCCCGGCCATCGACGCGAAAGGCGCGCGGCAATCTCACCGCCTGCGATCGCCCCGACCAGAAGACCTTCGCCGTGTCCATTACGCACCTCCCGGACGAGATAAACCAAACGAATATACCGCGCCGGGCCAAGGGCCCCACCCGCCTTCGCCGCCTCAGGCCGCCCGCCGCACCCGCTCAAACAGCCGCAGCCATGCGACCTGCCGGTTTCAACCGCCGAACGTCTGGCTCCCTGTCCTTTGAAATGGTCTACGCCCGCACTTTCACGGCCACGGCCGTGGCGCCGTTCTTCAACGCCACCGGCGCGGCCGCCTTCGACAGGTCGCCGCCGTCGACGGTGATCCGCTCATTCCCGGCGCCCTCCACTTGCAGGAACGCCGGCGACGGCGTCAGCACGCGCGAGGCCGTCAACAGAACGTCCGTCGAGTCGATGAAGCGCAGCACGGATTCCGCCTGGGGCGTGCCGGCGACGCTCAGGCCGTTGATCGCGGCGTCGCGCACGTGATCGAAGATCACCGCCGGCCGCAAATCGGGCGTGGCCACCTCGAACCGCACGTTGTGCAGCGTCACGCCCCGGGCGTTCCTCGCGTACAGCCCGTACGCCGGCATGGGCCCGAGCATGAAGTACTCGCCGGCGATCTGCGGCAAGTCGCGGCGCGCGGCCTCGTCCGCAGTCCCGCCACCGCCGAAAGTCAGGTGCACGTTGTCGAACGTGATGTTTTCGAGGACGGAATCGCCGACCGCGTTCAGGACGATGCACGAGTGTCCCTCGCCGGGACGGTACGTGCTCGAGAAGGGATAGTCGGGCAGCGGCGGAGGGTCGGTCGTGACGGTTCCGTGAATGTTGCTGAACGTGATGTTCCGGACGATCCCCGGCGCGGCGGGCGGCCCTGCGGGTGGAGGTGGCGCCGGCTGCGGCGCCGCGCCCCCGGCGGCCCGCTGGCCGGCCGGACGCTGCGACGGGCCGACGCTGATGCTGATCGGGCCGGTGACGTCCTTCAGAATCAGGTTCGAGAAGGACATGTTCTCGAAACGCGATCCGGGGCTCCCATGGAGTTTGAAGGGGCAGCCGAACACCTGGTGCAGCACGCAGTTCGACACGGTGATGTTCTCGGCGGTGCCTCCCCCGAAACGGAAGACCGACCATCGCGTGCTGAACGTGCAGTTGGTCACCGTGATGAACTTGCAGCTGCCGAACAAGGCGCAGGCGTCGTCCTGCGTCTGCACCGTGCAGTTGCTGATCGCGACGTGCTCGCAGCTGATGAAATGGAACCCGTCGTCGTTGCCGTTGACGCGGTTGAAGATGTGCAGCCCGTCCATCTGGACGTACTTCGACTGGATCACGCGCACGCTGTGAAACGCGCTCTGCCACAGGCGCACGTCGCGGACGCGCAGGTGCTCGCATCGATGGAAGAGGAGATGGTAGGGGCGCTTGTTTCCGCCGATGCCGCTCGGCGGCGTCGCGCCGCGCTCGGGTGCGTGGAATTGGATGCCCTGGCCGTCGATGAGCCCGGGGCCCTCGATCGTGAGGTTCTTCGCCTCGACCGCGAAGAGCAGCGCCCAGTTGCCGTCGCCCAGCGTGGAGTCGCCGCGAAGCGGGATGGCGTCAACCGCGTGGTACTGCTTGCCGTCGGCGCTTCCGAGCAGCGTGGCGGCGGCCGCCAGGTGCAGCGTGACATTGCTCTTGAGCTCGGTCGTGCCGATGTGGAACGTGCCCGCGGGGACCAGGACGGTGCCGCCGCCGTCGCGCGTGCAGGCGTCGATTGCGGACTGCAGCGCCGGCGTGTCGATGGTCTTCCCGTCGCCCCTGGCGCCGTAGTCGCGGATATTGTAGACGCGCGCGCCGTTCAGGACGCTGGCGGGGGTCGCCTGCCCGGCAGCGGCTGCGGGAGCAGCCGCCAGCGCACCGCCGAGGGAGACGCCGAGCGCGGGCAGCGAGACGCGCTCCAGCCATTCACGCCGCGAGACATTCGGATCCGGCATCGCATCACCTCCCGCGAAACGGGTGCAGGGTATCACGGCTCGGCGTCCAAGGCACGCGCATTCTGGTTTACTTTAACGCTAAAGTATAGTACCAACCGTGTGCCCCGGAGTGGGGACAGAGGAGGGCCTGCCATGCGCCGTTCGCGCGCGCCGATCGTCCTGATCGTGGGGCTGGTGCTGGGTGCGGCCGCCGCCGGGCGGGCAGCCGGGCCTGCCGCACAGTCTCAGAACACCCATACGAGCCATCCGGACGCACAGTGGTTTCCGGACGCCGCGTTCGGTCTCTTCCTTCACTGGGACGAAGCATCGGTGAAGGGCATCAACATCGGCTGGTCCGACATTCCGGGCCGCCGCATCGCCGCGCACAAGGAGAAGTTCACCCCCGAGGAGGTCGCGCGCATCGTCCGCGAGGACGACTACAACCTGGAGGGGAAACCGTGGCCGGTCACGCCGAACCAGTACTGGGCGCTCGCGAAAGACTTCAAACCGGACCATTACGATCCGGACAAGTGGCTGAAGGCCGCGAAAGCGGCGGGCTTCGAATATGCGGTGCTGACGACGAAGCACCACAACGGGTTCGCGATGTGGCCGAGCAAGTATGGCGGGTTCAATACGGCCAACTACATGGGCGGCCGCGATCTCGTGAAAGACTTCGTCGCGGCGTGCCGGCGCAACGGGCTGAAGGTCGGCTTTTACTTCTCCGGTCCCGACTGGCACTTCGATCGCGACTACTACAACTTCCTCTATCACGGGACCGAGCATCCTGAGATTCCCGCGCTCGACGCCGATCTGAAGCCGCGCACGACCACTCACACGGCCGAGGACATCGCCGCGCACCAGAAGGCGTACGCGGAGATGGTTCGCGGCCAGGTGGAGGAGCTGCTGACCGGTTACGGGAAGATCGATGTCCTCTGGTTCGACGGGAAGCCGGCCGTGCCCCGTCCCGACCAGGTGATCACCGCCGAGCGCATCCGCGAGCTGCAGCCGGGCATCGTCATCAACCCGAGACTGCACGGCCACGGCGATTACATCACCTACGAGCGCACGCTCCCGATCGAGAAGAAGCCGGAAGGATGGGCGGAGTTCTGCAACACGTGGACGAACAACTGGTCGTACGTGCCGCAGCCGTTCCGCGCCAATGGTTTCGTGCTGGGGCAGCTGGCC
>Ga0156017_1106_pt3 | contig 89599 bp, 70 predicted proteins | sample RifCSPlowO2_02_FD_107671 | JGI IMG/M metagenome (GOLD analysis project Ga0156017, IMG submission 107671) | Acidobacteria bacterium RIFCSPLOWO2_02_FULL_67_36
CCGCGCCGAAGCCCGAAAGCATCGAGCGGGCGAAGGCGGTGCCTGCCGCGCCGAAGCCCGAAAGCATCGAGCGGGCGAAGGCGGGAACTTGACGTCCGGATTGATCGTATGAAAGACTAGTCTGTATTACAAACTGGTTTTCCGTGGAGGCCATCATGACGGAGCAGCCGGATCTCGATGAACTCGCTCGGCGTCCCCGCCGCTACTGGACGATCGACGGGCTTCCCGAGCTGGTGGTCGGAGTCCTGTGGATCATCTGGGGCGGCGCCTGGCTCATCGGCCAGAACATCCCCCACGACTGGCGCTGGGCGGCGTACTGGCTGATCGTGCCCCCCGTCCTCGCGTTGAGCGGCTTCGCGGTCAACTGGATCACGCGGCGCCTGAAGGAGCGGATCACCTTCCCCCGCACCGGCTACGTGGAATGGAGGAAACCCAGCAACCGGGTCAGCCTCGGCGTCGGCCTCGCCATCGCGGGCATCGCTGCCGTCCTCGCAGTCGTGACCATGAGCGTCACGGGCGGCGACCAGCGACTCGAGCGCACGATGCCCTTTTCGCTCACGGTCTGCCTCGCGCTCTCGTTCGTCGCCGTCAGTGTGCGACAAAGGACGCTCCATCACCTCGCACTCGCCGCCGCCGTCGTCGTCCTCGCCCTGGCCATCTTCAGCGTCACCAGTGGCTGGGACGCCATGAACTGGCTGTTTCTCGGCCTCGGCACGATCTGCGTTTTCGTCGGCGCGATCCGCCTCGCGCTGTTCCTGCGATCGCACCCGCTGCCGGCGGGAGAAGGGCTGTGACCGAACTCGATCGCGTCATACACGAACCCGCCCGCCTCCTCGTCGTCGCGCTCCTTGCGGGAGTAAAGGAGGCGGACTTCCTCTGGGTGCTCCGCGAGAGCGCGCTGACAAAGGGCAACCTCTCCAGCCACATCGCGAAGCTGGAAGAAGCCGGCTACGTCGAGGTGGAAAAGACCTACAAGGGCAGGATCCCGCTGACCTTGCTTCGTCTCACGCGCCAGGGACGATCGGCGTTCGAGCGCTACAAGAAAACGCTGAACGGCGTCCTCGGCACGAAAAGCAACAGGAGAAGGGGAGAAAGCGAGCCAAGCGCGACCACCGAGTGACATTCCCCACGGAAAAACACGGAATTACACGGACACCCGTTACGATTCGGCTTGACGTGGACAAGCGGAATCCGGCCGTTCTGGCCGCGTTACGCGGGTGAGATGAGATGAGATCGATTTCGTCTTTCCCGTGTTCTTCCGTGTTCTTCCGTGTTCCTCCGTGGTTTGGATGACCGTGTGAGCCCGTGGTTGTTCTTCGTCCGGCTATACTCGGAGGTTATGGCGTCACTGATTGAAGCGATCGATATCAAGCGGAAGATGTTCTTCGAGCACGAGGGCACGCCGTATCACTGCATCGACGTAGACGTGTCCAAGCCGACGGCGCGCGGGGGCCAGACGCTCGTCCGGATCAAGATGCGCAACCTCTTGACGCGGGCCGTGTTCGACAAGACCTTCAAGGCGGGCGACAAGTTCAAGGAGCCGGATCTCGTGGTCGTGGCCGCGACGTACCTCTACGCGGACGGCAGCGGCTATCACTTCATGGACCAGAACACGTTCGATACGTTGACGCTCAGCGCGGAGGTCGTCGGCGACGATCGGCGGCTGCTGGTCGACAACGTCCCGGTCCAGGTGCAGAAGTACAACGGCAACCCGATCGGGCTTCAGTTGCCGCCGCACGTGGAGCTGACCGTCACCTACACCGAACCGGGCGTTCGCGGCGACACCGCCAGCGGCGGCGTCACCAAGGCCGCGACGCTCGAGACCGGCCTGGAAATCCGCGTCCCTCTCTTCATCAAGGAAGGCGAGAAGGTGAAGGTGCACACCGAGACGCGCGAATTCGCAGGCCGGGCGTGAGGATCAGCCGCGGAACCTGTCCGGGAACTGCTTGATGATGCCGTCCGACAGCACGTCCGCCATGTGCAGGATGTGGATGTAGACCGCGTCGAACGCCGCGACATCCTCGTCGTACTTGTGCTGGAGCCGCGCGACCACTTCCTTCGTCGTCGTCTCGAGGTGCATGTTCATCGCGTCGGTCATCGCCGCGGCCGGCCAGTTCGGATTCGCCTTCGACAGGAACACCGCGATGTCCGCGGCGTTCTGCTTCCACGTCGCGTTCGCGGCGTCGAACGCCGCCGTATTGTTCGTCTTCGCGGCATTCACGAGGGTGACGGCGATGCTGATGTGCTCTTTCAACAGCGCGGTCAGCTTGTCCCCCGCGCCCTTCCCGTAGTACGGAACGATCGCGGCGCCGATATCCTCCTGGTTCTTCATCAGGCGCTTCGCCGCGGCGTCCGCGTCGGGCGTCCCCGCGACGGCGGCGACGACGTATTCACGGGTCCAGACAACGTGATCGGTCCAGAGCTTGCGCATGGCCTCGCGAAGCGTGCGCTCGCTCGAGGTGGCCGCCGCGGGATGCTGCATCCCGGTCATCCGCTGGCCGGCGGCGCCTGCCGGGGCGCCAAGCAGCACAGCCAGAGCGGCGACGGCGAATAGACGGTGAATCCCAGGTTTCATGGCTAACTCCTCCATGGCAGCACTCGCAGGTCCTGCCCGAAATCGGATGCGCTCCAAGGGCCACAGGCCCTTTGTAGCGCCGGGCTTGGGCCTGTCGTATGTAGCGCAGGGCTTCAGCCCTGCTCATACAGAGTCCGGACAATCCGGAAGGTTACGGCGTAAACTGAGCCCTTACCGTTTGCCTCCCGATACCCTCTCGCCAAAAGGGGTGGATTCATGACCTTCAAGCGCTTTCGGTCCACGGTGCTTCCGCTCTCGTTGTTTGGTGTGATGTTGGCCGCTGCGCCCTTCGTCGCCGCTCAAACTGGCGGCGGGACCCCGCAGACGCCGCCACCGGCGCCAGCGGGAGCAAAACCTGCGCCTCCCGCGACGCAGCCGTCGCCGGCCACCCGGCCCGTCACACCGCTTCAGCAATGGCTCACTGACACACGCAAGATCGAGGACCCCGGCAAGAAGCTCGAGGCGCTCCGGTCGATCCGCAACGGATCGGCTGCGGCGCTGCGGACCGTGGACACCGACATCCTCTCGCTCCTGTTGACGAAGTTCCCGGACAGGACCGACGACATCGGCGCCGCGTTCAGGCAGGTGCTGGATGGCATTCCCGCCTCCTCGTCACCTGAGAGCCGGCTGGCGATGACGGTCAGTGCCGCCACGCTGCTGCTCGACAGGAAGATCCTGCTCTACAAGGCCGAGGCGGCGGTGGCCCAGGCTTACGAGGCGTTCGACCCGGAGAAATACGCCGCTTCGCTGCGCAAGATGGCCGCCGACTCCAAGCGACCCGCGCCGAGCGAGAAGCAGCTCACGACGTCGGTGAACAACACGAAGGCCCGTGCGCTGGAGACGCTGGGGCGGCTGCACATCGCGTTGGGCGACACCGCGCGTGGCGAGAAAGAGCTGAAGGACGTCCTGACACTCAACCCGGTGTCGGCTCCCGCAGCCATCGCGCTTGCCGAGAGCGCCGTGAAGCACGGCGAGAAGAACACCGCGCTCGGCTACTACTTCGCCGCGGCGCTCGGTGGCCGCATCAAGCCCGCCGACGAAACCGCGATGCGGGGCCTCTATCGCGACGTGAGCGGCAGCGATGCGGGGTTCGAAGACGCGTGGGACAAGACGTACCGGGAAAAGCTGCCGAACCCGGTGACCGCCGAAAAGTACGTGCGGACCGCGAGCCGGACGAACCGAACCATCCTCGCCGAGATGTTCACCGGATCCGGGTGCCCGCCGTGCGCCGGCGCCGATCTGGCGCTCGACGCCGTCATGGCGCGGTACCGGCCGGAAGACGTCATCGCCATCGCCTACCATGTCCACATTCCGCAGCCGGATCCGATGACGACGCCGGGGTCGATGGCGCGGAAGGAGTACTACAAGGTGCCGGGCGTGCCGACGATTCACGTGGACGGCGGCGGCGAGCCGCCTTCGGCGGGTCGTGGATACTTCAAGGTCGGCGGCGGCGATCGCGACTCGGCGACCAGGATCTATCCGGACTACGTCAAGGCCATCGACAAGGAGCTGGAAATCGCGCCGCGCGGCGCGCTCGGGGTCCGCGCCTCACTCGACGGGCAGCGCGTGAAGGTGACGGCGACCGTCTCCAATGTCGCGGCGGACGCGAAAGATCTGAAGCTGCACGTGATTCTTGCCGAGCACGAGCTGCGGTTCAGCGGCGAGAACGGGATCCGGTTCCACCCGATGGCCGTTCGCGGCGTCGCGGGCGACGACAAGCCCGGGCTGCCCGTGACGCTCGAATCCGGCAAGGCGACAATCACGCACACGTTCGACCTCGCCACGATTCGGGAACAGATCGTGAAAAGCCTGGCCGACGAGATCGCGAAACGCCGCGAGCAGACCAAGGCGGCGCCCGTACCGCCGACGTATCGCGCGGAGGGACACGCGTACACCGAGATCGACACGTCGGCGCTCGCGGTGGTCGTGTTCCTGCAGGACGCGGATCGGAACGTGCTGCAGGCGGCGCGAGCCGACGTCGCGCCCGTGCGCACGAAGCGGTAGGTACTGGCGCCCCGGGTCAGGCTCCCGGGGCGCGCAGCACGCTGAGGGCATTGGTCCAGCGGGGTCGGCTACACCTCCGTTCATCATGAGCTCGTTCTGCAGTTCGTGTCGTTCGGCACCGACGGCCGATCCAACCCGGCCATGATTGTGCTGGAGCCGTCCGGGAACGAAGCACGGCGCGCCGTGGGATATCTGGCGTCGAAAGATGCCGTCGTATTCCTGAAGTGAAGGACGTCAGTGCTTGCGCTGAGCCGCCTGCAGGGCCTCTTCGTACTCGAGAACTTCGTGCCTGACGCGGTCGCCGATCGCCCTCGCGGCGTCGGTCTCGTGCTGTCCGCGAACGATCTCGAAACCAATCCTGTCGTACAACGCTTCCATCGTCTTCGTGCTGACGACATGCGAGGCTGCCGCGACTTCGGCCGCGTGCTGAAGCTCGTGGGCGACGACCTCCAGCAACTGCATCCGGCTCAACTCCTGTTTCACGTTCACGCGCAGGTACCGCACGCCGGGCGCGGACGCGGCGAAGTGCAGCTCTCCCCAGATCAGCTCCTTCGCGGGCACTTGAGGCGCGATGAACACGATGACGTCCGAGCGCTGCAGCGTGTCGATCAGCTCACGCAGGGTCTCCGAACCGGCGATACCATCCGCCAGTACGGCCTGGAGCCTCGCGCTGGTCGCGCGCACGCGTATCAGCTCCGTCCGATCCCCCGCTGCGATCCCCGACACCGTCACAGCGAGACAGAGCGCGGAGGCCACGTACAGTCTTCGCAGCCACGATAAGCGAGCACGGCTCGACGACATGCGCCGTGTGGGCGCAATGGGAGTGCCATCGGCGGCCGATCGAAGTTGCTCAGCGAAGTGCGTCCGAGGGTTGTCTCGATGCCGGATTCCCGGCTGTTCTTCGATCAGATTCGCGGCGATCCTGCGGTCCACCGCCAACCACGTGCGCGGCACGCAGGGGCCGCGTTTTCAGCGACTGGCCAGAACGGGCGGGATGCCCGCGGCCTCCGGGCGCGACGCCGTCGCGTGCACGATTCCCGCGGCGGTCAGGTTCACGAGATCCTCAACGGTACTCCCATACTGTATGAGATGCGCCGGCAGGCGCGTCCCCATCAGCACCGGTCCGACGACGACCGCCTCGCCCATGTGCTCGAGGAGCTGCATGGCCAGATTGCCCGACTGAAGGTCCGGGAAGATCAGCACGTTGGCGTTGTGCTCGAGGTCGCAGAACGGGAAATACTCGGTTCGGATGTCGGCGCTCAAGGCGGTGGCGAGCTGCATCTCACCGTCGATGGTCAGATCCGGCGCGCGCGCCTTCACGATCTCCGTCGCCTGGCGCATTCGTCGCGCGACGGCGTGGTCCACGCTCCCGAAATTCGAGAACGACAGCATCGCCACCCGGGGCTCCAGCCCCAGCGCCCGCGCGCAGCCCGCGGTCAGCAGCGCGATCTCCGCGAGATCCTCCGCCCCCGGCTCGATGTTGACGGCACAATCCGCGAGGAAGTACACGTCTCGCGGCAGCAGCACCATGTAATGGCTCGAGATCCGGCGCACGCGTGGAGCGGTGCCGACGACCTCGAGGATCATCCGCAGCGAGTCCGCGTAATGCGCGGCGAAGCCCGACACCATCATCTCCGCGTCCCCGCCGTTCAGCATCATGCCGCCGTAGTACTCCGGCTGCTGCAGGCGCTCGAACGCGGTCGATCGCATGACACCGCGCCGCCGTCGCAGCCTGAAGTACTGCTCCGCGTAGGCGTCCCGCCGCGTGCTGCGCGCCGGATCGACGACGCCGATTCCCGCTGCGTCGAGGCCAAGGCGCTCGACCATCGCCCGGATCTCCGCCTCGCCGCCGAGGAGGATCGGCCGCGCGATCCCTTCGTCGGCGAGGATGGCCGCCGCCCGCAGCACCGTCTCGCTCGAGCTTTCCGGAAAGACGACGCGCGGATGCTCGTGCCGGGCCTTCACGATCAGCCGCCGCATCAGCTCGCCGCCGGTGCCCAGCCGGATGCGGAGACTTTCCTGATACGGCTCGGTGTCGATCGGCTTGCACGCGACCCCCTCGGCGATCGCCTGGCGCGCCACCGCCGCGGATTGGCGCACCAGGATGCGTGGATCGATCGGCTTGGGGAGCAGGTACTCGGGGCCGAAGCTGAAGCGCTCGCGTCCGTAGGCGCGGCTGACCTCGTCGACGACTTCCTCGCGCGCGAGTTCCGCGAGCGCCTCGGCCGCCGCACCCAGCATGCCGTCGGTGATCCGCGTGGCCTGCACGTCGAGGGCGCCGCGAAACACGTAGGGGAAGCTGAGGTGATCGACAATCGCGTTGGGAAACTGCGACAGCGCCGTGGCCACGATCGCGTCCCGCCGGCTGGCCCGCGCCTCCTCGTACCCGATCTCCGGCACCGGCGTCGCGAGACTGAAGACGATGGGAAAACGCGCCATCGACCGGATCATCTCCTGCGTCAGGACGCCGCCGACCGAGGCGCCGATGAACACGTCGGCGCCCCGCAGCCCGTCCTCCATCGTCAGCGGCCCGCTGGCCGAGGCAAACGCCCGCTGGTACTCCGTGAGATCGTCGCGGCCGGCGTGGATCAGGCCGTGCGCGTCGTACACGAGCAGCCCGTCCGCCGTGACGCCCATCCTTCGCAGCATGCGGGCGCAGCCGACGCCGACCGTGCCGGCCCCGCAGATCACGATGCGCGCGCGGCCGACGGCCTTGTCCACCAGCTCGAGCGCGTTCGACAGCGCCGCCGCCGCGACCACGGAGGTGCTCTGCAGGTTCTCGTGGAACACCGGGATGTGGAGCAGGCCGCACAGGCGCTCGTAAATCGAGAGCCCCTCGGGAGCGCGGATGTCCTTGAGGATGATGCCGCCGAATCCCGGCTCGAGCAGGCGCACGGTCTCGACAAAACGATCCGCGTCGCGCGTATCGAGCTCGAGATCGAACACGTCGATGTCGGCCAGCCGTTTGAACAGGATCGCGAGTCCCTCCTGCATCGGCTTCGCGGCGCGTGGACCGACGTCCCCCAGTCCCGGCACGGCCGATCCATTCGTCACGACCGCGACGAGATTGCCGCGCGAGGTGTACCGGAACACCGCGTCCGGGTCGGCGGCGATGGCTTCGCACGGAAACGCCGCGCCCGGCAGGTACGCGAGCCGCAGCTCCCGCGCGGTGAGGCAGGGTTTGCTCGCGCGCACCTCGATCTTGCCCGGACGGTTCGCGCCGTGATAGTCGAGCGATTCTTCGCGCCGGATCATGTCGCCCTCCCGGGAAGTGGATGTCGCTCTCTGGTGTCGCGCCACACCGCGAACACGGCCGGCACCGGCCGAAGCTGCAGCAGCCAGAAATTCGTGCCTTCGATGGCGAACTCGATGTCGAGCGGCTGGCGGTAGCCGGCCTCGAGCCGCGCGGCGGCGCTCACGACGTCGCAGAGCGCGACGTACTCGAGCGCCGGCCGCAGCCGCTGGTGGTACAAGGTGTCGACGCGCCGGGTCCCGGACCCGAACCCGGCGTCGAAGACGACGCGCTCCCGCTTGTCGTTGGTGATGTAGCGGAAGCGAATCGGCCCGCCGCCGGTGCTCTCGTCCTTCGACACGACGATCTGGTCGGCGGCGACCGCTCCGGAGACGATGCCCTCGCCGAGACCGTACGCCGCGTTGATCACTATTTCGCGCCACTGGCCGTCCGCGAGGTTGATGGTGTGCAGGACGCCCGAGGCGGACGCCCAGACCATCCGCTGCACGAGCACGCCGCCGCCGACTTCGCCGGTGATGCCGAGCACGGAGCGGTTGTGAATCGCGCGCGCCGTCCACAACCCGCTCCAGGCGCGCCGCAGGTGCTCGCAGAGCGCCGCCTCCCCCCGCACGAACAGGAAGGTGTCGAAATCGCCGGCGCGGGCCGCCGATGGGAGGTCCTCTTCCCGCGCCGACGATCTCACCGCGACAAACGGCTGCCGCGGATCGTCGTGGCCGCCGGCGCACGCCGCCGCGGATGTGTCCGACGCGAGCGTCCGGTACGCGGCCGCGATCTCCGCTTCGAGATCGGCCGGGAGGCGCACGCTATCCCACGCGCGACGGATGGCGATCGATTGCTGCGCGGGCGACGTGTCGGTGCGCGCGAGAGTCCGGCGGATTGACTCGCGCAAGGGCAAGGTCAGCGCGCCTTCCACCGGGTCGGGAACCGGCGAGGCGAGCACGTCCTGGAAGGCCCGGTCCGTGACGACGAACCATGGCGGAATGAGCGCGCCCTCGCCGAGGCGCCGCGCTTCGGCGAGATTCGCCGCCTTCGAGCCGACGAGCGGCCACAGCTCGACGCCGCCATCGGCGGGCCACAGGACGCGGCGGCCGGACAGGAGCCTGACGAGCCCGTCGTCGTCAGCCGCCAGGCGCTCGCGGATCGATGCGGTCCTGGCTCTCGGCGCGGATGCGGTCCCGAGCACGTTGTCGATCCGATCGATTGCGTCGAGCGCGTGCCTCCAGCCGGCCGCGCCGCACGGCGGCGGCGACGCGTCGAACGCCGCTGACAGCTCGTCGCGCAACGCGAGGAGCCGCGCGGTGGCGAGCTGGTCGGTCGCGGGGCTTGCCGCCGGCGCCCGGTCGGGGGGCGTCCCGGTCCGGCTCCAGGACAAGAGCTCGTCGATGTTCGCGGCGAGATCGCCCGCGCGGACAACGGCGAGCCGCGCCGACAGCACCTCGGCCGGGTCGCCGGCAGCGGGAATGCTGGCCGCCGCCGACTGGGTGAGGGCGGCGAGACGGCGACGAACACGCTCCTCCATCTCCTTGACTGTCCCTCGGGTGATCTCACCCACCGAGGGATTGCGGAAGAGCGCCCCGAGCAGGCGAATCTTCTCCTGCTGCGCGACGGCGTGCCCCGCGCCAACCTCCCCCACGAGCAGCTCTGTGGCCGCATGCCGGGCCAGCACCGGATCGTGCAGTCGTGTCAGCAGCCGTTCGAGCTGGTGCCGCGCCCGCAGCATCCGTCCGCGGCACGCGAGGAGATCGGCATCGGTCCGGGCGCCGCCGAGGCTTCGACTGGCCGCGGCGAGGAGTTGAAGCCCCTCGTGGAGCGCGAGCGCATCCCGTTCCTGTCCAAGAACGCGGAGCGTGCCCTCGTCCGCGTCGACGACGAGAAGGTCTCCGTCCTGCACGCGCTCCTCGTGCTCGACCGAATCGTGCTGTTCCACCACCTCGAAGCCATCGACGCGCGCCCGCACCTCGCGGTGCCGCACCCTGGAGTACACGAGCGACTCGCGGCCGGCCGCGTCGCGTTCGAGCGCCGCCGGCACCACGAGCGCCGGCTTGCGGAACTGCAGCGCGAGCAGCCCGGCGTGGCTCAGGATTCCACCGCCGGTGGAGATGACGGCGGCCGAGCGGAAGACGAATGGATTCTCGGCGGGGCTCAGCACTGGGGCGATGAGGATGCTGCCTTCGACGTCCTGGGGCCGCCGCCCGGCCAGGCCGACGCGCGCGAGACCGACCGCGCGCCCCGGCGAGGCTTTGACGCCGGAGAGCGCCCGTTCCCCGGGAACCAGGGCGGAGCGCGTACGCGTGTTCGGCGCGCCGAAGAGCGCACGCACGGCGGACGCGATCGACGCAGCCGGCTCTGTCTCACGGTCCATCCACGCCGCGGCAAAGTTGTTGCGCCGGAGCAGCGCGGCAAAGGCGTCGGCGTCCACGGACCAGTTCGCGCGCCATGGCGCGTCCGTGGCGTCGCGGCGCTCGTGCAGCGTCTCGCCCACGCCACACAGCGCGAGACGCTGGATGCCGCTCGCGTCGCTGAGCGCATAGAGCGCGAGCGCGCGGTCGGCCAGCGGCAGGATCGCGCGCTTCACCTCGTATCCGTTGACGGCGCCACTCGTCTCGGAACGAAGGCCCGCCTCGAGCACGGCGGCGAGCCTCGCCAGGCGCGCGGACTCCGCCAGTGTCTCGTCGTCGGACGCGAGCATCCGCGCGAAGACGCTTGCCTCGTGGAACGTGCGGTAGAGCGTGGGCGGGCGCGCGCTGAAGCCGTCGCGCCCTTCGACGATCTCTCCTCTCTCGAGCGCGTGGCGGAGCGGCGCCAGGAGGTACGCGTCGAGGGCAAGTTGCGTCAGCGGGCGTTCGGCGCTGAAGGTTGGAACACAGGCGATGGCGCGGCGATCGAGGGCTTCCCTGAGCGCCGGCCAGAACTCCGCGGGCGCGTCCACGGAAAACCGATCGCGATACGGGCCGTCCCCGTTCCAGCGGAGCTCCCGCTCGCCGGCCGGATCGCGCTCGACGCCGACGAGAATCCCGAGCCGGTCGCCCGTGAGCACGTGACGCATCGGCACGAGACCCCAGCGGGCGAAGAACTCGGCCCACGCGCACGCGACCGCCCCGCGCGCTTCCTCGCCGAGCTGAAGGTCGCCGACGATCCAGTCCACGTCCATCAACGACGGAACCAGCCGGAAGAGCGCCTCCACCTTGTCCGAGAGCTGGTGGAGGTCCGCCGCACGCTCCTTGTCGTAGCGCGCGTGGATGCGGGTGTTCGTGACTTGGACGTCGAAGTCCATTCTGCGGAAGATGGCCTCGATCGCGGTCAACGACGGATTCGGATGCCACTCCAGGTCGTACTTGCTGACGCCGCAGTACTCCAGATCGATCATTCCGCCGCGCTGCGGGGGCGAGAAGTCCACTCGAATGAACACGGGGTGGTTCCGAAACGCGGCGAAGCAGTGGACCTCGTTGCCGTAGCAGAAGATCCGCAATTTCGGCAACGCCCGCTCGCCGTGCAGGAGGTGGCGTGTGAATGCGTCGGCCGCGATCCACACGACGCGCGGCACCGGCCGCTGGCCGCGCGATTCGAAGTCGGCGTATTCGATGGGCGGCAGCGTCTGCAGGACGCCGTCGGAGGCCGCCAGCACGAGCGTGACCGTGCGGTTCGTCATGCCCGTGCCCTCCGCCAGCTTGAAGCCGAGGGCGAGCCCTCGCTGATGAAGGTAGCGCTTGCACCCATGCATCGTGCGGACGTCGGCCGCGGAGGCGGGATCCTCGAACATCTGCGCCAGCCGGGTCAGCGCCGGGGAGAGCGGCTGCCCCGGCACGGCCGCCGACAGCTCGCGCTCGATGGCGGCGCGGAGCGTGCGGTACACGCGCGCGACGCCGTCGCACTCGTCGGTATGGCCGGCAAAGATCGCGACGAAGTCCTCGACGATCTCGTCCATCTGCGCGAGCATCCGCCGCACTCGATCGACGGTCAGCGGGGCGACGTCCAGCAGATCGACGAGGATGTCGGCGTGCCGCAGGTTGTACGCGCGGAAGCGATCGACGGCCGTACTTGCGGCCTGGGCTTCGCCTGAGGTGGTTGCGCCGTACGCCTCGGCGACGAGGTGCTCGGACAGCTTGCGGACGCCCGGGCAGTGCGCGAGAAGCGCATACTCCGCGGGCGTCGCCAGCAGCGGGAAGGACTCGCCGACGGCAAAGGCGATTCGCGCATTCACCACGAGCCCGCAGTTGAGCGCCCGCCAGCCGATCTCGCCCACGATCTGACGCAGCAGCGCCTCGCCGCATCGGGCCTCGGCGGCCTTCAAATCCTCGATGAGCGCGTCCGGATCGCATCCGCCCGCCGCAAGGTCGACCAGATCCAGGTAAGTCGCCCGCGTGTAAGCGAGGTACGGCTCGAGAAACCCGGCGAGCTGCCGGCCGAGGAGGCCCGCCGCGACATCACCTGGCGGCAGCGACGACGACAGGTCGAGGAGCCGGGCGGCCAGCCGGCGCGTCGAGAGATGCGGCGCGCGCAGGTCGGGCGCGCCGCCGAGAAAACGAGCGACCGTCTCCATGGCCGCCGCGGATCGCAGGAGGTCGGGTCCGGAGTCAATCGTCCTGGCGAGCGCGCCGACGAACTCGTCGTCGATCGCCACGCGGCCCTGGCGCACGAGCTGCTCCAGGCGATCGAGCGTGCGGCCGCAGACCTCCGGATCGGCGGACGCGAGCAGTTCCACCAGCATCGTCCAGGGGCGGTCGCCGGCCTCCGCCACGTCGTAGAGCAGCGAGATGAGCGGCCCTTTCGCCGCGTCCGGCGTGGTCCGGGACAGTCGGACCAGGCTCCGGAGACGCGCGGCATGTTCCGGGCGGTACCAGTCGTGGCGGTGCTGCCTGAGGGCCGCGCAGGCCTGTGCGACCCGCTCGGCGTCACCCGAAATCAGCGCCAGCTCGGATTCGATCGTCTCGACTGCGCGATCGAACGGCGACACCTCCGGCCGATCCTCGATGTGGGGGGATGAAGGTCCCGCGAGTCCGTGGGCGTGACTCGACATGGCGGCGCGTCGGCAGGACCTTCGAGACTCAGTATAGTCCCGATAGGGGCCCTCGGCTGTCGCGTCAGCCCGCCGGTCGCAGCTCCGGCGTTCTCGTAATCAAATACGACGTGCCGAGCGTTCCGTCGGCGAACAGGTTGATGCTCCGGCATTCGGCACGATCGAAGTCCCAGCGCGTCACTTCCATGCCGTGATAGTCGAGCACCGCGTTCCCCTTGAACCACTTCACCACCGGATAGGCCGGGAGAATGCTCCACCGGCGCTCGTCGCCGTACAGCGTCCGAAAGACGAGACGGCGCACGCCAGCCTCGTGGCATCGGGCCACGAACTCGTCGACCTCGCCGGCGTTGTGCTCGTTGATGACGGCCGACACCTTCACCGGGATCGTCGCGCGGCGCAGGATCGCCGCCAGGTCGGGCACGTGCGTCGATCCCGTCAGCCGCGCGTAGGTTGCCGGATTGAATGACGGGAACGAGATGCACGCGCGATCGTACCGGTTGAAGATGTCGATTCGGCGGAGCGCCAGCACGCCGTTCGTGTGCAGCGCGAGGCGCGCGCAGGGATGGAGTCGCTCGCGCAGCAGCTCGAGGAGCCTGGCCTCGTGCGCGTAGAGCTGCGGGTCGCTGACGGTCCCTGTCAGCGTCACCTGTGGAATCCTCCACCGATTGACCGTCTCGACGAAGCCCTCGAGGCCGCGCAACGGGTACTCGTTCAGGTTGCTGACGTTGACACGGTCGGGCAGCAGGCGTCCGATGCACCACGGACACGCGCGATTGCAGGGGCCTGCGAACAGGATGTTCGCAAAGTCATACATGGGCGGACGTCATCTCCTGCGGTCGATAGTCGCCAGTCGCTGTTCGAGAGTCGGTCGCCGACTCCAGCAAGTACTGCTGGATCGACGGCGCGTAGAACAGCGCGATCACGCCATTGACACTGCGGCTCCCGGCGCGCGTGAGCCGAAGCGTTCGCGCGGTGTAGTCCATGAGCCCCTCCCCAATCGCGAAGTCGATCTCGCCGCGAAACAGGTGGGCGAGCGCCACGCCGAATTTCGACGCGAACGCGCCGGTGTCGATTTCGCCGAAATAGAAGCTGACGGCGCACATCTTTCCCATCATCTGCCGCGCGGGCAGATCGTAGAGATCCTGCAGCGGCAGCGATCCGCGGGCGATCGCCCGACGATACGCGGCGAGGTTCTTCGAAGCGGCTCCGGTGTTGTAGGAAATCGTCGTGTGGGTGAACGACTGCGCGCCCAGCCCGAGCCCCAGGTACGGCATCGCCTCGACGACCCGGCGCGTCAGGTACGCGCTGGTGCCGGCATCCCCCGCAATCCTGCTGTACGTCGTCTTCCCGGGAGTGGCGGCGTAACCCGCATCGGCGAGCATGTCGCATGCGAGCGCAGTCATCGCCCGCACCTTCCCCAGACCGACATGCCGCGCATGGTGCGCGATCCGCGTCAGCTTGTAGCGCATCCGGTACAGAGTGATGTACTCGGGATCCAGGCCGATGGCGTGTCGCAGCGTCGCGCGCCATCCCTCGAGATCCTGCCCAGCGAACCCGTACATCAGATCGAGGTTGAGCCGGCGGAAATCGGCCGCGCGGACGTTCTCCACCGCACGGCGGTGGCAGTCTGCGGCGTTGCCCGACCGGTTGAGGGCTTTGAGGAGATCGAGCTCGACGACCTGGAGGCCCATGCTGATCCGATCGATCCCGATCCGCCTGAAGGCGGCCAGCTTGTCCGGGCGGGCGGCCGCGATCTTCGGCGTCGTTTCAATGCTGATGTCGCTTCCCGGCATGAACCTGAACATGGAGCGCGCCTTCTCGACAATGCGCGCGACCTCGTCCGCCGGAAGAACCGAGGGGGTCCCGCCGCCGATGTCGAACCCGTGCAGCAGCCTGGGCTCGGGTCCGAAGACCTCCCGATAGAGGTCGAACTCGCGGAGCAGATCGTCGACGTAGCCGGCGGCCGCGGGCAGGCCCTCCCGGTCGACCACCGCGTATTCGCAAAACGAACAGCGCGTCTCGCAGAACGGGATGTGAACGTAGAGGCAGAGATCGTCGATACCGGACCAGGCACGGCCGGCCACCGCCGCCGCGCTCGCCGCGTCGACGCGGTAGGGCGCCCACGTGAGGGTGTGCGCGATCGGATACGCGGTATTCGCGATGTGATGGTTCCGGAGCCCGGCCTCGAAGACAGCACGCGGCGCGAACGGCCTCGCGTCGGCAGGCGAGGGTGGGACCCAGACGCGATTCATCGCGTGGTGGCGGCGTTTCCTGCGACGTTGACGGGATCGCGCACGGCCGAATACGGCGGCGCGTACGCAAGATCGAGCGCGGCCAGCTGCTCCACCGTCAGCCCGCCCGCCACGGCCGTGGCAAACACGTCGATGCGCTTGTCCACGCCCGCCCGGCCGGCCAGTTCCGCGCCAAGGACGCGGCCGGTGGACCGCTGGTAGGTCAGCTCGATCGCGATCGGCTCCGACCCTGGAAAGAACTCGTCGTGCGACGGCGCTGTGACGTGCAGCACCGCGGCATCCGGTCCCGCATCGGTGGAGGTGACGCCGGTGCGCGCGATGGTCGTGTCGCCGGCGCGCAGGATCGCGGTGCCGAGTACCGCACCCAGCCGCGCATCGCCGCCCGCGGCGCAGATGCCGGCCACCTGCGCCGTCTTGTCAGCCATCGCCGCCTGGGCGAACCAGATGGGGCGCCCCCACGGCGCGTGCGGCACCGACACGCAGACGCCACACGCGAACACGCCGGGCAGGCTCGTCGCCGCGTGCTCGTCGATGGGCACGGTGCCGTCCGGCAGGAGCCGGGCGCCCGCGGCGCGAAGAAGATCCGTGCGCGGCCGCAGCCCGGCCGCGATGACGACGAGGTCCGCCTTGAGCCGCCGGCCGTCCGCCAGCACGACAGTCGTGACCTGGGAGCCTTCGCGCATCACCGACGCCGGCGCCGCCCCGGTGAGGACGGTCGCGCCGGCCCCCTGCAGCGCCTCGGCGGCCATCGCGGCAATCGTCTCTGAATGCCTGCTCAGAAGCCGCGGTTCGCGCTCGACGATCGTCACCCGGCATTTCCGCCGTAGGAACCCGTCGGCGGCCTCGACGCCGAAGTAGCCGCCGCCGAGAATGACGACGCGGCGCGCGCCGCGATCGAGCGCGGCCGAAATGCCTTTGAGATCCGCGGGAGTCCGAAAGCGGAAGACGTTGCGCGCCGTCTCGAGTCCGGCGACGTCCGGCACAATCGACTCGGCGCCGGCCGCGAAGATCAGCCGGTCGTACCGCAGCCGCTCTTTGTCGAGCACGAGCTGGCGGCTCTCGGCGTCGATCCGTTCGACGCGCACGCGCGTGCGCACCTCGATGTGATGGACGCGCTCGACAAGCTGCGCCTGGCGCCGGTTCGCCGCCGTCAGGTCGGCAACCTCCCGCGACACGGAGTAGGCCAGCCCGCCCACCGCGTAACGCACGGCCGCGCCCTGCTCGAGGATGACAATGCGAGCGGTCCTGTCGATCTCGCGTGCCTTGAGCGCAGCGGTCGGCCCGCTCAGGGCCCCTCCGACGATGGCAATCACCCGAGGCTCCACCATAGGGAGTTCGGCGCATGGTAGTCCCGACGCCACCGCCCGGTCAAAGCCCTTCGACACGCTCAGGGCAGGCCCTTCGGCCAGGCTCACGGCTCGCGGAAACGGTCGATCTGCTCGTATGGGACTTCCTGGAAGGGCGGCAGGCCGGCCGCCTCGATGATGTGCATCAGCCCGGCGCGGTCGTGGAATTCGACGCCGTCCCGGTTGATGACGACGGTGTTGGGGGACGCCGGAGCGAGGCGGCGGAACTCGCGGTCGATGAGCCGGAAGCGCCGCACCATGTTCTCCGCGTCCTCGAACGGCCGGTTTCTATGGCGGATGTGCTTTTCGACGGTGTCGGTGCTCGACGTCAGGACGATGACTCGATCGGGGTGCCAGAGGTCGCCGACGGTCAGGACGTTCCTGAGCTCTGCGTGGAACTGCTCGGGATACTCCGCGATGTGCGCCTCGAGCGTGATGCGGGCCCCTTCGAAGAAGATCACGCGGCCAGGGCGGTCGTGGTCGGCGGCGTCACGGTAGTTCGCGTCGTACAACCGCGCGAAGTACGCGGTCACGCCCACCGGATTCAGTCCTGCTTCGATGTCCTCCAGGACCCGCGGATCCCAGACGCCTTTCTCCCCCTCCCCGTACGAGCCGTTGTGATACAGGTCGCCGAGCTGCCGCACGAGCGTGCTCTTGCCGATGCCCGGTCCGCCGACGATCGCGACGCGCACTCGCACATTCTAAGTGGTTCTAGGGTTCTGGGGTCCTGGGTGGGGCGCTCAGAAGAGCCGGCCGCCGAGAGGCACGTCGCGGTCGGGCGCGACAAGAACGACGGCGCCGTCGGCGTCAGGCACGCCCAGCGTCAGGACCTCGGAGACGAACCGCCCGATCTGACGCGGCGGGAAATTGACGACCGCGAGGACGAGCCGTCCCTCCAGCTCCTCGCGGCGATAAATCCTGGTGAGCTGCGCGGACGAATTGCGACGCCCGATGCCCGCGCCGAAATCGATCGTCAGCTTGTAAGCGGGCTTGCGCGCCTCCGGGAAGTCCTCGGCCTGCACGACCCGGCCGACGCGGACATCCACCTTGTCGAAATCGGCGATGGTGATCATGCTCCCGATGCTACTTCGGGACGATGACCGTGTCGTCCTTCATCGCGCCGGGCCCCCAGATTTGACCCGCGGCCGAGCCGCCGGTACCATCCGAACGTCAACGCGACCAACTGGAGAACTACTGATGGCTCGCCGCATTGCGACCCTGCTGTCTTTTCTCGGCGTCCTCGGCCTTCTTGTCCTTCAACCCTCGCCGATGGCGGCGCAGGCGCGGCCCGGGGCGGCGGCGGCCGTCAAGGCGGAGCTGCCGCGTGCCGTCAGACGGGACGTGCCGCTGACCGGCGCGATCCGGCGCGCCATCGAGGCCGGTACGCGCAACACCAGCGGACGCCCGGGTCCGAACTACTGGCAGCTCCAGACCGATTACACCATCAACGTCCGCCTCGATCCGCCAGCCGGCACGCTGACGGGCACCGAGACGATCGCGCTGCACAACAACAGCCCGCAAGAGCTGCGCGAGGTCTACCTGCGGCTCGACCACAACATCTATCGTGGCCTGGTACCGCGCGGCGGCTCCGTGCCGGCGGAAAACACCGATGGGATGGTCGTGACGCGCCTCAGCGTCAACGGGGAGGCGGTCGACCTCGCCGCGCCGCCGCCCGGCGGCAGGGGGATGGCGTCCGCGCCGCGCAAGCTGACGGCGTCGAATCTGGATCAGACGCTTGGCCGGATTTCCCTCGTCACGCCAATCGCCGCGAAAGCCACCGCGACGATCGAGATCGCCTGGCGCACGAAGCTGCCCGGCGGACCGGGGCGCGGCCACCGGATGACCCAGCGGTTCGACGACACGCTGTTCCAGCCGACCCAGTGGTACCCACGGATTGCGAAGTACGACGACCTGCGCGGGTGGGACACCAACGTCTATCTCGGCCCCGCGGAGTTCTACAACAACTTCGGGCGCTTCGACGTGAAGATCGATGTGCCGGCGGGATGGATCGTGAGCGGCACCGGCGTGCTGCAGAACCCGCAGGAGGTGTTGACCCCGAAGGCACGCGAGCGGCTCACGCACGTCCTCGAGTCGGACACCGTGATCACGATCGTCGGCGAGGACGAAGTGGGGCCCGGCCAGGCCTCAGCGGCGGGCGATCGCCTCGTATGGCACCACGTCGCCGAGATGGTCAACGACTTCGCGTGGGCGACCGCAAGGAAATACGTGTGGCGCGCGACGCGCGCCACGATCCCCGGCAAGGGAGCGATTCCCATCCACATGCTCTACCTGCCGGAGCATGCCAACTCCTACACCAACGCGGGACCCGTCGCCCGGCACGCGCTCGAGTTCTACTCGAAGCTCTGGGCTCCGTATCCCTTCCCGCAGTTCACGCTGCAGGATGGCCCGAGCCTGGGGATGGAGTACCCGATGGTCATCAACTCCAACCAGGGGGCGGCGGACCACGAGGCCGGGCACCAGTGGTGGCCGATGACCGTCGGCACGAACGAGACGTGGTATGGCTGGATGGACGAGGGCTTCAACCAGTACATGAACATCCTCTCCGGCGCTGACGCGAGGGGCGTCGCGCCGAACCTCAACGGCCCGGGCCAGTTGTACGGGCGGATGAGCGGTAACGAGGACGAGCCCCCGATGATGTGGAACGCCAACTACGCGGGTAACATGTACGGCTTCCAGACCTACAGCAAGGCCCCGCTGATGCTCTCGATGCTCGGCGGCATCGTGGGCGACGCCAACGTCCAGCGCGCGATGAGCGACTACGCGAAGACCTGGAGCTTCAAGCACCCGTCGCCGTGGGACTACATCTTCTTCATGAACAACGCGCTCGGGCAGGACCTGAACTGGTTCTGGTACTACTGGCTGTGGACGACCGAGTCGGTCGACGGATCGATTGCAAACGTCACGACCACTGGTGCGCGCACCGTCGTCAGCGTGCGCCAGGACGGGCAGATGCCGTCGCCGGTCGTGCTCAAGGTCCAGTTCGCGCCGAACGGGCCCGCCATCAAGCCGATGACCAACGCGAAGATGGTGGACGCCACGACGGCGGTGGTGACGTGGCCGGTCGACGTCTGGTTCAGCGGCAACCGCATGTTCCAGGCGGCGCTGGATTTCGGCGCGCGGCCGATTACCACGATCACGCTCGACCCCGACTGCCGATTCCCGGATCGCGATCCCGCCGACAACGTCTGGCCCAAACCGGCCAAAGCGACAACTCCCGCGCCGGCTGGCGGGATGGGACGCGGGGCCGCGGTCTGCGGAGGGTAGACCGGTTCTAAATGACCCTTCCTGGCGTGACGGCGGCGGCATCAATCCAGTCGGCGGGCTGTCCGGACAGGAGCGATGCCGCCAGCTCACCGACCGCCGCGCTGCACATCATCCCGAATCCTCCCAGGCCGGATACGTGGAAGAGGCCCGGGAGCTGCGGGTCGCTGCCGATGAGCGGGCGGCGATCCGGCGCGAACGTGCGAAGGCAGGCCCAGCTCCGGCGGATGGCGAGATCGCCGAGGCGCGAAGCCGAGCGGCCCAGTTTCTCCGCGAGCAGTTCCGCGGCCGCAGGATCGGTGGATGGCAGACCCGGCGGCATCGGCGTCTCGTCGCACGGTGACAGCAGCAGTCCGTCTCCTTCCGGTCTGAAGTACAGCGCCGCGTCCTCCAGCCACGTGAACGGAAGATCGCCGCGAACGAAGTCCACCGGCCCTGACACGAAGAGATGGCGCCGCATGGGTGTCAGGCCAAGCGGCGCGGACGCGCGTCCGAGCTGTCCCGCCCACGCACCTGAAGCGTCGACAATCGTGTCCGCGCGGATCTCGTCGTCGCCGATCAGGACGCCAACGGCCCTCCCCCGCTCCATCACGAGATCGTCGACGCGCGTGTTGGTGCGCAGCCGGAAGCCGCCTTCGCGTGCGCCTTCGAGGTAGCGCACGAGAAGGGCGTGGATGTCTGCGACCCCCTCGTCGGGACACCACAGGGCGCTCTGAAAATCGAGGAGCTCGAGGAACGGCCACTCCCGCCGTGCTCGATCGAACGGCAGCAGGCGTGACGGCACGCCTTCCGTCGCGAGCGCGTGCTGGAGCTCCTCGAGCTCGTGCGCGCTCGAGTCGCTCGACGCGACGGCGAGTCCGCCCGTCTGGTTCAGCAGCGGCGCGCCAGGTGATTCGAGCGATCGCATGCCGCGCAGTCCGCGCTTCGCCAGCGTGCGTATGATCGGGTCCCCCTCGGACAGCTTCACCAGCGCGGCGTTGCGCCCCGAGGCGTGCATGCCGAACGACGGTTCCTGCTCGAGGATCAGCCCGGGCCCAAGGCCGGCACGCGATAATGCCCATGCCGTCGCCGCGCCCGCGAACCCCGCTCCGACGATCACCCACCGCGTCTGCTGCGCCATCTACCTGTCCGCCGCATGCGGCGGCAGGCCGCGGAGGGTGACGAGGTAGACGGCGAAGGTCCCGAGCCAGTGCCCGCCTTCGTAGTGTTCGCCGGTGACATCCTTCAACCCGGCGTCGCGATGGATTCTCGCGGCGGCATCGAGTGAGCCGCGCCGCGGATCCGAGGCCGGCAGCCCGCTCGAGATCCCTTCGAGCATCCACGCGCGCGACAGGTTCAATCCGCTCAAGTGCCCCAGCTTCGGATCGCTGGGATCGGTGACGACGCCGGGAACGAGCCAGTCGCCGCGTCCGGTCGTGGGAAGCGAGGGAAGGAAGCCGGCGAGCCAGGACGCGAACTGCGGCGGAGGCAGGACGCGCCGCATCAGGTCCGCTTCGGCAAGGCAGGGAGACAGAAAGTCTTCGCCCGACGGCTCGTAGGCGGTCGGGCATGCGCGGTCCTTGAAATAGAAGTCGCGCGCGCGCGAGACGAGCAGCCCCTCCATGTCCTTGTGGCCCGTGGATCGCGCCCAGTCCAGCATCAGGCTGAACGAAAACGCGCTCTGTGAGTGCTCGCCGATGCGGATGGGCGCCGTCAGCTTCGGCAGCCAGTCGCGGATCCGCGCGGCGGCCTCCCGCTCGAGCGGCGCGAGTGTCGCCGCCCAGCTCCGCACGTCCGCGTCGCCCGGACGTTCGCCCGCCCACTCGTCGAGCTCGGCTCCAAGCCGCAACAGCCAGGCGAGCCCGTACGGCCGCTCGAAGGACACGCGGCCGGCGGCCTTCAGGTACCGCACCTCACCGGCGATGTTCGCCGGCGTCAGGCTCTTCGCGAGCGCGGCGCGCGCGCGGGCCGCAAACGGCGCATCCGGATGGCGCCTCGCGAGCCTGGCCAGCAGCCAGTGGCCGTGCACGGACGAATGCCAGTCGTAGCAGCCGTAGAAGGCCGGCGTCAGCTCCCGCGGCGGCCTGACGTCGTCGTCGCCATTCAGGGCGTGCGCAATCTTGTTCGGGTATTCCTTGTGGACGCACGCGAGCGCGAGCTCGACGAAGCGCGTCTCGGAGGCCACGTCGAGGGAAGGCCGTTGTGGAGGAGCCGCCATCAGGGCGAGCGCAAGCAGCAGCATGTCGCGATCATATGGCAACGAGAGGCCATCACGACCTGGCCGTGCGCTCCGCCTGCGCGAGCAGCTTGTCCAGCGCGGCGCGGTCCAGCCATCGGCCGTCGAACATCACGCCGTCAATCGCTGTCGTGTTCCTGATGCCGTCGAGCGGATTCCTGTCGAGCAGCACGAGATCCGCGGCCTTGCCGACGCCAACCGATCCGAGTGAGTCGGTCGTGCCCATGAAACGCGCCGGATTGATGGTGGCCGCCTGCAGCTGCTCGTCGTACCAACGGACGTGCATGTCCCACAGGCCGGGTATCAGATACTTTCCGGCCGCATCGATGACCTGGGCACCCGCGGGAACCGGCGCCGACGCCGATGGCTCGATGCGCGCGATCCGTCTGTCCGACACGATCACGGTCATGTCAGGGCTGAGGGGACCGCCCGTCGTGTCGACGATGGTCACATGCGTGAGCGCGAGCGTCTGCGGCTGCGTGCTCACGGCCGGTGCCATGGCCGCGAACAGGACGCCGGCCAGCAAGGCGCCGCGGGTCGAGGCGTGTTTCGTCATGAGAACCCCGGAGCCGACGAGTCTAGCGCGCGACAATCCGGGAAGACGATCAGTCCTACGGGATCACCGCCTGTCCGAGGCGATCGATGTCTTCCAGATCGTTGTAGATCTGCGCGGAGATCCGCGCGTACAACCGGCCGTTCGTGGCGTGGAGCTGAACCTCGATGCGGTCCTCGAACAGCAGGCGGTCTCGCAGCTTCGCCGCATCCTCCACCGTCGTGCCGAGCGACGACGGCAGCATGACGGTCGCCATCGTGCCGATCATCGACTCCGGAGCGACGAACTCCGTGTTCCACCGGCCCGCGAGCAGGCGCGCCCCGTCCCAGGCCAGCGAGTGGTTGTAACGCTGCACCGCCTCTACGCCCAGCTCGCGCATGTAGGCGAGCGCGGCGGGTGCGGTGAGGTGCGCGGACGGATCGCGCGTCCCCGGGAGATCGAACTCCGTCGTGAAGCCCTGGTCCAGCCCCCATGACGTCACGGCCGGATGCACGCCCGCCTGCCGCTCGGGCGCGGCCCACAGGATCGCGCTGCTGCGCGGCACCCACATCCACTTGTGGAGATTGCCGACGTACCAGTCCACGCCGAGCGAGGGGATATCCAGCGGGATCGCGCCTGGCGCGTGCGCGCCGTCCACGAGCACCGCCACACCGCGCTCGTGGAAGCGCCGGGCGATGTCCGCAACCGGGAAGATGAGCGCGGTATGCGCCGCGATGTGATCGATGATGGCGAGCCGTGTCCTCGGTCCTATCGCGGCCACGCACGCCTCGGTGATCTGCTCCGGCGTTCGAATGGCGTTCGGCAGCGCCGCCGTACGCACCGTGGCGCCCCGCTGGCGCGCCGCGAACGTGGCCGCATTCGTCACGCCGCCGTAGCCCTGGTCGGTGACGAGCAGCTCATCGCCGGCTTCGAGCGGAGACGACCGCACGACCGCGTTCGCGCCGGTTGTCGCGTTGTCGACGAACACCACGTCATCGCCCCCCGCACCCACGAATGCGGCGACGACGCCGGCGGCCTGACGCAGCCGCGGAGGCTCGCTTCTCGGCTGGCCGACGACGACCGCCGTCAGCTCGCGCAGAAGGAAACGGCTCGGCTGCCGCTCGATTTGGTCCTGGAGCTCCCGCTGCGCCGCGGTGACCCGGCGCGGCGTGACGCCGACGGTGCCGTGATTGAGGTACGTGATGTCCGGATCGAGCGGCCATTCCGCCCGCATCCCGCGCCCGAATGTCTGCATGATTCCTACATGCTATCCGAGGCGGGACGCGCCAGGTAATGTCAGGCTGGTTGGCGCAAAGAGAAAAAGGAAGTTTTGAAAATGCTATCCGAGGCGGGACGCGCCAGGTAATGTCAGGGCATGAAGCCCTGACCCACAGAGACACTGTAGTGTGGGTCAGCCCTTTATGGGCTGACCTCAGGGACACAGATTCGAAGTCCTATGCAGGGAAAGCACCCGTCGCGAGACGGCGCGCGTGATCGCGGACGTCGGGCGGCCAGTGCTCCACGAGCTCGTCGAATCGACCGAGGTGCCCGGCAAACAACGCGCGCGTCGCTTCCTCGAAGCCGGGCTCGTTGCCGGCCATGGCGGACATGAACTTGTAGGCCGCGGCCTGCGAGACCCGGAGGCGGTCCTTGCCCACGCTCGCGCGCTTTGCGTCTTCGACGAGGCGGCGCAGCGCCACGGAAGCGCCGCCCGGCTGCGTCGCGAGCCACTCCCAGTGACGCGGCAGCAGCGTGACCTCGCGCGCGACAACCCCAAGCTTCGGCCGGCCAGGCCCGCGCGGAGCCGGCGTACCGGAATCGGATCGGAGAGCGGCTGCCTCGAGCCGCCGGGCGACGTCCGCCGGGGAGCCGCGAAAATCGATTTCCACGAGCTCACCAGTCAAATCGTTGAAGATAAGGACAGGCTGCGGAGTGCCGCGGTCGATGACCGCCTTGGTCTTGAGAGCGACCCCGTGAAGGTCCCCGGACGCGATGCAAGTGGTGCCATTGAAGGAAGTGCAGCAGGTTGCGGCCAGATCTGGGGCGTTATTCATCCGGATAATATTACCGAGGTACGTTCTCTTGTCAATATCACCCGTGTAATATGCCCTTCTCACCGTCATCCAAGGCACGGCTTACCCATCGCGATTTCGGCCGATTCGCCGGCAGCACGCTGTTCGACCGCATCGGACGCGCCGTCTGCCAGGCGGGGTGTCTGCCGCGCAAGGAACTGTTCGAAGCGTGGGAGGTGGCGCGCCGCGTTCGCCGCCGGTTCCGTGGCGGCCCCGTCGTGGATCTGGGCGGCGGACATGGCCTGCTGGCGCAGATCCTGTTGCTGCTCGACGACTCGTCTCCCACCGCGCTCGTTGTCGACAGAACCCTGCCGATATCGAGCGCGAAGGTGCACGCGGCGCTGGTTCATGACTGGCCGCGGCTGGCCGGCCGCATCGAGTTCCTCGCGTGCGATCTGGAGAAGGTGGAGATCGGTGCGGCCGATCTGGTCGTGTCGAGCCATGCCTGCGGCGCGCTGACCGACGTGGTGCTTGCGCGCGCCTCCGCGGCGCGCGCGCGGGTGGCCGTGCTCCCCTGCTGCCACGACAGGACGTCCTGCGATCCCGGAGCGTTGTCCGGCTGGGTCGAGCCGTCGCTCGCCATCGACATCATGCGGGCCGTGCGTCTCGAAACCGCAGGCTACCAGGTCTGGACCGAGACGATTCCGCGAACGGTCACGCCCAAGAACCGCCTGCTCCTTGCCGCTCCCGCGGTTCAGTGACGCGCCAGGCCGACGATCCAGCCCGCTAGCTGAGCACGCCCTTCTTGCTCATCGCACGAGCGTAATACGCCAGGAATGCGGCGAAGATAATGGGGAATACGGTGAAACCCAACGCACTCGTTCCGCCCATCACCTCCATCCCGCCAAGAAGAAACAAGCCGCCGAGATTGGAACCGATCGCCCCGATCACTGAGGCGAGCAAGACATGAAACGCGAGGCGGTTCTTGAGAAGCAACAGGAGGCACCCGATCACGCCACCGAACACGCCGATCGCCCAGAACGCAACGGCCCACAACGGGAACGATTCGAAGTACTCGCGTTGCTGCGGAGGAAACCGGCTCATGACAGCTTCGACGTTCATCTGAGTGAGCATGAAGGACAGCACACCGATCGAACTCCACAGGCCTCCGATAATCCCGATCAACCACAAATGCCACGGCCTACCCGGAGTCGTCGTCCCCTGCGCTTCGGACATGGTTTCCTCCTCGGTCGTTTTCAGTTAGCGAGCGATTGTCGTGATCTGATAGTCCGCCATTCTGACACTGCATCCCCGTGTCCGTCCAAACCGGACCTGTGCCTCGCCAAAACCCAATCCGTGTCTCTCGACGACGACTTTCGAGTGTTGCCTGCGTGGTCCCGACGGTTCGACACGGTACCCACGACTCCATTGGACTGGAACGCGGTCGTTGTTTCGAGTGCCTGGCCTTCAGGCGGCCGCTCTCATCGACGGCGTGCTCCTGCCCAGCCCGCGCTGCGTTCTGGCGTGGGCAATCCCTAGCTGGTCGCTTCGTAACCGGTCAAGCAACGGCGTTCTGGACGGACCGATCGATGTCTGATCGGAGCGGATTGTCGGCGAAGTGCTCTTTCCACAGCCGCGGCGTCAGTTTCGCAACTTCCTCGAAGGGGTGATCGTCGACACGCTGCAACACGTCGACGAGGTAGATGTAGGGATCGACGTCTTGGAGGCGGCACGTCGCCAATAGTGAACGGATTCGATGGAAGCAACAGCCGCTCGTCGATCGTCTGCCCGATCCATTCGAAGAAATCGTCCACGATCGGCTTGCAGCGTTTCGCGCACTGTTCGATCTGTTTCGTGTCGTCGAGGGATTTCCTTTTCAGCTCGGCTTCCTCGTCGTACAGCCGCCGGATGACCGTGAGCGCACGAGCCGTCAGCTCGGGCTCGACAGCCTCGGCTTTCACGAACTGCCGCCGCGTGTGGCTCCAGCATTGCGCGTGGATGACCTTGTGGGCTTGCTCGGCGTAGCGCTCGTACGCCTGGTAGCCGTCGCTGATCAGCACGCCGCAGTACTCGCCCAGCACTTCGCGCACCATCGCACCGGCGCGCGACGGCGAGAACGGGAACACGACTTCGTCCTTGTCCCCGTAGACTGGCCAGAAATACGCGGTCTTCATCCCGCCGTGGCCCCTGCGGCCCGCTTTGATCGGCGTTTCGTCCATCGTCAGCACGCGGCTTTTCAGCGCCGAGGCCAACTGCGCTGCGTAGATCGGCTGCAACAGGTCGGCGGTGCGATGCACCAGTCCCGTCAGCGTCGATCGCGCCAGATGGATCCCGGCGGCGTCCATGCGCTGGTGCTGGCGGTAAAGCGGGAGGTGATAGCGAAACTTGTCGATGAGCACACCTGCCAGGTCAGGCTGGCCCAACCATCATCGATGATCTCAACGAGTTCGAAGGCGACCTGTTCCTCACCGTTGCCTATTCCACACACGACATCCGGCTCGGGGGGATCCCGATTTTCGATCGACGTCAGCACGACATTGAGCGGGCACACCTCCGCGAACCCTCGGAAGATCGCCAGCTCACTCTTCTTCTGACTGTCCTTCATTTCTGGTTTGGCAGGCTAACGGCTGCGCTTCAGCCGCGAAGGCGCGCCGTCTGCGCCCGCTTCTTACCCGTTCGTCGACGCACCTTCTTCGGCTGCAAGCGCGGGTTAGGCAGCCGGTCGTACGCCGGCGGTTCGACGTCTGGAACTTTGGCCAGTACCGCGTCGAACCCTGCCCGACTGCCGCGTTTCGCCCGCGCCCGCAGGTAGTCGAGGGTGTGCAGGGCGGCCACCTTTTCGCTCACCGCGGCGTTGATGATCTGGTTGATGGACACGCCCTCGCGCTCGGCCAACTCCCGGAGGTTCCGATGCAACGACGTAGACAGCCTTAGACTCAAGGTGCTCACGACAGGAGCCCTACCTTTCTCAAGAGATCGACTGGCGTCCAGACCTCGATGCCAAAGCGCTCCGCCCCTCGAAAATCGCGGACATTGTAGGTGACGACCGCCGCGCAGCCGGCCGCCACCGCGAGTTCCAACACCATGTCGTCGTCTGGGTCGCGCAACGTCGGTCGCCACAAGAAGAACACCTCCTGCTCGCGCCCAGCCCCACAGAGATAATCCATCGCCGTTCGGACGTCCAGTTCCGTGATGCCCGCCGCCCGCTGTGCCACGAGTGCTTCTTCGTACTCGAGCACCAGCGGCACCGAAATCGCGATGTCGAACGATCTGCCGCCAACCGCGGCCAAGACTTGAAACGCAGCACCCCGTCGGCTCCGGAGGGGCTGCCAAACGTGTGCGTGTTCTTGTGCGCCTCGTCGATGGCGACGACCGGCCCTTGGCCGGACTCGTACGCGGGGCCAAAGCCTTGCTCCGCGGCCACAGACCCGCTGGCTGCGCCGATGATCCTCCGCAGTCCACAGATGCCGTGGATGATAGCACCGGCTGGTGGTGCGAACGGCTCGTCATTGGCTGCCAGGTGGGATGCGAACTCCGGACTCCTTTCGCTGCGAGCCCCTAGCGGCCGTTCACCTGACCGCAGATTCGTCTGAGGCAGCTAACGGTAAGCACAATAATGAGTTGTCGCCACGCGTGGAACAGCCGCAGGGCCAATCGCCGCGCGCGGTGGCGGCCAATGACCAGATCCCATCGTGTGCGTTCTCGCATCACGACTGGACCGCGCGCGGCGGTATCGGGACGATTCCCGCACGCACTTGCGTCGTTGTAACGATCTGTGTTATATCCAATATCGTTATAACGGAGTTCGATATGGCAAGAGACATCGACGCGGAAATCCAGGCGCTGCTGCCGCTGGCGCCCGCGTTCTTGCACATCCTCATCGCCCTCGGTGAAGGCGAGCGGCATGGGTACGCCGTCATGCAGGAGGTGGCCGACCGGACGGCGGGCCGCGTGAAGATGAGTCCCGGGACGCTGTACGGATCCATCAAGCGCATGCTGGCCGAAGGCCTCATCGAGGAGCTCACCACCGGAGCGGCGGGAGCCGACGAGCGCCGGCGGTTCTATCGCATCACGAAGTTCGGGCGGCGCGTCGCCGCCGCGGAAGCCGAAAGGCTGACCTCGCTTCTGCTGCAGGCGCACGACTCCGGGCTCGTGCGAGGCGATCGTAGCGATGGCGCGACCGACCTTCGCCGAGCGCGTGTACCGCCTCCTCCTCCGCTTCTACCCGGGCGAGTTCCGCGATGACTACGGGCGCGAGATGATGCTCGCGTTCCGCGAGCGCCTGTCGCACGACCGGACCGTTGGGACCGGAGCCGTCATGCGCCTGTGGGCCCAACTGCTGATGGACTCGATCGTCCGCGCCCCCGGGGAGCACCTGGACGTACTGCGCCAGGACCTGCGGTACGCGTTGCGATCGCTCCGCCGCGCGCCGCTCTTCACGTTCACGGCGGTCGCCACGCTCGCGCTCGGCGTGGGCGCGAACACCGCGATCTTCAGCGTCGTCCATGCCGTCGCGCTGCGGCCGCTGCCCTACGAATCGGCCGATCGCCTCGTGCGGATCTGGGAGCGGAACGGCTCGCTCTCGATCACCGGGTTTGCCGTCTCGCTGCCGAACTTCGTGTCGTGGCAGGAGCGCGCACGCACGCTGGAGCTCGCGGGATGGCGCAGCGGAAGCGTGACGCTGCGCTCGACGGCCGAACCCATCCGCGTGGGGTCGGTCACCATCAGTCCCGAGTACTTCCGGATACTCCGCGCCACGCCCATGATCGGCCGGGCGTTTGCCGCGTCCGACGCGGCGCCAGGCGCGGAACGGGTGGCCCTGATTCGCGACTCCCTCTGGCGCAGCTACTTCGGGGGCGATCCCCGGGTCGTCGGGACGCCGGTGACCATCGCCGGGGACTCGCACACGATCGTCGGCGTCATCGCGGAGAGCAGCACGCCGCTGTCGGCCGAGTTCTACATGCCGCTGCGCGTGGACGTCGCCGCGGAGCAGCGCGACAATCACATCGCGAGCGTGGGGTGTCGAGATGTCCTCGGTGTACGACTGGCTCGTACCGGAACCGACCAGACGCGCGCTGTTCGTGCTGCTCGGCGCGGTGTGCTGCGTGCTGCTCATCGCGTCGGCGAACGTCGCGAACCTGATGCTCGCGCGCGCCGCCGCGCGAAGGCGCGAGATGGCCCTGCGCATGGCGATTGGAGCGGCACGCCGTCGCCTGGTGCGTCAGGTGCTCACCGAAGGGCTGGTCCTGGCCGGCGCCGGGGGAACCGCCGGCATCCTCCTGGCCTATTGGGCTGTTCCGCTGATCCGCCAGTGGCTCGGGTCAACCCTCCCGCGCGCGGATGAGACAGCCGTGAGCGCGCCGGTGCTGCTGTTCTCGTTGGGCGTGTGCATCGTGACCGGACTGGGGTTCGCCATCCTGCCCGCGCTCGCGAGCTCGCGCGGCGACGTCATCGGCTCGCTCAAGGACGGCGCGCGCGGCAGTTCCACCGGCGCCCGCTCGCGCCAGCTGCTCGCCGCCGCGCAGGTGGCGCTCGCGACCGTGCTCCTGGTCGGCGCCGGCCTGCTCGTCCAGAGCCTGCTGCGCCTGCAACGCGTCGAGCTCGGGTTCGACCCCGCCGACATCACGACCGGGATGATGGGGCTGCCGCCGGACCGGTTCAAGGCTCCGAATTCGCCGTGGGACAGTTTCTACAAACCGCTGCTCGACCGCCTTGCCTCCGCCCCCGGCGTCCAGGCCGCGGCCATGTCGAGCGGCGCGCCGTTCGGCGGAGGCAACACGGGCATGCCGATCAATGGCGTCGGCGAAACGCGGATGGGGAGCGCCTCGCTGCAGACCGACTGGCGCATGGTCAGCCCCGGGTACTTCAAGGCCATGCGCATTCCGCTCCTGCGCGGACGCTACTTCGAGCCGTCCGGCAGCACCGACAAGACCACCCTCATCGTCAGCGCCACGACGGCGCGGCGGATGTGGGGTGAGGCGGATCCGATCGGGCGGCAGATCCAGGCTGGCCCCAACGGCCGCTTCACCATCGTCGGTGTCGTCGGCGACGTCCGCAATCTCGATTTGTCGTTGACGCCGGCGCCCACGATGTACCTGTCGACGGCGGGATTCCTGTGGCCGACGATGACCATCATCGTCCGCGGCGATGAGCGCGCGCAGGCGCCGGCGTTGCTCCGGAACGTTGTCCGCGACATGGACCCGCAGCTCGCGGTCTTCAACATCCGGCAGATGAACGATCTGATCGACGAGAGCGCCGCCCAGCCGAGGCTCAATGCGTCGTTGATCGGGCTGTTCGCGCTGGTCGCCGCGCTCCTGGCTGCCATCGGCATCTACGGGGTGCTCGCGTATCTGGTGTCGCAGCGCACGCAGGAGATCGGGATCCGCCTGGCGCTCGGCGCGGGCCGGCCGGCGGTGCTGCGGCTGTTTCTCGCGCGCGGCCTCTGGCTCGCGGCCGGTGGACTGGCCGCCGGCGTCCTCGGCGCAGTCGGCGTGTCGCGCTGGATCGGATCGCTGCTCTTCGACATGAGGGCGCGGGATCCGTGGACGATCGCCGCCGCGGCCGGTACGGTCGCCTTGATCGCGGTCCTCGCGAGCTACATTCCGGCCCGGCGGGCGACGAGGGTCGATCCGCTCCTGGCGCTGCGCTCAGAGTGAGCTGACGGACGCTTCCCTGCCCGCTTCCTAGGCGGTCCCGTCGCGTGGTACGAAACGTTCTTCGACTGACTCCGGCTGGAGCTCAGCGGATACGCCTGTGAGCTGCGCCAGCAGCGCGGCGAGGATCGTCGCACCGGCGCGCACGGATCGCGCCTGCTCCCTCCCGTTCTGCAGCTCGATCGCCAGGACACCAGCGCAGCCCGTGGCCGTGAGCAACGGCGTCACCAGTGCGCCGCTCGTGTACTCGCTGCCCTTGACGGCGCACGTCTGCCTCAGCCGGAATGCGGCCGCTGTCGCGTTGTCGCCGTCGCGTCCGACCGCCGGCAGCTGCGCGAGCACCTGCTCGGAGTATCCGTGAACGAGCGTGGGCTTCAGTTGCCCGGTCAGCGCGTCCCAGAGCCAGACGATGAGCCCCCTGGCGTCGAGAATCCTCGCGGCATCCCGAAGCAACGGTTCCAGCTGACCGGCATCCTGGACACGACCGAATTCAGTGCAGAGATCCGCCAGAGCGAGGAAGTCGGGCTCAGATGACGGCTGGACAGCCGCAACCGGAGAAGGCGGCCCGGCTCGAGCGGGCACGCCGGCCGGACCCGCCGTCGCATCAGCGGCGACATCCTCCACGGGACTGCGCCTGAGCCGGGAGAGCGATCCGATCGCCGATCCGACCATCGAACGCAGCCGCGTCGGCGGTCCTCCATTGGCCCGTGCGGCCGCGGCCGCGATCGCCGGTTCGACGACTTCAGCGGGTTCGGGATGGACCTCGAGGAACTTGCGGACGACGACGTCCGGGTTCAGGTTGATGGCCTGCGCGTACGCGCGAAGGAACGCCCGCCGGAAGATCCCGGCGGGCCAGTGCGACACGTCGTCGCGCTCCAGCGCCTCGAGCAGCGACAGCTTGATCTTCGTCTGCTCGGCAATCGTGATGAGTGCGATGTGCTGTTCTTCGCGCCGCCGGCGCAGCCGGCCGCCGAACGTCTCTGGCATGGGGGCATCCCTCGGCCCCCCTCGCAGTGAGGGCAGATGAACCTTAGCGAGAGTAGCAGCATGCGTGCACCAGTTCAAGGCGATAACCGGGCACGAACGCCTTTCATGCGCGGAACGATCGGGCAGGGATTCGCGACTTACTTCAGGAAGTAGTCGACGTAGGTATCCGTCGCCACGACGCCGGCTTTCGCAGCCTCCGGCGGCAGCGGTTCGTTCACGTCGGAGATGACGACGCGGTTCCTGGCGTGCTGGTTCAACGCCTTCAAGAGCGGCGCCGCCGGCATGTCCCACCCTTTCGGAACGCCGTTCTCGTCCTTCTTGCCCTGCATCTTCGCCGTCGCCTTGTCGAGCGGTATGAAGGCGACCAGATCGTCGTTCTGCATCAGCTCGAGCCCGCCCTTCTTGAGCGTAGCGTTGTGGCTGCAGTGATGGCCGACCTTGTAGAAGACCGTGCGGGCGAGCAGATCGTGCGCGGGCATCGGCTTGGATCGGCCCGGCACGTCGAACTCCACCGAGGCCCACGACTGCCAGTTGCCGACCTGGGCGTCGCCGACGAAGAGCAGCACGTCGCGCGTGTGGACGAACTCGAACGCGAGCACCAGGCTGGTGTTGTTCGTATCGCTGTCCAGATCCAGCGCGAGCTGGCCGAAGGCCGACAGCCAGTCGTGGTCGATGCGCCGCCATTCCTGCGCAGGGTCATCGTAGGTCTGCGCGACGAACGCTCGGATCGCGGCGAAGTGCGGGTTCGGCTTGACCGTGTCCGGGGCGGCCGGATCCCGTAACACGCGCGGAATACGATGTTCGGCCGAGAACGGATAGTACCTGTCGCGATCCGAGCCCGGCAGGGTCGCCACGGCGGCGCCAAGCGCGTCGACTCCCGCTTCACCTGTCCGGGACAGGTGATAGATCACGTCGTCCGTCTTGTGCGCTTTGGTCACTTCGCTGCTCTTCAGCAGGATCGGATCGCGCGGCGGCCCGAGCACGTACACGCGGACCCCCTCGAGACCTTCGACTTCAATCGGTCCGGTCCCCGGCTCGCAATAGCGGAGATCGCCCGCGGCTTTGCCCCGCAGCTTCAGATATTCGAGGGCCTCGGCAATCGTTCGGGCGCCCGTCGTGTCGTCGTCCTCGGTGAAGGCAAGCAGTGACTCGATGTCCTGCAACTGCGCGCCGGCCGCGGCAGCCAGCGGACTGGCCAGCGCGGCCCTCAGCATCAGGGCCACGCGCTTGCGGGCTTCCTTGATCTTCTTGATCTCCGGTTTGGTGAGGTTCTCCGTCCAGCCGAGCCAGACCGACCCGAAGTCGAAGTCACGGCTGAAGACGTCGCGCGCCTGGTTGAAGCCCGACAGGTGGTCCTTGTGCTCGTGCGTGGCGACCACGACATCGAGACGCGCCTTGCCGGTCCGCGTTCCGCCGCGGATCGTGTCACGCACGTGCTCGACCACACGCGTCATGCTCTCGCCGGTGCCCACCAGAACTCCGCAATCGATCAGCACGTGAAACGGCTTGCCGTTCTGCGGAAACGTGACCAGGAAACAATCACCAAGCCCTTGGCGGTACATGCGCACCCGCGCCCGGAACTTCGCCGGACTGCCGGGCGCGACAATCGGCGCGCCGGGGGCCGGATGCCCGGCCGGGGCTTTGGTCCGGGATTTCGTGCCGGACCGCTTCTTGAGGGGCTTCTTCTTTGTCGGCATGGTTGGCCACCCTGGCTATGCGCCGAGCTGATGCAGCGCGGCAAACGGCTCGTCCGCTTCGCCGAAGTACGTCGCCGCAAGCGAGGCGCCGGCGTCAACCCCTTCCTTGAACGCAATCGTGCGCACGAGCCGCTGGAGGTCGTGGAGCCCTTTTCCGATCACGTACGTGATTCGGATTTCATCGAGATCGATGACGAGCGTGCTGCCGCAGCGAAACGACTGCACCCGGCCTTCGTGCTCCATCGTTTCGGACTGGAGCAGCGTGATGAACACCTGGTTGAGCGCCCGGCCGTTCCCCTGCTGACGCCTGGCCTCCCGGAACGCCTTCACGGTGAATACCGGAAGACCGTCCCGGTGGACTTTCACGCCCTTTGGAACGTCGGCGGTCAGCGCCAGGCCGGTGAGGCGTTGGAGCAGCTCGGCTTTTCCGACGTACTCCTGAATCGACTGGTGCAGTGCGATGCGAATGTTGCGGGTCTCGTCCCAGATCTCGGACCGCGTCTTCTTGTAGCGGAGCCGGTCTACCTGGTCGCGCAGACGGATGCCCTCGATGAACCTCTTCAGCATCGCTTCCATCTCACCCGGCGGAAGCACCGGGTCTTCCCCGGGCCTGGCCCAACGGAGGCTGTCCTCGGAAAGGGTCCGCACGTTGCGCGGGTAGATGCCGCGCCTCCGGAAAGCCTCGATGAAGGCGACCCGGTAGCGATGCTCGTCTTCAGGCATCAGATCCATGTCCGCGGTGATGAGGGCGCGGAGGTATTCACCGAACGTGAGATCCACCGGCGGACAGTAATCGAGCGCCCGGATGCACATGTTCAGCACGTGTCCCGCCGCCTTTGATGCTTCCTGCGCCAGCCGGTTCACGAGGTCCGGGTGCAGCTCGCCCTGCACCTGTCCCGTACCGCCGCTTGACAGCCGCAACAGGTCCCTCGTGCGGTTCTTGTAGATCGACAGAAAGGCATCGAACACCGCGGCCACGAAAATCGCGCCTCGCGCGTGCACCTCGAGGGTGTCGTCGAGCTCGAAGGGATCCGGCTCGTGCTTGACCCATTTGCGGCGGACCGGGTCGTATCTGCCGATGGCATCGCGCAAGGCGGCGTGCGTGCCACGTGCGTGTCCGAATTGCGTGGCCAGTTGCGCCAGGAGATTCTCGGTTGCCGCCAGGTCCCCGCGCGTCGTGGCGATCTGGTGCGCGAGCACTTCGGGGAACGTGAAGTGCTGGAAGAGCGCGACGATATCGGCAAAGGCTTCGTGGAATGCGAGCACATCCGGATTGGTCGCCTCCATGAAGTACTCGTGAAAGCCGTCGAGCAGCGCATGCGTCGTTTCGTGCGCGACGATGTCGTGCGAGAGACAGGTGAAGACCATGCCGCCGGGAAACTGGCCGGACGCGGGGTCCTCGGTTGCCGGAAAGTAGCCGAACAGCAGACTGCCATGGTTCCGGCTGTAGTAGGCATTCGCCATGCGCAGCGCGTGCGGGTAGAGGCGGAGCCGCTGGATGAACTGGGTGGCGCGGCCGCCGCCGCGCTCGAAGCGGTCTGCCCAGAATGCCTTGCGCCCGAGAGACTTCTCGAACCGATCGATCGTCGTCATCGCGACCGCATAGACCATTTGTTGATGGAACTGCGGATTGCCTTCCGACGGCATGAGCCCGTGCTGCGCGAGCACCGCCGGATGGTCGAGGTCCACCGGCACGTAGAAGCAGTCGCTGGCCGCGTCGAAGTCCACCACTTCCACGTACTCGCCGATCGGCCCGGGTCTGAGCGGCTCCCAGGGTACGGTGTAGGTGATTTCGCTGACCAGCGCCGTCTCGAGTTTCGTGGCGAGACTCGGGTCGAAGGCGTAACCGCGCAAAGACCGGTGCGTGGGCACGGGCGGCATCGACGCGAGATGCGGCGGGACGGGATCGTCAGCGGGAGGCGTTTTCATTTTTGCCATCTGTCACCCACAAACATCAACGCCGCCGGCGGCTGAACCGAACAGCCTGTGTCAGGCTCGAGACGAGATCGTCAGCATGAAGCCGCTCGGCTCGGTCACCTCGAACGCCCGGCTGCCCCACGGCGTATCGTGCGCCTCCGCGTCCAGGGTGATGCCGGCTGCCTTGGCGCGCGCCGCAAGGCCATCGATGTCCTGCGCGGTCTCGACGAAGATTCGCATCCCGACGCCCTTCTTTCGATCGCGCCCCTTCTTCCAATCGTCCTGGCTCAAGCCGATCCGGGCGTCGCCACCCAGTAGCATCACGCCCTTCAATACGCCGTCCTCTTCCCATCGTTCTTCGACACCAAAACCCAAACCTTCGAAGAACCTGATGCTCTTCTGAAGATCGTCCACGGTGAGGCTCGGGGTGATGGTCTTGGCCTGGAGAGCCGTCTGCGGGGATGTCGCCATAATCGGTGCCTCCTGAGTGTTGAAATCGACTCTCTATCCTAAGTGGTCACGGGCATAATTACGGCGGCATTCGACCGGCGATGCATCGACGGTCTCGGTGCGTCGCCGTAATTATGTCCGGGACCACTAAGCGAAGACAGGATCCGCAACGGCTCAGGTTCGGCAACGGCTCAGGTTCGTCACCGGGGGAGCGGACTGCGGCGCGCGGCGGCTAGTGTCCCGTCCCAGTGGATCGTGGCATAAGTCCCGGGCGCGGCGCCCGGATCGCAAGGCGCGACGAGCGAGCATACAGGCCGTATGTGAGCGAGGAGCAACGCCGCGAGGCGGGATGCCCCGCCCGGGAATTGTGTCGCGAACCACTGGGACGGGACACTAGTGCGTCAGGCCGTAGACGAAGTAATTGACCCCGAACTTGAAGGCTTCATTCGTCGGATCCACCGAATAGAAACCCCGCCCCGAGTGTTCCATGTAGTCGCCGATATCCATGTTGTAGTTGATGACGACCATCAGGCGCTTCGACGGATCGTTCCCTTCGTGAATGCCATAGAACTCCCCCGTGAGCCCCCTCTCGCCGAGGCGGCCCGGGTAGGGCACGTCGAGCGACTTGATTGAAAAGAAGCTGTTGAAGACCGGATGCGATCGCGCGAGACGCTCGATCCGCGCGCCCGGCAGCACCTTGTGCATCGCGGCCTCGAATACGCGCCACTCATTCTCGTAGTGGAAATCGTCGATGATGACGAATCCGCCCTTCGCCAAATAGCTCCGCAGGCCGAGCGCTTCGCTGTCGCTCGGGTACCAGTAGCCCGGCTCCGACAAGTACGCGATCGGGAACTTCAGCAGCTCCGGGTCGTCCATGCGGAAGATGTTGCTGCCGTCCGGGTGCATGCGCAGCGCCGAGATGTCCTGGAGGATGAGCGTGAGGTTCTGCTCCATGTCCGGATAGTCGAACGACCAGCCGGGATACCGCTCGTAATAGAGGCGGACGATGACGATGCGTCCGTCGTACTCCACGCGCTTCGAGTCGCGAGGCAGCGACCCGAATCCGAAGCGGCGGCCGCCGCCGCGCTGGGCGAGCGCGGGCAGCGCGATGGCCAGGACCACGAGGCACACGATCGCGAGACCGCAAACCGACCGGCGGCTCATCGCCCGATTATAGAAGGATTGCCGGCCAGCAACGGTTACAAACAAGTCAAGTAGAGCGCGGTCTCCAGCACCGGCGATTGCGACTGACACATCGCCCTGGTCGTGTGCGTTCGTTCCGAATCCGCACACCAGGAACAAACCAACCACCCGGGTGTCCAATTCGTCTATAGCTTCTGGCAGCCCTCGAAACAGGGAGCGCGTAGTGTCCATCGTCCGCCTCCTCTTCTCCATCGTCATTTCCGCGAGCGGCATCACGGCGCTGGGCCTGGCGCAGTCGCCCGTGCCCGCCCCCGACGCAGCCACGAAAGCTGAGCAGGTCCTTGCCGAGGCGCGGCGGGCGCTCGGCGGCGATAAGTTGGCCGGGGTAAAGACGATTGTCGCCTCCGGCCGCACCCGGCGCGTCCGTGGCAACAATCTCGTTCCGATCGAATTCGAGATGTTCGTCGAGCTGCCGGACAAGTATGTCCGCATCGATGAATTCCCCGCCGAAGAAACGGACCCGACGTCGTCCGGATTCAACGGCGACGCGCTCATCCAGATTCCGCAGCCGGCCGCGGGTCCGCTCCCCGGCCGGGGGATGAGCATGCCTCCGGCGGCCGGTGGGCCGCCGCCCAGTCTGCCGGGCGGCCCCCCCGGGGCAACGCCCCCCGGCGCGCGCGGCACGCCGCCAGCCGGTCCACCGAGCGCTACGCCTGAGGGTGGCCGCGGTCCGGCGCCGGACCCGCGACGTGCGCGCGTCACGGCGCTCAAGCAGGAGTACGCGCGTTTGTCGCTGGGCCTCTTCGCCGCATCCAGCGCCTATCCACTCTCCTTCGTCTATGCCGCCATCGGGGAGGCCCCGCAAGGACGGGCCGACGTGCTGAACGTCAAAGGAGAGGGGAACTTCACCGTACGGCTGTTCGTCAACAGTGAAACTCGGCTGCCGATCATGGTCACCTGGAACACGCCGCCGACCAGCGTGATCGTCACCGTTCCCGGCCAGCCTCCACCCAAGTCCATCGCCCCGGGTGTCGTCGTCGTCACCGGCCCGCCCGCCCCGGCGGCCACGGCGCCAAAGGAAGAACGGGATAAGTACACGAAGGAAGTTCTCGCACTGCGCACGAAGGCGCAGGCCACGCCGGTCGAGCACCGCCTGTACTTCGCGGATTACCGCGACGTCGACGGCGTGCGCTTTCCGTTCAGGCTTCGCCGCGCCATTGGCACCGAGACAACCGAGGAAACGACATTCGACCGATTTCGTATCAATACCAGGATCGATCCAAAGAAGTTTCAGCCGGTCAAGTGACGGTTGCGTTGGAGAGAAAAAACGATGCGCGCTGTCCTGATTCTGTGTCTTGCCTGCCTGGCGCCGGCCAACCTGCTCGCTCAGGCCGACCGAAATGCCACGCTGCTCGTGACCGTGCTCGACGAAACGCGCGGCGTACTGCCGGGGGCGACCGTCACGCTGGTCAACCTCGACCCCGCCAACAAAGGCGTCGCCATGGAACCCGTGCAAGCCAGCCCGCAGGGGCAGGTGAAGTTCGAGCGTCTTGCACCAGGCCGGTACTCGATCAAGGCGGAGTTCTCGGGCTTCCAGACGCGCACGCTCCCGGAGGTGCGGGTCCGCAGCGGTGAGAACCGGCAGGTGCTCGTCCTTCCGCTCGATCGGCTGGCGTCGTCGGTGACGGTGGAGCGCGACCGGCAGCAGGCGGCTTCGGATCGCGACGTGACGTTCGGGACCGTGTTGACGCGGGAACAGATCGAGGCGCTGTCGGACGATCCGGACGAGCTGCGCCGTCAGTTGATGGATCTTGCGGGACCGGACGCCAAGATCCTCGTGGACAGCTTCGAGGGCCGCGACCTGCCGCCGAAAGCGCTGATCAAGTCGATCCGCATGACGCGCGATCAGTTTGCGCCGGAGGCTCACTACGCGGGTGAGTTCAGGATCGAGATCCTGACACAGCCCGGCATCGGTCCCCTCCGCGGATCGGCACGAATGGGCTTCTACGACAGCGCCCTGGACGGCCGCAACCCGTTGGTCGGCCAGCGTGGCCCGGCGCAGAGCAAGATGTACGGCGTCGGCGTGAACGGGACGCTCGTCAACGAACGCGCGTCGTTCAGCCTCAATGTGAGCGGCCAGAACAGCTACTCGACTCCGGTGCAGTACGCGGCCACGTCGGCGGGCCAGATCCGGGGAAACATCCCGGTGCGCAGTCCCAACGCCAACATGTTCGGGTCGGGTGGGTTCGACTACGCGCTGACGCGCGATCAGGTGCTCCGGGTGAATTTCAACGGCTCGCGGTTCAGTTCGCGCAACGCGGGCGTCGGCAGATACGACCTGATTGAACGCGCGTTCTCGTCGGAGAACAGTTCTTATGGCCTGTACGTACAGCAGAACGGCCCGATCGGACGGCGGTTCGTGCTCAACACGCGACTCTCCGCGACCGGATCCAATTCCGAAATGCGGTCCGATGTCGAGGCGCCGACGATCGTCGTCAACGACGCGTTCACGGCCGGCGGCGCGCAGCGGCGGGGCGGAAGCCACGGCCGCAATTACTGGCTGAATTCAGATCTCGATTACGTGCACGGCCTTCACTCCATGCGCGCGGGCATCGAGGTTCAATATGCCCGGTACCGAACGGATTCGGAGAGCAACTACCTCGGCACCTACGTGTTCGAGAGCCTCGAGGCGTTCGAAGCCGGCAGGCCGCGCAGTTACAGCCGGCGCGTCGGCGACCCGAGGGTCAGCTATACGAACGTGCAGGGGGGGCTTTACCTGCAGGACGACTACAAAGTACGCAAGGGACTGACCCTCACCGGGGGCGTCCGGTATGAAGCGCAAACGCACATGCCCGACGTGCTCAACTTTGCTCCTCGCGTGGGATTCACCTGGGCGCCCTTCAAGAGCGGCAAGACGACGCTGCGGGGAAGCTGGGGGATATTCTACGACTGGTTCTCGACCGGCACCTATTTGCAGACGCTGCAGGTGGACGGCTTCCGCCAGCGCGAGCTGAACATCTTCAACCCGACCTACCCGGATCCCGCCGGCAGCGGCCTGACGCCGCCCACCAACCGGTATCTCCTCGCCGGCGACCGCGTGATGGCGTATTCACAGCGGCTCAGCGCGGGCATCGCGCAAACGCTCTCGCGACGGGTCAGCGCGAACGTCCTTTACAGCTATGGCTACCGTTACAAGCTGCTTGCCGGACGCAACCTCAATGCTCCCGTCAACGCCGTGCGGCCGGATCCGGAATTCGCCAATATCGTGCTGGCCTCGCCCGATGGCAGGGGAACCGAGCATAGACTCACCGCGTCGGCGAACATCAACCTTGCGCCGCTTGCGTCGCAAGGGCCGCCCGGAGGCGGCGGCACCACGACCATCATGATGCCGGGCGGCGGCATCATGATGATGTCGATGGGCGGCGGCCCTGCTTCCGCCTCCGGGCCGCGCTTCTCGTGGAGGCGCGGATTGACCGTCTCCGCCTTCTACAACTTCGGCCGGAGCTACGACAACACGGATGGTCCGTTCGCGATTCCCGCGAGCGTCAACCTGGCCGACGAGTGGGGCCCGTCAGCCTTCGATCGCCGTCACAACGCGTTTGTCAACGTCACCAGCAGCGCCCTGCGCAATCTGAGCGCGCGCTTCTCCTTCGGCGGCTCGTCGGCGCCGCCGCTGACCATTCGAACGGGAGTGGACGACAACGGCGACCTCATCTTCAACGATCGCCCCGCCGGGGTTGGCCGGAACTCCGCCAGAACCAGGGCCACGTGGAATTCCTCCGCGAATTTCGGGTACTCCTTCACGCTGGGAAAAAAGCAGGTGACCTCCGGGGGCGGCGTTCAAATCATGGGATCGCCGGCCGGTCTGACGGTCAACCCGACGGCCGCGCAGACGACGCCGCGCTACCGGTTGAACGTGTCCTTGAGCATTCAGAACCTGCTGAACCAGGCCACCTACACCGGATTCAGCGGCATCATGACCTCCCCGTTCTTCCTGAAACCGACGGGCGCCACCGGATGGCGCCGGGTGACTGTGAACGCTAACGTCAGCTTCTAGGCTTCAGCGCACCTTCGGCGAGCGTCGGCTGGCGCTCGGACGCGGTTGAGACTTACGCGGCTGCCGCCCACCGCCCCACGACCCATCCGGCGATCGCGCCGAAGATCGTCCCGGTGACCAGGATTGGGGCGTACGCCTTCGTGATGATCGCGTCCGGCACGCTCGTCAGAAGGCCCACGAGCACGCCGGCAGCCACCGCCGGGAGCGGAAGGCGGACGGTTGCCGCGAAGAACCCGAGCGCGAACCGCGCAAAGAAGGCGCCGAGCAGCGCGGCCCGTTTGTCCGGAAAGCTCAGCGGCAGCATCAACAGGACGTCGGCGACTCCGATCGCCAGGCCGAGCAGCACGCCGAGCGTCACCCGATTCATGAGCCGTTCCTCCCGCGCTTGAGTGTAAACTCTTTTCTCTTCGACCTCGTCTGATGTCTAACGGTCGGCGTTGTGGGAGGCGCCCCCTATGGACACGCTGCTCCAGGACCTTCGGTTCGCCCTGCGGAGCTTTCGTCGTGCGCCGGCGTTTCCACTGGCCGCAATCGCCACGCTGTCGCTGGGCATCGGCGCCACGACCGCGATCTTCACCACGCTGAACGCCGTCCTCCTGAAGCCGCTGCCCTACCCGGAACCACGGGATCTGTACAACATCCGGACGACGCTGACCGACGGTCGCGTCACCACGGGCATGCTGTCGAACGGCGAGATCTCTCGCCTGAACGCGCCAGACCTGTCCATCGTGCGGGCCGCCGGTCTGCAGCAGGCCGACCTGACGTTGCTGCACGAGGACGGCACGCCGCAGCACGTCAAGATCTACGGCGTGACGGAAGGGTTCTTCGAGCTGTTCGGGCTGCCGATGACGCTCGGGGGCTTCGCGCACGAGCATTTCCTGCGTCCCGCGCCGCCGCCTCCAAACACGCCGCCGGTGCCGGGTGCCCCTCCGGTTGTCGTGATCTCGTATCGCATCTGGCAGGATCTCTACCATGGGGATTCGGCCATCGTCGGCAAGCCGATCCGGTTCGCGGAGGTCGCCACGACGATCGCCGGCGTGGCGCCTCGTGACTTCGACACGCCGCACGGCGGCGACTTCTGGTTCAGCCAGCAGCTCGACAAGGACGACATCAATCACTTCTTCGACGGCTACATGCGGCTGAAGCCCGGCGTCACGCTGGAGCGCGCCAGCACGGAAATGGCATCGGTCATGGCGGGGCTATCGCGGGACTTCCCCGCGTCGGACCTCAATCGGGCGTACGTCACGAAGCCGCTCGTCGCCGCAGTGGTTGGGGACCTCGGGCCGATCCTGATCATCGTGATGTCGGCGACCACCCTGCTCCTCCTGCTCGCGTGCGTCAACGTGACCAATCTGCTGCTCGCGCGCGGCGCTGCGCGCGCGCGCGAAATGGCTGTCCGGGTGGCGCTCGGCGCCGCCCGGGGACGCATCATCCGGCAGCTGCTCACCGAATCGGCGCTGTTGTCCGTCGCGGGTGCGCTGCTGGGCGGGCTCGTCGCGTACGTGGGTGTGCGCGCGCTGCTCACCATGGGCGCCTCGAGACTGCCGCGTCTGGACGGCGTTGCCTTCGACGCCCGCGTGCTGCTGTTTGCGCTCGCGGCGCTCGTCGTGAGCGCCGCCCTCGTGGGCTTCGCGCCGGCGCTGCGGCTCGCGGGAGCGGACGTGCGAACCCTCATGAGCGAGAGCCCCCGCTCGACGAGCGGAGGACGCGGTACGGCGCGCTGGCTGAGCGTGATGACGGTCGTCGAGATTGCGCTGGCGATCATGCTGGTGGCGGGCGCCGGCTGGCTCGTGCGCGGCTTTGCCAACCTCCGCAACACCGACCTTGGATTCGTCGCGGACAGGCGGCTGCTGTTCGACGTGTCCTTCCTGGGTCCGAAGTATCCGAATGGCGACGCCGTGCGCGCGGCGGCCCGGTCGTTGATGGGCCGTCTCGCGGCCGTCCCTGGCGTCACCGCCGTCGGCGCGACGGCGAACTTCCCCCTGAGAAATGCGCTGGAGGGCTCCCTTCTTGCGCAGCTCCACGGAGAGACGTTCGACCCCGTGCATCCGATAGGCACGCGGCAGCGGGTCGTCAGCCCGGGATACTTCGGGTCCACCGGCACGCGGCTGCTGCAAGGGCGCGATTTCGGGCCCGACGATCGCGGCAACACGACGCCAGTCGCGATCGTCAACAAGACGTTCGTGAAGCGGTATCTGGCTGGACGCGATCCGATCGGCCTGCAGTTCTCGGCCGGCTATCCCAGGCCCGATCCGCGCAACGAGGTGACCGTCATCGGCGTGGTCGACGACGTGCGGCAGAAGAGTGTCAGCGACGAGGCCGAGCCGGCGTTCTACTCGTCGCTGGCGCAGATCCCGATCCGCCGGCAGACGATGGTCGTGGCAACCTCGCTGGCCGATGTCGCCCCGCTGGAATCCGCCATCCGCGAACAAGTGCGGCAATTCGACCCGCAGGTTGCCGTCGAGTTCGAGCTGGCCAGGGACCTCGTGGCCGGAACGATTCGGCGGCAGCAGCTCGGCATGACACTGATGCTGATCTTCGGCGGCGTGGCGATTCTCCTCGCCGCCGTCGGCATCTATGGCGTGGTCGCGTATGCGGTCTCCGAGCGCCGTGGAGAAATGGCGACGCGGCTGGCCCTCGGGGCGACGCCGGGTGGCGTGTTCTGGCTGGTCATGAAGCAGGGCGGCGCGATCGGCCTTGTCGGCACTGCGATCGGCCTCGGCGTCGCGTATCTGTCCGGCCGGGTGGTCGCAAACCAGATTTATGCGATCCGCGCGTCCGACCCGCTCACGCTCGGCGCCGCCATCGCGATCGTGGCCGCCATCACCGCGGTGGCGACGGCGATTCCCGCGTGGCGCGCGTCGCGCCTGAACCCGTCCGGCGTGCTGCATGCGGAGTAACGCGGCGACGGCCGCGACGGCGAACTCCCGTCAGCGCCAGCTCGCCCTCCTCCGACAGCACGAGCAGTAAATCCTCATCGGCCGGGAGCGAGCCAGGCCCATTGTTCTGCCTCCGGACAATATGCGTCCGCACGGGCCACCTGGTCCAGCCGAAACCACAGGCCACGGCGCGAACCGGCGTCCGGCGACAGACCTTGACGGACGCCAGGAACAGGTATATTGTCCCGCCTTGAGACAAATTACCCCGGCAATCCTGCAACCAGAGGGCTTGTGATGAAGAAGTACACGTCGGCAACTGCCCTTCTCGTGGTGCTGATGGCGTTCCCGCTGGCATCGGCCGCCAGCGCCCAGGTCACCACCGCCACGATTGTCGGTACCGTCACGGACTCGAGCGGCGCGGCGCTCCCAGGCGCGACCGTCACGGCCCGCAACGTGGACACCGGTTTCAACCGCACCGTGCCATCCAACGAGGCCGGCGCCTACCGTCTCGAGTTCCTGCCGATTGGCAGCTACGTCGTGGAGGTCAGCCTCTCCGGGTTCAGGACGGCGACCCGCAGCGGCATCGTCCTGAGCGTCAACGACACCGCGCGCGTGGACGTCGCCCTGTCGCTTGGCGGCCTCGAGGAGACGGTGAACGTCGAGGCCGCGGCGCCCGATATCAACACCACCACCGCCGACATTTCGAAGACCATCAACGCCCTCGCGATCCAGAGCCTGCCGATCGTCGATCGCAACGTCTACTCGCTGCTGGACCTGACGCCGGGCGTCCAGTCCAACAACAACGGCGTGGCCTCCGCTTCATCGGGCACGAGCTCGCTCGTCCTCGGCTTCCCGGAGCAGCGCACCCTGATCAACGGCGGCGCCGACGGCGGCACCGGCTCGGTGAACTACTACCTCGACGGCGGCATCAACATGACGGGATTGCGCAACACCGGCAACATCCTGCCCAATCCGGACGCCATCCAGGAGTTCAAGGTCCAGACCAACAGCTACAACGTGGAGTACGGGCGCTTCTCGAGCGGCGTCATCAACGTCATCACGAAGGCTGGCACCAATACGTACAAGGGATCGGCCTTCGAGTACGTCCGCGACGAGTCGATGAACGCGAAGGAGTGGGGCTCACGGCTGGACAAGGCGCCGTTCGAGCGCAACCAGTTTGGCGGCACCCTCGGCGGCCCGATCAAGCTGAACCAGACGTTCTTCTTCGGTTCCTACTCGGGGCTGCGCCAGACGACCAGCACGTTCCTGAACACCGCCATCGTGCCGACCGCGCTCGAGCGCGCGGGTGATTTCACCGCCTCCAAGACCATGCCGACAGACCCGGCGACCGGGCAGACGTTCACCTGCAACGGCGTCACCGGCGTGATCTGCGCCAACCGCCTCGACCCGGTGGCCATGAAGATCATCAATACCTACATTCCGGCATCCAACGTCCCGGGCAACATCTGGCAGGGCCACGTGCCCAGCCCCTACGACACTGACGAGATCCTGCTGAAGGTCGATCACCAGCTCAACCCCGCCCATCGTTTCACGGGCAGCTATTTCCTGACCTCCGGCTCGAACACCGTGAGGGCGGGCGGCGGCAACCTGCCCTGGGCCAGCCAGGAGTTCAAGTGGCGGCAGCACAACGTCAACATCAGCGATACGTGGGTGGTCAGCCCGCACAGGATCAACCAGGCCTGGTTCTCGTTCAACCGCAACTACGGCGGCCGCCTGAACCAGCCGGCGACGTCGCTCACCGACCTCGGGTCGTCGGCCATCATCCAGGGCGCCCCGTCGCTGCCGCAGATCACCGTGAGCGGCTACTTTTCCCTGACCAACGCGATCGGGGGACCGAAGGCCGGCGGCGATTTCTACTCCATGCGCGACGTCTTCAGCTGGACGACGGGCCCGCACGCGATCAAGATGGGCGGTGAAATCTCGTACAACAAGACCGTTCAGGACACCCTGCTGAACAACTACGGCGTCTTCACGTTCAACAACGGCGTGACGAAGAACGCGCTCGCGGACTTCCTGATCGGCATCCCCAGCGCGGCCACGCAGGACGCGCCCGTTACCGCCTACTGGAACAGCTGGTACGGCGCGGCGTTCCTGCAGGATGACTATCGCATCAGCGGGCGGATGACACTGAATCTCGGCCTGCGGTGGGATGTGCAGACGCCGGGCACCGATCCGCTCAACCGGTTCACGACCTACGTCCCCGGCCAGCGCTCCACCGTCAATCCGGCGGCGCCTGTGGGGCAGCTGTTTTATGGCGACCCCGGCGTCGAGCGCGGTGTCATTCCCACCAGTTGGAATCACGTGTCCCCGCGTGTCGGGCTGGTGTGGGATCCGTTCGGCGACGGGAAGACGTCGATCCGGGCCGCGGCGGGGCTCTTCTACGGCAGCATCTCGGGCAACGAGTGGAACACGATGACCAACTTCCAGCCGTGGTCCACACGCTTGACCTTCACGAACATCAACACCAAGACGAGCCCGACGGGTGTGCCGCTCGGCGCGTCGCTCAGCAACCCGTACAACGCGTTCGTCGGCGGCCCGCCGTTCCCGTACAACGGCTCGTACACGACGGGCGGCGGCCTCTTCGGCGTGGCGCAGGATTTCCAGTGGGCGCACGCGTACCAGACGAACGTCGGGATTCAGCGCCAGTTCGGCGGCTCGCTCGCGCTCGGCGCGGCCTACATCGGCACGTTCAACCGGAACCTCCCGTTCGGCCGCGACGTGAATTATCCGGTGGTGACGCCGACCGCGACGGCGGCCGGCGCGAACATCCTGTCGCGGCGGCCCAACCCCGCGGTCGGCGCCGTGCTGATCCTGGATTCGGACCAGACCTCGGACTACAACGGCCTCCAGGTCACCGCGACGCTGCGCCCGTGGCACCACATCGGCTTCAATGGCTTCTACACGCTCAGCAAGACGATGACCAGCGCGCAGTTGATGAACAACACCACGCAGGGCCTGGCGCAGAACTACAGCCAACTGGTCGAGGAACACGGCCGCGCGGACACCGACCAGCGCCACGTCTTCAGCATGAGCGTGAACTGGGAGCTCGACTACTACCGCGGCCCGAACGCGGTTCTTCGCCACATCCTCAACGGCTGGACCATCGCGCCCATCATCAAAGTGCGCAGCGGCCTGCCGTTCACGATCACCAATGGCAACGTCGACGCGAATCTCGACGGCGTGACCAACGACCGGGCGCAGCAGATCGGCGATCCCCACATCGACCGCCCGACGGCGGCGCAGTGGTTCAACACCGCCGCCTTCGCGCAGAACAAGGTCGTGACGGGCGTGGCCACCGACGGCAACACGCCTCGCAACCTGCTCGACGGCCCCGGCTACCGCTCCGTCGATCTGGCCATCTCGCGCGCGTTCCGGATGCCCGGGAACGTCAAACTGAGCCTCCGCGCCGAGGGCACCAACGTGTTCAATATCGCGAACCTCGGGCAGCCTGGCAACAGCGTCCCGTCGGGCGCGACCTCCACCACCTTCGGCGTGATTCGCAACGCCGGCGCGATGCGCAGGTTGCAGTTGGGTGTGCGCGTGACATTCTGAAGCCCGAGAGGACGCTTCGGTGCCCCTATGGCGCAATCACATAATCTCCGTGTGGCGACCCGGGGTACAAGCCGGGAGATCAATCGCCGCATCGCGCTGAGTCTGATCCGGATCAATCAGCCCATCTCGCGGGCGGATCTCGCGAGACTCATGGGCACGCGGCGCGGCGCGGTCAGCCTGCTGGTCGGAGAGTTGATCCAGCGCGGGGCCGTGTTCGAGGGGGCCACCGGCGAGGCGAAGCGGGGCCGCAAGCCGACGTTTCTGTATATCGACTCGCGCAAGCGGTGCGTGGTCGCGATCGACATCCGGCCGACGCGCACGTTCGTGCTGGTGACCGACCTGGTCGGCCACCAGCTCGCCAGCGTGAGCAGCTTTCCGACCGAACGCGACCCGAAGCGCTTTGTGGCGACGCTCGTCAAACGCGTCAAGGCCGTCCTGGTCGAGAACAGGGACCTTGGCCACTGCCAGGGCGTGGGTGTCGTCGTGCCCGGCATGGTGGCAGCGGAAACGGGCACGGTGCTCCTGGCGCCCAATCTCGGGTGGCGCGATCTCAGCCTGCGCGATCCAATCGCGAACGCGCTCGGTCTGCCGGTCCACATCGAAAATTCCGGGAAGGCCTGCGCGCTCGCGCAGCTCTGGGCGACCCGCGGGGCGCAGGCGCCCAGCAACTTCGTCTACCTCACGGTGTCGGACGGTCTCGGCGTCGGGATTGTCCTCGGCGGCGAGCTCGTGCGAGGCCAGCACAATATCGCGGGGGAATTCGGTCACGTCCCCCTGAACGTCGATGGTCCGCGTTGCGGGTGCGGCGCATCGGGATGCTGGGAGGCGTACGTCTCGAATCTTGCCACCCTCTCGAGGTATTTCGGGCGAGACCTGGGGCACTGCCCCGCCCCCACCGACGTCGCCGCACTGACGGTTGACGATCTCATCGCGCGGGCGCGCGGCGGGGACGCCAAGGCCCTTGCCGCCATCCTGTCGACCGGGCGGTATCTCGGCCTCGGTCTGGGGTCGGTCGTCAATGCGATCGATCCGTCGCACGTCTACATCAGCGGCGAAATCACCGCGGCCTGGGACCTCATCGAAGCCACGGTACGCGCGGCGCTCGCCGAGCGCGCGCTGACGAGGTCGGCCGCCGCCACACCCATCGTCATCGTGCCGCCCGAGCAGTATCCGCGCCTCCGCGGCGCGGCCGCCCTGGTCGCGGCGCCGTCGTTCGCCAAAGGCGTGGTCGCGTGAAGGGACTCGCACCGCGTCAATGCGCCGTAGCCTGTGCCGCGATCGCCGTCCTCGCAGGTTCGGCCACGGGCCGGGCCGGCGTTGTCACCGGACCGCCGGTTGCGACGGCGGCGCTGAAGGCGGAGGTCGGCGCCTTCTTCGATCGTGAAGTGCCCTCGCACCTGCTGGCGATTCCGGCCGAGGGGCCGCTGCCCGATCGCGTGCACGGCGCACTCACGACCGGCGAGTTCTCCTGGGGCACGTTCGTTCGTGCCCTGGCGGCCTACGCGGAAACGCGCCACACCCGAGTTGTGGCCGGCCGCGACGTGGTGCCGCTCGTCGCCCGGGTCGGCGTGATCGAGTCGGCAAAGGGCGGCAAGGCTTTCTCGCAACTTTACGCGGCTCTCGCGCTTCGCCATTTCGGCGCCGACCTGGCCCACAACGCCCTCTGGCAGTCGCTCTCCGAGCGCGATCGCGTCGCATGGAAGGGGCTGCTGGATCCCACGCGGTTCTACGATCCGAAGACCCGCCGCGTGATCGACCTGCCGGAGAACTACCTCGGTGTGGCGTCCCGCGTCGCGACCCTGTCGTCCCGGATGGGTGTGCTCGAGGACCGCGCCTTCGTGGACGCGCTGCTCGACCGCGCGGCCGAGCCGTTCACCAGCGGCGCACTCTACGCGGACGACGCGGGCACCGCGGGACGGTACGACAGGTACTCGAACGAGTACGCGCGGTATGTCTACGAGGCCGCGGAAACCGTGAATCGGGAGGACATCCTCGCGGCGCTGCAGCCGTCACTGACCGCGCAGATGAAACTCTGGTGGGACCTCGTCTCACCAGACGGCTACAGCTACCCGTGGGGCCGCAGTCTCGGCGTCGTCAGCTACCTCGACACGCTCGAGATCGTCGCGTTCCTGGCGGCCCATCCCGCGTTTCGCCCGGCGCCGCTTCCCGAGCTGACGAGCGAATACCGCCTCGCCTGGCTCTGGCTGCGCGACAACTACGATTCCGATCGCCACATGTTGTCCGTCTTCGCGCCAGGCCGAGCCAACTACGCGTACATCACGAAGGACCGCGAGTGGCAGCAGACCGTCGGGTTCTTTGGCAAGGCCTTGATGGCGGAGGAGACGTTGATGCGCGCGCTCGCCGCCGAGAACGTCGCCTCGTTCCCGGCGCGCCCGAGTCTGCCGGCTGTCGCACGGTTCGAGTTCTTCCGCCATGGAGACCGGCCGGCGGGCGTCTGGCTGGTCCGCCAGGGGCCTCTTCGATTCGCGCTCCCGATCACCACCGGCCCCAAGCCGGGAGTTGCCGACTACCTGCCGGCGCCCCACGGACTTCCCGGGTTTGCCGCGCCTGTCGAGCAGACAGTCCCGGCGTGCGCGTCATTTCTCTATTTGCCCGATGGCCGGACACTCGCTGCGAGCGACGGCGCGGACGGGATCGCGCCGGGCGCCGACGGGCGATCGCTTCGCGCGACGTGGCGCCGCTTCGTGGCAATCGGCGACGAGAGCGGCCACTTGATCGAGCCCGGATTCGAGGTCTCGATCACGTGGCGCATCGAAGATGCAACGCTGACCCGCACGGAAACGCTGACGGCGACGCGGGACGTCGCCGTCCGGCGCCTGTCGTTGACCCTGTCATCCACCGCGACGGAGCACGAGCAGGTTCCCGTTGCGCCCGGGAACGTCAGCGCGATCCGCCTCTCCGGGCGCGACGGCATGCTCGACGCGCGAACCGGAGGCGATCTGCCGGTCGTCACGTCGATCCGGAACGTCGGCGACGAGCCGCTCGGCCGGGGACCGCGGGTTCCGATTCCGATCCACGTCACCTTCGAGGCGAACGATATCCAGCTTCGCGCGGGGCAGCCGCGGAGCTGGTTCATGAGGCTTGCCGCTTCGGCACCAGTTGAAAGGACCGCACGATGAGCGTCGCGACCACCGACGATTCGGCCCGCACGGAGCAGAGGTAGCGATGGGCGACACCGTATCGGTCCCACATCAGGCGTGGAACTGGGCCACGATACCCCGCGAGCGCCTCGGCGACGGCATCGTCCGCCAGATGGTCTACGGGGAGACGCTGATGATCTGCCGTCTCACGCTCGCGCCAGGCACGATCACCGCGGCACACGATCATGTCCACGAACAGATGACGATTGTCGAGAAGGGCCGGGTCCGGTTCGTCCTGGGATCCGAGGAGAAGGTCTTCGGTCCGGGCGACGTCCTGCTCTTCCCGAGCGGCTTCTGGCACGGCGCAACGATGCTCGACGAGGAAGTCGTCCTCGTCGACATCTTCTCACCGATCCGGCGGGAATTTCTCAACGCGGCCGACGCCGAGGTGTAGACGATGACATCGCTGAACGGTGTGGCTCTGGTGACCGGCGGAGGCGCCGGGCTCGGCCGGGCGTGTGCAATGACGCTCGGGCAACGGGGCGCGCGGGTCGCCGTCCACTACATGAAGAGCCGCGAGGGGGCCGAGGAGGTCGTCGCCGCCCTGAAGGCAGCCGGCACCGAGGCGCAGTCGTTCCACGGCGACCTGACGAAGTCCGGCGACGTGACGTCGCTCGTCGCCAGCGTGACGGCGCGCTTCGGCGCCATCGACATCCTCGTCAACAACGCCGGCGACCTGATTGAGCGCAGGCCGCTTCTCGAGATGAGCGACGAGCACTTCCACGCAGTGATGGACGTGAACCTCACGAGCACGTTTTTCATGTGCCGGGCCGTGGGCCCCGGGATGGTGACCCGGACGCGGGGCACCATCATCAACATGTCGTCGATCGCCGCCTGGAACGGCGGCGGTCCCGGCGCGGGGGCCTACGCGGCGGCCAAGGGAGCCGTCGTGTCGCTGACGAAGGCGCTGGCGAAGGAGCTGGCGCCGCATGGCATCCGGGTCAATTGCGTTTCACCTGGCCTGATCGGCGCGACGGCATTTCACGGACGCTTCACCGCGCCAGCCGCCTTCGAGAACGCCGCGAAGAGCGTCCTCCTCGGACGCGCGGGCACCCCGGAGGAAGTCGCGACGGTCGTGGCTTTTCTCGCCTCCCCGGACAGCTCGTTTCTGACCGGCGAGACGATTGAAATCAACGGCGGAATGAACATGCGATGAAGGTCAAAGGCCTGCGCTGGTTGATGGTCAGCCTGATCTTCCTGGTCACCGTCATCAATTACATCGACCGGCAGACGGTCTCGGTGTTGAAGACCTCGATCAGCCAGGACCTCGGCCTGAGCAACGCCGACTACGCCGCGATCCAGAACAGTTTTCTCCTGTTCTACGGCATCAGCCAGATGGTGTCGGGCCGGCTCTATGACGTCATCGGCACGCGTCTCGGCTTCGTCTTCTCGATCGTGGTGTGGTCGAGCGCCGCCGCGGCACACGCCATCGCTCGAACGGCGTTGTCTTTCAGCGTCTTCCGTGCCGTGCTTGGTTTCGGCGAAGCAGGCAACTGGCCGGGCGCCGCCAAGGTCGTGGGGGAATGGTTCCCGGTCCGCGAGCGCGCCTTCGGGATGGGGATCTTCAATACCGGCGCGGCCGTGGGCGGTGCGCTCTCGCCACCCATCATCGCCTGGCTCGCCACGGCCTACGGCTGGCGGGCGACTTTCATCGTCACCGGGGCGCTGGGTTTCATCTGGCTCGCGCTGTGGCTCGTGCTCTTCCGGACGCCCGATCTGCATCCATGGATTACGGAAGCGGAGCGCGCGCATATCCTGGAAGGCGCGAGCGGTACTGCTTCCGGCCCGGCGTGGCGGCCGGGGTGGCTGCAGCTGCTCACATATCGGCAAACGTGGTCGGTCGTGATGGGCCGGTTCATCACCGATCCCATCTGGTGGCTCTACATCTTCTGGCTGCCGTCGTACCTGCAGGAGGCGCGTGGCTTCAGCCTGCGACAGGTCGGGCAATCCGCGTGGCTGCCGTTTCTCGCCGCGGGCGTCGGCGCCCTCGGCGGCGGTTATGCGTCGGGCGCGCTCATCTCGCGTGGGTGGACGGTGAACCGGGCGCGAAAGGCCGTGATGATCTTCGGCGCGCTGCTGACGTCAGCGGGCATCCTGGCGATGCGCGCCAGCGACCCGTACGTCGCGCTGGGCTGGATGGCCGTCGTCCTCTTCGGCTTCCAGGTCTGGGTCAACAACCTTCAGACGCTGCCGAGCGATTTCTTTCCGAATACGGCCGTGGGTTCCGTGTTCGGACTCGGCGGCGCAGCGGCGGCACTGGCGAGCATCCTCTTTACCTGGGGAACCGGCCAGGTCGTCGACGCTTTCGGTTACACGCCGGTGTTCTTCGTCGCCGGGATCCTCGGACCGCTCGGACTGGTAGTCACGTTATGGCTGGCAGGCCGTATCGACACGGTGGCCATTGAACGGAAGGCAGAGACCGCATGAAGAAAACAATGAGGATCGCCACCGCTCTTCTCCTCGGATGGCTGGCGGCGAGTCCCGGCCTGGCGCAGGAATCGATCCCGGCCTTCGAGGAGCTGCTTGCCTGCACGGTCGCGCTCAAACCCGCGCTCGTGGGCGTTCACCCGCGCGTGTTCGTGACGAAAGCGGAGCTCGAGGGCCTTCGCGTCCGTGCCCGCACGACGCATCGCGCGGAATGGACGAAGGTCACGGCGCGGCTCGCCGCGATGAAAGGCGCGCCACCCGCCGTCCCCGGGCCGCAGGAGCGGCGGTCGCAGAACAATGTGGCATTCGCGATTGCCGAGGTGAGTCTGGCCTATGCCGTCGAGCGGAAGCCCGAGTACCTGGCGGCTGCGAAAGCCTGGACGCTCGCCGCGATCGACTACGAACCCTGGGGCTACACCTACAACAAACCCAACACGGATCTGGCCGCCGGTCATCTGCTGTATGCGATCGGCTGGGCGTACGATTTGCTCTACGACGAGTTCACCGCGGCGGAACGCGCGCGCATTCGCGTGTCTCTCGAACGGCACGCGAACCTCGTCTACGACGCGTTCGCGCCCAAACCGGGGAGAAAGCACAGCTTCACGCAGAATCATGACTTCATTCCAACGGCCGGTCTCGCCGTCACGGCGCTGGCGTTGATGGGCGAGTCGAAGGACGCGGAGCGGTGGGCCGTCCTGGCACGCGCGCATCACCAGCGGACCGGCCAGCTCTTGAGTCCCGACGGCTACTACTACGAGAGCTTCGAGTACTGGATCTTCTCGACGCCGTGGCTCGCGCATTTCCTGGATGCCTGGGAGCACGCCACCGGGGAGAGCCTGTGGGATCGCGATGTGTTCCGCAACTGGAAGACCTACCTCGCGCACGCGCTGCTGCCGGATGGACAGAACGTGTTCGACTTCGGCGACATCTGGGAAGGCGCGCTGACGCGCGCGAAGTCGGGCGCCGAGTACGGGCGCGTGTATCCTGGCGGGACGCTGCAGAGCAATTTCAACGTCATGTATCGCGTGGCCGCGCGCTTCCAGGATCCTCAGGCGCAGGCCGTCGCGGAGCGCTACGCCTCGTTCGGCCACAGCAACCTGGAGGAGTTCTGGACGCTGCTCTGGCGCGATCCTGCTCTCAACGCGGCGCCGATCGAGACGCTGCCGCTCGCGCATCACTTCGCGGACTCGGGCGTCGTCTACATGCGGACGTCATGGGGCCGGGACGCGACGGCGATCGCCTTCAAGGCGGGACCGCCGGAGGGCCATCGCGTCGCGACGCTGCTGCCCACGCTCAGGGAGTGGCGGCTCGACAGCGGTCACGCCCATCCGGACGCCGGCAGCTTCATCGTGTGGGCGCACGGCCGCTACCTGACCGGCGACACCGGCTACGCCGGGCTGCCCTCGGCACGCAACCACAACACGATGACCTTTGCAGGCGTGGGCCAGGGCGTCGAGACACAACATGACGTCTGGCGCCAGATGGACTACCGCGCGCTCGACGGAATACGAATCCGCGAGGCGAACCTCGCCGGCGGCCGCGCCAGGATCGTGGCCGATCTGACAGCCGCGTACCCGAAGGCGGCCGGCGTCAACGCCTTCACCCGCAGCTTCACCTGGGATGGCGGATCGATCATCACCGTAGCGGATACGGTGACGTTCGGTGCGCCTCGGACGTCGGAATGGCACCTGCAGTCCGACACGCCGTTCGATGGCAGCGGCACGCGCTTCGAGAACGGCCGCGCGGGCGAACCGCGACTCCGCGTGTCCTTCGGATCTTCCCTTGCGGTCACGACGGGTCACGCCACCGTGAAGGCGCCCGGGCCTCCGGGGTCGATCGAGAAGGGCGCCGAAGAGCGGCGCGGTTATGTGCTCACGGCGACTTCACCGGCAGCCGGAACGGTTCGTTTCGAGGTCACGCTCGAGCTACTGGGATCCTCAGCGGCGCGCCAGAGATAGGCGGAACGCGGCCATCTCCTCGCCGTTGCGAACGAGCAGGACGTCGCCGGTCAATGCAGGGTGGTTCCAGGTCTTGCCCTGGATGGCGGGAATCCGTGCGATCTCGGTGAGCTGATCCGGGGTCGCCCTGACCAGCGCCAGCTCACCCTCCTCCGACAACACGAGCAGCAGGTCCTGATCGGAGAGCAGAACGAGCTGCCCGTTCCCGTAGCGTCCGCCCTTCCACTTCCGCTTCCCGTCCGCGAGATCGATGCACGACAGGATGTTGCCGTCGAAGCCAAAGGCGTGCCCGTTGTGGACGACGAAGTCGTTGAAATACGGCTTCAGTCCGGTGGACGTCCAGCGCTCTTTGACGGTCCATCCGCCGGATCCCTGCGCGAGCGCGATGCGGCGGATGCCGGCTCCCCCGGCCATGCCGAGCGTGTTGATCAGGATATTGCCGTCGCTCGTCAGCGCCGGCTGGACGATCGTCGTCCCGCCGCCGGTCCATGGGTACGACCACAAAAGCGCGCCTGTCGAGGGCGCGACCGCGGCCGCGCCGGATCCGCTGAGCAGCAGGACCTGAGTGACGCCGTCGATCGTCGCTCGATGCGGTGAGCTGTAGCTTCCCAGTTGGGAGGGACCGACCCAGCGCGAATTCCCGGTCGCAACGTCGTAGCCCACCAGCGTCCCCGATGCGGCGACGATGACGACGTCATCGATCACGAGCGGCGAGCTCGAGAACCCCCATGTCGGAACCTCTGTGTTGACGTCGGATGCCACGTTGCGCGACCACACGACGGCGCCGTCGCGCGCGTCGAGCGCGTTCAGGATTCCGGTCGCGCCAAAGGTGTAGAGGCGGCCGCCACTGAGGGACGGCGTCCCCCGCGGGCCGGGGCCGCCGTTCGACTCGTAGAACCGCGTCCGATCGCGATGGCGCCACACGGGCGCCCCGGTGGTCAACCGATAGCAGGCGACGATCTCGTCCTCGCCGCGCTGCTCCTGCGTGTAGAGCAGATCGCCGCTGACGGCGAAGGATGACCAGCCGGGCCCGATCGGCCGCCGCCACAGTTGGACCGGCGGCGACGTGGACCAGTCCGTCTCGATCCGCACGCCACGAACGACGCCGTCGCGGTCGCCTCCGCGAAAGCCAGGCCATTCGACTCGCTCGAGCCCCGGCTCGATCGCCGCCGGAATCCCTGGCGGCTTCGTGGCTTTTGATGGAGGTGTCAAAGCGGTTGCGGCCGCATCGGCGCTCTTCGGAGCGGGCACTTCCGCTGGAGTGTCCAATGCCGGCGCCTGCGCCAGGAGCCGCTGCTCGGAGGTTGGCGTCCAGCGCCAGTGAAAGACCGAGCCGGAGTTGCCCGTGACGCCATCGGTACGTACGAGCGTCAACACGCCGCACCCGACCAGAATCGCAGCGACCATGGACGCGCGCCGGAGCCCGTTGGAAAGCCGACGGCTGGCCACTACCGAGGCGACGAAGGCAAGGCTCAGGAGCGGGATGCCGTAGATGAAGACCATCATCCCCATCATTCCGCCCGCAATCGACGGGTGGACGACGCGCCGTGTGGCGGCAAGGGCGACGGCCACGACGACGAGTGCGCCGGCGCGCTCCGCCCATGGCGTCCGGCTGAAAAACATCCACCACGCGATGATCCCGAGCGAGGTAACGATCGCGCCCATGATGCCGAACACCAGCGTGTCGGGGACGAAAGCGGGAATGACGAACCTGATCAGCACAAGCAGCGCCGCGAGGACGACGCCGGGCCACAGGCGCAGCGGCTTGCGCAGGGGCGCTTGGGCGTTGTGTTGTGTGGACATGTCAGTCGGCCGTCATGACGATTTTCCCGCGTGCGTGCCCCGGCTCGAGGTATCGGATGGCCTCCGGGACCTCGCTCAGCGTGCAGCGTCTGTCGATCACCGGACGATGGCTTTCATGTGGACACGCGCAACCTGGCGCAGCTTACTGATGCCGTAGCGCACGCAACGGATTCGTCCGCGCCGCGCGCCAGGCGGGAACGATGGTCGCCACGACCACGACGCCCAGGACGAGCGCCAGCGCACGCGCGAACGAGACGGCGTCAGTCGCGCTGACGCCGAAGAGCACGCTCGTCAGGAGCCTCGTGACCCCGAGTGCGGCGGCCATGCCCAGCGTTGCGCCGATGGCGCCGAGCCGCAACCCGCGTCCGAGGAACCGGCGAACGACCGACCGCCGTGACGCGCCGAGCGCCATGCGGATCCCGATCTCACGCGCGCTTTGCTTGACGGCATACGAAACCAGTCCGTAGGTGCCCATGGCGGCGAGCGCCAGTCCGGCCAGGCCGAAGACCGACAGCATGGCGGCGGTCAGGGTGAACAGAATCAGCGCGCCGCGGGTCTGTTCCGTCATCGGCCTCGCGAACAGAACCGGCAGCTCGGGATCGAGCGCCGCCACGCGCGCCCGCGCCTGCTCGACAAGTTGATCGACGGGCGCAGGCCCGCGGGTGTGCAGGATCATGTCCGACCGGTACGACTGCAGCACGGGAACGTAGAAATACGGGCGCGGGGCTTCGTTGATGCGCGAGTACTTCACGTCGGCCGCCACGCCGATCACGGTTCGCCACGGGCCGTTGCCGACGCGAAGGCGCCTGCCGAGCGCATGTGGCGCTCCGCCCCAGAATCGTTGCGCAAGCGTGTTGTTGACAACGGTCACCGGTGCGGCCGACCCGTCGTCCCTGTCTTCGAACGCGCGGCCCGCCATCAGCGGGATTCGAAGCGTGCGGAAGTAGTCCGGCCCGACGGTGTTCGACATGAAGGCGAGATCTTCCTCCCGGCGAGGCTCGTAGCCGTCGATCGCCACGCGCTCGGCGCGTACGTCGAGGAAGGCCAGCGGAAGGTACGCGGAGAGGGTCGCCGATTCGACGCCGGGCTCGGCACGTGCCGCGTCCAGCAGCTTGCGGTAGAACACCCGGCCGCGCGGCTCGTCGTAGCCGTTCTGTTTCAGATCGAAGGCAAGCGCCGTCACGTGGTTCTGATCGAAGCCGGGATAGGCACGCCGCGCCGCGTCGACGCTGCGCGTGGCCAGGCCCGCGCCCACGAGAAGCAGGAACGAGACCGCGACCTGCGCAACCACGAGGCCCGCGCGCAGCCGTCCTCGCGACGCCCCGCGCGGCGACGCGTCTTCGTTGATGACGGCGATCAGATCGACCTTGGAGCTTTGAAGCGCCGGGAGGAAGCCAAAAACGACGGCGCTTCCGCAGGCGACGAGCACCGCGAACCCCAGGACGAGGCCATCCACGCCAATGTTGAAGAAGATCCGATCGGGGGCGGCGAGCTGCTCGGAGTAGCCGACGAGCACCGGGATTGCGCGCTGTGCGATCAGCGCGCCAAGGAGGGCGCCGGGAAGCGCGAGCACGAGGTTCTCGACGAGCAGCAGGCGCATGATGCGCGTCCGCGTCGCGCCGAGGGCCAGGCGCACGGCGATTTCGCCGCGCCGCGATACGCCCCGCACCAGCACCAGCCCCGCGATGTTGGCGCACGCGATCGTCAGGACCAGGAGCCCCGTGGCGCTCAGGACGATCATGCTCGGCAGCATGATCGACGGCGCACCACCGGGGGTCTGCCAGAACCGCGCGACTCTCAGGCGCTGTGGGGCGTTCGTGAGCGGCCGTTCGCGCGACAGCGTCGACCAGATCGCGTCCGTGCGGGAGGCGGCCATCGCGAGCGTCGTCGCCGGCCGCAGGTAGCCCTGCGGATAAAAGAACGCGGCGCGGCGGTCGGAGAGGATGCCCGATGGCGTGGTGCGCTGGCTTCCAAACGTGAAGCCAAGCTGCGGCGCCATCATCACCGGGATGAACACCTCGACGTCGTAGACGACGGTGGTGCCGTGGAACGTCGGATCGGCAACGCCGACCACCGTCAGTGGTGAGTTGTTGATCTCCACGGTCCGCCCGACGATGTCGGGATCGGCCGCGAAATCGCGCCGCCACAAGCCGTCGCTGATCACGACGACGGGATGACGGCCGGGAGCCACCTCGTCCGACGGCAGGAGCGTGCGGCCGCGCTCGGCACGAACGCCGAGGACCTGGAAGTAGTTCCCGGTGACGAGCTCGGCCCAGATCGAACGGGCACTTCGACCCCTGCCCAGGCCGACCGTCGCGACGGCAGAGCCGAAGAGTTGCGAGAACCCTTCATCGTGATCGCGAAGGTACCGATAATCGGGGTACGACAGGCGGAGCGGGCGTCCCGCGTTCGTTTCAGCGAAGACAACGGCGAGCCGAGCGGAACCGTCGACGCCGGCAATCGGCGCGAGCGCGAGCCCCTTGAGCAAGGTGAAGACGGCGGCGTTCAGGCCTATGCCGAGCGCGAGGACGCCGATGACGGCAAGCGAGAAGATGGGGTCCTTCGCGAGGCTCCGGATGGCGTAGCGGACGTCGCTCACCTGATCGTGCAGGGCATCGAGCCACCACGGGGTCCAGACCCGGCGAGCGGCTTCGGTCGTCAGCGTGACGTTGCCGAACTCCCTGAGCGCCGCGTAGCGCGCCTCCTGTGGATCCGCGCCCTCGGCGATCTTCTCACGGCTCGCGATGGCAAGGTGCGCGCGGATTTCTTCCTGGAAGTCCTCATCGTCCAGGCCCCGCCGCTTCAGACGCTCGAGCCAGGCCACGATCCCCATCCGCTACTCCTTGCTTTCGGGCGCCGTTCCAGGCCGTAGATAGTCTACGGCATTGGACGTAGAGCGTCTACAGCCTGTTCCTCCTTTTGGTTGGCAGCATGGCCATTCTCATTGCTCCTTGCTGTTGGCGGTGGACGGGTCGAAGCCGCAACGCTCCCCTATACGCTGCCGGAATCGGTCCCGTTCCTCGGGTGTCATGCCGTCCCACCGGTCGCCGATGCGATCGGCCAGGCGATCGGCAACACGGCGGCGGACGTTGGAGCGAGTGCCACCGCCGCGCCCCAATCCGCCGAAGAGAATCCGGCACAGCGCCAGCATTCCGAGCGCCTGCCAGAAGGTCACTTCGCGCCAGCCGAAGATCGGCGGCAGCAGCCAGTTCCACAGCAGCTTCACGATTTCGCCGCCGATGAAACCGAACAGCAGAATCCCCAGAATCGCCAGCGGCGCGATGAAGATCACTCTTTTCATTCTCGGTCTCATGGTCGGTCCCCTCACGCTTTCGTCAATTCGTCGTAAATGGCCTGCAACCTCTCGCGCAGACGCAAGACCGCGTAGCGCTTGCGCGAGAGCAGCGTATTCACGCTCAGGCCGGTCTCGGCGGCCATCTCCTTGAAGCTGCGCCCGTCCAACTCGTGCGCGACGAACACGTCGCGCTGCTCCTTCGGCAGCTCGGCGACCGCCAGCTCGAGTTCGTCGAGCAGCACGCTGCGGGCGTAAAGCGCCTCCGGTCCGGCATCGGGCGAAGGCAGCAGGTCTTCCACCCGCAGCCGTTCGTCGTCCTCGTCGGCGACGCCGGTATCGCTGAAGCGCTCCGGCTTCTTCTTGCGGAAGAGATCGGTGATGCGATTGCGCGCCACGCGAAACAGCCACCCGGTGACGTGGTCGATCGGCATCAGCAGGCGATTCGCTTCGACCAGCTCGTAGAAGACGTCCTGGAGGATGTCCTCGGCGTCGCGCGGGTCGGGCACGCGCCGGCGGATGAAGTTGCGCAGCCGGGACTGCTCCCGCTTGACGACGTCGGAGATTCGCCGGTCCTGTTCGAGTGTCATCCGGTCCAGGCTCGCCGCAGCCTGCCTCGCCGAAGCTTCAACGGAGGCGGGCCCTTCACCTACGGTTGTAGACGTATGAGGGGGTGCGGATATTGTAGGGTGGCGCGAGCGGGACGGGTACGGCGCGCCGGCGACGCGCCCGAATGCCGACGTGGATCCTCCCCTCCTCTCCTCCTCCTGTTCCATTCGACAAGCCTCCACTGCTTCCCTGCTCCTGTTAGTATCTCGGGGATCGACAACGCCAAGGACAAGCCCAATGCGCACGCGCACTGTTGTTGCCGCGCTGGTCTCGGTGACCCTCGTTTCGGTGTGGGGATTCACGGCCCCTCCCCGGGACTACACGATCGTCGCGATCCCGCAGTCACAGGTGGATATCACCGACGCGTTCTGGGCGCCGAGAATCGAGGTCAACCGGACGGTGTCGATTCAGCACATTCTCCGGAAGTACGAGGAGACGGGCCGGTTCGACGGCCCGCGGATCATCGAGGCGGGTGCCTACATGCTGTCGAAGCGTGGGGACGCCGCACTGGAACGGCAGATCGATGACCTCATCGAGAAGTCCGTTGCCGGCGTCGAGAGCCGGCTTTCGAATCCCCAGCGCGCGATCGGCGTCTCGGGGAATCTCCTGGAAGCGGCGGCTGCGTACTATCAGGCTACGGGCAAGTCGCGGCTGCTCGACGCCGCGATCAAGGCAGCCGACGCGATGGACTCCGCCTACGGAGCTGGAAAGAAGACGTACATTTCCGGCCACGAAGGCTTGAAGATTGGGCTCATCCGGCTGTATCGGCAGACGGACGAGGAGCGCTACTGGAAGCTCGCGAAGTTCTTTCTCGACGAGCGGGGCAAGGACGACTATCCGCGTCAGGGTGAGTACGCAATCGACCGTACGTATGCACAGGATCATCTGAGGGTTGTCAGGCAGCGCGAAGCCGTTGGCCACGCGGTCAGGGCCACATATCTGTACATACCGCTCGCCGACGTCGCGGCGTTGACGGACGAACCCCAGTATCGGCAGGCACTGGACTCGATCTGGCAGGACGCGACCTACCGTAAGACATACGTCACCGGCTCGGTTGGCTCGATCCGCTTCCACGAGCAGTTTGGCGCTCCGTACGAGCTCCCCAACCTGAGCGGCTGGAACGAGACGTGCGCCTCCTACGGATCGGTCCTGTGGAACCACCGCATGTTCCTGCTGCACGAGGACGCACGGTATCTCGATGCGATGGAGCGCGTTCTGTACAACGGTTTCCTCGCTGGTGTGTCCTCGAAGGGGAACCGGTTCTTCTATCAGAACCCGCTGATGTCGTATGGATCGTACGAGCGATTCGATTGGATCGATACGCCGTGCTGCCCGCCCAACGTCGTGCGCCTGCTGGCGTCGCTCGGCAATTACATCTACGCAAAGAGCCGCGCTGACACCGACGTGTATGTGAATCTGTTCGTCGGCAGCACCGCCACGATTCCTCTGGGCGGGAGCGCCGTGCGGCTGCACCAGGACACGAATTATCCGTGGGACGGCCGCATCAGAATCTCAATCGACCCGCAGCAAACGCAAGACTTCACGCTGCACGTGCGAGTCCCCGGATGGACCCGCGATCGCGTGATGCCGGGGGATTTGTACCGATTCCTCGACACGCGAACCGATCCAGTGGCACTCGCCGTGAACGGCCTGCCGCAGCGGGTCAGGACTGCCGGTGGGTTCGCGCTCATCGAGCGACGGTGGAGCAAAGGGGATGTCGTGGACGTGACGCTCCCGATGGCCGTCCGCCGGGTTGTCGCGGACCCGCGCGTCCGGGACGACGAAGGCCGCGTCGCGTTGACCCGCGGTCCGCTCGTGTACTGCGCGGAATGGCCGGACAACGGTGGACACGTGCTGAATCTCGTCGTCTCGGACCGCGCGCGACTCACGAGCCAGTTCAATCGCGCGCTGCTCGGTGGGGTCCAGGTTGTCACCGGCGACGTCGCAGCGCTCGGCCGATCGGGAGCCGGACGAGTTCAGGAACAGCCTCGCACGCTGGTCGCAATTCCGTACTACGCCTGGGCGAACCGGGGCGCTGGAGAGATGCAGGTGTGGCTGCCACGAACGTCCGCGAGGGCGCGTGTCACACCAGTGCTGCCGCCGGCGGCAATCGCGCAGGTCAGTTCGTCGGGCGCCATCGAGAAGCGATGGACGGGGTACAACGATCAGAACGACGACCTCGCGGCGGTGTACGACGGCGTGGATCCACTGAGCTCCGCGGATGAATCCGGGCTTTACTTCCGGATGCGGCCCGCGCTCGGACAGCCGGCGTGGATCGAATACGACTTCAAGGGGCCGGCACGAATCTCGAGGGCGGACGTGTACTGGGTGAACGACCGGCGATTCTGCAGACTTCCGGCCTCGTGGCGAATTGTTTACAGGAAGGACGACAGATGGGAGCCGGTCGTCGCGCACGGTGCGTATGACGTGACCGGAGACACGTTCAACCGCGTCGAGTTCGATCCCGTCACCACGACGGCCGTTCGCGTAGAGGTCGAGCCGCGGACCGTGCACTACAAGACGGGGGAGATTGGACCTCCCGGGGCGATGTTCCTGACCGCGCCGATCGATTGGCGGGAATTCGGGATCATCGAGTGGAGAGTTCGATAAGTTGAACAGGGGGAGGAAAGCAGCGGAGGCTTGTCGCCGTCTTACCTTCTCCTGGTAATTAGAGAGCCCCTGCGACCGATGCAAGTAGGCCGGGTGGCTGGTCACTGCCCACCCGACAATTTATTACTACGCGGAGCAGACTGGCACATCGCCGGATCGGATCGGCTCCACACGCTTTCATGTGCCCGTGCGCCCGAAGCCGGCGCCGCGCGGCATGCTCGATGCCAACGTGGTGTCGGCGACCTATTTCGACGCGATGGGACTGGCGCCGAGCGCGGGCCGGATCTTTCCGGATGATCCCGCGCCCGAAAGCTGCCGTGTTGGCGTCGTCAACCAGGAAGCCGCCGAGCTCTACGTCGGCGGCAACGCCGTCGGCGGCGCGGTCATCGACGGCGCCGGACACCGCACCGAAATCGTCGGCGTCGTGCGCTCGACGCTGCTGCGGGCCTCGCAGCGGCGCGCGGAGCCCGCGATCTACTTTCCGATGACGCAGGACTTCCTGCCTCGCATGACGCTGATTCTGGGCGTGCGCGAAGCGAATGACGCGATGCTGACCTCGGTGCGCCGCCTGCTCGAACGCGTTCCTGGCGGCGCGTCCGGTACCGCAGCCGTGACGACACTCGACGCGCACCTCAGCAGGACCGCGCTGGCGCCAGAGCGCATCGCGACGATGCTCGTGGGCGTGTCCGCCGTGACGGCGCTGACGCTCGGTATTCTCGGCTTGTACGGGACGATGGCTGACACGACGCGCCGGCGTCGCCGCGAGATTGCGGTCCGCATCGCGCTCGGCGCGCAAGGCTGGCGCATAATCCGCCAAGTGCTGGCGGACGGTCTACGACTTGCCGCCGCCGGGACCGCCGCAGGTGCGCTCGGCTCGCTGCTGGTCGCGCGATGGCTCACGCGAATCACGACGACGGCCGGTACGGTGACCGTGTGGGTCTGGCTGGCTGCGCCGATCGTCCTGGTCGGGGCGATCGCGATTGCAGGCGTGCTTCCCGCCCGGCGGGCGTCAGCGGTGGATCCGCTCGCCCTCATGCGCGAAGAGTGACGGCATTCCGCACACCGAACGATTTCCGCGCCCTAACGTATCTGCCAAACGTGGTGAAGTTCCTGCTCTGGTGCGTCCTGTTCGTGCTTTGCTGGCCGCTGGCGCTGGTGGCCCTCGTGTTGTATCCGCTCGTGTGGATCCTGCTGATTCCCTTCCGCATCGTCGGCATCGCCGTGGACGGCGTCCTCGGGCTGGTGCGCGCCGTTGTGATGCTGCCGGCCAGAGTCCTGAGCGCCCGACACGCCTAGCGCGATCGCCGGCGGCCCAAAGACGCTTTGCGGACCGCCGCGATGCTTCGGGAGGTACCAGGACGTGTAATCTTGAGCGATGGCTGGTCTCCCGCCGCTGGTCCGCATCGATCTGCTCGGAGGGTTCCGTATCGGTGCCGAAGCCCCTTCCCCCACTCGTTCACCAAGCCTTCGCCAGCAGCAGCTCATTGCCTTTCTCGTCCTTCATGCCCGCGGCAGCGCTGTCCCGCGTCAACGCGTCGGCGGCACCCTGTGGCCGGAATCGAGCGACGCCCAGGCCCTGACCAATCTCCGCCGCGAGCTGCACCATCTGCGGGAAGGCTGGCCGGGGCTGAACGCACTGGTCGACGCCGGCTCGCGCACGCTCGCATGGCGTGGAGGGCGCGGAGTCCTCGTGGACGTCGAGGCCTTCGAGGCGGCTGCCGATCGGGGCCTCGCGGGCGACCGTGCTGCTTTGCACGAGGCGGCCGTCCTGTACAAGGGCGACCTGCTGCCGGACTGTACGGACGCGTGGATCGAGGCCGACCGCGAGCGTCTCCGTCACCGCGCGAGGCAGGTCCTGGCGCAGCTTGTCGCCCTGCTCGAGCGCGATCGGGACTTCGCGGATGCGATCGAGCATGCGCAGCAGCTGCTGCGGCTCGACCCGCTCGACGAACAGGCCTGGTGCGCGCTCATGCGCTGCCACGCGCGCCGCGGCGAGCGCGCCGCGGCCCTGCACCTCTATCAGCAGTGCGCGGCGATATTGAAGAAGGATCTCGGTATCCAGCCGAGCGCTGCCACGCGTCTCACGTACCGTGAGATTCTCGACCTGGACACAGAGACGCCCGTGGTCCCGGCGCCGCCGCGCACGGCCGTGTATCCGCTTGTCGGCCGCCAATCGGAATGGCACGCGCTCCTCAACGCCTGGCGCGCGGCAGCGGCGGGCCGGATCCGCCTGTTCCTGATCCGCGGCGAAGCCGGCATCGGCAAGACGAGGCTCGCCGAGGAGCTGATCGACTGGTGCGGTCTGAACGGCGCCACCGCCGTGGCCGCTCGATGCTACGCGGGCGAAGGACGCCTGGCGTACGCACCGATCGCTGCCTGGCTGAAGAACGAGGTCCTTCGGCCTGCGCTGATGCGGCTCGATCCACCCTGGGTGACCGACGTCGCGAGGCTTCGTCCCGAGCTCCTCGCCGGGCGTCCCGACGTTCCCGCGCCGGACCGGCAGCTCGAGAGCTGGCAGCGCCTGCGCTTCTTCGAGGCGCTCGCCCACGCATTCCGATCGGCGGCTCCAGTCGTTCTCGTCCTGGACGACCTGCAGTGGGCCGATGGCGACACGATCGAATGGCTCCAGTACTTCCTGCGCTCGGCGTCCGACGCGCGGTGCCTCGTCGTCTGCACCATGCGCGCGGAGGAGGAGCAGGACAATCAGCCGCTCGGGCGGATGCTCCGTCACCTCGAACACGACGATCTGCTGACGGCGGTCGCGCTCGGCCCGCTCGACAGGACGGCCACGTCGCAGCTTGCCGCCGAAGTCGCCGAGCACCCGCTCGACGAGGCGGCGCTGGCGCGCACGTTCACCGAAACCGAAGGCCATCCCTTGTTCATTGTCGAACGTGGACGCATGGAACTGGCGAATCAATCAGGCGGCGCCGGCGACGGCGGGCTGCCCCTGGTGCAGTCCGTTGTCGCCGCCCGATTGGCGCTGCTGTCCGACGAGGCGCGAGCGGCCGCGGATGTGGCGGCGGCGGTGGGGCGCGATTTCCGGTTCGACATTCTCGCCCAGGCGAGCGACCTCGAGGAAGACGCGCTCGTCCGCGCCCTGGACGAGCTCTGGCGGCGTCACATCGTCCGTGTTCAGGCGGACGAGCGGTGGGATTTCAGCCATGACCGTATCCGTGAGGTGGCCTACAGCGGGATTGGACCGGCGCGGCGCCGGCTGATCCACCGGCGCATCGCGCAGGGGATGGAGCTCCTGTTCGCCGATCGACTGGATGACGTGAGTGCGTCGATTGCCGCCCATCTCGATCGTGGGGGCCAGCCGGCGCGTGCGGTTCCGTTCCTCGAACGAGCGGCCGCGGTGGCCACTCGCGTGTCGGCCAACGAAGAAGCCATACGCTGCCTGACGCATGCCCTGTCGCTCCTCCAGATGCTGCCCGCGGGACGGGATCGCGACGAGCGCGAGCTTGCGCTGCGCTCCAGCCTCTCTGTCGCGCTGAACTCCGGCCGCGGGTATGCGGCAGTGGAAGTCGAGCGGAACCTGGATCGGGTCTTCGAGCTGTCGCTGTCCGAAGGCCGGGGAGAGGTGCCCGTGCGCTGGTTGTGGGTGGCGTTCACGCTCCGCTTCATGCTCGGCGACTTGAAAGCGACACGCGAGGTATCGGAGCAGGCGCTCGCGCGCAGCGCAGCCGATCCGTCGTGCCGCTGCGAGGCGCATCACGCGATGGGCGGCATGCTGCTGGCGGTCGGCGAGCTCGATGGTTCGAAACACCACTTCGAAGCGGCTCTGGCGGCATACGACGAAGACCATCCGCAGCGGTCCGCGCTCGGGTCCGATCTCGGCGTGTTCGCGCATGCGTGGTACGCGCATGCGCTCTGGCTGCTTGGCGATGAGAGCGGCGCCGTTCGGTCCGTCGATCAGGCGATCGCGCTCGCGGAACGGCGGGATCACCCCTACAGCCATACGCTCGCCCTCGCGTATGCGGCGCTCCTCCACCAGATGCGCCTCGACACCGCCAGTGTGCTCGCCTGCGCCGAAGCGGCCGTGGCGCTGTGCGATCGGTACGAGTTCGGCTACTACGGAGACTGGGCGCGTGTCCTCATCGGCTGGGCGCGCGGGCAGGAGCAGCCCGCCGAAGGCATCGAGATCATCGAGGCGGCGCTCGAGCGGCTCGATCGAAACCGGGCGCAGGCGCGCCGGCCGTACTACCTGTCGCTGCTTGCGGAGACGTACAGCCGCAAAGGCAATCGGGACCGCGCGGCATCGATTCTGGACGCGGCCATCGGGATGGCGGTGGACCGCGGCGACGTGTCATGGCTTCCCGCGCTGTATCGTCAGCAAAGCGAGCTGCTGCCGGCGCCCGAGCGCAAAGCGACGCTGGCGCGCGGCCTTGCGCTCGCCCGCGCGCAAAACAGTCGCGGCCTGGAGCGGCGGATTCTCGCGTCACCGACAGCCAACTCGGCCTGAGGCCTTGCGGCCCAGGCTGTCCGCGCGTCGCGGAACGCTTTCGCGAACGGTTCGAGAACGCCGTGCCTCATAGGCTCCTGTCCCAGAGGAGGAAGCCTATGAGGATCACACATCGTTTCCCGGTCCAACTCGCGTTCGTCGCCCTGGCCCTGAGCTTCGCTGCCGGTCCGGCCGCCGCTCAGTCCACGCACGTGCTGGTGCCCGCCGACAAGGTACAGTGGGGGCCCGCGCCGCCGGTCCTGCCGGCGGGAGCGGAGATCGCCGTTCTGGAAGGCAATCCGTCCGAAAAAGGCCCGGTGACGCTGCGCCTGCGGTTCCCCGCCAACTACAACATTCCCGCACACTGGCACAGCATGACCGAGCGGGTCACGGTGCTTTCCGGGACGCTCCACGTCGGAATGGGCGACAAGCTGGATCGGCGCGCCAGCCAGACGCTCGAGCCGGGCGGGTACGTGTCGCTGCCGGCGGTCATGCGTCACTTCGCCTGGACCGACAGGCCGAGCGTCGTTCAGATCAATCTGGAGGGGCCGTTCGACATCTTCTATGTCAATCCGGCCGACAACCCGCAGAAGCCGGTCACCAGGCGGTAGGCCCGAGAAGCTCGGTCCATGGCTGCGATCCAACCCATACGGGTCGCGGCCGTGGACCATGCTCACGCAACGGGCACGCGTCACGTGCGCTCCGGTACGCCGACAGCTACCGGAGCGCCAGCAGCGGATCGAGACGGCTGGCGCGCCGCGCCGGCACCCAGCTCGCCACGAGGGCGACGAGCAGCAGGATGGCCCCGACGGTCCCGAATGTCGCCGGGTCGGTCGCACTCAGTCCGAACAGCAGCCGCGCGACCACGCGGGAAATCGCCAGCGCGCCGGCCACCCCAATCACAATCCCGACGAGGACCGGGGCCATGGCCTGGCGCAGCACCATCGTGAGCACCTGGTTCCTGTTCGCCCCGAGCGCCATGCGGACGCCGATCTCGCGCGTGCGCTGCGCCACGGCGTAGGCCATCACGCCGTACACCCCGACAGACGCCAGCGCCAGCGCGAGCCCACCCAGGACGCCCAGCAGAATCGCCGCCAGCCGCGCGGGCCAGAGCGACTGCTTCAGGATCTCCCGCATCGTGAACGGATTGGTGAGCGGCACGTGCGCATCGATTGCGCGAATCTCGCGCTGCGCCGTGCCGAGCACGGCCCCAGGCTGTCCACCGGTCTTGAGGACGAGCACCATCGTGTCGGAGCCGTTTTGATCGAGCGCCACGTACGCAGCCGGCTGCGGGTCCTCGCCGAGCATCATGTACTTGCTCGTCTTCACGACGCCCACCACCTGGTGGTAGAACGAGTCGGTGTAGAAGCGAAACTGCTTGCCGATGGGATCTTCGCCCGGCCAGAGCCGATCGGCGAGCGTCTGGTTGACGACGGCGACGCGGACGCTCCCCTCGCGATCGGCGTCCGTGAAATCGCGGCCCCGCAGCAGCGGGATCCCGACCGTCTGAAAATATCCGGGGCTGCTCACGATGTTCGCGACCATGTTCCGCGCGGCCGTGGACCCGGGATCTTCTCCAGCTTTGATCACCGTCTTGTACAACGCGCCGGTGAGCGGGGCCGAGCTCGCAAAGGCCGTCGACTGCACGCCGGGGGTCCCGGCGATGCGCTCGTGCACGGTTCGATAGAACTGCTGCACCCGGAGCTCGTCGTAGCCACCCTGCCCCGCGTTCACTCCGACGACCGCCAGGTGATCCACGTCGAAGCCCGCGTCGATGTCGTTGGCGCGCTGCAGGCTGCGCAGGAAGAGGCCGGCCGCGACCAGCGCCACCGTCGAGAGCGCGACCTGTGCGCCCACCAGCACGCGGCCGAGCAGGGCCCGCCGGCGGTTCGTTCCCCCGCCGCGCGTCTCCTCTTTCAGCGCGGTGACGACATCGGGGCGCGACGCCTGGAGCGCCGGTATCAACCCGAAGAGGACTCCGGTCGCGAGCGACACGACGGCCGTGAACAGCAGCACGCGATAATCGAAGGTCAAGTCAACGAGGTTCTGCGCGAGAAACGGCGGCCTGAGCGACCAGATGCCGTCCCGGCCGGCCCTCGCGACGACGAGGCCGAGCCCGCCGCCGAGCGCCGACAGCAGCACGCTCTCGGTCAGCAGCTGCCGCGCGAGCCTCGCCCTCGTGGCGCCCAGCGCGACACGCATGGCGATCTCCTGGCGGCGCGCGGACGCCCGCGCCATCAGCAGGTTCGCCACGTTCGAGCACGCGATGAGAAGAACGAGCCCGACGACCGTCATCAGGACGGCGCCGCCGAGAACGAACGCGTCCCGAATGCCGGGAAAGATCGTCGCCTGGACGAGTGGCCGGAGCGCGATGCTGCGCCCCTTGTTTGGCTCGGGATACTCGCGCTCCAGGACGGCCGCAATCGTCTTCAGGTTCGCCTCGGCCTGGCCGATCGTCGCGCCCGGCTTGAGCCGCGCGGCCGCGAAAAAGAGCAGCGCCCGCCGCTCGTCCACCCACGACCGCATCTGGCCCGGCAGCACCTGGCGGTACATCATCGACGGGACCCACATGTCGGGGCTGAAGAGCGAGTTCACGCCGTTGAACCCCTTCGGCGCGACGCCGATGATGGTGAACGCCGTGCCGTTGAGCGACACGGTCCGGCCAACCACAGAAGGGTCGCCGCCGAACCGCCGCTGCCACGAGCCGTGGCTCAGGACGGCGATCGGATCGGCCCCGGGCGTGACGTCCTCGTCTGGAAGGAAGAACCGGCCCATCGCGGGCTTCACGCCGAGGACCCGGAAGTAGTTGCCGGTGGCGAGCTCCGCGAAGCCCTGCTGTGGCTCTCCCGTCGTGATCAGACTGATCGGAGACGGCATCGAGTACGCCGCCATGTCGAGCAGGAATCGATTCTGCTGGCGGAAATCCTCGAAGTTCGGATGGGACATCGGCAGCAGGCCGCCGAGCCCGCCGATGGTCGTCACGCGATCCGTCGTGTAGGCCGCGACGAGCTCCGACGGGCGCTCGACGGGGAGCGGGGCCAGCAGGATCGCGTTGAGGAGCGTGAAGATCGTCGTGTTCGCCCCGATCCCCAGCGCCAGCGATACCACGGCCGCCACCGTGAACCCCGGGTTCCTGATCATCGTCCGGAGCGCGAAACGGACGTCCTGCGATAGCGTCCCCATACGTGCACCCTCCCCCAATCGCGCCGTGCGGCAGGCGCTGGTGTTGTAGACGGATGAGGGAGGGCGGATATTGTGAGGTCGCTTGTTTGTGAGGCCCGTCCGGACAGGCGCGCGGCGCGAGGTCGCTGAGCGATACTCCGCCCTGCACGCCCAGCAGTTTGTCGCCCGAGTAAGGGGACTTCGAATATGCTGGTCCGCAACAGGGTATCCAGGCCGACGCGGTCCTCGGCGGCGCGTCTGAGGACAGAGCCGGTCCGTAGGCGAGACGACGTGCAGCAGGCCGAAACAGTCATCCCCGTCTGGCGTGCGCCGTCTCGACGCAGCGCGACAACGTACTATTACGCGAGGGCCTCTGATGCCAACTGCTCCGAAGTTAAATGACGTCCTTCCCGTAAAGGCCACGCCTCATAAGCGGTTCTTTATCGACATGATCACGCGTGATATTTCACTGGAGGCGTGCGTATTGGATTTGATCGACAACTCAGTCGACGGCGCGACGCGCTCGAGCGACGACAAGCCGTCGAGATCAAAAGCCCCGAAGCCCCACCCATTGAGTTCTGGTGGGACCCGATACAAAGGTCACAAGATCGACGTGAAGTGTTCGCCTTCGTCTTTCCGGATCAACGACAACTGCGGAGGGATATCGGTTGAGATCGCCACTGAGTACGCGTTCAACTTCGGAAGAGATCCGAGAGAGCACACGGAGGCCGACACCGAAGCCGGAATCGGCATCTACGGGATCGGGATGAAACGTGCGCTGTTCAAGCTCGGAAGGCAGTTCAACATTCAGTCGCACACCAAGGACGACGCCTTCGTGATGAGTGTCGACGTCGATAAGTGGGCCGCGAATGCCCAGAATTGGGATCTCGAACTGAGGATCGCAAAGCAACCTACCAAAGAGCCTGGCACGACGATCGAGGTCAACGACCTGCGCCCGGGCGTATCGCAAGAATTTGCGACGACGGGATTTACGACGCGGCTGATCGATGCGGCCGCCCGGACATACGCGGCATTCCTCGATCAGGGACTTGATATCAAGGTCAATGGAACGCCCGTGAAGCCTACCGATTTCACCTTTCTCGACGGGCAGGGATTCCGTCCATTGCATGAACGGTTAAGCGAACAAGTCGTGGGTCCGTCTGGGAGGGGCAAGGTCGACGTTGACGTCGAGATCTGGGCCGGTGCTGCGAGCGGAGGCGGCACTTCCCGACCGGATGTCGGCGAAGACGACGACGCGTCCCTCTGGGGCTGGTACGTGCTGTGCAACAATCGCGTCGTTCTGTCGGCTGACAAGACCGACCGAACAGGTTGGGGACTCGCGCTTTTTCCTCAATGGCACCCGCAGTACAACGGTTTCATTGGCATCGTGTCGTTTCGTTCGGACGAGCCGTATGCGTTGCCGTGGACTACGACTAAGAACGACATCGACATCGAGAGTCTGGTTTATCGGAAGGCGCGAGGCCGGATGCAGGCCGCAGCACGCGAGTACATTAAGTACTCACGGGTCCGAAAGGCGAACCCAGAGGGTGCCAAAAAGATCGAGCGATCAGCTTCATCGGTGAAACTCACGGAGCTATCGAAGGTTCAGCCGATGAAGACGCCGGCGGTTCCTGGAACCACCCAGGGTACGGTCAACATCGCGTATCAGAAACCGAAGCGACAAGTCGCGAAAGTGGCAGCGGCATTGGGTGACCCGTCCCTGTCGGCCTCCCAGGTCGGAATCCAGACGTTCGACTACTACTATGCCAGCGAGGTCGAATGACTGTAATGGCTTCATACGAGAAGTTCGATTACTCGACTCGGCCGAATAAGAGAACGCAGCGCAAGATGATCTTCGACGCGCTGGCGCGGTACATCGCCGTCTTTCCGAGAAGGCGCTTCGGTTACGTGGGCTTCGGCTCGATGTGGTTTGCCGACTTTCTGTATGCGCATCGCCGCCTCGGATTGCAGTCGCTGACTTCTATAGAAACTCCGGAGGGGTTCCGACGAGCGGCCTTCAATCGGCCGTTTAAATGCGTACGAATGGTAGAAGGCTACTCGTCGACAGTGCTGCCGAGCCTCAACTGGCGTCGGCCCGCGATCGTCTGGCTTGACTATGATTACAAGCCCGAGAGCGAGTCTTTGCAGGATTTGTCGTATCTCGCTGGCGAGATTGCGTCCGGAAGCGTCTTGATGGTGACCTATGACGCTGACCCGCCATGGAATGAGGATGCCACTCCTGATGAACGTGCCGAGGTGATACGCAGAGTGTTCAAGGACGCGGCGCCGCCGCAACTGCGAAGGTCTCGCAGGCGGAAGAGCAAGGTGCCTCATCGCAGCAGCTATGCACCAACACTGACCGCGCTATTGTGGTCGTTCCTAGAAAACGAGTTGGTTCGAAATGGTCGTGCGGGCGCTGACGATCTCGCATGGCTCCCGTTGTTCTCATTTTTCTATAAAGACGGGGCGCCAATGATCACCATCGCTGCGGCGCTCCTGAATTCGCGCGAGCGCGCCATTTTCGAAGAGGGTAACCCTTTCAAGGGGTTGCTGTACGCACTCGGAGAGAGGCTCTTTTCCATAGCGATTCCGCCGCTAACACTCAGGGAGAGAGCCGAGCTTGACCGCCGGTTGCCAAGCCGAACCGTTAAGCTACCATTCCCGCTGGCAGAAGAGCAGCTGGAGTCGTATCGGAGCCTCTATCGTTATTACCCGCTGCTCGCCGAGGTCGATCTGTGAAGGGAGCACAGAAACTCTCTCAGCAGCGGAGAGGAACAAGACCGATCGGCGTGGACCTGTTCTGCGGAGCCGGTGGAATGTCTCTCGGCTTTGAGCAAGCGGGGTTCACCGTGGCGGCGGCCGTCGACATAAGCCGCGTGAATGCAAAAGTGCACGAAAGGAACTTTCCCAAGGCCATCACAATCTGCGGTGATGTACGAGATCTGGATGGTGCAACGATTAGGCGGACTGCGAACCTCGGACGAATCGATATAGATGTTGTGTTCGGCGGTCCGCCGTGCCAGGGCTTCTCGGTGGGTGGTAAGCAACGGGTCGGTGATCCACGAAACGAGCTCCTGTTGGAGTTCGCGCGTCTCGTAACCGAGCTGCATCCGAAATACTTCGCTATGGAGAACGTCGCGGGATTGCTGAGCGACCGCTACGCGCCGTTGCTAAGGCAGTTCAAACGGGTCCTTCGCTGCGGCGGTTACTCGATCCTCGAGCCGGTGATCTGCCTTGACGCAGCTGACTTCGGCGTTCCGCAAAGGCGGAAGCGCGTGTTCGTTCTTGGTTGGCGAAAGGGCGAGAACGCCTTATTGTACCCAAGGGTACGACGAGGCCGAATCTTCGTTGGCTCGGCAATTGACGACTTGAAGATCGTTAACGGATCAACACTGGTGGACGGCGACTCGTATTCCGGACCGCTTGGTCCCCCAACGTCATACTCTCGCGCGCTGCGAAAGTCCCGCGGCGGCTCGAGTCTCAAGGTAATCACCGGTTTCGCGCGCACAGCGCATTCCGCGGAGGTCGTTGAACGGTTCAGGCGTGTCAAGCAAGGACACGTTGATTCCATCAGCCGATTCATCCGGCTCGATCGGCAAGACGTCGCTCCGACACTCCGTGCGGGCACGGGCGCTGAGAACGGTCGCTTCATGGCGCCACGCCCTATCCATCCCGATTATCCGCGCTGCATTTGCGTTCGAGAAGCCGCACGCCTTCATTCGTTTCCGGATTGGTTCATATTCCACGATACGAAGTGGAACGGTTTCATGCAGGTCGGAAACTCTGTTCCTCCTGCGCTAGCGAAGGCGGTGGCTCACAAGATCAAGACCAGCCTGGTAAGGGGGCCCAATGCCGCGCGCGCAAAGCCAAGAGACCATTTCGCGCCGCATGGCGACCGTCAGATCGCGCAACACGGGACCCGAACTGTCGGTTCGCTCAATTGTTCATCGGTACGGATTGCGATTTCGTCTGACAAATCGCGACCTGCCCGGGTCGCCAGACCTTGCCAACAGATCTAGGCGATGGGCGGTATTCGTACACGGTTGCTTCTGGCACGCGCATCATGGTTGCCCAAGGGCTACGCGGCCAAAGACCAACCGACGGTACTGGCAGGCAAAGTTTCGGACTAACCAAGCTAGAGACGTTGATGCTCTGCGGCGGTTACGGCGTCGCGGGTTTCGCGTGCTGGTGCTGTGGGAGTGTGAGCTTCAAAGTGCCCGTGGCGAGCGAAGACTCCGTGCATTCTTCGGGGCCGCGCAGCACCGTTCAGCTGCGGTGGTTCGATAATCTTGTAGCGCTCCGTAGATTACCGCGCTCTGAATTATGTGACGAATCGGGGTCGCCAACGACCCTCACATCCCGTGCGAAACCGCCCGCGGTCACCTGGCCGCGCATATTCGACACGATGGGCACCGGCGCAAGCCATGCGGATTCTGCTGCAGTCGCCGCTAACAAAATTGGGCAGGCGCAGACTCCTTGACAGCTTAGGAGAGTCGCGGTAGTGTCTCTCCTAGCCAGCCTAGGAGACCCATAGGTGACCGAATCCGCAGCGCTGTTGCCCGGCACCCTCGACCTCCTGATTCTGAAAGCCGTCTCGCTCGGCAGACTGCACGGATACGGCGTGCTGCTGCGCCTCGAGCAGATTTCCGGCGGCGCGCTGCAAATCCAGCAGGGTGCGCTCTACCCCGCTCTCTACCGGCTGGAACAGCAGGGGCTGATCGAGAGTGAATGGGGGACCTCCGACAACAATCGGCGGGCGAAGTTCTATCGCCTGACACCCACAGGACGAGCGCGGCTGGGAGATGAGACGGCGAGCTGGAACCGGCTCGCCGATGCGATCGCGATGGCGTTGGGGACCACGCGCGGGGAGGTCTGACCATGAAGCCGCTGTGGCCGCGTGTGCGATCGGCGTGGCGGGCGCTCTGGCGCTCGAGTCAACTCGACACCGACATGCAGGAAGAGATGCGTTTTCACGTCGAGATGGAGACGGAGCGGCTGGTGCGCGAGCAAGGGCTCCCGCCACAGGAAGCGCGTCGCCAGGCTCACGTGCGGTTCGGCGGTGTCGAAAAGTACAAGGAGCAGGGGCGTGACGCGCGCGGGCTGCAGTGGATCGAGGCGCTCTCGCTGGACGCTCGACTCGGCGTCCGCATGCTCGTCAAGTACCGCGGGCTGACGCTCGTCGGCGGATTCGCGATGACGGTGGCGATCGCACTCGGCGCGGTGGCCTTCGAGGGCCTGACGGAGGCGCTCAATCCCTCGCTTCCGCTGGACGACGGCGAGCGAATGGTCGCAGTGCAGTACGCAACAGCGACCCCCGGAAGTCCCGAGCGCAGACTGCTGCACGACCTCGTCGCCTTGCGCGACGAGCTCGTCTCGATCGAGCACTTGGGGGCATTTCATACCGTTCAGCACAATCTCGTGTCGGGGTATGCGCCTCCCGAGCCCGTCGAAGTCGCCGAGATCACGGCCTCGGGATTTGCCGTCGCACGCACGCCGCCGCTCGTCGGCCGGTATCTGCTGCCCTCCGACGAACGCGAAGGCGCGTCACCGGTCGTCGTGATCGGCCATCAGGTGTGGCAGTCCCGCTTCGGCGGCGATCAGCACATCGTGGGTCGCACGATCAATCTGGGCGGAACCTTTCGTACTGTGGTCGGCGTCATGCCGGACGGTTTCAGGTTTCCGCTGGATCATCAGGTCTGGATCCCGCTCCGCGCGAGTCCGCTCGCGTACGAGCGACTGCAGGGGCCCTGGCTTTACCTGTTTGGCCGCCTGGGCCGTGGGGTGACGATGGGGCAGGCGCAGGCGGAGTTGACGGCCATCGGCCGACGCACCGCGGCCGCATACCCCGAGACGCACGAGCGGCTTCGGCCGATGGTGCTGCCGTTCACGTACGATCACCTCGGCCTGGACTCTCCCATCCGGGTGTGGACGGTGCGGATCGCGAAGCTGTTCCTCGGCGCGATCGCGTTCCTCGTCGCCGTGAACCTCGCCATTCTCATGTATGCCCGCACGGTGACGCGCCTCGGCGAGATCGCCGTGCGCACGGCGCTCGGCGCGACTCGCCGCCGCATCCTGGCGCAACTGTTCACTGAGGCGCTGGCGCTGACGTTGGTTGGCGCGGCCGCCGGGTTGGTGCTGGCCCACGTCGCGCTGGGCCGCCTGCAGTCGCTGATCCGGTCGAATGGCACCTTCCCGTTCTGGCTCGATTTGCACCTGTCGATCGGCACCGTGATCTACGCCCTCGAACTGGCGGTGCTCGCTGCCGTGATCATGGGGGTGCTGCCGGGCATCAAGGCGACAGGCAGGAGCTTGACGGCGAGCCTGCACGAGTTGAATGGCCGCACCGGCACGCGGCTGGGGCCCATGTGGACGACGCTCGTCGTCGCGCAAGTCGCCGTTGCGGTGGCCGTTTTACCGGCGGCCGTCTACATGTTCTGGCACTTGGCGCGACTGGAGGTCGGGTGGCCGGGGTTCGCCGCCGGGAAGTTCGTCATCGGCACACTCGCTCTGAATGACGAGGTCTCCGTCGACTCGAGCCGCGTCAGGGTACGACAACTCGAGCTCACGTCGCGTCTGGAGGCCGAGCCTGGTGTCTCCGCCGTCACCTTCTCGTCGAATGTTCCAGGCTATGCGCCAGACCGCCTGATCCAGTTCGACCCCTCGACAGTGCTCGGGGCAGGCCCCTCGACGTTGCTCGGGGCAGGGGTGCAGCCGGTGGGGGATGACGGACCGCATGACGTCAGCGCGCTCGACGTCGATCTGCGCATGTTCGACGTCTACGGCGCCGAGATCTTCGCGGGACGTGGATTCCGTGCGGGCGATCTCGGGGCGGCACACGCCGTCATCGTGAACCGCGCCTTCGAGCAGGAGTTGCTGGGCCCTTCGACGGCGCTCACGGTCCATCCAGAAAATGGTCGAGGGATGGAGAATCCGGGCGCGCTCGGCCTCCGCTTCCGCTACGTGCGCGGGCGCTCCGAGCGGCTGGGCCCCGAGGCGCCGCAGGAGTGGTATCAAATCGTCGGAGTCGTCCGCGACTTTCCGAGCCTGTCACCGGCGCCCGGCTCGGACGGCCAGCCGACCGTCTATCATCCTGCCGCGCCGGGGGACATCCATCCCGTCATTCTGTCGATGCGATTCAACGGCAGGATTCCCGCTGGCGTCGCCGACCGCGTTCGATCGATCGGCGCCGAGGTGGACCCGTCGCTGCAGTTGCGCCGGGTCATGCCGCTGTCGGATTTCTACGGCGAGGTGCGATCGTTCTGGCGGTACCTGTCGTGGGGAATCGGGTTGGTGACGGCGAGCGTGCTCCTGCTCTCCGCGGCCGGGATCTACGCGCTGATGTCGTTCACCGTCGCGCGGCGCACGCGGGAGATCGGCATCCGGGCGGCCCTGGGCGCCCATCCGCGGCGCCTCCTGCTCAACATCTTCGGACGGGTGATGCGCCAGCTCGCGATCGGCGTGCTCGCCGGATCGTTGCTGTCGGGCGCGGTGTTTTCGAACCTCGGCGTCAGCCTCGGGCGCGCCACGGCTCTGTTGCTTGCTGTTGCGACGCTCATGCTGATCGTCGGAGTGCTTGCGGCGCTCGGGCCGGCACGCCGCAGCTTGCGCATCCAGGCCATCGACGCGCTGAGGACGGACGGATAGGGCTTTGCGCTTCGGCGGGTATGCAAGCCGCAGCCAGCTCAGCTACGCGCGGGCCTTGCGCGATGCCAGTTCGGACGCCGGAGCAACATCACCCCGAAGACAACCCCCTCGATGGTCCCCTTCCCGAGCTTCGCCGGTGGCTTCAGGTCAGGTGCGTTCCGGCGCACAATCCAGTTCGACGCCCGCGCCGTAGATGCAAAGGGGCGGGTGAAGCAAGGAGTCCCCATGTCCACAGCACCGCAGGACGTCTGGTTCGAGAATCCCAACGTCGGTCAGCGTTCCCGCATCGTGACGCTGCCACACGAGACGGGCGGGCGCCTGTTCGTGCTCGAGTACATCAACCAGCCTTTCAGGGGCGAAGACGCTGTGCCGCCGCACGTGCACACGGCCTACACCGAGACCTTCCAGATCCTGAAGGGCCGGGCCCGCTACCGTCTCGGTTCCGAGACCAGGACCGCGGTGGCCGGCGAGCGGGTGGTGATGCCGCCGCGCATCCCGCACGTGCACCCGTGGAGCGACAGTGCCGAGGAGCTCCACGTACGGCAGGTGGCCGACGCGAATCCACCAGACCGGCGCGGGCTCGACGCCAGCCTCCAGGCGGCCATCACCATTCAGGGACTGGCCAAGGCTGGCCGCGTCAACGCGAAGGGGTTGCCGAATCTGCTGCAACTGGGCGTCCTCATCGAGACGACGATGCCGGCGACGTATCTGGCCGGCCCCCCGATCATCCTGCAGCACGTGTTGTTCCGGGCGCTGGGCGCCATGGGCCGTCTCGCTGGTTACAAAACCGCCTACCGGGAGTACGGCGTCATCACCGGGACCGGCCTGGAGGCACCTGCGTAGAAACGATACGAGGAGAACAACCGTGCCTGCGATCTCCGTGTTCGTGACGGGCGGCACCGGATACATCGGACGGCCGCTGATCGACGCACTCTACGAACGCGGACACGTGATTCGCGCATTGGTGCGTCCGGGGTCCGAAACGAAACTGTCGGGCCGTGCCCTGCCGGTGGTCGGGAACGCCCTCGATGCGTCAACCTTCGCGGCCGCCATCCCGCCGGACGCAACGCTGGTTCACCTGGTGGGAACGCCCCACCCCAGTCCAGCCAAGGCGGCCGAGTTCGAGCGCGTGGACCTGGCCTCGATTCGGGCGACCGCGGCGGCCGCGCGGCAGGCCGGTGCGCGGCACCTGATCTACGTGAGCGTGGCGCAGCCGGCGCCGGTCATGCGCGCGTATCTCGCTGCGCGCGCGCAGGGCGAGTCCCTCGTGAAGGCCAGCGGGATCCCCGCGACGATTCTGCGACCCTGGTACGTCCTCGGGCCGGGCCACCGGTGGCCGTACTTCCTCGTGCCGGTGTACGCCGCGCTTCGGATGCTGCCCGCCACTCGCAGCGGCGCGGAGCGGCTCGGTCTGGTGACGTTGCCGATGATGATCGCGGCCCTGACACGGGCCGTCGAGACGCCGCCGGCGTCAGGCGTACGCATCGTCGAGGTTCCTGACATCCGTTCAGCGGGACGCGTTGAATGAACCGCAGCCCGGACGCCTAACCGCCGCGCCGTAAGTTCGATTCCTACGTGGCTCACCACCTTTTCCTCGGCACTCTCAGCCGGCGCCAAGTACTTGAAAAATGGTGCCGTTGCGGCGGTTCGATTGAATCGATTTCCGTCGAACGCCACGCCTTCCGGAAAGAACAGCCGCTGAAGCCGCTGCTTGTAGTCGAGTTACGCCTGCACCCACAGGTCTGACGCGGGCGGCAGAATGCGTTCTGCGAACGCCAGAATGCCCTCTACGTCGAGTTCATCGACGGCCTCGGCGTGATGGTCGATCTTGGCCAGCGTCAGCTCCTCGCGCAGCTTGTCGCGCTGCCGCCCGTAGGTCGTGTCGTCGATCGCCTCCGAGTAGAGGAATGCCTCGTCCAGCTTGTCCAGCTTCTGCTGGATGGCACTCACCCGCCGTTGCTGTTCCGTCGTCCGGTCTTTCGCTTCGGCCGGACGCTGCTCCCATACGCAGAGGATTAGATCCTTGACCAGCCGCATATAGCCTGGCGTTGGCTGCAGCAATGCGAGCTCATCGACGAAGGCTCCTTCCAGCGTCGCCTTGGCGATGTTGACCGCCCGGCACTGCCGCTGGCAGTGGTAGTACGCGTAGTGGCCGTTCCGCCCCTTCGACCAGTTGCCCGTCAGCGGACGGCCGCACGTCTGGCAGCGCACGAAGCCGCGCAGCGGAAAATCCGGATGATTCCGCGGTCGCGGTCCGGCCACGACGACGCGGCCATCGAGAACCGCCTGAACGCGATAGAACGTGGCCTCGTCGATCAGCGGCTCGAAATCGCCCCGCGTTGACACGCCATGGTCCGGGCTCTCGACTCTGCCGACGTAAATCGAGTTCCGCACCATCTGGCCGAAGCTTTGCGGCGAGAGCACACCATCTCGCGTCTCGGCCGAGTCGCTCGATAGCTTACGGCTCTCCTGGAAGCAACCTCAGCAGTTTTCGTATAGATTCGCCTGAGCCGAGGCGTCACTCATAAACCCAAACGGAGGCTGACGTGCCCTACACGGCTGAAATCAGTCGAGCCAACCTCTCATGTTTTCTGTTCGTCATCGACCAGTCAAGGTCGATGGGCGATCCGTTCGCCGGAACGGGCACTGGAGGTCCAAGGCGAAGGAGCTCGCGGACGTCACCAATCGGCTCCTTCAGACCCTTGTAACGAGATGTGACTATTTCGACATCGTGGTCATCGGGGCGAGGAACATCGCAATCAGCCCTGGCCGCATTAGGACTGCGACGGGCCCGCTTGCAACACGTCCAGGCCGCCGGCAATGCCTGACGACTTCGTGAGCGGGTCTGGATCTCGCCGCAAATCCGTCCGGATAAGTCTCGAGGTCATTTCTTGACGCAAATGCACCGATACCTTAAAGTGGCTCAACCAAAATATGGAGGTGACGGATGACGAGTAAGCCGTCGGGAAGACTCGGCTCGCTGCGACTCGTCGTCGTCCTCATCCTCGGTCTCTCAACGGGCCCTGTCGCACGCACGGTGAAGGCCCAGGTTCGCCCGACCGCACCCGCGGCAACTACGGCAACCACGGCATTTTGTGAGGCGTTCCTTCGTGTCGGGCGGGAATTGCAGACTGGGTTCCGCAATTGGCAGGGGGAACCGTACTTGGACCGCCAAGGCAAGGTGATGCCCGACACGTATCGCTCGACCACGTCATTACCGCAGGCCAAGGACTGCTTCGTCGACCTGACTCCTCAAAGACAGGGATTTGGCTGCTTTTGGAATGCGACACGAAGGCCTCGGGAGGATTTCGATGTCATGGTGCGGTCGGTGAAAGCCTGCTTCGCGTCCTCTGCGACCTTTGGGACCGATGACTCGACAGATCCACCAGCCACGACGTTTTCATTTACCGACAGGCACCCCAGTGGCCCTTCAAAGTTCATCCTCTGGTTTAATCCAGGAAGTGGACAGGTGTTTCTCGACGTGAGCGACGGAAGCCCGAACTGAAGGGGTTTCGAAGAGTCCCGCCTGCGATACCAGCGGGTGACTGTACGGTTCTTTTCCAATCCTGAAGAGCGAGGTGAGTGTGCGGAGGATCTTACTATCTGTTGCCCTCGCCAGTGCCGTCGTCATCAACATGGCACCGCTCTGCGCCGAATGCGAGCGCTACGACTTCGAACGGTCACTGAACACGCTCGGACTCGGCATCTCGGTTCTTGACTTGATCTCATGGACTGGTGGCACGGCTCAACAGTGTGAGCGTTTTCGGCGCCAAATGGCGGACGGTTTGAAGGGGCGACTGGTCGCGGTCCGCGAGGCTGAGCAAAAAGCATCTGCGCGCTATAGTGAGGCTTCTTTCGGCCGGTACAGCCAGGACGCCGAGGTGCGCGAAAGGGCGGCGAATAGTGACGCCTACGCGACGTGGACAAAGGCCAAGGAGACCACGCGCAACGTCCAGCGAGCCGTGGACGCTTTCCCGCGTGCCTGCACATGCATGTCGGAGAGTACGCCACCGCCGGTGGGAAGCGCCGCTCGCCCGCGCGAGACGGGCACGGACAGCAATCGCCTACCTTCAACGCGCCGTGAACCGCCATCCCGATCAAGAACCCGAGATAACAGCGCGCGAGACCCAGGGATTCCAGACTCTCGGACTGACGTCAAGCCCGCCGGCTCCGACCAGAAACGAGAGAATGCTCAGGAAAGGGTGCGGGTCGCTGGCATTCATGTCCAGGAGTCCCTGGCACGGGCGGCGCGGGCGCCGAGAGATGAGCAATTTAGGCAGCAGGCACTCGCCGCACAGCGGGAATTCGAGCAGGCCCAGGCGGCTCTCAGCGCCATCGTGAACCCTTTTGGTCCCAACCAGCCAGTGAGCCCTTCCGTTCAGCGCGCCCAGATCGTGGCTCCGTTCGGGCCGAGCACCTTCGCGACGGACGTGCGTGGCGGATCGGGAACAGCGGCTCCGTCGCCCACCGCCAGCCAACGATCCAAGGAAAAACTGGATCAGGTGAAAGTGCTCTTTCCCCTTGTCGACACGAGCATTAAGACCACGCTACAACTCATTCAGACGCGGCGCGGTGAGATGCAGCGTCTTATTTTGAACCCCGTCCTGCTCAGGTCGTACGGGGTGACCCTCGACAATGTTGAGGGATCAATGAAAGGCGTCAGTCGGTATTTCTCTGTTGCCAACTATTCGATGCTGGCTATCGAGATCGCGGAGAGTGATGGTAACGCTCGTCGACAGCATATTGGCGAATTTATCGTGAACGGGGCGAAAGATCTCGCAACCACCGGGCTCGAGAAATTCGGGACGCGCCTTCTGGGTGCCGAAGCCGCTGCCGTCCTACGAGGCGCCTCCTCGTGGGCCGCGACGGCAGGCACACTCCTCACTTCGCCGATGAATGACGTGGACAATCGAGAGCCCTACGAAATCATCAGAGATACGTCATCATCCGTCAGCGAGCATCAGCGCGCAATCGGCCACATGTGGCGACTGTACGAACGCCAAGGCGCGACATGGTCTGACACATCCGTGCGGGAGTTGGCCTTCTATTCGGGCCTCGTCTATTCCGAGGCCATAGGCGCCGAAAAGACAGTCACGATTAGTCCACGCTAGTGGGGGATTGCTGCGCGCCGCGCGCAAGGCTGCTGGCAGTGGAAGAACGCGATACTGACGCCGCGAGCCTATTGAAACGTGCCGGCGATCATCCCCCCGCCTCCTTGATGTTTCGGAAGGAAGGGCTCATGATCGGACCGACGACAGGGCGCTATTCCCGGTGCCTTGTTCGTCGTCCGGCCGCACTCCGCAATCCCCAGACAAGTCCACTATGAAGCATTCACATCTGCCCAGACGCACTGTCAGCGCCCTTTGCCTCGGCTTCGTGTTATCAGTGAGTGCCTCGCTCGGGGGCGCTGTACAGTTTCCCGGCCAGAGGGATGCGGAGGCAGCACAGTTTCACTTTCGCGTTGGACAAGTCGCTCTACGAAACGGTGATCTCACGGTCGCCGCGCGAGAGTTTGAAGAAGCTGCTCGGCTAGCACCCTCAAATGCATTAGCTTGGTATAACCTCGGCGTGGTCGAATCCAGGCGAAACAATCCGCAAAAGACGATCGACAGCTTTCGCCGAGCGCTTCAGCTCGGTCTACCAGCCACTGAGAAGAATGCGGCGGAGGAAGCGGTCGCGGTTGCCACATACGAGATCGAGAAGGTCGGAGCCGATAAGAAGGAGATTCTATACGGACTAGCGTTTGGTCTTTCGCTCGAACAAGTCCGTCGTCGTGGAATAAGACTTGGAAATCGCGAAGCGAGCGAATTTGGCGCACGCTATGGTTTTCAGCCTCAGGAAGACACGTTTGGTGGGGAGGAAGAGCAGGCTTCGCTCTATTTCGGAGAACAGGGCCTTCAACGAATTTGGGTGTCATTTGGTAGCCAAGGAGTCACCAGTTATAGCGACGAGCTCGAAAGTCTGCTGAGACAGATCACTGGCGTCCTTCAATCCCGTGGGTTTCGCGAAACAGATCGGCGATTCCCGCCGAGAGAGTTTAGGTCTGGGAATAGCCGCTTACCGTTGCAGGTACGGTTTGCGAATGCCGCGCTTATCGCCATTTTGCACCTTGACTTCGAGCAGTGTGGCACCGAGGTCACTTGCGTGACAGATTTTCGGCTGTGGCTATACGACTCAGCTCTCTGTCCGCGGTGTGGACGATAGGGGACGTACGTTTCGCAGGCCGTCGTCACTTGGGGTTCGGCAGATGCTTGACGAGCGTGCAAGGTGTGGCGACGACATGAAGGACGCGCTTCGCTTCTACGCGCCCGCGCAGATCTTCCTGAACCCCGACTGCGGCTTCGGAACGTTCTCGAGCCGGCCGATGAACACCTGGGAGACCGCCGCCGCGAAAGTCGGTGCGATGGTCGCCGCGGCTCGTGAGCTTCGGGGCAGGCGATCGATGCGCTGAGGACGGACGGATGAGGGCAGGTGCGGAGACGGAGACGTCTTCAGCCCGCCGGGACGTCGATCAACGCGAAGCCCTCTTTGCGAGCGGCGGCCGCGAGGCGTTCATCGAGCGTGACGACCTCCAGGGATGACGGGCGCCGTTCTGCAGCCACGAATGCCGCCGCGAGTTGCAGCGCATCGGCGGCTCGAAGCGGATGAACGCGGAGGAAGCGGACAGCCGTCTCCCGGACAGCATCGCTCGGATCCACTTCGTGCCACCCGTCGGCAAGGCGATTCAGACGGTCGAATGCCCCGATGGCGGCGCGCGGGTCGAGCGTGCCGTCTCGCTCGAGACGCGCGATCGCGGACGCACACTCCACCTCGGTCGCCCACCACACGAGCATCGCCGGATCGGCTGCGGCAAGCCGCTGCAGCGTTCTGGTGGTCACCTCGGCCATGAGCAACGGCACGACCGCGGAGGCGTCCCAGAATCTCATCGGCCCTCTCGACGCTCGTCGAGGAGCGCACGCACGGCGGAGGCGCCCTTCTTTGCCCGCGGCGGCGTGGTGGCGACGAGCGCCTTGGCTGCGGCGCCGCGCGCCGGCCGGACGACGCCCTCGCGTACGAGGCGTGCCAGCCGGTCGTCTTCCGCGCTGGTCCCGTTCACCGGCTCGAGCCTCGCCACCGGCCGGCCGCGGTCCACGATGAGCACGGGCGACCCCCCCTTGACGCTGTCAATCAGCGCACTCAGGTTGTTCTTGGCTTCGGTTATGCTGACCTTTTTCATCTAGCTAGAATAGCTTTTTCATAACAACCCTTCAAGCCTGTTACGGATCACCCTGAAGGTGACGCGACCCTGGTCTTCACGGTTTCGCGATCGGGCGGGCTGACCGTGGGCCCCGTTGAGCTTCAGTACGGCCTCAAAATCCAGTTTCACGTCGGCGCCGTAGATGCAAAGAGGCGGGTGAAGCAAGGAGTCCCCATGTCCACACCACCGCAGGACGTCTGGTTCGAGAACCCCAACGTCGGTCAGCGTTCCCGCATCGTGACGCTGCCACACGAGACGGGCGGGCGCCTGTTCGTGCTCGAGTACATCAACCAGCCTTTCAGGGGCGAAGACGCTGTGCCGCCGCACGTGCACACGGCCTACACCGAGACCTTCCAGATCCTGAAGGGCCGGGCCCGCTACCGTCTCGGGTCCGAGACCAGGACCGCAGTGGCCGGCGACCGCGTGGTGATGCCGCCGCGCGTGCCGCACGTGCACCCGTGGAGCGACAGTGCCGAGGAGCTCCACGTGCGGCAGGTGGCCGACGCGGATCCACCCGACTGGCGCGGGCTCGACGCCAGCCTCCAGGCGGCCATCACCATCCAGGGGCTGGCCAAGGCCGGCCGCGTCAACGCGAAGGGGCTGCCGAATCTCCTGCAGCTCGGCGTTCTCCTGGAGACGACGATGCCGGCGACGTATCTGGCCGGGCCGCCGATCGTCCTGCAGCGCGTGTTGTTCCTGGCACTGGGCGGCCTTGGCCGTCTGGCTGGCTACAAGACCGCGTATCCGGAGTACGGCGTCATCACCGGGACCGGCCTGGAGGCGCCTGCGTGAGGCGGGGCGAGGAGGACAATCGTGCCTGCGATCTCCGTCTTCGTGACGGGCGGTACCGGATACATCGGACGGCCGCTCATCGACGCGCTCCACGAACGCGGGCACCTGATTCGCGCACTGGTGCGTCCGGGGTCCGAAACGAAATTGTCGGGCCGCGCCGTGCCGGTGGTCGGGAACGCCCTCGATGCCTCAACCTTCGCGTCCGCCATCCCAGATGTCGCGACGGTGGTTCACCTGGTGGGAACGCCCCATCCCAGTCCATCCAAGGCGGCCGAGTTCGAGCGCGTGGACCTGGCGTCGATCCGCGCGACAACGGCTGCCGCGCGGCAGGCCGGTGCGCGGCACCTGATCTACGTGAGCGTGGCGCAGCCGGCGCCGGTCATGCGCGCGTACCTCGCTGCGCGCGCGCAGGGCGAGTCCCTCGTGAAGGCCAGCGGGATCCCCGCGACAATTCTGCGACCCTGGTACGTCCTCGGGCCGGGCCACCGGTGGCCGTACTTCCTCGTGCCGGTGTACGCCGCGCTTCGGATGCTGCCCGCCACTCGCAGCGGCGCGGAGCGGCTCGGTCTGGTGACGTTGCCGATGATGATCGCGGCGCTGACGCAGGCCGTCGAGACGCCGCCAGCGTCTGGCGTACATATCGTGGAGGTTCCTGACATCCGTTCAGCGGGACGCGTTGAACGAACCGCTGCCTGTAACGCCTGATCGCCGCGTTGTAAGTTCCGACGTGGCTCACCAGCTCAAGCGTCGAAAGGGAGCAGTCGGAACGACTTGCCGCCTGAGCCCCTGAGCGCGCGGAAGTGGCGCTCGTCGGTGCACAAGAGGTCCAACGTTCTGTGGCGGTTGGCGAGAACGACGACCGACGCATCCGCCAATCCGATCCGAAGATCCGCGTACCGCTCCATGATTCGCTTGGCGTGGCCCATATCCTCAGACGAGAAAAGCTCGAGCTGGTACGCCCCGCGCGTGACCTCCTCGATGAGCGCCATCTGCGCCTGGTGGCCGACTCGATCTCCAATCAAGTAGTCCAGTTCCGCGAGAACAAAGGGAGAGATAACGCGCGGTGGTGTCGAGGCGACAAGTGCCGCGACTGTGCGGCCGTGCAGCGCTTCGTTGGCGTCAAGCGCGGCGTAGAGCCCGCCTGTGTCCAACACGATCACCGGACGCCGAAGCCTCCCAGTGCGCGGTCCACATGCTCGGCAATCGACGGTCCGGTTGAACGGAAGAGCGGCAGCTTGGGGACCGGCGCCTCGGCTTCGCCAGTGAGCCGCGAAACAGCTTCGCGAAGCAGCTCGGCCTCGCTGCACCGGCGCTGCGCGGCGGCTCTCTTCAAGGCCCGCTTGAGTTCGGTCGGGAGGTAGACCGTGGTTTTTGTCATACCCTACATATACCATACATTCTGCTACCCACGGGTGGCGTAGCGCACGAAACGCCTGCGGTGATCACGCTGGGCGCCTGCCGAGACGAACGCTCAGCGAGACCGCTCGTAGTGGAGGATGACGGAGCCAGTAATCCGCGCGTGACTGCCGGTCACACCGGTGCGGGCGCGCCCACACGGGGCTACACTGACACGTACATGCAGAAAGTGCGCGTCGGCTGCCCCGCTCACAATTGCGGCGGGCGCTGCGTGCTGGTCGCCCACGTCCACGACGGCCGCATCGTCCGCCTCGATGCGGACGATCGGTCGGACGATCTCGCGTCGCCGCAGCTGCGCGCGTGCGTGCGCGGACGTGCGTACTTGCGGCGCCAGTACCATCCCGACCGGCTGCTGACCCCGCTGAAGCGGGTGGGCCGTCGCGGCGAGGGACGATTCCAGCCAATCACGTGGGACGAGGCGCTCGACACGGTCGCGCGCGAGCTCGAGCGCGTGAAGGCGCGCTACGGCGCGTCCGCGCGGTTCGTTCCCTACGGCACCGGTTCCTACAACCAGGTGAACGGATCGCATGTCGCGCGCCGCCTGATGAACCTGTCGGGCGGCTGCCTCGGCATCTACAACTCCTACTCGTGGGGCGCCACCAACCTGGCCACGCCCACCGTGTACGGCACGCTCGTCACCGGCAACCAGCGACAGGACTGGCTGAACGCGCGCTACATCCTCATGTGGGGATGGAATCCCGCGGAGATGCGCGACGGGACGAACAGCGACTTCTTCGTGAAGCTCGCGCGCGAACGCGGCGCGCGCATCGTCTGCATCGATCCGCGCCACTCCCTCTCCGCGGCGGCGCTCGCAGACGAGTGGATCGCGATTCGCCCCGGCACCGACACGGCGATGATGACGGCGATGGCGCACGTGATGGTCACCGAGGGGCTGTACGACGCGGACTTCGTGCGCACGCACTGCCTGGGATTCGACGCGTCGCAGATGCCGCCGGGCGCCGAAGGCGCGGAGAGCTATTCCGATTACGTGCTCGGCCGGCGCGACGGCGTTCCCAAGACGCCCCGGTGGGCGGAGCCGATCACGGCGGTGCCGGCGGAGACCATCTCGCGGATCGCGCGGGAGTACGCGACGTCGAGGCCGTCGGTCCTCTACCAGGGATACGGCATGCAGCGGCGGGCGTACGGCGAGCAGGTCGTGCGCGCCGGCTGCGTCCTGGCGGCGATCGCCGGGAATGTGGGGAT
>Ga0156017_1048_pt1 | contig 80933 bp, 64 predicted proteins | sample RifCSPlowO2_02_FD_107671 | JGI IMG/M metagenome (GOLD analysis project Ga0156017, IMG submission 107671) | Acidobacteria bacterium RIFCSPLOWO2_02_FULL_67_36
GAAGCCCGAATCGATCGAAGCACCGTGGCAACTTCAAATCGTATGACTCGTGGACTCCGAATTTCCGAAAGGCATTGGCCCTAAAGGGCTGCGCAACGGTGGCCGCGAACCGGATGGACGATACACGCGCGGCGTGTTGCGCAGCCCTTTAGGGCTGCCGTCCGTCTGGCGCGATGGGGAGGCGCATCCGCACGAGCGTGCCCTTCCCCTTCTCGCTCTCCACTTCCACTGAACCGCCGCACAGTTCGATGTTCCGCCTGGCGATCGGCAGGCCAAGGCCCGTTCCGGTCGTCTTGGTGGAGAAGTAGGGCTCGAACACCCGCGCGAGCGCCTCTTCGTCCATGCCCACGCCGGAGTCGCGCAGCTCCAGCGTCACCATGCCGCCGCCCTCGGCCGCGTCGATCGTGAGCGCGCCCGGCGACGGCATCGCGTGCAGCGCGTTCTCGATGACGTTGGCGAGCGCGCGGGTGACGAGCGTGCGGTCCACGAGCACGCGCGGGAGCGGCGGCGCGACGCGGTTCACAATGTCTATCCGTCCCGCAAGCCCCGTCCGGTACGGATCCACCACCTCCTCGACGAGCGGCGGCACGTCCACTGGCGCGGGGCGGGCGGTCGGCGACGAGGCGAAGCTGGAGAACTCCCCGGAGATCTGCCGCAGCAGCCGCACCTGGCCGAGGATGGACGTCACGCAGCTCTCGAGGACGGCGCCCATCGGCTCGCCGCGGTCGTGATGCACGCGCCGCAGGTGCTCGGCCGAGAGCTGGATCGGCGTCAGCGGGTTCTTGATTTCGTGCGCGACCTGCCGCGCCATCTCCGCCCACGCCTCGAGCCGGTGCGTCCGCTCGAGCTGCGTGCGCTGCGCCTTCAGCTCCGCCGCCATGCTGTTGAACGCGTCGACGAGGCGGCGCAGTTCGTCTGAGGTGCGGACGGCGATCTGCGCGTCGAAGTCGCCGTGCGCGATTCGCCGGGTGGCTCGCGTCAGCCGCCTGACCGGATCCGCGATGCGTTCCGCCATCGACAGCCCGATGCCGGCGCCGAGCAGCACGAAGAACAGCGCCGCGAGGTGCACGCCGCGGTCGAGGTCGTCGATCTCGCGCTCGATCTCGCGCTGCCGGTTCGCCAGCGGAACGGTGAGGATGGCGTCGCGCCCGCCGGCGCGGACCGGCGCGGCGGCCAGCAGGTAGGGGAACGTGCCGATGCGATCCTCGCCGACGAAGCTCGGCAGGCGCTGCAGCGCAATCGCCCGGTAGACGTCGTCGGGCGTCCTGGTCGGCAGCAGGCCCGAGGCAAATAGATCGCGCTCGCTCGTCGCGACCAGGTTCGCGCCTTCGAAGATGTTCACGTCCTGACCGATGACCTGGCTGATCCAGACCATGACGTCATCGCTGACCGCCGACACGCCGTCGGCGGCGCGCTGCTGGAGCGCGGCCGACTGCTCGATGACGCGCTGCGCCACGGCGGCGGTCCGGGCGGCCTGCGCCTCGATGTCCTCCAAGAGCTGCGTCGCGAAGTACGCGCGGATGACGAGCGCGAGCGTCAGGACCGGCACGATCGACGCGAGCACGAAGGCCAGGAACAGCTTGCGGTAGAAGCTCGCGCGGATCTCGCGGAGCAGCGCGCGGCCGGTCCGCGGCTGCTGCCGCGCGACGCGCGTGAACAGCGCGCTCGTCAGCAGGACCAGCACGTAGGTGGCGCCGGCCAGTGACGTCAGCTCCGCCAAGTGGACGAAGTGGTCGAAGACGGTGAGCACCGGAAAACCCGTGGCATAGATCGCCGCGCGGTCGTTCGTGAAGTAGACGTGATGGCGCGCGCCGTCCTGCTCGATCGTCGTCCAGAAGGGCTCGCGTGACTTGTAGATCCGCGCGAACAGCTCGTCGGTAATCGGCCAGGCCGCGCCGCCCGACGTGTAGATCGGGCGGAGGCCCCAGCCGTAGATGACGACGTGGATGTCGCTGCCGGTGGAGCCTTCGCGCGGCGCGCCGCCGCCCGCGGGACGGAACACCTCGAAGTACGGGCTCTGCGAGGTGATGAACGGCAGCGTGCGGTAATCCCAGACGGCGTGCAGCACGATCGCGCCCACGCTCTCGAGCGGCGCGCCCGGCGACCTCGTCACGCAGATGCGCCTCTGAGCGCGGAGCATGCGCCGCTCCTCGGATCCGAACGGCGCGGCCTCGGCAAAGACATCCCACGAACAGGCGGCGGCGGCTTCCGGCGCCTGGGTCGTGCCGGCGTACTCCGGGAAGTTCAGCGCGAACCGGCTGACGAGCGCGCCGGCGGCATCATAAAGTTCCACGGCCGAGGTCAGCCGCGCGCTCGCCAGCGCGGTCTGCGCCCAGACGGCGAAGGCGCTGTCGGTCGGCGGCGGCGTCCCGGGCGGCGGGGGCGTGGCGCCTGTCACGAGATAGGGCAGCACGGTGAGCGCGTCCACCTGGCGCTCGGCCTCCGCCATGCGGTCCTGCAGGGTCTGCGAGTGGTTCTGCGCCTCGACGGCATAGCGCGTGACGATCAGGCGCCGCGTCGCGGCCTCCGAGAAGAACGCGACCGACGGGTACAGCAGCAGGCCCGGCGTCAGGAACGCGAGGAACAGCGCGAGAATGCGCGCGGCCACCGTCGCGTGGCGGTACCACGCGGCGACGCGACGCACGGCCAGCGCCGCCACCACCGCGGCGGAGGCTGACGCCACCAGGCCCCACGGCGGGAGCGGCCAGTCACGACGCGCCGCGGCGATCGCGAGGGCCGCCGTCGGCGCGAGCCAGAGCAGGGCGATGGCCGCCCGGCCCGGCCCCCAGCCCGCGCGCAACCGCCACCGCGAGGCGCTCGTCGCCAGCACGAGCGCACCCGCCCACAGCGCGGCCACGTGGCACGACAGGATGCCGAGGAGCAGGGTGATGCGCGTCAGGCTCCAGGGGTGCAGCGAGAAATGACGCAAATCGATCGTCGCCGGATCCGCCGCGAGCTGCAGCACCCGCTCGAACGCGGCGATGAGCAGCGCCACCGCCGCGCCGGCGGCCACCTGCGTGAGGGCAAACACCACGGCCGCGGCCGCGGCGTCGCGGCGCCGGGCGTGCCACACGGCCCGCAACTGGAGCGCGGGCCCCGCGATGAGGCCGACCATCGCGGCCGCCGTCCCGCCGCCGAGCAGCAGGAGCGCGGCGGTCGCGGGACGGCGGCCTCCGAGGACCAGGGACCCCCACCAGGCACCCGCAGCGCCCAGCACGAGCGCCATCGACGCGCACGTCAGCACGCACACCTCGCGCGGCGTGCGCCGCTCCGCTCGGCGGTCGAGCAGCGGGCCGATCAGCAGCAGCACCACGGCGCCGGCGATCGCCCCGACCACGGCGGCGATCCGCAGCCGCCATACACGCCGCGCGCGCCGCACGTCGTCGGGCGAGAGCGACACCTCCAACAGCGGGTCTCCCGCTGGCGCCCGAAGCAGAAACGCGCCGGGGCGCGGCTGCTCGCCCGCGCCGAGCCATCGCGTGCGCAGCGAAGCGGGACCGAGCGGGGTCGGCAGCCTGTAATCAGACGGCAGGATCGTGGCGGACACCGGCGCCTGCGAGAGCACGTGCTCGGCCGCCACCGACCCCAGTCGGTGCTGGTCAGGCCCGGCAATCGGCATGACGTGGACGAGGCGCAACCCGAGCAAGGACGGCGTCACGAAAAACGCGGAGGGTCCGGTGCTTCGATCCGACGGAATGTCCGACGGCCGGCCCGCCCATGCGCGGGCGTGCCCGTTGCTGTCGTAGATGGTGACGGAGACTTGATCAGCGGGGGATCCGCCCGCGGGGACGGTCCGCGCCAGCAGGTCGAAGAGCACCGGCGCCGTATCCGGCCCGCCCTGTAGCCCGGGTACCGCCGCAGGATCCGTGGCCACTTGCGAGGCGGCGCGCGCGAGCGCGCCGCTCATCCGATCGAAATCACGGCGGACGTAGCTCTCCGCGCGCGACGCCGCCGACTCCATCGTCGTGCCGAACCGCCACGATTCGAGCGCACCGCCGGCCAGACCGGCCGCGGCGGCGACAGCCAGCCCCGCGGCGAGCAGGCGGCGCCAGCTCACGCGGCGCTCGCCCCGGCGCGGCGGATTGGATGGAGGCACGTCGAGCAGCAGAATACCGCAAAGGGTAAACTTATAGACGCGCGATGACTCATCCGCCTTCCTTGAAGACCGCGCTCAAGCGCGGCGCGCTGGTCGCGGCGGCCAACTGGCCGCTCGTGATGGTGCAGTTCATAGCGGAAGGCACCCTGAAGCTGCTGCTGGCGGTGCCCATCGTCGGCAGCGTGTTCCTCGTCGTGCTGCTGCTCGGCGCCAATGTGGAAGAGGTCCTGTCCGGCGATCCGCGGCAGATTGTCGCGGAGGTGTTCGGGGCGCTGGCCGGGCATCCCGTCGCGCTTGCCGCCGTCGGCATGGCCTTCCTCCTGGTCCTGGTCGGCGGCTCCGCGCTGACCTTCGCCGTCAAGGGTGGCACCGTCTCCGTGCTGGCGGATGCCGAGGCGCGCGCCGGATCGATCGAGCGCCCGCCGCTGCGCCTGGACGCGCTCGGTCGCGCCGGCGCGACAGGCATCGAACCGTTCCTCGCCGGATGCCGCCGGCTGTGGCGCCGGTACTTGAGACTGGGCCTGTGTCTGCTCGTCATCTACGTGGTGACCGCCCTGGCCTATCTTGGCTTCATCATCGGCGGCTACTCGCTGTCGGGGAATCCCAGCGTCGTGCTGGCCTGGACGATCGTCGCGGCGCTGGTCTCGGGCGCGCTCGTCGTCTGGATCACGCTCGTCAACTTCCTGTACCTCCTCACGCAGATGGTGATCGCCGTCGAGGACGTGAGCGTGCGCACCGGATGGCGCCGTGTCGCGCTGTTCATCCGGACGAGCCTGCGCGAAGTCGCGGGCATTTTCGGTGTCGTGCTCGTGCTTGTCGTGCTGGCGACCGTCGCCTCCATCCTGGCGACGGCGGGTCTGGGTCTCATCGCGTTCGTTCCCCTCGCGGGGCTCGCGGTCCTGCCGCTGCAGGTCGCGGCCTGGCTGCTGAGGGGTGTCGTGTTCGAGTATCTGGCGCTGACGGCGCTCGGCGCATATCTTACGCAGTATCGTCACTATTCCGAGCGCGGCCGGATCGCCGCGACCATCAGGGACGTGCGCATCGACGTTCCGAGAAAACGGCTGGCATGATTGATTACGATTCGTTCCTGTCACGGGCCGGCGAGCAGATGCAGGCGTCGCTCATCCGACGCATGGGCACCCTGCTTGCCGAGAATCGCGACCTCATTTCCTTCGCGCCGGGCTACCCGGCGCACGAGACCTTTCTCTGGGCCGAGTTCCGGACGATCGCACGCGACCTGTTGTCGGGACAGGACGGCGACGTCCTCCAGTACGGGCCGACGCGGGGATTCCGCCCGCTGCTCGACCTGCTGATCGGCATCATGGCAGCGCGTGGCGTCGCAACGTCCGCGGATCGGCTGCTCGTCACGACCGGATCGCAACAGGGCCTGGACCTGATTGCGCGGGTGCTCCTCGACCCCGGCGACGTGGTGCTCGTGGAGCTGCCGACCTACACCGGCGCGATCACCGCGTTCCGCAACGTCCAGGGGCAGATGGCGGGCGTGCCGCAGGAGGCCGACGGCATCGATCTCGCCGCGCTCGACGAGGTGTATCTGCGGCTCGTCGCGGCCGGGCGCCGCGTGCGGCTGCTGTACCTCGTGCCGAATTTCCAGAACCCGACCGGGCTGCTCATCGGCCAGGCCAAGCGCAGGAGACTGCTCGAGTGGGCGGAGCGGCGCAACGTCCTCATCGTCGAGGACGATCCGTACCGCGAGCTCTATTTCGAGGACTCCGCCTGTGAAGCCGACGTGCGTCCCATGAAGGCGGACGACGTCGAGGGCCGCGTGATTTATCTCAGCAGCTTCTCGAAGACACTCGCCCCCGGGTACAGAGTCGCATGGATCGACGCGCCCGCAGCGCTCTCGGCGAAGCTGGAGGTTGCCAAGCAGGCCGAGGACCTCTGCACGGGCGGCCTGGATCAGCGGATGGTCTACGAGGCGGCCCATCGCGGGATTCTCGATCGACAGATCCCCGTGCTGCGGAAGCACTATCAAGCCAAGCGCGACGTGATGGTCGAGGCGCTCCGGCGTGAATTCGGATCGTCGGTGAGCTGGCCGGCGCCGCGCGGCGGATTCTTCCTGTGGGCGACGCTGCCGGAGGCAATCGACGCCGATCACCTGAGCGCCCGCGCGCTGCGGCACGGCGTCATCTACGTCGCTGGAGACGCGTTTTTCGTCGACGACGTGCGGCTTCCGGGCAAGGCGCAGCCAGCCCCGGAGGAGCGGGCGGGACGCAATCTGATCCGGCTGTCGTTCTCCGCCCCGCCCCACGATCGGATTCGTCAGGGCGTCGCGAGGCTGGCGGGTGCCGTCCGTGAGGAGCTGGCCGCCCTCAGAGACCCCCGCGACCGGCCGGCACCGGCTGGCCAGGCAGCGCGGTAAGCGGCGCGACCTTGGGCGACGGAATGGGCGCCGGCGGCTGTCCGGTGAGCGACAGCTTCCACTGCGCGTTCAGATCGCCGGTGATGGCCGTCATCAGCACGCCGAGCCGCGTGTCAAGGAAGGCCGGCGGCGCGAGGAGCGGCGCGGGCAGTGAGATCTTTCCGATCGGATCGCCGGTGACGGCATTGAACGCGTGGACGTCAGGCGCCAGGCCGGCGACGAGAATCATCGAACCGAGCACCGTCGGGCCGCCGCTCGGGCGGAACGGCACGGCGCGAAGCGGCCACTTCAGGGACCCGCTGCGCCGATCGTACGCGCGCAACTGGTTGTCGAGCGCCACGACGTACGCGCGCTCCGCGTCGCCGGCCGGCTTTCCCCGCAGCGCCGTGCCGACGAGCACGCGCCACGCGATCGATCCGTCGCCCGCGTCGAGGCAGTAGAAATACCGGTCGCTCGCTCCAACGTAAACCCGATCCGCGAAGGGCAGCACTTCGGTGAGCGTCCCCTTGAATCGATGCTCCCACCGTGGCGTCCCGTCGGCCAGTTCGAGCGCCAGCAGGCGTCCGTCTTCCGCCGGTACGTACACCCGGTTCCCCTCGATCGACGCGCGCGCGCGCGCGACGCCGGTGTCCCGCTGCCACACCTGCGTACCATCGGCCGCGCGGTAGGCCGAAACCCGTCCGCCCGACGCGGCGATGACCCACCCGTCACTCGTGAGCAGCGGCGCGGTGAGCGCCCCCGATTGAACATGCCACGCGGCCGTGCCGTCGTGCGTGAAGGCATAGATGGCTTCGCCCGCGGCAACGAAGACATGTTCCGCGTCCGCACTGAGCGGCTGATCGGGACGCAGCTCCTTGCGCCAGACTTCGCCTCCATCCGCCAGCCGGTGCGCGACGACGACACCCGATTGCAGCGGAAAGTAGATGTAGGTGCCGGCCAGCACCGGCCCGCCCGCCGCGGGCGCCGCGAGCGTGGCCGACCATCTGACCTCGGAGGGCACGCGGAGCGCGGGATCGTCCGCCGGGGCCCGCGTGACGGATGGGATCACAACTCCGAGCGCCAGGACCGTCGGGGCGACGAGCCTACAAGATATGGTGGTGCGTACCGAAGGCACACCCTTATAATAGAGCACACGACTCATCCCCGTGACTCACCAGACCATCATCGTCCTCGATTTCGGATCGCAGTTCACGCAATTGATTGCGCGGAGGCTGCGCGAGCTCTCGATCTACTGCGAGATCCTGCCGTTCGACGCGCCGCTTGCCGAGATTGCGCGGCGTGAGCCCGCCGGCATCATCCTGTCGGGAGGCCCCAGGAGCGTGTCGGACGCGGGGGCGCCGCGTTGCGACACGGGGGTCTACGGCCTGTCGGTCCCGGTGCTCGGCATCTGCTACGGCATGCAATTGATGACGGCGGCGCTCGGCGGCGAGGTCGCCCCGGCGCCGCACCGCGAGTACGGTCTCGCGACGATCGAGATCCAGCCGGGGGCGCCGCTCTTCACGTCGATACCAGGACACCTGCGCGTGTGGGCGAGCCACGGGGACCTCGTCAAGGCTCCGCCGCCCGGCTTTGCCGTGACCGCCACGAGCGCGAACGCGCCGGTCGCGGCGATGGCGTCGGAGACCCGCCGCCTCTACGCGCTGCTCTTCCATCCGGAAGTCGCGCACACCGATCACGGCACCGAGATCCTGCGCAACTTCGTGTACGGCGTGTGCGGGTGCCGCGGCGACTGGACGATGTCGTCGTTCGTGGAGGAGGCGACCGCCCGCATCCGCGAGCAGGTGGGGCAGGGGCGCGTGGTGTGCGGCCTGAGCGGCGGCGTCGATTCGACGGTCGCGGCGGTGCTGATCCACCGCGCGATCGGCGATCGCCTCACGTGCATCTTCGTCGACAACGGCGTGCTTCGCCAGGACGAGGCGCAGCAGATCAACAAGCGGTTCGAGCGGCTGAGCCTGCCGCTCGTCTTCGTCGACGCGTCGGCGCTCTTCCTCGAGCGCCTCGCGGGCGTCACCGATCCGGAAACCAAGCGCAAGGCGATCGGCGCGACGTTCATCGACGTGTTCGAGCGCGAAGCGAAGGCACTCGGCGCGTTTGATTTCCTCGCGCAGGGCACCCTGTACCCGGACGTCATCGAGAGCGTGTCGGTCGTCGGTCCGTCCCACGTGATCAAGAGCCACCACAACGTGGGCGGGCTGCCCGACCGGATGCGGTTCAGGCTCGTCGAGCCGCTGCGGCAGCTGTTCAAGGACGAAGTGCGGCTGGTGGGCAAGGAGCTCGGGCTCGACGACGAGTTCGTGTGGCGGCAGCCGTTCCCCGGACCGGGGCTGGCCGTCCGCATTCTCGGCGAAGTGACCGCGACGCGCCTGGCGCTCGTCCGCCACGCCGATCACATCGTCGCGGAAGAGGTGAAGCGCGCCGGCTGGTACCGCCGGCTGTGGCAGTCCTTCGCGGTGCTGCTGCCGATCCAGAGCGTTGGCGTGATGGGTGACGCGCGCACCTACGAACACACAATCGCGATTCGCGCGGTCGAGAGCCGCGACGGCATGACGGCGGACTGGGCCCGGCTGCCGCACGAGCTCCTGACCGCCATTTCGTCGCGGATCGTGAACGAGGTCAAGGGGATCAACAGGGTCGTCTTCGATATCAGCTCAAAACCGCCTTCGACAATAGAATGGGAATGACGTCATTGCCGATTGCCGATTGCCGATTGCCGATTGACGGATTGCCGATTGAGGATTGGCGATCGACGGATTGTCGATTGGCGATTGTGGGGGTGATTCGGTCGGCAGGGGTAGAGACGGACAACCTGCGGTTGCCTGCTCCGCAACCGGCAATCGATCGCCAAACGCCGATCCACCGGCAGTCGGCAATCAATCGTCAATCGTCAATCAATCGGCAATCGTCACTTCGTCGATCGACAATCGTCAATCGGCAATCCGTCAATCAGCAGTCGCCAATCGGCAATCGGCAATGACAGAGTTCGTCCATCTCCATCTTCATTCAGAATTCTCCCTACTGGACGGCGCGTGCCGGATCGAGGAGATGCTCGACCGCGCGGTCGAACTCGAGATGCCGTCGGTGGCCATCACCGAGCACGGCAACATGTTCTCGTCGATCATCTTCCACGACCAGGCGAGAAAGCGCGGGATCAACCCGGTCCTGGGCTGCGAGGTGTACGTGGCGCCGGGGGATCGGCGCACGCGGTCCGGCACGCCCGGCGAGACCGCGAACCACCTCGTGCTGCTCGCGGAAACCCAAGAGGGCTACCACAACCTCATCAAGCTCGTGTCTGCCGGCTACACCGAGGGGTTCTATTACAAGCCGCGCATCGACAAGGAGCTCCTGGCGCAGCATGCGAAGGGGCTCATCGGTCTGAGCAGCTGCCTGAAAGGGGAGGTGGCGACCGGGATTCGGACCGAGCAGCAGCAGAAGGCGGTACAAGCCGCGGCGGCGTACCGGGACATTCTCGGTCCCCACAACTTCTTCCTCGAGATGCAGTACCAGGGGATCGACGAGCAGCGCACGGTCAATGCGGGGCTGCAGCCGATCGCGAAGGATCTCGGCCTGTCGCTCGTCGTGACCAACGACGTGCACTATCTGAACAACTCCGACTACAAGGCGCACGACGTCCTGCTCTGTATCGGCACGGGCAAGTCGGTGAACGACGCCGAGCGTCTCCGCTATCACGGCGACCAGTTCTACTTGAAGACGCCGGAGGAGATGGCGCAGGTGTTCGCGGACTTTCCGGAGGCGCTCCGGAACACGGTCCGCATTGCCGAGCGCTGCAACGTGGACTTGTCGAGCACGGTGAACCACCTGCCCAACTTCGACGTCCCGGCCGGCTTCGCGCTGGACGACTACTTCGAGCACATCGTCCGCGAGGGCTTCACGCTGCGGCTGGCGCGCCTGCGCGGGCTGGCGGCGGCCGGCCTGCTGAAGCACACGATCGACGAGTACGAGCGGCGGCTCGACTACGAGATCGACATGATCAAGAAGATGAAGTACCCCGGGTACTTCCTGATCGTGTGGGACTTCATCCGGTATGCGCGCGAGCAGGGCGTGCCGGTGGGCCCCGGCCGTGGATCGGCGGCCGGCAGCTTCGTGGCGTACTGTCTCAGGATTACCGACGTCGATCCGATGGCGTACGACCTCATCTTCGAGCGGTTCCTCAATCCGGAGCGCGTGTCCCTGCCCGACATCGACATCGATTTCTGCGAGCGCCGCCGCTCGGAGGTGATCGAGTACGTCACGCGCAAGTACGGCCGCGAGAACGTCGCGCAGATCATCACGTTCGGGACCATGAAGGCGCGCGCCGTCGTGCGCGACGTCGCGCGGGTGCTCGACATCCCGTACGCCGACGCGGATCGCGTGGCCAAGGCGGTCCCCCCCGCGCTCGACATGACGCTCGACAAGGCGCTGGTCGAGAGCCCGGCGCTCAGGGAGATGGAGCAGAAGGACGAGCGCGTCAAGGAGCTGCTCGCCGTCGCGCAGCGGCTCGAGGGCATGACGCGCCACGCCTCCGTGCACGCCGCCGGCGTCGTCATCGCGCCCAGGCCGCTCACCGAGTTCGTCCCGCTGTACAAGTCACAGAAGGATGAAATCGTCACCCAGTGGGCCATGAAGGAGGTCGAACGGGTCGGCCTCCTGAAGATGGACTTCCTGGGGCTGAGCACGCTCACGCTGATCCGTGACGCGCTCGACGAGATCAAGCGCACCGAGGGCGTCGACCTCGACATCGACGCGATTCCGCTCGACGACGAGAAGACGTACCGGCTGTTTTCGGAAGGACAGACCTACGGGGTGTTCCAGTTCGAGAGCTCCGGCATGCGCGAGCTGTTGCGCAAGGCGAAGCCCGAGCGCCTCGACGATCTGATCGCGCTCAACGCGCTCTATCGCCCCGGGCCGCTCAAGAGCGGCATGGTCGACGACTTCATCTCGCGCAAGCAGGGAAAGACCGAGGTCAAGTACGAGCTGCCGCAGCTCAAGCCGATCCTGTCGGACACCTACGGCGTCATCGCATACCAGGAGCAGGTCATGCGCATCGCCGCGGTGCTCGCCGGCTTCACCATGGGCCAGTCCGACGTGCTCCGCAAGGCCATGGGGAAGAAGGACCCCAAGGTCATGGCGAAGCAGCGCGAAGCCTTCATGGAAGGGGCGCTGAAGAACGGCGTCAACGAGAAGAAGGCACGGAAGATCTTCGACTTGATGGAGTACTTCGCCGGCTACGGATTCAACAAGTCGCACTCGACGACCTACGCGTGGATCGCGTATCAGACCGGATACCTGAAGGCGAACTACCCCTGGCACTTCATGGCGGCGCTGCTGACGATTGAAGCCGCGAACACCGACAAGCTCGCGATGTACCTCGGCGAGTGCCGCGACCTCGGCATTCCAATTCTGCCGCCCGACGTCAATGCCAGCGAGCTCGCCTTCACCGTCGAGAAAGCGGGCGTGCGGTTCGGATTGACGGCCGTGAAGAACGTCGGCGACGGCGCCGTGCTCTCGATTCTCGGCGTCCGGCGGGAGTCCGGCCGGATTGATTCGCTCTATGCGCTGGCCGAGCGGGTCGATCTGCGGCTGGTCAACAAGCGTGTGCTCGAGAGCCTGGTCAAGGCCGGCGCGATGGATTCCCTCGAGGCGGCGGGGAGCGTCGCCGCGCGCCGCGCGCGGCTGTTCGCGGCCGTCGACGGGGTGATCGAGCATGGCGGCCGGTGCCAGCGGGACCGCGACAAGGGACAGTCGCAGCTGTTCGGCGGCGACGAGGGGGATGCGGGGGGCGGCGGCGGACGATCGCTGCGTGACGCGCCGGCATGGACCGAGGCGCAGCAACTCGCGGGCGAGAAGGAGGCGCTCGGTCTCTACATGAGCGGCCATCCGCTCGATCGCTTCAACGAGGAGCTGAAGGTGTTCGGCGCCCGGCGCGTCGTCGACCTCGTCTCGCCCGAGGCGGACGTGTGGGCCGCGGGCATCGTCGCGGGACTGCGGCCGCTCAAGACGAAGAAGGGAGACCGCATGGCGGTCTTCATGCTCGACGACGTCGCGGCGAGCGTGGAGGTGGTCGTGTTTCCCGAGACCTTCGGCAAATGCGGGAACGCCATCGAAGGCGACGCGATGCTGCTCGTCCGCGGCAAATTCGAAAAAGACGACGAGTCGGCGCGGATCGTCGCGACGGAGGTGCTCCCGATCGGCGCGCTGAAGGAGCGGACGACGCGTGAGGTCGCCATTCACCTGGCCGCGCCGCCGCACGGGCGCCAGACCTTCGAGGCGCTCGCCGAGCTGCTGACGCGCCATCGCGGCGATCGGCGCGTCCTGCTGGAGCTCGACGTCCCGGGTCGAGAAAAGCCGCTCCGGGTCAGGTCCGAGGTCGCCCAACGGGTCAGGCCGTCCGAGCGCCTGGTGGCGGAGCTCGAACTCATCTGTGGGGCCGGAACGGTGGAATTGAGGTGAGACAGGCATCGCAGCTCGCGGCTCGCGGCTCGCAGTCCGTGGCTCGTGGCTCGCCTGGCGCGCCGAAGCGCCACGCGCGAAGGCGGCTGGCTCGTGACTCCTCTGGCTGGAAACTGGAAGCTGGGAACTGGAAACTGATTCATGCCTGCTGATCTGCTTGAATTCGAGGAACCGGTCGGCGTCCTGCTGAAGGAGATCGAAGCCCTCAGCATGCTGCCACGGACGCCGGAGCGCGAGCGATCGATCGAGACGCTGCGGTCGCGGGCCGACGAGATCCGGACGGAGATCTTCGCCAACCTGACGGCGTGGCAGCGCGTGCTGGTCGCGCGGCATCCGAACCGGCCGAACACGCTCGACTACGTCGAGCGGCTGTTCACCGGCTGGGACGAACTGCACGGCGACCGCCGCTTCGCCGACGATCACGCGATCGTGTGCGGGACGGCCGAGTACCGCGGCCGGCCGGTCGCGATCGTCGGACACCAGAAGGGGCGCGACACGAAACAGAAGATCTTCAGGAACTTCGGCTACGCGCGGCCGGAAGGCTACCGCAAGGCGCTGCGCGTGATGCAGATGGCGCAGAAGTTCGGGCGGCCCATCCTCGTGTTCATCGACACGCCGGCGGCCTACCCCGGCGTCGAGTCGGAAGAGCGCGGCGTGGCCGAGGCGATCGCGTTCAACCTGCGCGAGATGATGATGCTCGAAGTGCCGATCATCGTCACCGTCTGCGGCGAGGGGGGCAGCGGCGGCGCGCTCGGCATCGCCATCGGGGACCGCGTGCTGATGCAGGAGTTCTCGGTCTACAGCGTGATCCCGCCGGAAGGCTGCGCGGCGATCCTCTGGCGCGACTCGAACCGCAAGGTCGAGGCGGCCGAAGCGCTCAGGATTACGGCGCCGGACCTGATGGCCCTCGGGCTGATCGACGGGATCGTGCCGGAGCCGTCCGGCGGCGCGCACAACGACTACGATACGGCGTCGGCGCTCGTCGATCAGGCGATCTCGGCCTCGCTCGACGAGGTATCCGCGTTGTCGGTGCCGGAGCGGCTCGACGCGCGCTACGAGAAGTTCCGCCGCATGGGCGAAGAGGGGCTGGGGTTCATGGACCTGGACAAGCCCGAACCGCCGCAGGCTCCGTAAGCCGTTCATGAAATCGCTTGTCTGGGATCATCTCCCGTGCAACGACGAGGAGTCAGGCCGGCTGGCGGCGGCGCTCGGCGTGCATCCGATCGTCGCGCGCCTGCTGTGCCTGCGCGGTCTCGCCGACGCGGCGGCGGCCGACCGGTTCCTGAATCCGTCGCTCGATCACCTGCACGATCCGTTCAGGCTCGCGGACATGGACCGTGCGGTCGCGCGGCTGGAGGAGGCGATTGCGCGCCGCGAGCGCATCGCCATTCACGGCGATTACGACGTCGACGGCATCACGTCGACCGTCATGCTGCGGCGCGCTCTCGAGCTGCTCGGGGGGGAGGTCGTGCACTTCATTCCCGAGCGCCTGCGGGACGGATACGGGCTGCAGCCCTCCGCGATCGACCGGCTGCACGCCGAGGGGGTCCGGCTGGTCGTCTCGGTGGACTGCGGCATCCGCGGCACCGAGGCGGCCCTCCGCGCGCGAGACCTCGGCGTGGACCTCATCGTCACCGATCACCACGAACCGGATGGCACGCTGCCGGCGGCACTGGCCGTGATCAACCCGAAGCGCCACGACTGCTCGTACCCCGACAAGAACCTGGCGGGCGTCGGCGTCGCGCTGAAGGTCGTGCAGGCGCTCATCGGCAGAGCCGGCAAGACCAAGTGGCTGCCCTCGTTCGTCAAGATCGCGGCACTTGGCACGCTCGCCGATGTCGTGCCGCTCGTGGGCGAGAACCGCGTCATCGCGCGGCTCGGCCTGGCCGCACTGAGCAGTGGGCCGCACACGGTCGGCTTGCGCGCCCTGCTCGAGGGATCCGGCCTGGGCGGCCGCCGGATTGACAGCTATGAGGTGGCCTTCATCCTGGCGCCGCGCGTCAACGCCGCCGGCCGCATGAGCACGCCCGACATCGCCACGCGTCTGCTGCTCGCCACCGACGAGGCCATGGGCGAGGAGGCGCGCGGGCTGGCGCAGCAGCTCAACGACGAGAACGCCCGGCGGCAGCAGGAAGAAGCGGATCTGGTGGCCTCGGCGCGCACGGCGATCGACACCGATCCCGCGGTCGGCGCCCACAACGTCCTGGTCGTCGGCGGCGCCGGCTGGCATCGGGGCGTGATCGGGATTGCCGCGTCGAAGCTGGTGGACGCGTACCACAAGCCGTCCATCGTGCTGTCCGTGGACGGCGAGCTGGCGCACGGCTCCTGCCGAAGCATCCCCGAGTTCGACATGCTCGGCGCGCTCGAGCGGTGCGCCGATGTCTTCCTGCGCTTCGGCGGCCACCACCAGGCCGCGGGTTTGACCATGGAAGCGGCGCGCGTACCGGAGTTCCGCGCCCGCATCAACGCGTACGCGGATGCCATCCTCGAGCCGGATCAGTTGAGGCCGCGTCTGAAGATCGACGGGCCGCTGAGCCTCCGCGCGATCACGCCCGATCTCATGCAGGCGCTCGATCGCCTGGGACCGTTTGGCATGGCCAACCCGCGCCCGGTTTTTCACGCGGCCGGCGTGGAGATCGTGGACGGCCCACGGACGCTGAAGGCGCGCCACCTGAAGATGACCTTCTGTCAGGACGGCCGGCGGATGCGCGCCATCGCCTGGCGCGCGGCCGAACGCGCGGAGTTCCTGACCCGCAATCGCGCCAGCCTGGACCTGGCCTTCTCGCTCGAGCGCAGCGAATACCAGGGAGAGACGTATTTGGAATTGCGCGTCGCGGATTTCAAGGCACCGGGGGAAGTGGAATAATAGCGTCCAGCTTCCAGTTTCCAGTTTCCAGCCTGGCGAGACCCGCGCACCGAAGTCCGGAAACTCGAACCCTGGGAGCTGGAAGCAGGCAACTGGCAACTGGAAACTTCTTATTCATGTCTTGGCAGAAAACCGCGCGGCTGGCGATCGCCGCGTTCGTCCTCGTCTTTGCCGTCATCGTCGTCCTCGCCCTGCGGCAGCGCAAGCAGCCGGCCGCCGCGGGACAGGCGCCGGCGCGCAAGGACAGTGCGACGACGGCCGAAACCGGCCGCGGCGTGAACGAACTGGTGAACAAGGAGGGAAAGGTCCTTCACAATCTCACGTTCGAGAGCAGCGCCACGTACCCGCACGGCCGCAAGAAGCTGCTCCGCATCACCCTGACCCTCCCCGACCGCGGCAACCGCACGGTCGTCGTCACGGCGGACGAAGGAGAACTCCTCACGAGCCCGGGCGGAGAGATCGGCACCGCGCATTTGATCGGCCACGTGCGGCTGAAGACGAGCGACGGCTTCGAAGTGACCACCGGGGAAGCCACCTATGACGAGGCAGCCGGCATGCTCAACGTCCCCGGTCAGGTTGGCTTCGCCCGGGGCCGCATGAAAGGCAGCGGCGTCGGCGCCACCTACGACCGGAACCGCGAGGTGCTCTGGCTGCTCGCACAGGCACACGTCACGCTGGCCGCCGGCAAGCACGGCGAGGGGGCGATGGACGCGACGGCCGGATCGGCGGGCCTGGCACGCAAGGACCATTACGTCAAGTTCACCGGCGCCGCGCATCTGACGCGCGAAGAGCGCGCGATGGATGCCGACGAGATAACGGTGATGCTGACCGACGATGACGAGCGTCCCCGGGCTGCCCAGCTCCGCGCGAACAGTCGCGTCACGGGCGGGAGCGGGGAATCCCCGACCATGACCGCCCGCGATATCGACATCACCTACAGCGACGACGGGCAGCACCCTCAGACAGTGCAGCTCCGCGGCGACAGTCACATCGGGGGCGGCGCGGACAAGTCGTCCACGATGGACGCGCGGGACATCGATCTTGTTTACGGCGACGGCGGCGGCCCCCTCCAGCACGCGCAGCTCGTCGAGAACGCCGTCCTCCAGCTGCCGGGCGCCGCCCGGGCGGGGTCCCGGCGCATCGCCGCGAAGCTCATCGACCTCGGCCTGGCGCCGGACGGCACGACCGTCACCAGCGTGAACGCGGCGGACACCGTGCAAGTGGACCTTCCGCCCGACGGAGATGCGCCGGCCAAACGCATCCGATCGGCGACCCTGGCGGCCAGCGGGGGAGCGGCCGGCATTCAGAACGCCACCTTCGGCGGCAACACCGAGTACAGGGAGTCGCGCGCCGCGCGCGGCAATGTCACCGAAGTCAACCGCACGGCACGCGCCTTGAGGCTCGTCGTCGCCACCAAACCTGGGTTCGGCGCCATTGAACAGGCCGAATTCCACGGGAACGTTCATTTCGTCGACGGCACCCAGTTCACCGCCGACGCCCCTTACGCCCTCTATCACGTCGATCGCGATCAAATCGATCTCGGGCCATTCGAAGGCGATCCGGGACCGCCGGCGCATATCAGCGATGGCCGGGTCGTCGTGGACGCGCGGACGCTCGAGTTCGTGCTGTCGTCGCGAAAGCTCAAAGCGGACACGCGTGTCCGGTGCTCCATGCAGCCCGATCGCCCGCAGCCGAAGGCACAGACTCCGGCCGCGGGCGCCCCGGCCGACCGGCCGGCGAAGGTGCCCTCCATGCTCAAGCGGGACCAGCGGGTCAACGTCACGTCCAACCGTCTGGAGTACGATGGCGCGGCGGGGCATGCCGTCTATCTCGGACACGCGCGGCTCTGGCAGGGTGAAACGGTGTTCCTCGGAGACACGATTGTGGTGGACGACAGCACCGGGAACCTCGAGGTGAACGGCGCGGCGCGCACCGAACTGATGCTCGAGAATCCGGACAAGGCCACCGGCAAGCGCACCGTCAGCCGCACGATCGGAACGGCCGACGTATTCGTGTACGACGACGCCAAGCGGCTGGCTACCTACACGATGCAGAACGAAAGCCTCACACAGGGACGGCGCGCGCACCTCGTGGGACCGGATGGAGACATCACGGCCGACAAGCTCGAGCTGATTCTCAAGCCGGAAGCGAGCGAGCTCGACCGGGCGGAGGGGTACGGGAATATCGTCGTGAAGGAGCCCGCCCGGACGGTCAGCGGCGCGCGAATGACGTACGGCGCGGACAGCCAGCAGTACATCGTGACGGGCACGCCGGTGGAGGTGATCGACATCACGCCGCCGAACTGCAAGAAGAGCACGTACGCCACCATCACGTTCCATCGGGGGGCGGACACCGCCGAAGGGGCGGGACGCGGCAACAATCCGATCACCTCCGGGGCGATCGCGTGTCCGGCGGGCCGCCAGTGACGATGGCCACGCTCGGCACGCGCGATCTCACGAAGTCGTACAGCGGGCGGACGGTCGTCAAGGGCGTGAACCTGGAGATCGTCTCGGGCGAGGTCGTCGGACTCCTCGGCCCGAACGGCGCGGGCAAGACGACCACGTTCTCGATGGTGGTCGGCCTCACGCCCCCCGATGCCGGGCGGGTGCTCCTCGACGGCACGGACGTGACCGACGATCCGATGTACGTGCGGGCGCGCAAGGGGATCGGCTACCTGCCGCAGGAGCCGTCGATTTTCCGCGGCCTGACGGTCGAGCAGAACATCATGGCCATCCTCGAGACGCTCGACCTGGATCGCGCGGCCCGCCGGCTGCGGCTCGCGGAGCTGCTGGCCGAGCTGGGACTGACCCCGCTCGCCACCGCGTCGAAATCACACGGGCCCTGGTGATGTCGCCGCTGTTCATCCTCCTGGATGAGCCGTTTGCGGGCATCGACCCGATTGCGGTCACCGACATCCAGAAGATCATCTTCCATCTGAAAGGACGGGGCATCGGGGTGCTCGTCACGGACCACAACGTGCGGGAGACGCTGCGGATCACCGACCGCGCGTACATCGTGCACGACGGCGAGATTTTCCGCAGCGGAACGCCGGAGACCCTGGCCGCTGACGAGGACGTCAAAAGGATTTACCTCGGCGCTGACTTCCGATTGGACTAAGATTGAAAAGGGCGGCGGCGCCCGCCTGGGACCATGGCGATTCAGCAGAAACTCCACACAAAGCTCGTTCAAAAGCTCATCCTGACGCCGTCGCTGCAGCAGGCGATCAAGCTGCTGCCGATGTCGACGCTCGAGCTGGCGGACATGCTGAACCAGGAGATGGTGGAGAACCCGCTGCTCGAGGAAGTCCCGACCGAGGAGCTGCAGCCGGCCGAGCAGCAGCAGCAGGACAAGGCCGCCGAGCAGCCGGCTGCTGAAAAACCCGACACCTGGGACGACGCCGACTACGAGTACTTCTTCGGGGACTACCTGGACGACGGGTACCGATCGCGCACGCCGTCGGAAGTCAAGGAACTCCCCCCGATCGAGAACACCCTCTCCTCGTCGGCCTCCCTCTCCGATCACCTCCTCTGGCAGCTCTCGCTCGGCACCGACAACGAGCAGGTGAAGGAGATCGGCTCGGCGATCATCGGGAACCTGGACGACGACGGGTACCTGGTGGCGTCGGTCGAAGAGATCGCGGCGATGGGGGAGTGGCCGGTGGCCGACGTGGAGCGCGCGCTGCAGCACCTGCAGACGTTCGATCCGATCGGCGTCGCCGCGCGCGACCTGCAGGAGTGCCTCTGGCTCCAGATCCGTCACCTCGGCCTCGAGGGCACGCCGACCGAGAAGATCGTCACCGAGCACCTGCGGCTGCTGCAGAATCACCAGGTGCCGGAGATTGCCCGCAAGCTGGGCATGTCGATCGACGACCTCAAGGAGCACGTCGAGATCATCCGCAACCTCGATCCGAAGCCGGGCAGCCGCTTCAATCCGTCGCAATCGCAGTACGTCATCCCCGACGTGTACGTCATCAAGGTCGAAGATCAGTACGTCGCCGCCCTCAACGAGGAGGGGCTGCCGCAGCTCCGCATCAGCCCCGTGTACCGGCGGCTGCTCGACAAGACCCAGGGGGAGCAGAACGACGAGACGCGCGCGTACGTCAAGGACAAGTTCCGCTCGGCGCTGTGGCTGATCAAGTCGGTCGATCAGCGGCAGAAGACGATCCACAAGGTCGCAACGAGCATCATCAATTTCCAGCGCGAGTTCCTGGATCACGGCATCGAGTACCTGCGGCCGCTGGTCCTGCGGGACGTGGCGAACGACATCGGCATGCACGAATCGACGGTGAGCCGCGTCGTCAACAACAAGTACATGCACACGCCGCAGGGCGTGTTCGAGCTGAAGTACTTCTTCCACAGCGGGATCAGCAGCTCGTACGGCGAGAGCGTCTCGTCGGTCACGATCAAGCAGCGCATCCGCAAGATCATCGAGAACGAGGACCCGCGCAAGCCGCTGAGCGATTCCAAGATCGTCAGCATCCTCCAGAAGGAGGGGCTGATGCTCGCCCGGCGCACGATCGCGAAGTACCGCGAGGAGCTCAAGATCCCCACGTCCAATCAGCGAAAGGTCCTGTTCTGACCGGCTGGAAGCTGGAAGCTGGGAACTGGAAACTGATTCATGCGCCTCGATATCACCGGCCGTCACGTGGAAGTGACCCCTGCGCTCAGGCAGCTCATCAGCACGCGGCTCGCGCGGCTGGAGCGCGTCCTGAACGACGCCGCGGTCTCCGCGGTGGTCATCGTCACGAAAGAGAAATACCGCCACCTCGCTGAGATGGTCGTGCACACGCGCGGCGACCACGTGCTCAGGGGAAAAGGCGAAGGGAGCGGCTGGCCCCTGTCGCTGCGGCAGGCGGCCGAGAAGATCGAGCAGCAGGCGCACAAGCTCAAAGGGAAGTGGGACGAGCGGAAGCGCGGAAGCTCCGGCTCCCGGGTGATCACCGCGCCGGCGGGCGAACCCGCGACGGCGCGGCGCATCGTGCGCGCCACGAGATATGCCGTCAAGCCGATGACGCTCGAGGATGCGGCGCTGCGCGTCGACGGCGGCCGGGAAACCTTCGTGGTCTTCCGGAACGCCGAGAACGACGCGGTGAGCATTCTCTACCGCCGCAAGGACGGCAATTTCGGCCTGATCGAGCCCCAGTGACCACCGCCGCGCCTCTCGGGGTGAGCGTTGCGACCGTCCTGCGGGACCTTGCCGATTCCCGCGCGCTCGATCTGGAGCTGCTGGCCGGCGCGGGCGGACTCGAGCGCCGGATTACCCTCCCTCACACCCAGAAGACCGGACTCGCGCTGTCCGGGTTCGACGCGTATCTGCGCGGCGGGCGCGTGCTCGTGTTCGGCGAGAGCGAAGTCCGCTACATCGAATCGCTGCCGCCGTCCGACCGGACCGCGGTTCTCCAGCGCGTCTTCAGCCGCGATCTGCCGTGCGTGCTGATCACGGGCGGGTTCAGCGCGCCGCCGGAGGTGGCGGCGGAAGCCGATCGCGCGCGCGTGCCGCTGCTCGGGACCCGCGCGACGACGCCCGAGGCGATGGCGCGCTTCACCCAGGTACTCGACACATACCTGTCGGCGCGAACGGTCGTCCATGGCGTTCTGATGGACATCCTGGGCCTCGGCGTCCTGGTCATCGGCGAGAGCGGCATCGGCAAGAGCGAGTGTGCCCTGGACCTGGTCGTCCGCGGGCACCGGCTCGTCGCCGACGACGCGGTGGAGCTCAGGTGCCGCGCGCAGTCGTTCGTGATCGGCACGTGCCCCGAGCTGACGCGGCACCACATGGAGATTCGCGGCCTCGGCCTCATCAACGTGCAGGATCTGTTCGGCGTGGCGTCCACGAGAACGTCGAAGCGCGTCGAGCTGGTGGTGCAGTTCGAACGCTGGGAGCCCGGACGCGAGTATGATCGGCTCGGCGTCGACGAGGAGTTCTACGACGTGCTCGGCGTACGGGTGCCCCTGATCCGGATGCCCGTGGCTCCGGGAAGGAACCTCGCCATCCTGGTGGAGGTCGCCGCGCGCAACCATCTGCTGCGTACGCGCGGCCACCATGCCGCCCGCCGGCTCGTCGAACGGCTGAACGAGCGGCTCGACGCGCGCGGCGATGCCGAGTCCGATCCGGGGGAGGACCTCTGATGCGCGAGAAGCGCCACGCGGCCCGGCGCGCGGCACGCACGGCGATCAAATCCCGGTTCGTCGTCCTCACCGGCCTGTCCGGGTCCGGGAAGTCGCAGGCCATCCGCGCGCTCGAGGATCTCGGGTACTTCTGCGTCGACAACCTGCCCGTGACGCTCCTGCCCATGCTCGCGCAGCTCACCTTGCGGGCCGGCACGGAGATCTCGCGCGCGGCGGTCGTCGTGGACGTGCGGGAAGGGAAGATGCTGAAGGAGTTTCCGGTCATCTACCGGAAGCTCGAGCGCATCCGCAACCTGCATCCGGTGCTGATCTTCCTCGAGGCCTCCGAGGCCGCGCTCGTCCGCCGGTTCAGCGAGACGCGCCGGCCGCATCCGCTCGCGCCGGACCGCTCGGCCATCGAGGGGATCCGCGAGGAGCGCACGGCGATGACCCCAATCCACCGGATGGCCGACCACATCGTGAACACGTCGGAAATGACGGTGCACGAGCTGCGGCAGACGTTCACGGGTGTGGCGACCGGCACCGCGCCGGGCGCGCAGCTCGTGGTCACGATCCTGAGCTTCGGATTCAAGCACGGCATCCCCGTGGATTCGGACCTGCTGTTCGACGTCCGCTTCCTGCCGAACCCGCACTTCGTTCCCGCGCTCCGGCCGCATACGGGCCGGGACCAGGCGGTCGTCAAGTACCTCGAGCGCTCGGACGCGACACGCGAGTTCCTCGAGCACACGCTGAACCTGCTGAAGTTCCTCGTTCCGCAGTACGCGCGCGAAGGCAAGGCCTACCTCACGATCGGGATCGGCTGCACCGGCGGCCGTCACCGGTCCGTGGCGATCGCCGAAGCGCTCAAAAAGGGGCTCGCGGGCACGCCCGCGGTGCAGCTGAGAGTCAAGCACCGGGACATCGCGAATGACTGAGTTGCGAATTGTGAGTTGTGAATTGAGCGAGACCGGGCCGTGGCCGATCGCGCGGACGATTCGGGCAACCAGGCTCGCGTCGTCCGAACCCCCGGCCGTGGCGGGTTGCCTCTCAATTCGTGATTCACAATCCAGAATCTCTCGATCATGAAACTCGGCGTGGTGGTGGTGACGCATGGACAATTGGCGACCGAGCTGGTCAACTCGGTCGAGATGATCGTCGGCGACCTGCCGCACTTCGCGGCCGTGTCGATCGGCTGGCACGAAGAGGTCGATCACGCGCGGGAGGACATCGGGCGGGCGATCGCCCGCGTCGCCGAGTCGGCGGGGGGGACCGGAGACGAGCCGGCAAACGTGCTGGTGCTGACGGACATGTTCGGCGGGACCCCCGCGAACCTGGCGGTGACGTATGTGAGCCCGCAGGTCGAAGTCATCACGGGCGTCAACCTCCCGATGCTCATCAAGCTGGCGCGGCCGCCCAAGCACACCGACCTGCTGGCCCTCGCGCGCGAGATGCGCGAGGACGGACGCAACGCCATCTGGGTGGCGTCGGATCTGCTCCGGGGTGAGAAGGCGTGACCTCCTGCGACGTCACGGTGATCAACGCCCTCGGCCTTCACGCGCGCGCCGCCGCGAAATTCGTTCACGCGGCAAGCGCCTTCAGATCCCGCATCCGGGTGGGCCGCGACGGGCGGCACATGGACGGCAAGAGCATCATGGGCCTTCTCCTCCTCGCCGCCTCGCAAGGCACGCTCATCACCATCACCGCCGAAGGATCCGACGAGGCCGAGGCCATCGCGACGCTGCGCGCGCTCGTGGAGCGCGGCTTCGACGAGGCGTCCTTCGAGACGCCTCAGGGCGGGCCATGCGCCTGACCGGAGTCGGCGTGTCGCCCGGCGTGGGTGTTGGAAAGGCGCTCGTGCTGAAGCACGGCGCCCAGGATCTGCGCTTCCGCATCCCGGCGGCGCGCGTGCCGCGGGAGATCGATCGGCTCCAGGAGGCGCGGACGCGATCCCGCCGGCAGATCGAGCAGATCAAGGCCCGCATCGCCCAGTCGGCGGGCGCGGATCACGCGTACCTGTTCGACGCGCAACTGCTGATGCTCGACGATGCGATGCTCGTCGGACGGGCGGCGGCGATCATCCGCTCCCAGCGTTTGAACGCATCGTCGGCGCTGGAGAAGGCGCTCGAGGAGATTTCGGCGGTCTTCGACAAGGCCGAGGATGCGTACCTGCGCGAACGCAAGGGGGACGTCGCGGACGTCGTCGGACGGCTGCGCATGAACCTGCGGGCCGCCGGGGATCCCGCGGACCTGTTCGCGGATCTCGAGGGGCCGCTCGTGCTGATCGCCGACGAGCTCTCTCCCTCCACCGTCGCGCAGCTCGACTGGCAGCGCCTGGCCGGGCTCGTGACCAATGGCGGAAGCTGGACCCACCATGCCGCGATCCTGGCGAGATCGATCCACGTGCCGGCCGTCGCCGCGCTCCACGACGCCAGCTCCGCGATCCCGCCCGGCGCGCTCGTCGCCGTCGATGGCAGCACCGGCGAGGTGCTCGTCGATCCCGATGCGGAGATGCTCCAGCAGTTCAGGGGACGGCAGCAGCGGCGCGCGGCGTACGAGCTGGCGCTGCACGAGTACAGCGCGCTTGCGCCCGTCACGGCCGACGGCGTCGCGATCCTGCTCGAGGCGAACCTGGAGTCCCCCGACGACACGGAGCGCGCGAAGGAACAGGGGGCCGTGGGCATCGGGCTGTTCAGGACGGAATCGCTGCTCGCCGGCGTGGGCATGGCCGGCGCGACCGAAGAGATGCAGTACGCCGCGTACCGGCAGCTCGTCGTCAGCATGGCCCCGGGCCGCGTGACGGTGCGGACGTTCGACGTCGGTGAGCCCCAGCGGCGCGGCGACGAGACACCGGGCGGGTCGGCGCTCGGCCTGCGCGGAATCCGTCTGAGCCTCGGCCTCGAAGAGGTCTTCCAGACGCAGCTCCGCGCGCTCCTCCGCGCGGCCGCGCACGGGCCGCTGCGGATCATGTTCCCGTTCGTCTCGAGCGTGGAGGAGCTGCAGGCGGCACGCCGCGCCGTCGCGCTGGCGGCCGCCACCTTGCGCGCGCGCGGCGACGCGGCGCCAGCGGTGCCGGTCGGCGTCATGATCGAGGTGCCGTCGGCCGCGCTCGCCGCCGATCTGCTCGCGCCGGACGCCGACTTCTTCAGCATCGGCACCAACGATCTGATTCAGTATTGCCTCGCCGTCGATCGCACCGACGATCGCGTGTCGCAGCTGTACCAGCCGCTCCATCCCGCGATTGTCCGCTTGGTGCGCATGGTCGTGCGCGCCGGACGGCACCGCGGGATTCCCGTGTCGGTCTGTGGAGAGATGGCCGCCGATCCCCTGCAGCTCGCGCTGCTCATCGGGCTGGGGCTGCGCGAGTTCAGCATGGCGCCCACGTCGGTGCCGCTCGCCAAGCGCGTGCTGCGCGACCTGCGCACGGCCGACGCCGCGCGGACGGCGTCGGCCGCCCTGCGCGCGCGCACCGCGGCAGCAGTGGAGAGCGGACTGCTGCGCCTGCTGGCGCCGCTGGAAGTCAAGCGAACGTCGTAAGGAGAAGGGGCGATTGTGTCCGATCAGGTGACACGCGTGGACAAGCCGTGGGGGTACGAACTGCACTGGGCGAAGACCGACCGGTACGTCGGCAAGCTGATTCACGTCAACGCCGGACATGCGCTCAGCCTCCAGTACCACAACCGCAAGGACGAGACGATCTATCTGGCGTCCGGCCGCATGCTGTTCGAAATCAAGGAAGGCGACGAGCTCGTTCGGCGCGAGATGCGGCCCGGACAGGCCGTGCACGTCACGCCGAAAACCGTCCACCGCATGATTGCCGTCGACGACTGCGACGTCTTCGAAGTCTCCACGCCGGAGCTCGACGACGTCGTACGGATCGAGGATCGGTACGGACGGACGACCTGATAGTTGGCGAATTGGTGAATTGGTGAATTGGTGAATTTGGCGGCACCGTGTCACGTGCCATCCGAACGGACGACGACGGCAGGGTGTGCACAATTCACGACTCGCAATTCGCAATTTCAGCGCGGAGTACTCGGAAACTGCCGCGCGCCCCGCGCAAGATCGCGATTGACGCCTGAAATCGTGGCGTCCACAATGGCGGGACTCTTGAAAGGACTCGTGGAATGGGCAGTGTGAACAAAGTGATTCTGGTGGGGAATCTCGGACGCGACGCGGAGCTGCGCTACACCCCCGGCGGCTCGCCGGTGGCCACGCTCAACCTCGCGACGACCGAGGTCTGGAACGACAAGGCCGGGCAGCGCCAGGAAAAGACGGAATGGCATCGCGTGGTCCTGTGGGGCAAGACCGCCGAGAGCCTGAACGAATACCTGACGAAGGGCAAGCAGATCTACGTCGAGGGGCGGTTGCAGACCCGCCAGTGGGACGACAAGGACGGGAACAAGCGCTACACGACCGAAATCCGCGGCGACCGCATCGTCCTGCTCGGCGGCGGAGGGGGAGGCGGGGCGCGGCAGCAGACGCGCGCGGCCACGCCGGCCGGCGAGGAGGCGATAGGGGAGCCGGTCACCGAACTGACCGACGACGATATCCCGTTCTGAGTCTGGAGCCCGCGGAGCGGGCGGAGCGCACGGAGCCAATCCTCACACGGAGACACGGAGCACACGGAGGCAGGGCCGGTCTGGCCGCGCTCGTACGCCGGCCGCAGGCCGTCGCCAGACCGGCCACGAGTCGGTAGTGGGCCGGTTTGAACAGCGGCTCAGTCTTTGACACGAGCAACGAGCCACGGCAGTGCTCCGTGCGCTCCGTGCCTCCGTGTGAGCGTGACACCGCGCCCTCCGCCTGCTCCGTTTATTTCCGGTTCAGGTTGTCGAGCCGCTGCCTGGCGAGGATGGCCTCGTACGCCGTCGGGTACTTCTGGATGACGCTCTCGTAGGACTTTTTCGCCAGGTCCACCTGCTTCAGCGCCTCGTAGGCGAGCCCCAGCTTGTAGTACGCGACCGGGACGCTGTCGGACTGCGGGTAGTCGCTGATCACCTTCTGATAGGCGGCGACCGCCTCGCGGTTCTTGCCACCGCCGTACAGCGCGTTCCCGATGTTCAACTGCGCATCGTCGGCCATCTCGGCGCGTGGAAACATCTTGATGTACGTCTCGAAGCCGACGATCGCCAGGTCGTAATCGCCCGCCGTGTAGTCCGCGAACGCGTTCTCGTACATCTTCTTGGGGGAGACGTTGGCGGTGCCTGGGGCCGGCGACGGGTTCGGCGGAAGCTGGATGGGCTGCGCCCCGGTCTGGGGCGCCGTCGCCGGCGCACCGGTCTCGGCCCCAGCCGCGGGCGCGACCGAGGGAGCCGGCGCCGACGCGATGGTCTGGCGCATCGCCTCCAGCTCCTGAGTCATCGACGAGAGGCGCACGTTCGTGTCGTCCGCTTTTTCGCGGAGGATGCGGACCCCTTCGGCGACCGCGTCCACCTGCAGCTTGTGATCGGCAAAGGCCTTGCGCGTCGCGCCGGTCTGATCGTCGATCTTCGCGGCGATCGCTTTCAGCGTCTCGGCGAGCCCTCCCATCATCTGCCGCAGCTGCTGCTGCTGCTCCTGCAGCATGCGGATCTCCGCCATCAACTGCTGGTGCGCCTTGTCGGTCGCCGAGGCGGCCGGGGGGAATCCCAGCAGGATGGCCAGGGCCGCCACGATCGGAGGCCATGCGGATCGCTTCATACTCAACCTCTGTCGCGCGAACGCCCGACCTGAAGGCCGGGCCTACTTGCTCGTCACGACGAAATGCGCGCGGCGGTTCTTCGACCAGGCGGACTCGTCGTGGCCGGGATCGAACGGAAATTCCTTTCCGTAGCTGACCGTGCGGAGCCGATCCGCCGGAATCCCGAGCGCGACGAGGTAGTTGCGCGCCGCGAGCGCCCTTCGCTCGCCCAGAGCCAGATTGTACTCCGCCGTTCCACGCTCGTCGCAGTGCCCCTCGATGGTGACGATCCACGTGCCGTACTTCTTCATCAGCTCGGCGTTGACGTTGAGCGCCTGCTGGCCCGGCTCGTCGACTTCCGCCTGGTCGTAGCCGAAAAAGACCGGCTGAAAGGGGGAGTTCCGGTTGATCTCGTCGATGTCCTTGCTCGCCAGGGTGTCCTCGGCGGGCACCGGCTCAGCCGGCACCGGCTGCGGCTCGGCGACCGGCTGCGGCGGGGCAGGCGGCCGCGTCGGCGTCGCCGCCGTGGCGGGAGGCGGCGCGACCGGCCGCGCGACGGGCGGCTTCTTCTTCGCGCACGCGCCGGCCGCGCTGATGAGAATGAGGAGGGCGATCACGCTCGTGATACGTCGAATCTGCATGCTGATCTCGTTTCTACACGCTCGACCTGAAGGTCGGGCCTACTGCGGTGACTGCGACCAGTTCGGGTACCGGTTCATGCCTTCTCTCGTGACCTGCCGGAGGTCGTCCCCCTTGCGGCTGATCGTGAAGATCTGCTCCTTGCCGGCGCGCGTGGACGTGAACGCCAGGTGGCGCCCGTTCGGCGCGAACGCGGGGCTCTCGTTGCTGCCGATGCCGTTGGTGATCTGACGGATGCTCTGCGTGGCGAAGTCCCAGATTTTGACGTCGAACCCGCCTCCCGATCGCGCGGCATAGGCAATCTCGTTGTACGGCGCCGGGGACCACGTCGCGCGGTCGCTCCATTCCGTGGTGATCCGCCGCACGCCGGATCCATCCACGTTCATGATGTAAATCTGCGGCGTCCCGCTCCGCTCGGACGTGAACCCGATCTGGTTGCCGGTGGGCGACCAGGTCGGCGTCACGTCGATCGCGGCGTTGGTGGTCAGGCGGCGGATCCCGGAACCATCCCGGTTCATCACGTAGATCTCCGGGTTGCCGTCGCGGTTCGAGGTGAACGCGATCTTCGACCCGTCAGGCGAGAACACCGGCAGGTAGTTCTGCCGGTCGGCGTTGCCGTTGGCCGGCTTCGCCATGCGCCCTTCATAGATGTAGGAGACGATGATGTCCTGGTAGCCGCTGCGGTATGACGTGTAGGCAATCGCGCGGCCGTCGGGCGACCAGGCCGGCGTGATGTCGAGCGACTTGGTCACGGTGACGCGGCGCGGGTGCGCGCCGTCGTAGTCGGCCATATAGATGTTCGAGATGCCGCGATCCACCACCGGCCCCTTCATCCGTTCGCCGTCACGATCCGACGTGAACGCAATCTTGGTCCGCGCGACCCCTTTCAGGCCGGCGCGCTGGGTCAGGTGAATCTCGTCCGAGATCGTGTGCGCGTAGAGCCGCGGGTTGGCGATCGACCCGCTGTACTCCTTGGACAGCGCCGCGCGGCCGCTCGCCGCCTCGACGAGCCGCACCTGCACGACCACTCCGGAGCCGGTCTTCCGCACCGTCCCCACGACGACCGCGTCCGCCCCCAGCTCGCGCCAGCGATCCAGCGGCACCTGATCGAGGCTCGCGGCCGGCGGGATCGTCCGGTACGTGTCGCGCGCGATCATGTAGAACTCCTGCTCGAACTTCAAATCGGCCCACAGCACCTCGCCGATCGTCCTGGCCGCCGCCTGCGTCTCCGCGTCGGCCGTCAGCGCGACGAAATCGGGCACCGCGTATTTCGGCGGCAGCCCCGGCGTGGCCGAGGAGATGGTGAAGGTGACCTCGGTCGGCTGCTGCGGTGGCGGCGCGGCCTGGGCGGCAAGCAGGAGCGTTGCGCAGGCGGTGAAGACGGCTACGGCGGCTGGGCGGATGTGTGTCATCAGCGCTGGTACTCAAATATCAGGTGCACGGTCAGCTTGTTCTCGGTGAATTCGCGCGGAAGCGGCGGCAGCCGCCGCGTCTTGACGAGCGCGCGCTGGGAGGCCAGATCGAGCATGGCGATGTTGCTCGGCTTCTCGATCTGGATGTCCTCGATGACCCCGTCCCGGCGGATGGTGAACTTCATCTGCACCTTTCCGGCCGCCCCCTGGTTCGTGTCCCAGTTCCGCTGGATGAACGTGGACATCTGGATCAGGTAGGCGGGGCAGCAGAAGTTCGCGTAGTCGGTGAACACTCCGCCGCCCGGGCCGCCGCCGCTCGACAGGCCGCCGAACGGAATGGGCGCGCCCCCCGTGTCCACCGCCGATCCGCCCGGCTTCACCTGCGCCCCCGTCGTGGGCTTGCGCGACGTCGACTTCTCGAGCGGCTTGTCCACCCTCTTCGGCGGCGCCTTTGCCGCGGGCTTCGCCTTCAATTCTGGCAGCACCATTTCCGGGGCCTTGGGCGCGGGCGGGGCCTGCGGCGCCGGCCTCGCCTGCGGCGGCGCCACTTCCTGCACGGCACGACCCGGAATCGGCGTCAGGCCGCCGCTCTCAGGGCCCGACGCGCCCCCGAGCGTAATCATCATCGGCGTCACGTCCGTGTCGACGTGCTGGCGCCAGTCGGCCGGCATCAGGACGAGCAGCGCAATCAGCAACCCGTGCCCGACAAACGACACCAGCACGACCGCGGCGGTGATGTCGCCAGCTTCGCGGGCGCGGTCGGTCAGAATGCTGCTGACTGCCTCCTGCATGGTGTTTCCTGCAATTGGTGAGTTGGTGAGTTGGTGAATTGACGACGGTGGCCTGTATCAACCACGGAGCTAATTCACTAATCCACTAATTCACCAATCCACGAATTCGCCGATTTCCTATTTCGTGGGGGGCGTGGTGACCACGCCGACCTTCTCGACGCCCCCCTCCTTCAACTTGTCCATCACCGTGATCAGGTCCTGGATGCGGCCGCCGCCGTCGGCGCGGATGAACACGGACTTGTCCTCGCGCGGGAGCATCACCTGCCGCACGCGCTCCTGCAGCACCTCGATCGGGACATCGTCCTTATCGAGCTGGACGACGCGACGCTGCGAGAAATCGGCGGGCACCGTCACGTACACCGGCTGCGCGGTCACGGGCGTCGCCCTGCGCGATTGGGGCAGGTTGACGGCCAGCCCCTGCTGCATCATCGGCGCCGTCACCATGAAGATGATGAGCAGCACGAGCATCACGTCGACGAGCGGCACGACATTGATCTCGGCGAGCGTCGTCGTGACGCGCGCGCTGCGTCCGCGCCGGCCTCGGCCGGACCCGCCGGAATCGTGCTGCTGGACCTTTGGCATCGCTAATCGAGCGCCGGTCTACGTGAAGTTCCTCTCGGAGATGTTCAGGAACTCGAGCGCGAAGTCGTCCATTTCGGCGCCGAACTTCTTCACCTGGTGCGTGAAATGGTTGTAGAAGTACACGGCCGGGATCGCCGCGAACAGCCCGGCGGCCGTCGCAATCAGGGCCTCGGCGATCCCGGGCGCGACCACGCCGAGACTCGTCGAGCCGGCCGCCCCGATTCCCTGGAACGCCGACATGATGCCCCAGACCGTGCCGAACAGCCCGATGAACGGCGTGATGCTCGCCGTCGTCGCGAGAAACGGCACGCGGCGCTCCAGCTTCATCATCTCCACGGTGGTGGCGCGCAGCAGCGCGCGGTCGACGGCGTCGAGGCTCTTCAAGGTTGGACGCACGCCCGGGTTCGATGGCTTGGCCGCCTCGCCGGCCGCCGTTCCGCGCAGCTGCGTGTTCAGCTCGGCATAGCCGGACTGAAACAGTCCGACGAGCGGACTCGCGGCGAGCGTAGGGCAGACCGCCTGCACCTCCGAGAACTTGCTGCTCTTGCGGAAGACGTCGACGAAGGAGGACGACTGGCGCTCGGCCCGGCCGAACTGCCACACCTTGGCGAGCACGATCGCCCACGACACCGCCGAAAAAACGAGCAGGATCGCCAGCACGGCGATCACGAGCGGCTGGGCGTGGGTGACGAGACTGACGATGTCGGTGTCTATTTGTTGTCCGGTCCCAGCATCCGGCTGACCCGCTCCCTGCGCGTACAGCGCAAGGGCGTAGTATCCAAGCGTGCGCAAACAGTCCTCCGCAACATAGTGTGGTGCGCCGCTGGGACAGCGCAGGCAGCCGAAAGAGTAACACGCCCCCAGTACGCTGTCAAACATCTGATAAGATGGTACTTCGGGCCACGGTGAGGGCACCGTCTCCCTCAGCCATCAACATGCTGCGGTACCTGACGATTCGTCATCTCGCGGTCATCGATCGCCTCGAGCTCGAGTTCGAGCCGGGCCTCAACGTCCTCACGGGCGAGACCGGAGCCGGCAAATCGATCCTGGTCGGGGCCGTCGGCCTGCTCGTCGGCGGCCGCGCGTCAGCCGACCTCGTCCGCACAGGAGAAGACGCGGCGGTTGTCGAAGCCATCTTCGACGCGATGGACGGGCGCGAGCTGATCGTCCGGCGGGAGATTTCGTCGCAGGGACGCAGCCGCGCCTGGATCGACGGTGCGCTCACGACCACGACGGCGCTGCGCGAGAGCTGCGGCGGCCTCGTCGACCTGCACGGCCAGCACGAACACCAAGTGCTGCTCGATCCGGCTGCGCATCTCGAGTTATTGGACGAATTCGCGGCGCTTTCGGCCGAGCGCGAGCGCGTGCGATCGGGCTTCGCGCGCTGGCAGCAGGCACGGACCGAGCGCGATCGCCTGGTGGCCGGCGAGCGCGAGAAGGCCGCGCGCGCGGAATTCCTGTCGTTCCAGCTCGCCGAGATCGAGCGCGCGGGCGTGCAGCCCGGTGAAGACGAGTCGCTCGCCGCGACCCGCCAGGTGCTGGCCAACGCCGATAGGCTGCAGCGCCTGTGCGGCGAGGCGTACGACTCGTTGTACGAAGGGGACCAGGCGGCGCTGCCGGCGCTCGGGCAGGTGTGGCGCAGGGTCGGCGATCTGGCCGCGCTCGATGCGCGCTTCGCGCCGTACCTCGACGCGCGCGACGCGGTCAAGTCGCAGCTCGAGGACCTCGCGTACTTCCTGCGCTCGTACGTGAACGGCATCGACGCGTCGCCCGCACGGCTGCAGGAGGTCGAGGATCGGCTCGCGGTCCTCGAGCGTCTGAAGAAGAAGCACGGCCCGACGCTGGACGGCGTCATCGAGACCGCCGCTCAGCTCAGGCGCGAGCTGCACGACATCGAGCATGCCACCGAGCGCGTGGCCGAGCTCGACACCGAGCTGGCGGCGCTGCGCACGGGGTTCCTCGAGGCCGCGTCGGGGCTCTCGGCGAAGCGGCGGGCCGCCGCGAAGGACTTCTGCCGCGCGCTCGAGCGCTCGCTCGCGGATCTCGCGATGGCGAGAACCCGCTGCGAGGTGCGCTTCGAGGACGCCGTCGACGAATCCGGCTGGACCGAACGCGGCGTCGAGCGGGGGGAATTCTACATCTCGCCGAACCCCGGCGAGGACCTCAAGCCGCTCGCGCGCATCGCGTCCGGCGGCGAGCTCTCGCGCGTGATGCTCGCGCTGCGAACGCTCGCCAGCACCGACGCCGCAGGCAAGACGCTGATCTTCGACGAGGTGGACGCGGGCATCGGCGCGGCAGTGGCCGACGTGGTCGGCAACCGGCTGCAGCGGCTCGGCGGGCGGTTCCAGGTGCTCTGCATTACGCACCTGCCGCAGATAGCCGCGCACGGCGGGACGCACTACCGGATCGAGAAATGCGTGCGCGCCGGGCGGACCGTCACGCAGGTGGCTCGCCTGGGTGTGGACGACCGGCAGGAGGAGATTGCCAGGATGATCGGCGGGGCTGACCTGTCGCCTTCGGTGCGGGCGAGCGCCCGTGAAATGCTCGCGTCCCGGGCCAAAGCGAAAGGCGAAGAAACAGCAAAAGGCGAAAGCGAAAGTCCCAGGCGGAGGAAGTAGGGAGTGAAATACCTGATCGAGACGTTCGGATGCCAGATGAACGTGCATGACTCCGAGCGCATGGCGGGGCTGCTCGAACAGGCTGGCTACGAGTCCACCGCGGACGAGCGCGACGCCGACCTCATCGTGATCAACACGTGCAGCGTCCGCGAACGCGCCGAAGAAAAGCTCTTCACGCGCCTCGGCGAGCTGCGCCAGATGGCCATCGAGGAGGGCCAGCGCCCCGTGGTCGCCGTCGCGGGGTGCGTGGCACAACAGGAGGGACGGCACATCCTGAAGCGATCGAACGCCGTGGACGTGGTCATCGGCACCCGGAACCTCAAGCGGCTGCCGATGCTCGTCGAGCGCGCCGTCGAACAGGGCGCCGGAGCCGCACCCGCCACGATCGATCTCGATCCCATCGACGACGTCTCGTTTCCCCTCGGGGTCGTGCGCCGGAGCGATCCGGTGAAGGCCTACGTCACGATCATCGAGGGATGCAACGAGTTCTGCGCGTTCTGCGTGGTGCCGTACACGCGCGGCCACGAGCGGATGCGCCCGGTCGCCGAGATCCTCGCCGATGCCCGTCATGCGGTGGATACGGGGGCACGCGAGATCCAGCTCCTCGGGCAAATCGTCAACCACTACCAGGCCCCCGACGACCCCGCCTGTGACTTCGCGGCGCTATTGGAGCGCCTGAACACTCTCGACGGCCTCGAGCGAATCCGGTTTGCGAGCCCGCACCCGCGCCACGTGACGCCCCGGATAATCGACGCCATGCGCGATCTGCCGAAGGTCTGCCGCCACCTGCACCTGCCGGTACAGTCCGGCTCGTCGCGGATGCTGGCCGCGATGCGCCGCCGGCACACGCGCGAGGAGTACGTCGAGCTGGTTGCCGCGCTGCGCGAGGCCATGCCGGACATCGCGCTTTCGACCGATATGATCGTCGGGTTCGCCGGGGAGACGGAACGGGACTTCGAGGAGACGCTGTCGCTCACTGCCGCGGTGCGCTACCACAGCATGTTCTCTTTCAAGTATTCCGAGCGGCCGAACACGCTCGCCCTGAAGCGCATGAACGACGACGTTCCGGAGGAGGAGAAGACGCGGCGGATCGTCGCGCTGCAGGGGCTCCAGAAGACGATCCAGGGGGAGCTGCACTCCCGGGCCATCGGCCGCATCGAGCCGGTCCTGGTGGACGCGCGCAGCCGCCGCCGCGACTGGGAACTCTCCGGCCGCACGAGCGGCAATACCGTCGTGAACTTTGCCGGGCGGCCGGAATGGATCGGGACGACCGTGGCGGTGCGCATCACCGGGGCAAACCCCAACAGCCTGCGGGGAGAATCGGTGAATTCGTGAATTTGTGAATTGGTGAGTTGACGACGGAAGCCGGTATCAGCCACGGAAATGATTCACCAAGTCACGAATTCACCAAATACTTCATCTTGACTTAGAGGGTGCCGGCTCCTAGCTTAGATGTGCGACCTGGGGACCGTATGCAGATTGAAATGACGATCAAGGGCCTGATGGTGGATCCCATCACCAACATGCCCATCATCATCCTGCGGGACCGCGACGGGCAGCGCGTTCTGCCGATCTGGGTGGGCGTGTTCGAAGCGAACGCCATCGCGCTGCAGATCGAGAACGTGACCACGCCGCGCCCGATGACGCACGACCTGCTCCGGAACGTCATCCACGACCTCAAGGCGGACATCCAGAAGATCGTCGTCTCCGACCTCAAGGAGAACACGTTCTACGCGCTGATCTACCTGCTGGTGAACGGCGAGCCGGTGGCCGTGGACGCGCGGCCGAGCGACGCGATCGCGCTGGCGCTGCGGGCGCAGGCGCCGATCTTCGTGGAGGACGCCGTCATCGATCACGCCAAGACGGTCGACTTCGCGCCCGAGAAGGGGGACGCCGAGCGGCTCCAGAAGTGGCTCGAGAGCCTCGACCCCGACGACATGGGGAAATACAAGATGTAGTTGGTGAGTTGGTGAATTCGTGAGTTGGTGAATTCGTGAGGGGTGAATTGTCATCCTGCCGTGGCCGTCCGGAGGGGTGGTTCGAGCCGCGTTCACAATTCACCAACCCACCAATTCACCAACCCACCAATTCACCAACTACGCTACAATCCCTCCCGTCCCGATGATTGTCGCGATCGCAAACCAGAAAGGCGGCGTGGGCAAGACCACGACCGCCATCAACCTCGCCGCAGCCCTGTCCCTCCGAGGTAAGCGCACGCTGCTCGTCGATCTCGATCCCCAGGCGAACAGCACGATGTCGTACCTGGACGTCCGGACCGTGACCCGCAGCGTCTACGACGCCATCGCCGACGCCGACTGCGGCTTCGCGGACATCATCCAGCCTTCGTCGCAGCCGAACCTGTGGGTGGCCCCCTCGCGCATCGCGCTGGCCAAGCTCGAAGGGAAGCTGGTGGGCGAGCTCGACGCGCACTTCCGGCTGAAGGATCGTCTCGAGCCTATCCGGGCCGACTACCCGCACATCGTCATCGACTGCCCGCCGACGCTCGGACTGTTGACCGTCAACGCGCTGGTCGCCGCAACGCACCTGCTCATCCCGATCCAATCGTCGTACTTCGCGCTCGAAGGGACCGACGACCTGCTCGAGACGATCGAGAAGGTACGGGCCCGCGCGAATCCGACGCTGCGGATCCTGGGGGTCGTGATCACCATGCACGACAAGCGCACGTCGCTCGCGCGCGACATCCGAGCGCAGATCGACAAGGTGTTCGGCAGCAAGGTGTTCCGGACGGTCATCACGAAGAGCGTCCGGCTCGAGGAAAGCCCGGCCTACAAGGAGTCGATTTTCTCCTTCGCGCCGGAATCGAGCGGGGCGGCGGAGTATTACCGGCTTTGCGAAGAAGTCATGGATCGGGCCTGATGCTGCGAACTCTGACGGCGAACGAGCGAGAGCGAGGGAGTCACGCGATCGGAGCGAGCCGACGAAGCGGCGAGCGAGAGCGCGTGTGGGGGAGTCTGAGGGGCGCGAGCCCTGAACGGCGAACGAGCGAGAGCGAGAGAGCCACGCGATCGGAGCGAGCCGACGAAGCGGCGAGCGAGAGCGCGTGTGGGGGAGTCTGAGGGGCGCGAGCCCCTCAGATGATGAGGAGGTCATGGACCGTGCCTAAGAGAGGACTGCCGGAATCGGTGCGGATGCGGCACGACGAGCATTACGTCGAGGCCCTCGCAAGCTCCGCGGGAGCTCCGATTGGCCGCGTGGTGCCGATCGACCAGGTGGATCCGAATCCAAACCAGCCGCGCCAGGTGATGGGGGATCTGTCGGAGCTGATGGCCTCGATCGCGGAGAAGGGGATCATCGAGCCCATCATCGTGCGGCAGCGCGGACGGCGACTCCAGATCGTCGCGGGTGAGCGCCGGTACCAGGCCGCCGTACAGGTTGGCCTGCGGGAGATCCCGATCGTGATCCGCGAGGTGGACGACGACGAGATCATCGAGATTGCGCTCATCGAGAACATCCAGCGCAAGGATCTGACGGCGTTCGAGGAGGCGGAGGCGCTCCAGGCGCTGGCGACGCGGTGCTCGTACACGCACGAAGACATGGCGCGGCGGCTGGGAAAGTCGCGGACGGCGATTACCGAGTCACTGTCGCTGAATGGAATGCCGGACGAAGTCAAAAACCTCTGTCGGCTGGCCGACATTCATTCTAAGTCTCTGCTACTACAGATAGTTAGGCAGGGCCACCCCCAGAAAATGGTGGCGCTCCTCGAGAAGATCTCGCGCGACGGCGGCGCTACGCGCGAAGCCGTCCGGAAAGAGACCGCGAAGCCCAAGCCGGGGCGGCCGAAGGCCTACGTCTTCAGCTACAAGGCACCCACCAAGGCGTTCAAGCTGCAGCTCCGGTTCACCAAGTCGCGCGTCGATCGCGACGAGGTGATCGAAGCGTTGCAGGCGATCATCCGCGAGCTGAAAGAGAAGTAGCTTTTCAGCTACCAGCTTCCTGTTACCAGCTTCCAGTTACCAGCTTCCAGCCGCCAGTTTCCAGTTTCCAGTTTCCGGCTGCGGACAGGCGCTCACAGGTTCGTCGGCCGCGAGGCAGCGTGGCAGTGTGGATTCTCTCTGGCTCGAAGCTGGGAGTTGGAAACTGGGAGCCGGGACTGTCAACCAGCTTGTTTAGTTAACATAACACGTATTATCAGACCCATCAACTATGCCCAGTGAAACACCCCTGTTGATGGTTTGCGGACGCCCGGTTAAGGTCGATGCCCTAGGGATCGCCCGCCGACCGCCCGCCCTCTCGATCGTGATATCGTTCGAATCCAGCCCCCATGCTCCGCACGATTGACCGTTACGTGATCCGCGAGGTCATCCCCCCGTTCCTGCTCGCCCTCCTCGTATTCACGTTCCTCCTGGTCCTCCCGCCGGTGATGCAGTACCTCGAGAACCTGCTGTCCAAGGGAGTCTCCTGGCCGATCGCCGCGCGCATCGTCTTGACGTTGATCCCGCAGGGCCTCGGGCTCACGATCCCGATGGCGCTGCTCACGGGCATCCTGATCGGGCTGGGGCGGCTCTCCACCGATCGCGAGACGATGGCGCTGCTGGCCTGCGGCGTCAGCCCCTACCGTTTGCTCCGGCCCGTCATGCTCCTGGCCGTGCTGGCGACGCTCGCGACGGGCTACGTGATGATCCAGGCCATCCCGGACGCCAACCAGACCTTCCGCGAAATCACCCTCGACGTGGTGAGCAAGCGCGTCGAAACGGACATCCGGCCGCGCGTCTTCTTCGAGGACTTCCCGGGCTTCGTGCTCTACGCCCGCGACGCCGCGCCGGGCGGCGGCTGGCGGGACGTGCTGGTCGCCGACACCAGAAAGCCCGGGGATACGAGGGTGTTCCTGGCGGCGCGCGGCCGTCTGATCATGGACCGCGAGCGGAGGGTCGTGGACCTCGTCCTGGCCGACGGCACCCAGTATTCGACGACGAAGCTTGGAGAGACCGACCGGGTCCGGTTCCTCGACGTTTTCCACATCGCGCTGGACGCCGACACGGTTTTCGGGCGCATGGACCTGCCGCGGGGGGTCACGGAAAAGACCATCGCGCAGCTTCGCGAGACCGTCACGGAGAAGGACCGGGCGAACCAGGCCAGCCGGGACGTGGTCCGCACGGAGGTCATCTCGCCGCACCCCGAGATCATGGCGATCCAGCAGAAGTTCTCGATCCCGGCGGCCTGCCTGATCTTCGCCGTCATCGGGCTCGCCCTCGGGCTGACGGTCGCGCGCGACAGCAAGCTGTCCGGCTTCGTCATCGGCATCGGGGTGATCTTCGCCTACTACGTCACCATGTTCCTGACCGACGCGGCCGTGAAGGGCTACTACACGACGCCGGAGTCCGTGATCGGGGCCTTCCGCTTCGCGAAGCTGGCGCGGTGGATTCCCGACATCGTCCTCGGCGCGTTCGGCGTGGTCGCGCTGGTCTGGCGGGCGCGGTATGCCGAACGAAACCTGCTGCCGTCTTCCGTGCGGTTCCCGGCGGGCTGGTGGCACCGGCCGGCGGCTCCCCCGCCACCCGGCCGGGGTCTGACCCCCGACGCGCAGGATCAGGGTCGGCTTGGGGTCAGACCCCGAATGCCGGGGCGGAAGGTCGTGGTCGTCGTGCGGGTCCCGCGCGTGCGGATCCCGGGACCGGGCATACTGGACCGCTACATCAGCCGCCTCTACGTCCGTGTGGTCGGCCTCTCGTTCCTCGCGCTGCTCGGCCTCTTCTACATTGCCTCGTTCATCGACCGCTCGGAGAAGCTCTTCAAGGGGCAGGCGACGACGCGGATGCTGCTGGAGTTCCTGGCGTACTCGACGCCGCAGTTCGTGTATTGGGTGATTCCGATCGCGGCGCTCCTGAGCGTGCTCGTCACCTTCGGCGTGCTCTCGCGAACGAGCGAGCTGACCGTGATGAAAGCGTGCGGGGTGAGTCTCTACCGGATTGCCGTTCCTGTCGTGGTGCTGTCACTCGTCGGGAGCGCGGTGCTGTTCGGCCTCGAGCAGGAGACGCTCGCGCGGGCGAACCGGCGCGCCGGCGCGCTCGACGACACGATCCGCGGCCGCCCGCCGAAGACGCTCAATCCGCTGAACCGCCGGTGGGTGATCGGCCGCGACCTCAGCATCTACCATTACACGTACTTCGATCCGCGGCACAAGACGCTGTCGGCGCTGTCCATCTACCGTCTCGCCCCCGGGGCCTGGCGACTCGAGTCGCAGACCTACGCCGCGACGGCCCGCTACCAGGACGGGAACTGGACCGCGGTCGGCGGATGGGCGCAGGATCTTTCCGGCACGACACCAACGTGGCGTCCTTTCGACCGCCGGACGCTCCCGATTGAGTCACCGGAGTATTTCGCGACCGATCAGACCGACGCGGACGTGATGACCGTGGCGGAGCTCCGCAAGCACCTCGCCGAGCTGTCCGCGACAGGCGTGGATATCGTGTCCGTGGCGGTGGAGCTGCAGCAGAAGCTCGCCTTCCCGTTCGTCACACTGGTGATGACGCTGTTGGCCGTGCCCTTCGGCGTGAGCACGGGCCGGCGGGGCACGCTCTATGGCATCGGCCTCGGCGTAATCATCGCACTGTCGTACTGGCTGTTGAGTTCCGTCTTCGTCGCGATCGGCAAGGCAGAGCTGCTCTCCCCCGCGCTCGCCGCCTGGACCCCGAACATCATCGTCACGGGGTGCGCGGGGTACTTGTTTCTGACGGTGAAGACGTAGCAGGCAGCTGGCTGCAGGCAGCCGGCAGTGAGTCGCGCTGTACAGCTAAGTAGATGGTCAGCGTGACAGTGTGATCCACTGCCTGCTGCCTGCTGCCAGCTAACTGCCCGCTGCCTGCTGCCTGCTAACGCCCAAACGCGACGTTCATGACGGAGAACGACCCTGCGGCTCCCGGCAGCATGTTGGTCAAATCCACCACGAATAGAAGTGACCCGGCAGTGGAGCTGTCGGGCATGGGGCCCGTCTGGCGGTCGGCGGCCAGCAGATCGGAGATGGGCACGGTGATGCGGCGGGTGTCATCGACGTAAACCGAATGGCCCCAGCGCCCGGACGGATAGCGGAGCTGAACGGACAGCCGCATAGGGCGCGAGGCATTGGCGTCGAGTTCGATCGAGTGGAACGTTCCGGTGCGACCGCCGAGGTCCGTGACGAGCGCGGCGTACTGGCTCGCACGCTCGCCGGGCGCAAACTGAAATGACAGGGTGGCAGTTCCTGCCACCACCGCCACGCGCGCCGTCGATCGCGGGTCCTTCTCAATCCGCCACAAAAGGGGGACAGGCACACTTCCAGGCTTGGGAAGGAGGACAGGCACACTTCCGGGGAAAGAAGTGTGCCTGTCCCCCTTTTCCGTCTGCAGAAAATAGATGGGGTTGCTGACCACCCAGGGTACGGGGGGGACTCCCGGCGCGTCGGGGACACGAATCTCGATGCGGACTGCGCCGGTTGTCGGTCCCAGCGCGAGATCGCCGGAGGATGGCACCGCAATCTCGCTGCCGTTTCGGATGGCGACGATCCGGGCGCCCTCCGGCATTGCCGCATGGACTGAAACGGTAGTGGTTCTTCCTGCGGGCAGCACTGAGCCCATCGCGCCGTCCCGCCCGTCCGACGTGGCCCGGAAGTCGAGAACGGCCGGCGCGGCGATGCCGTCCATGGCGGTGAAGAACCGGCCGCCGGCGATCGCGTCGAGCAGCCGCTCCCCGTCTGGCCCGGCGTCACCGGTGAACGGCGCGTCGAGAATGGCGCGGAGGCTGAAAGACCGGAAGCTCGCCTCGTAGGCGGGAATCCCCGGAAGGCCTCCCCCGTCCTCCCGCCGCCCTCGCATGCCGCCGTGCGCATCGTGTCCGGCAATCCCGACCACAGGGCGCCGCGAGGCCAGGCTGTCCCAACGCTTCAGCGCATCGACCGGCCGATCGAACATCGAGGCGAGCGCGGGTCCGGGCCGGACCAGGTAGTCGAACACGACCCGCGCGAGCCGTACCCGCCGTTCGTTGCGCCATTCGTTGTCGGCGTTCAGCCACTCGACGCCGTCGACCGGCGCGCCCCAGTCCGTCCAGGCGAGCGACGGCTTCGGCGAATCGACGTGCGCGGCAATCCCGAACCCGCCGAACCGGCGCACGTCCTCGACGACGGCCGCCGGCTCGCCGCCGAGCGGATAGGGCGTCGCCGCCCGCAGGCCCAGCGCGACATAGTGGCCGCCGTTCGTGCTGATCTCGACGCCTTCGAGGCACAGCACGCCGTCGACATATTCGGGACGCGCCGGTGCGCGCGTGCCGTCGCCGTGGTCGGCCAGAACGATGAACCGAAGCCCCGCGCGCGCGGCCGCAGCCGCCACTTCCCTCTTGTCCTTCGCGCCGTCGGAGACCGTGGTGTGGATGTGATAGGCGCCGGCAACCGTACGCGCGGCGAGAGCGGGATCGCCCGTCACGAGCGTCCGCGGACGCGGTGGCAGCGTTGCCAGCAGGAAAAAAACAACGGCGGCTGCAAGAGCCGCCGTTGCGATGCCGAGACGAGACGTCGTTACACTCCCGCGTCGCTTCTGAGCGCGTTGGCCCTGTCGGTGCGCTCCCAGGTGAACTCCGGCTCGGTGCGCCCGAAGTGGCCGAAGGCCGCCGTTTTCTTGTAGATCGGCCGCCGCAGGTTGAGCGCCTCGATGATCCCGCGCGGCGTCAGCTTGAACTGCGCGCGGACGATCTCGGCGATCTTGTCCTCCGCAACGAGCCCGGTGCCGAACGTATCAATCAGGACCGACACCGGATCCGCGACGCCAATCGCGTAGGCGAGCTGCACCAGGCAGCGATCCGCCAGACCCGCCGCGACGACGTTCTTCGCGACGTACCGGGCCATGTAGCACGCCGAGCGGTCCACCTTCGTCGGATCCTTGCCCGAGAACGCGCCGCCCCCGTGCGGCGCCGCGCCGCCGTAGGTGTCGACGATGATTTTGCGCCCCGTGACGCCGGCGTCGCCGTGCGGCCCGCCGACCACGAACCGGCCGGTCGGGTTGATGAGGATGCGCGTCTTCGCATCCATCATCTCCGCCGGAATGACGCGGCTCACGATCTTGTCGACGATGTCCTCACGCAGCGTGTCGTTCGAGACGAGCGAGCTGTGCTGCGTGGACACGACGACGGTATCGACGCGGACCGGCTTGTCGCCGTCGTACTCGACCGACACCTGCGACTTGCCGTCGGGCCGGAGGTACTCGAGGACGCCGTCGCGCCTCGCGCACGACAGCCCCTTGACGAGCTTGTGCGCGAGCATGATGGGCATCGGCATCAGCTCTTCGGTCTCCGTGCAGGCGTAGCCGAACATGAGCCCCTGGTCGCCCGCGCCGCCCGGGTCCACGCCCTGGGCGATGTCGGGCGACTGCTCGTGGATCGAGGACAGCACGGCGCAGGTCTCGGAGTCGAACCCGAACTTCGCGCGGGTGTAGCCGACGTCCTTGATCGTCTCGCGGACGATTTTCGGGAAGTCGACGTAGCAGCTCGTCGTGATCTCGCCGGCGATGATGGCCAGGCCGGTCGTCACGAGGGTCTCGCACGCGACGCGGCCGACCGGGTCCTGCGCGAGGATGGCGTCGAGGATGGAATCGGAGATCTGGTCGGCAATCTTGTCCGGATGCCCTTCGGTCACCGACTCGGAAGTGAAGAGATAACGGCCCTTGCGGCTCATGCTTGTTCGAGCTCCTTCGTGCCGCGCGAGCGCACCGGCGGTAGGGACCGGCGGCACGGGGCGCGCAGCCACGCGTAACTTGCCCGGATTGTCCGAGGAAGAAGGCGCCCCGGCCGGCAAGGCAAGGGCGTTTCAAATCCGCTAAATATAGCAGTATCGCGAGAGATGGGGCAACCCGAAACCAGCCCGTCAGGCGACGGTCGCCCGGTACCGGCGGTCCGAGCGGAGATACACGCCGCCCGGCGTGCGGCGGAGGAACCCCTCCGCCATGAGATCGTTCAGCGTGCGGGCGCACGCCTCGCGGTCGAGGCCCCAGAGCCGCTGCGCCTGTCCGAACGTCAGGCACAGCCCCGGCATTTCGTTGAACTCTCCCCGAATGCGCCTCTGCAGGTGCGACGGTTCGATACTGGGCTGGGGAGCCATGGCGTACCTACCTTCCGGACCTCACTTCACGGCGGTGGATTCCGGCGTCACCTTCTCCACCTTCTCCACCTCGATACTGCACTCCGTGAGCAGCGCCGTCAAGGCCCCGATGGCCGCGGCGACCGGCGCCAGCACCGTGCCGATCACGCCGGCGGTGAGCGGGAACTCGGCCACGGTCCGGCCGCGCTGCTTCACGACGACGCGCCGGATGTTCCCCTCCTCGACGATCCTCTTCAGCTGCGCCAGGACCTGCTCGCTCGTGCCCTCGATCTTCTGCCAGAATGTCCGCTCCATGTGTCCTCGATTCTGCTGAGTCACGCAAACAGCTTACCAATACAAGACGACAAAAACTGGCGCGCGTTCCCTCGACCGGGGATGCCGCTGGCGGACCTCCGCCAACCGACTGCCGGGTTCGCGGCGGCAGTGCCGTTATTTGCGCGGGTGAAACCGGTCGTAGACGGCGCGCAGGCGCGCCTCGATCACGTGGGTGTAGATCTCGGTCGACGACAGATCCGCGTGGCCCAGCATCACCTGGATCATCCGCAGATCGGCGCCGCGGTCGAGCAGGTGCGTGGCGAACGAATGCCGCAGCACGTGCGGGCTCAGCTCGCGCGAGATCCCCGCCTTGATGCCGTACGCCTTCAGCAGCTTCCAGAAGCCGACGCGCGAGAGCGCGCCGCCGCGGGCGTTGACGAAGAGCCACGGCGAGCCGCGCTTGGTGACGAGCGTCGGCCGCGCCTCGGCGATGTACTGGCTCACCCACCGCGCCGCCTGGTGCCCGAGCGGCACCATCCGCTGCTTGTCGCCCTTGCCGATGCAGGTGAGGTGTCCCTCCTCGAGGTTCAGGTCGCCCGCTTTGAGCGCCAGCAGCTCCGACACGCGCAGGCCGGTCGCATAGAGGACTTCGATGAGCGCCTTGTCGCGCAGGCCAATCGGCGTCGAGGTGTCGGGCACTGCGAGCAGCCGGTCGACGTCGGCGAGGTCCAGGAACTTCGGCAGCGCCGGCCATGCGCGTGGCGGGCGCAGGTCGTCCGCGGGACTCTGATCCTGTTTCCGCTCCACGGCGAGGAACTTGTAGAAGCCGCGCACGCAGGCGACCGCGCGGGCGACGGACCGCGGCGCGAGACCGGACGCCATCAGGTGACGGACGAAGGCGTCCAGATCGCGGCGATCCAGCGCGTCGACCGCCCGCCCGCGCGTCTCCGCGAAGGCGGAGAGCGCCGCCAGATCGCGCGCGTAGCTCTCGACCGTGTTCGGCGACATTCGCCGCACGTCACGCAGATAGGTCAGGTAGGTGTCGATCACCAAGCTGCAGTGTAACCTTCAACTCCAAACTCCAAAGGCCAAACCCCAAATCCCAACTCGCGAACGCCGAGCCACGAGCCACGACCGTTTGACTCTGCGATGAGCGAGGAGTAGTGTACGCGGCCGGTTCACCCGGACGAGTCGAACGTACAATGTAGTCATGACGATGCAATCGAAATGGCAGTCCCTCCCGACCGAAGCGATCAATCCCGTCAGCCTCGCGATTGACAAGACGCCGGTCCGCGACATCGTCGACATGATCGTCAACGAGGACCGCAAGGTCATCACGGCGGTGCACAAGGAGAAGGAACGCATCGCGCACGGCGTCGAGATCATCACGCAGGCGCTGCGCAAGGGCGGCCGCATCATCTTCATCGGCGCCGGCACCAGCGGCCGCCTCGGCGTCGTCGAGGCCGCCGAGATGCCGCCCACCTTCAGCACCTCGCCGACCGAGGTCCAGGCCATCATGGCCGGCGGCCAGGAGGCGGTGTTCCGCGCGAAAGAAGGCGTGGAGGACAACTTCGAGGAAGGGGCGCGCAGCCTCGCCCGGCTGCGTCTGAGCAAGCGTGACGTCGTCATCGGGGTGACGGCCAGCGGCATGACCCCGTTCGTGCGCGGCGGCCTGACGCGCGCGCGGAAGGCCGGCGCGAAGATCATCTTCGTGACGTGCTGGCCGGGCTCCGAGCTGCAGAATTTCGTCGATCTTCAGATCGCGCCGGGCGTCGGCCCCGAGATCATCGCCGGCTCGACGCGCCTCAAGGCTGGCACCGCCACCAAGATGGTGCTCAACATGCTGACGACGATCTCGATGATCAAGCTCGGGAAGACGTACGGCAACCTGATGGTGGACGTCAAGAGCGGATCCGAGAAGCTGAAGGATCGCGCGCGCCGGATCATCACGACCGTCACGGGCATCGAGTACGACGAGGCCGACGCGCTCCTCAAGCGCGCCAAGTGGAACGTCAAGGCGGCGATCGTCATGCAGAAGGCGGACCTGACGCTGCCGCAGGCCATCAAGCGGCTGAAGAAGGCCGACGACTCCATCCGCGAGGCGATCGGCGAAGACATAGAACCGCGCCTGAGAGAACTGCTGCGCGCGTGAGAATTGTGAGTTGTGAGTTGTGAATTCTGACCGTCCGGCTCACGCCGTCCGGCCGGACGGCTTCAACAGGCTGTTCGCAATTCAGGATTCAGAACTCACAATTCCCGTGCGGCAGACTCGTCCACCATCAGTTCAGCGTCAGCATGGAGCTGGAGGAACGAGGCGGGAACCTCCGTCGTCACTCCCCCGTTGATCACCCGCTCGATGCACGACGCCTTGGCCGCGCCCGTGGCGACGAGCACGATCCGGCGCGCGGCGAGGATCGTCGCCATGCCCATCGACAGCGCTTCCGCGGGCACTTTCGCCGGGTCGCCGCCGAACAGCCGCGCGTTGCTGCGCCGCGTCTCCGGTTTCAGCGTGACGCGATGGGTCCGCGCGTGCAGCTCGCGCGCGGGCTCGTTGAAGCCGATGTGGCCGTTCGTGCCGATCCCGAGCACCTGGAGGTCGATGCCGCCGGCGCGCGCGATCGCGTCTTCATAGCGCACGCATTCGGCGTCCGCGTCAGGCGCCGCTCCGTTCAGGAAATTCACGCGCCCCGGCGTCACGTTCACGTGCGCGAGCAGGTGGCGATCCATGAAACTGCGGTAGCTTCCGGCATCCGCCGGCGGGAGGCCGCAGAACTCATCCAGGTTGAACGTGGTCACCTGCGAGAAATCCGCACGGCCCTTCTCGTGCAGCGCGACGAGCTCGCGATACAGCTCGATTGGCGTGCGCCCGGTCGGCAGGCCGAGCACCAGCCGCGGATTGCGGCCGATCGCGTCGGCGATGCGCCCGGCGAGCGCCCGGGCGACAGCGGTCTCGTCGGGGAGGATGACGACGCGGGGACGGCGTGCGGAAGACATCAGTCGAGCTTGTACGCGGGAATACTGGCGCCGCCGTGCGCCTCCTGGATGGCAAGCGCCACCGCGCCGACCGCCGGCTCGCAATCGAGCAGCTTCACCGTGCTGTGCGGCGCGCTGACGGGCAGCCGCCGCACGAGTTCCTCTTCGAGCCACGGCACCGCGCGGAAGATGCCGCCCGCGAGAATGAACGCGAACGGCTCGCCAATCATGTCGAGCCGGTGCGCGACGGCCAGCGCGGAGGACTCGAGCTCGTCGGCGGCCGCCCGCAGGATCCCGATGGCGACGGCGTCCCCTTCCGAGAACGCGGTCTGCACGCACTTGGCGAGCGAGCCAATGGCCGCCGGCTTCAGGTTCGTGTGATAGACCTCGTGGATCAATCCTTGCGCCTGTTCGATCCCGAAATACTCGAGCAGCAGCGCCGACAGTGCGGTCTTCGGACCGCGGCGATCGGCCTGGCGCAGCACGGCACGCAGCGCGGCGCGGCCGATCCAGTAGCCACTGCCCTCGTCGCCGAGGACGTAGCCCCACCCACCCGAGCGCGCCGCGTCGCCACCAGCGTTGCGCCCGTACGAAATGGATCCCGTGCCGGAGATCACGACGACGCCCGGGCGCCCTGGCGCGCCGGCCTCGAGCGCGACGAGCGCGTCGTTGACGACGAGCACGCGCGCCTTGTAGCCGATGCGCTTCATGATCGCGCGGACGAGCGCGGAGTCGTCGGGGCGATCGACGCCGGCAATCCCGAGACAGATGGCGGCTGGCCGGATGTCGCTCGGCCCGATCGCTTCCTCCATCACGTCGTGCAGGACCTTCTCGACCTCGAGCTCCCCCACCGCCTGGAGATTCGCGCCGCCGCGGCGCGCCTCCGCCAGCACGCGGCCGTGCTCGTCGGCGAAGAGACAGACGGTCTTGGTGCCACCCGCGTCGATGCCGAGGACATGCAGCATGGGAAGTAGTTTATGCGGAACCACTCATGGCAACGGCTCACCGGAAGTCGCGTCCTCTGTGTCCGTCCGTGCCCTTCCGTGGTCGCCGGTGTGGCAGAAACGGCCGGCGGACGTGCATCCGCCGGCCGCTCGCATTCAATGACCCGTCCGCGTTACCAGTACAGCTTCAAACTGAGCTGGATTTCACGCGGATTCCGGGTGCTCGTGATCTGCCCGAAAGTGTCCGTACCGCCGATGTCGCAGCGATTCAGCGTGACGGTGCTTGCCGCCGAGCAGGCGGCGTCCACGCCCAGCCACTGGGTATGGTTGAACGCGTTGATGAAGTCCGCGCGGAACTGCAGCCGATTGTCTCCTACGTAGAAGTTCTTCGACAGGGCCAGATCCGTCTGGTTCCGGCCCGGCAGCCGCAGCGGTGCACGCGGCGAGTTGCCGTAGGTGCCGTCCGCCGGCGGAATGAAGGACGCCGGATCGAACCAGTACGGGAACGGCAGCGTGCCGGTCTTCGGATCGCCGTTCACGCTCGCGCGGCCACCGCGGCGGCCGCCGTTCGTATTCGCGGTGATCCGCGGCACCGGCGCACCCGAGTTGATCGTGGTCAGCCCCGACGCCTGCCAGCCGCCGAGGAGCGCTCCCACGACCGCGTTCTCCGCGTCGCGGAAGAACGGGAACTCGTAGACGTAGGTCGCCGTGAAGATGTGCCGGCGATCCGTGCGTGCATCCGCGTACTCGATGTCGAGGTCGAGCGGGTTCTGCGGGAAGTCAATCGCGTCGCGATCGTTGGTGGAGGTCGTGCGATTGCGGCTGAGCGTGTAGTTCACCGTCAGCGATCCCTGGCGTCCCGCCTCGTGGCGGAACTGCGTCAGGATGCCCCAGTAGTTGCTGTACGCGGTCGTCTGCCGCATGGTTACCGACGTGTAGCCCTGGTACGGACGCACCAGGTTCAGGTTGCCCGCAACCCCGACGACATCCGCCGGCTGCGGCATGTTGATGTCGAGCGGCTGGATCTGATGATCGCCGTGCGAGCCGACGTAGCTCACGTCGATGAAGCCGCGGCGGTAGAGCTGCCGTTGCATGCCGACGTTCCACTGCTGCATCCGCGGCGTGACGAACGGCACGCTCGACGCGATCAGCGACCGCAGCCCCACGGTCCCGGGCGCGGTTCCGGCCGAAGGATTCGAGAGGGCCGGATTCAGCAGGGACACCGAGTTGGCGAACGGCGGATTGACGAACGCGTTCTGCTCGAAGATGCCGACGAGCGGCTGATCGTAGTACAGGCCGTAGCCCGCCCGCACGACCATCTTGCCGTTGGTTCCCGGATCCCAGGACACGCCGGCGCGCGGCATGATGTTGTTCTTGTCCGTCGCGTAAATCTGCCGGCCGTACGGCGAGTTGCGTCCCGCGATGATCAGGCCGTTCGTGGGATCGCCGGTGCCCGGTATCAGGGCGCCGCCAGTCGAGGACGAGAAGGTCGGCGCCTTGGCCGGGTCGTACAGCGACGGCACGAACGTGGACAGGACGTTGTTCGCGTCCTTGACGCCTGGATACAGCGCATACCGGACGCCGTAGTCGAGCGTCACGTTCGGCCGGATCCGCCACGTGTCCTGCGCGAACGCCTCGTAGCGGTTGAAGCGCAGGTGGTTCGTCACGTCGATTTCCGACTCGGAATAGCTGCAGAAGTTGCCGCACACGCCGTCGCTGTTGCCCATCAGGAAACTCTGGAACGCCGTGCGAACGCCAGCCCGATTGCCGAACGAGAAGCGGCCGTGCGTCTCGTTGCTCGCCCCTTCGTTCTTCTGCTCGAAGGCCATCATGATGCCGGCCTTGTAGCCGTGGTTGCCGCGCATCAGCGTGAGGGTGTCGGTGACCGTGTGGTTCCAGTACTGGATGTTGTAGCCCTGTGTGGTGCCGGCGGTCGACAGTCCGGTCACGACCAGCGTCGGAATCCGATCGCGATTGTTTTCAGGGAACAGTTCGGGAATGGAGACGCCGAACTGCGTCCGGGTATTGCGGTCCGCGGCGGTGTCCGACGTGACGATCTTGTTGCCCGACAACTGGTACTTCAATTCGTTCAGGGCCCTGCCGCGGGTGGTCCGCACTTCGGTCGAGAACACGTTGCCGGGCACGTTCGTTTCGGTCGCCGCCACGTTCGGCACCGCGACACCGAAGAACAGGCCGCCGGGCTCCGTGGTCTGGCTCAGGTCGTGCGTGTAGCGGCCGACGATCTTCCAGCCCGGCTTCCAGTCGTAGTCGAGGCGGATCACTTCCTGCCGGGTGTTATTGATCGTCGGGTTCGTGTTGATGAACCGGTTGACCCCCGAATTCGGCTGCGGCCACAAGGCGAGCAGCTTCACGGCGTTCGGATCGCGCAGCGCGGGATCGACGTAGTTCACGTTGGTCGGATCGTTGAGCCACGCCGGATCGACGACCGTCGCGGTGGACGAGGCCGGCGAGCGCGCGATGCGGCGCCACTCCTCGGACCAGAAGAAGAACGCTTTCTGGCGGCTGGGCAGCATCGGACCGCCGATCGTGTACCCGAAATTGTTATAGCGCAGCCGCGGCGCGTTGTTCCGGATGTCCGGATTGGTGCTCGAATTCCGGAAGAAGGAATTCGCGTTCAGCTTGTCGTACCGGAAGAACTCGTAACCGGTGCCGGAGAACTTCTGCGTCCCGCCGCGCGTCACGATGTTGACGATGCCGCCGCCGCTGCGCGGCCACTCGGCGGCGTAGCTGCTCGTGATGATCTTGAATTCCTGGATCGATTCCAGGGTCGGCGTCGACAGCAGCGTGATGTTGGAGCCGACGTCCACGTTCGAGACGCCGTCCACGAGCCAGTTCACCGCGTTCCTGCGGCCGCCGTTGACCGAGATGCTCACCGTGCTGGTCAACCCGATGCCGACCTCGTCGGGCAGGTCGCTCGACACGCCGGGCACGAGGGTCGCGAGCTGGACGAACACGCGGTTGTTGAGCGGCAGTTCCTGGATCTGCGTCGGACCAATCAGGTTCTGGACCGCCGGACTGGACTGGACGAACTGCTGCGCGGCGCTGACCTCGATGGTCTCGCTCAAGCCGCCGACGCCCATCTTGTGGCTGATGTCGAGACGGTCGTTGACGTGCAGCTCAATGCCCTTGATGGTGGCTGATTGGAAGCCGGAGAGTACGAACGACACCTCGTAGGTGCCCGGCTGCAGCAGCGCGAGGCCGTACTGCCCTGCGCCGTTGGTCACCGCTTCCGCGGTCCGCCCGGTCTGCACGTGCTTGGCGATCACGGAGACGCCCGGAAGCACGGCCCCGCTCTGATCGGTCACCGTTCCGGTGATGGTGCCAGTAGTTTCCTGGGCCCTTGCGGGTCCCGCGAGCGCGGCCAGAAGGGCCACGCACGCCAGTGCCTGCCAAATCCTTCGCTGCATCATCGATTTCCCCCACAAAAGGCGAAAAGGCTTTTCGGGCGAGAGCATATCATTATAATGACCTGAACAATATGCCGATGTTGCGGCGGGACCTGCCGGTTCCTCTCTACCACCAGCTGAAGACCGCCATCCAGCGGGACATCGAGGCCGGGCGGTGGAAGCCGGGTGAGCAGCTTCCGACCGAAAACGACCTGATCGCGCGATTTCGCGTGAGCAAAATCACGGTCCGACAGGCGCTGCGCGAGCTGTCGAACCTGGGTTACATCCGTCGCGAGCAGGGCCGCGGCACGTTCGTCCAGCGGCCCCCGCTCGAGGAAGGGCCGCGCGAGCTCACCAGCTTCACGGACGAAATGCGGCATCACGGGCTGTCCGCGAAGTCCCAGGTGCTGGAACAAGGGGTCATCGCCGCGTCCCCGGACGTGGCGGCCAGGCTCGAAATCGCCCTCGCATCCCCCGTCTTTCGCCTGCGGCGCCTGCGCTTTGCCGAGGGCGAGCCGATGGGCCTCCAGACGGCGTACGTGCCGATGGCCGCAGTTCCCGGGATTGCGGACCTCCCCTTCACCGACGCGTCGCTCTACGATGTGTTCCGTTCGCGCTACAACCTCTACCCTGCCAGCGCGAAAGAAACGCACGTCGCCGTCCTCGTGACCGCCGAAGACGCCGCCTTGCTGCGAACCTCTCCGGGGTCGCCCGGGCTTTCCGCCGAGCGTATGACGTACCTGTCGGATGGCAAACCGCTCGAGTACGTGAAGTCCATCATGCGCGGCGATCGCTACAAGATCGTGCTGGATCTCGTGCGGCCGCCGACCACGTGAGCGTTGACACTCAGGTTTGCGGGTTGCTACACTCGCGTGCTTTATGAGTGCAGCGGCTCGACACGGGCGCGGTCCTCTGGCCGCCGCAATCGCGATAGCCGCGTACGCGTACCTCCCCGGCGGCCCGCTCGCGCCGGCCCGCGCCGGCGCGGCGCCCGAACCCGCCACCGAGACCCGCGCGCTGTGGGTCCTGCGCACATCTCTTGGGTCCCCCGACAGCATCGCGACGCTCGTACGATCGGCGCGCGAGCACGGCTTCAACACGCTGCTCGTCCAGGTGCGGGGCCGCGGCGACTCGTACTACCGCGGCGGCGTCGAGCCCCGGCCCGCCGAGCTCGCGCGGCAGCCCGATTTCGATCCGCTCGCCAGCGTCCTCACCGCGGGGCACGCCGCGGGCCTGCGCGTCCACGCCTGGGTCAACGTGAACCTCGTGTCGAGCGCCGCGGATCTCCCGGCCGCGCGCGAGCACCTGATCTATCGCCATCCATCGTGGCTGATGGTGCCGCGCGACATCGCGCAGGACCTGGCGGCCGAGAACATCGACAGCCCGGCGTACGTGGGCAAGCTGGCGCGCTGGACGCGCGCACAGCCCTCGGAGATCGAGGGGCTCTACTCGACGCCGATCGCTCCCGCGGCGGCCGCCTACACCACCGAGGTGGTCGAGGATCTGGTGCGGCGCTACGCGGTTGACGGCGTCCATTTCGATTACGCGCGCTACCCCACCGAGCGCTTCGACTACAGCCGCGACGCCATCCGCGAGTTCCGCGCCGCGGTCCGCGATCGGCTGCCGCTCGCGACCAGGCGCGCGCTCGACGCGCAGGAGGTGGACGACCTCTTCGCCTACCCCGACGGGTTGCAGGACCAGTGGCGCGGCTTCCGGATCGAACGGATGACAGGGCTAATCCGCCGGATGAGCGCGGCCGTCAGGCGCGCGCGGCCGCACGCGGTCCTCAGCGTCGCCGTCTCCCCGGATCTGCGCGACGCCTCCGACCGCCGGCTGCAGGACTGGGGAGCGTGGCTCGACGCCGGGCTCATCGACGCGCTCTGTCCGATGGCGTACACGGAGGAGCTGGAGCGCTTTGCCGGGCAGATTGCCGCCGCGCGGCACGCGGCGGGGACGCGCGAGGTCTGGGCCGGCATCGGTGCCTGGCGCCTCACGCCGGGCCGCACCATCGAGAACATCCAGACGGCCCGGCGGCTCGGCGCGGCCGGCGTCGTGCTCTTCTCGTACGACAGCCTCACGAACCCGCGGCAGACCGTCCCCGACTACCTGGCGCTCGTCGGGCGCGGTGCGTTCGCGGCGACCTCCACCACGGCCGGTTCACGCTAGCCGCGACGTGCATCCGCTCGACCTCGCGGTCCTCGTCATCTATCTCGCGGGCATCGTCGCGTTCGGCGCGTACTTCTCGAAGTCGCATCACACCATCCAGGACTACTTCGTGTCGGGCAAGACGATCCCGTGGTGGGCGATCATGGGATCGATCGTGGCGACCGAGACGAGCACCGTCACGTTCATCAGCGTTCCCGGGTACGCCTACAGCCGCGACTTCACGTTCCTGCAGCTCGTCATGGGCTACATGATCGGGCGCATTGCCGTTTCCGTGCTGTTCATCCCGGCGTACTTCCGCGGGCAGCTGCTGACCGTCTATCAACTGCTGGGCGAACGGTTCGGCGGGCACGTCAAGCGCCTGGCGTCGGGCGTGTTCCTGCTGACGCGCAGCTTCGCCGACGGCTTCCGTCTTTTTGCCACCGGGCTCGTGCTCGCGGCGGTGCTGCGGGTGCTGCCGCAGATGGACGACCTCTCGCGCGCGGTGCTGCCGGACGCGGATCCCACCTACACGATCCTGATTCTGTCCGTGATCGTGATTGGCGTCGCGACCATCATCTACACGTACCACGGCGGCATGACGGCGGTGATCTGGACCGACGTCGTCCAGCTGGTCGTCTACCTGGTCGGCGCGGCGATCGCGGCGTGGATCCTCCTGCGCGAGATTCCGGGCGGATGGGCGGAGGTCCGGGCCGTCGGCGACGCGGCGGGAAGGTTCCGCCTGTTCGATTTCACCGGCACGTTCACGAAGAGCTACACGTTCTGGTCCGGCGTGATCGGCGGCGCGTTCCTGACGACGGCCACGCACGGCACCGACCAGTTGATGGTGCAGCGGTACTTCTGCGCGTCGAACGAACACCAGGCCCGGAAGGCGCTCCTCTGGAGCGGCGTCGTCGTCTTCGTCCAGTTCGCGCTGTTCCTCACGATCGGCGTGATGCTCTTCGTCTACTACACGCAGCACGCGCCGGGCGAGATGGCGGCCTTCATGCAGGACGGCAGCCTCCGGACCGATCGGGTCTTCCCGTACTTCATCGTCGGCCACCTGCCGCACGGCGTGGTCGGCCTGGTCCTTGCCGCGATTTTCGCGGCAGCCATGTCCACGCTGTCCTCGTCGCTCAATTCGTCGGCGGCGGCCGCCGTGAACGATTTCTACGTGCCCGCGACCGGCGGACGCCGCGCCGACGCGCATTACCTGCGCGTCTCGCGGGTGCTGACGGCGATCTTCGGCGCGATCCAGATGGCCGTCGCCATCGCCGCCATCACGCTCTCCAGCCGCGTCGTCGACGAGGTGCTCGGGATTGCGTCGTTCACCAACGGCGTCATTCTTGGCGTCTTTCTCCTCGGCACGTTCACCACGCGCGTCAGCCAGCGGGCCGCGTTTGCCGGCATCATCGGCGGCGCCGCCCTGATGCTCGTGGTGAAGCTCGGCACCGCCGTGTCGTGGCAGTGGTACGTCCTCATCGGATCCGCGGCCACCTTCATCATCGGCTGGGCCGCGTCACGCCTCCTCGGCGAGGAGGTGCACGCGCCCTCGGCTCTCAGGCCGTGACGCGATTCGCCGAAGCGGCCGCCATCCTGTCCTCGGGCGCCACCGCGCGCGCGTTCGCGGCCGCCGCCGTCGAGGTCGGGCGCGCCGACGGCCCGATCTGGCAGCAGGCGTTCGGCACCCTCACGTACGAGCCGGACTCCCCCGCCGCGACGACGGGGACCATCTTCGATCTGGCGTCACTGACGAAGGTGATCGCGACGACGACCCTGGCGATGCGCCTGATGGACGACGAGGCGCTGGCGCTCGAGGAGCGCGTCGCCGAGTGGCTGCCCGAGTGGCGCGGCGCCGACCGCGAAGCCGCGACCGTTCGCGATCTCCTCGAGCACGCCTCCGGACTTCCCGCGTACCTGCCGTTCTTCCGCGATCACACCGGGCGCGCCGAATTCGAGCCGGCCATCTGCCACGTCGCCCTCGAGTGCGCGCCCCGCGAACGAGCGATCTACAGCGATCTCGGTTTCATGCTCCTCGGTTTCATCATCGAGGACGCACGGTCGGGCCGGCCCCCGCGCCCCGCGGGCGTGCTCGACCCGTCGACGCTGCTCGCCGCGCAATTCCACCGGCTCGCCTCGTTCCTGACGCCCGAGCCGCTCGCCTTCAAGCCGCCCCGCGAGTGGCGCGGGCGGACGGCGCCCACCGAGATCGACCGGTGGCGCGGCCGATTGCTCGCCGGCGAAGTGCACGACGAGAACGCCTGGGCGCTCGGCGGCGCCGCCGGCCACGCGGGCCTGTTCGGCACCGCGCCGGCCGTCGGCGCCTTCGCGCGCGCCATCCTCCACACCATCCGCGGCGACGCCGTCCTCGCGCAGCCGTCCACGCTCCGCGAGTTCATGCGCCGCGGCACAGTGCCCGGCAGTTCGCGCGCGCTCGGCTGGGACACGATGCTTCCCACCTCCTCGTGCGGGACACGGATGTCTCCAACCGCAATCGGCCACACCGGCTTTACGGGCACGTCACTGTGGATCGACTGGGAACGCGATCTCTATATCGTGTTGCTCACCAACCGGGTCTACCCGACGAGGGACAACGAACGAATCCGCCCAATCCGGCCACGGTTTCACGATGCGGTGATTGCGGCCCTCTGAGGCCACGGTGCTGACGGAGGTAGCGGAGAAGACCATCTACACGGAGGCACGGAGTTCACGGGGACGCACGGAGGCGGCCGGTCTGGCCGCGCTCGCGCGGTGAGGCGATCTGAGATCCACAGATGCAAGCGCACCATTTCTCTCACCGTGCGTTTGCATCTGCGGATCTCAGATCGCCTCTAACGCCGGCCGAAGCGGCCGGCGCCAGACCGGCCGCCGTGCGCGACGACCTCACAGCCGCGACCCCATCCCGGGACCGATCAAACTCCGTGCGCCTCCGTGTCCTCCGTGCCTCCGTGTGACCGTCGTCTCCGCGCCCTCCGCCTACTCCCTGCGCTCGTATTTGGCCATACAATGGCGCCGTCATGACCCTGACAACTCTCGACTGGGTGATCATCGCCGCCTACTTCGTGCTCTCCCTGGCGATCGGCCTGTTCTATTACCGCCGCGCTGGAGAAAGTACTGGCGAGTACTTCGTGGCCGGGCGCAACCTGCCGTGGTGGCTGGCGGGCACGTCGATGGTGGCGACGACCTTCGCGGCCGACACGCCGCTGGCGGTGACCGAGATGGTCGCCAGGAACGGCGTGGCGGGTAACTGGCTCTGGTGGGCGATGCTGCCGAGCGGCATGCTCACGGTGTTCTTCTTTGCGCGGCTCTGGCGCCGCGCGGAGGTGATGACCGACGTCGAGTTCGTCGAGCTGCGGTACTCGGGCAGGCCCGCGGCATTCCTTCGGGCGTTCCGCTCGCTGTACCTCGGCCTCGCGATCAATTTGATCATCATGGGCTGGGTCAACCTCGGGATGGCGAAGATCCTGAGCGGCACGCTCGGCTTGCAGAAATGGCAGGCGCTCGGCTTCTGCCTCGGGATCACCTTCCTGTATTCGATTCTTTCCGGCCTCTGGGGCGTCGTCGTCACCGACGCCGTGCAGTTCGTCATCGCGATGGTGGGCTCGTTCGCGCTCGCGTATTTCGCCGTGCATGCGGTCGGCGGTCTCGACGCGCTGAAGGCGGGGATGGCCGCGGCCGTTCCTGCCGGCGGCACGGAGCCGTTCGGGCCGGCGGCGCTCTCTTTGTGGCCTGACGGATCGGCCGCGTGGATGATCCCCTTCGTGACGCTCGTGACCTACCTCGGCGTGAACTGGTGGGCGTCCTGGTACCCGGGAGCCGAGCCCGGCGGCGGCGGCTACATCGCGCAGCGCATCTTCTCCGCGAAAAACGAAAAGCACGGCGTTCTGGCGACGCTCTGGTTCAACGTCGCGCACTACGCGCTGCGGCCCTGGCCCTGGATCCTCGTCGCCCTGTCGTCGCTGGTGCTCTACAAAGGCGGCGTGATCAATCCCGCCACCGGCGTGGTCGATCCCGCGCTCGGGTACGTGCAGGTGATGAACGATTACCTGCCCGTGGGGTTCCGCGGGCTGCTCCTCGCGTCGTTCGCCGCGGCGTACATGAGCACGATCGCGACGCAGATGAACTGGGGCTCCAGCTACATCGTGAACGATTTCTACCGGCGGTTCCTCCGCAAGGGAGAGACGGAGCGCCACTACGTGATGGCGTCGCGGGTCGCTACGTTCCTGACGATGCTCCTGTCGATTGTCGTGACCTACTTCATGAACCGCATCACGGGCGGATGGGAGCTGGTGCTGACGCTCGGCGCGGGCACGGGCCTCGTCTACATCCTGCGCTGGTACTGGTGGCGGATCAACGCGTGGTCCGAGATTTCCGCGATGACCGCGGCGCTCGTCGTCTCGCTCGGTCTGTTGTGGAGCGGTGTCTTCGAGGGCGGGACGCCGCGCGGGTTCGCGCTCACGATTCTGACGACGGTGGGCATCACGACCGCGGTGTGGCTGGCCGCGACGTTTGCCACGTCGCCGGAGCCCGAGGCCAAACTGGTCTCGTTCTACCGCCGCGTGCGTCCGGCAGGCCCGGGATGGACGGCCGTCGCCGCGCGCGCGGGAGGGCCGGCCTCGGCGCCAGTCGATCGCCTCGGACCCGGATTCATCAACTGGGTGCTCGGCATCGCCGTGGTGTACTCGACGCTCTTTGCGATCGGGGATCTGCTGTTCGGCGCGCTGGCTCGTGGAGCCGGCCTCGCCGCCCTCGCGCTCGTCGCCGCTCTCGCGCTCGCGCGACGGTTGGAGGGAGGGTTCTAGGGTTCTAGGGTTCCAGGGTTCCAGGGTTCTTGGGGTTCTCAGAAATCTAGTCGTCCGTCAGGCCTCTCCAGTCGTCTCAAACTGACAGTGAGACTCCTATCCCCTACCGCCCCGGCGGCCGCCCGGCGCTCCGCGGAACGGTCCCGGGTCGGCTCCGCCCGGCCTGAATCCGCCCGGTCCGCGTCCGCGGCCGTCCGGCCCGCCGCGCCCGTCGCCGCGGCCACGTCCGTCCGGCCTGCCGATCCCGCCGGGTCCGGCCCTGCCACCCGGCCCGCCGACGCCGCCACCGGGCCGATTGCTGACCGCGATCAGGAACTGCCACTCGTTGTAATGCGTGCGTCCCTTGTACACGCGGATCGAGGCTTCCTTGCTCTTGCTCTGGACCCCCATGAACGGGCCGCCCAGCCCCGCGCCCAGCGAGAATCCCCCGGAGCCGCCGGACCCTTGGGGTGTGCCGGACGGGGTCGGGATGCGTCCGGTGGCGCCGGCGCTCCCCTGACCGCGTCCGGGGATCTGCCCGCCGGGATTCGGCCCAAGGGGAGTCCCTCCTCCGACGGCCGACGCGGGAATCAGCGTGAATTCCCCATCCTCCGTCATCGGGTCCTTGTACTTCTTGCGGAGAAACCGCTGCGTCACCAGCACGTCGATGTTGGTCGGAAAGGAACCCGTTTTTCGCTGATACAGGCCGATGGCCCGCGCGTACTGCTCGCCGCGGAACACCAGCTCGGCTTCCTTCTCGCGCTGCGCCTGCTGGCGCCACACGGGAAGGGCGACGCTCATCAGCACCGCCATCACTCCCAGCGCCACCAACAGCGCAGCCATCGCGTATCCGCGCTGGCTGCCTTGACCCTCTAAATACATGAGAGTATTATCCTTAGCGTCACTTATGGTAACACACATCGCCCGTCGCCCAAGGCCCCGCGCCGTTGCGATTCCCGTCGCCGCGCTCTCGTTCATGACGGTCCTTTCCGCCGTGGCCGGGTGCGACAAAGTGCCGCTCGTCGCGCCGACCGGGAGTGTGATCACTTTGTTTGCCTCGGCGCCGAACGTGGCGGCCAACGGCCAGATTGAAATCGTGGCCACGGTAATCGAGCATGGGACCACGGCGGCGACTGGCACCGGAACGCCGCCAGGTGGAACCGGCACCACATCGACGTCGACGGCCGGTTCCGGCACGCCGGTGCAGAACGGCACGCTGGTGTCGTTCACCTCGACGCTCGGCACGATCGAGCCGCGCGAGGCGCGCACGAACAACGGTGAAGTGCGCGTCCGGTTCATCGCCGGCGGACAGAGCGGCTCGGCGACCATCACGGCGTACTCGGGCGGCGCGTCAGGCACGCTGAAAGACCTCCTGGTCGGGACCGCCGCGGCCAAACGCATTACCGTCACCGCCACGCCGCAGAACCTCGGCTCGTCGGGCGGCACCGCCGACATCGCGGCGCAGGTGCAGGACGACGCCGGCACCGGACTGGCCGGCGTGCCCGTGACCTTCACGACCTCGGCGGGGACGGTGACCCCGGCGACCGCCACAACGGATTCCGCAGGCGTCGCGCACGCCACGCTGACGTCCACAACGAAGGCGGAGGTGACGGCGACGGCCGGGGCGCAGTCGGGCAAAGTCACGGTGGACGTGGCGGCCCGATCGGGTCTGGCCGTCAGCGCGTCGCCCACCTCGACGAGCGCCGGCGTGCCGGTGGCATTCACCATTACGACTAATGACGCCGCGATCCTGACAAACGGACGGATTAATTACGGCGACGGTCAGAGCCAGTCGCTTGGAACGCTCAACAAGACGCGGAGCGATCAGCACGTCTACTCCGCGGCCGGCACCTATACGGTCACGGTCACCGCCACGGATGCCAGTGGCAACACCGACGGCGCCGGCACGACCGTCATCGTCAGCGCACTGGGCGTCTCGATCACCACCACTGGCTCGCAGATTCAGAACAGCCCCATCACGTTCACGGCGACCTTCGACGCGGGCGCCAATCCGTCCGTGTCCCGATACGTGTGGACGTTCGTCGAGGACGCCGCGACGCAGGAGACCACGGGCAGGTCGACGGTCCACTCCTTTGCGACGAAAGGCAACAAGACCATCCGGGTCGATGTCTACGGCATCAACGGACAGATCATCGGAACGGCCACGACGCAGGTCTCCATCAACTGATCCGTCAAAGGGCGTTCTCCGGGCGGCTCCTCCGGCTCTCGACTCGCCCGAGGGGCTGCGCCACGCGCGCTTCTCAATCCCAGTCCGAATACGCGGAGCCGTCGAGGGCGGTGCCGGGGGCGCCGCTCTTGACGTCGTAGATCCCGGGCTCCATCGACGGGTTCGACGGATCGGGTTCGGCGGGGACGGTCTGCCAGGTGTCGGCGGACTTCGTCATGGGATCTTCCGGGATCTTCCGCATGTAGCCTTCGCTCACCAGCGTGTCGAGCGACGACGGGTACTTCCCTTTGTCGGCGTAGTACTGATCGATCGCGTCGCGCATGCGGAAGAGATCCGTCTTCAGGACGCCTTCCTGCGTGCGCTGGATCGAATTGCGGTATTGCACGACCCCCATCGCCGCGAGGATCGAGATCAGCGCGATCACGACGAGCAGCTCGACCAGGGTGAAACCTGACGGTCGTCCGTCCCTTCGAGCGTGGCTGTTCGCCGTAACTTCACCCTTCACGCTTCACTCCTTACCAGTCCTTGTACTTGGTACCATCGAGCGCCTTCCCCTCGGACTTCGTGTACACGTCGTAGACGCTGCTACCGCCCCACGAGGTCGAGTCCGGTTTGTCGCCATAGGCGCGCAGGCCCCAATCCGTGGACTTCGTCATCGGATCGATGGGGATCCGCCTGAGGAACTTCAGCTTGCGGCCGCTCGCGTCGTTCGCGACCGTCACCCCTTCGACCAGGGTCTCGAGGTCGGGCGGATAGCCTTCGCTTCCCACCTTCACGTCCACCGAGCCGATCAGGCCGTTGTCGACCGCGTCCTTGTACTTGTCGATGGCGGCGCGCATCTCGCGCAGATCGCGCCGGAGCTCCGCCTCCCTCTCCCGCTGCACGGTCACCTTGGCGAGCGGCATCACCGCCGACGCGAGGATCAGCAGCAGTGTCGTGACGACGAGCAGCTCGACGAACGTAAAACCGCGCGAACAACCACGGAAGAGTGAAGGGCGAGTGGTGAAGGACACTCTTCACCCCTTCTATCGTACGGTCACCGTGACCGGACTGAAGCTGAGCGCAATCGGCGCGCCGTCGGGCGTGTTGGCCATGCCGCTCACCTGGATCATCGATCCGCCGGGCCCGACCGCGTCGAACTGCAGCGCCGCCAGCAACCCGTTGCCGGACGCGCCGGTCTGATCGGCGGTGCGCACGATGGCGATGTCCACGCGGCCGGCGGCCGCGTCGATGCGGGGCGTGAAGCTGGCCGCCACGCCTCCCTGCCGCATGAACGTGCCGTCCAGGACGGTGCGGACGCGCAGCACCGCCGGGTTGTAGGTGACCGTCAACGTAATCGCGGACAACCGCGACACGTTGTTAATCGAGAGGGGTGTCGGGTACGGACCGCCGGCGATCCTGAACTCCGTTCCGGGCGGCGTGACGACCACCTGCGCGGCGGTCGCCGGCGCGGGCGTGCCCTGACCGGCCACCGGCGGCACGTTCACGTCGCGCGGAGGCTGCGCGGCCGCTGGTGGCGTCGTCGCTCCCGGGGGCGTCGCGGGTGGCCCAACCGGCGGCGGGGTCACGAGCGTCGGCACCGGAAATACTCCCGGCGGTACCGGCGGATTGGTCGGCGGCACGCCGCCGGGCGGGTTGGCGGCACCGCCTGGCACCGCGCCAGAGGGCGGCGTCGTCCCGGCCGGCGCGGCCGCGGGCGGCTCGATGATCGGGGGCGCCGCGATGAGCGGCGGCGGACCGCCGAGCCCGATGTTCTGCTGCGTGCCGATATAGATCGACGAGAGATCCTCCGCCGTCAGCTCGTGCGTGCGGACGATGTGCGGCGTCAGCAGCATGACGATGTCGGACTGGTTGATGTCGTCGCTCGTCTGGCCGAACAGCGACCGCAGGATCGGCACGTTCATGATGCCGGGGAACCCGGTGAGGATCTTCCGCTGTTCGTCCTTCAGAAGGCCGGCCAGGAGCGTGGACTCCCCTTCGCGCAGCCGGAGCTTCGTCGTCACCTTCCGCGAACTGAACGAGGGCACGCTCTGGCCCGCGACGCTGATGCTCGGCCCGAGCGCGCTGCTCTCGACCGAGAAGTTGTCGAGGACGATGTCCCCGTCGTAGGTGACGCGCGGCGTCATCTCGACGTTCACGCCGACGTCCTTGTAGTTGAACGAGGACTGCGGCACGCTGGCGAACCCACCGGGCGCTGCGGCCCCGAACACCGTCGACAGGACGGGAATCTGGTCGCCGAGGTTCATGGTGAGCTTCGAGCCTTCGGCGCCGCGCAGCTGCGGTTTGGCGATGAGCTTCGTGTGCGAGTCCTCCGCGAGGAACCGCACGATCGCGGTCGGGACGCTCAGATAGAAGTCCGCCGTGCTGATGCCCTGCGAGATGGTGTTGAGGTTGAACGGAGGCGGGAGCCCGGGCGTGTCCCCCGTGGGGGACGTATTCGGCGGCGCGAATTCCGGCGAAAAGGTCAGGCCCAGCGAGTAGTTGCTCAGATTCAGCCCGAGTCGCTTGGTGCGCGTCTTGTCGACCTCGAGGATCTGGACGTCGATGACGACCTCTGCGCGCGGCTTGTCGTTCGCGCGGATCACGCGCTCGATGACGTCGACGACGGGCGCGGTCGCGCGCACGGTGATGGTATTCGCCGTCTTGCTCGGAAGCATCTGCGGCTGCACAGCCATGGTCGGGATGCGCATCACGGTGTTGAGGATCTGGACGAGCTCCGTCACGTCGGCGTGCGACACGTAGAAGACCCGCATGACCATTTCGTCGTACTGCTGGTGCTTGGCGGGGACGTCCTGGATGACCAGGATCGTCTTCGGGTTGAGGATCTTGTAGAACGTCTGGTTGGCGGCCATGATCTGCTGGAGCGCCTGTTCCAGCGTGATCCCCTCGAGCGAGACCGTGTACGGCTTGTCCTGGAACTGCTGGTCGTACGTGATGTTGATGCCGGTCATCTGCCCGAGCATCGTCAGCAGATCCTTGAGGCTGCCGCTGAAGGTCAACTTGATCGGATCGCGCGAGGCCGGATTGAGCATCGGCGTGGACGCGCGCGCCGCCTCCTCGCGCAGCTTGTCGATGGCCGGTCTCGGACGCATCGCCTCGATGCGGTCGCGCACCGTCTTTTCCAGTTGCACGGCCTTGGCCGACGCCAGGCGGTTGGTCGCGTCGAGCTCCGACGCGCGCTTGTACTCGAGGAGCGCCGCGTCGAGCTGGTCCTTTTCCTCGAACTCGCGCCCGCGGCTGATGTGCTCCTGCGCGGCGGTCTGGGTCGCGCGCTGAAGCGAGATCTTGTACTCCGCCCTGCCGGGGTTCGCCTGCACCGCCTGGGTGAACTCGGCAACCGCCCGATCCCAGTCGCCCGCGCGCGCGGCGTCCTGGCCTTTGCGGAACGCGCGGCCCGCCGCGCAGCCCGAGACGAGTACGGCCACAACCGACAGCACGAGAAGCTTGCGTATCAACACCGCGACTCCATTGTCAACGCCCGGCCTGACCGCGGAGGCGGCAGGGCGGGCCTACGGTTAGGCCTACTTCACGCATTCCAGGCCGGTCAGCCGGATCGACGTCCGCCCCCGGCCATCCAGATATTCCATCGTCACGGACTCGACGCCGATCTTCACGAGGCGGTACCGCCCGTCGATCGCGTCCCCTTCGCGCCCGCGGAAGGTGTGCGTCAGGCAATCGCTGAACGCCGCGATGCGATCCCCCGGCTTCGGCTCCACGATCCCGATGAACTTCAGCGGGATCGCCGGAGGCGGTGGGGGCGTGGGCGGTCCCTGAGGCACCTCGGGCGGCTCCTGGCCCGACCGGCCTCCCCCTCGCGGTCCGGGCGGCGGCGGCGGCGGGGGCGGCGGCGCCTTCGGCTGGAACTGGAACGGGTTGCGCGTTTCCTCCCCGGCATCCGGCCGCGTCTTCTTCAGATCATCGACACGCACCTGGAGATCGGCCGGATCGACGGCCTCCCCCTTCGCCGTGCCGGACGATCCCGCCGTCCGTTGTTTAGACGGCACGGCCCCGGGAGCCGCCGGCTTAACTGGCCAGAACTGCACGACCAGCAGAATGCCCAGCGCGAGGCCCAGCAGTACCACGATCCACGGACGAACCCGGCCACCAGGACGGCCCGCGGGGTCAGCCATGCGTTTCCGTCCGATAGTAGGTCGCGATCTGCACGATCACATTCAGGCCCTTCGCGGCGCTCTCTCCCTGCGACAGCTCGACGTTCTCGAGCACGAGGAACTCGGGGGCGGTCTCGAGCTTGTGAATGAAGCGGCGGATGTCCTTGTATTGGCCGGAGAGCTGCGCCGTATATGTGAACTGCATCAGATCGCTGTCGTGCAGCGTTTTCGGCGCGGACGTTTCGCGTTCGAGCCGCAGATTGCACTGCTGCGCCATCTGCTCGATGTTGAGATACGTGATGCGGCGCGCGCCGCTGATGTCTGGCGGCAGGATCGCCCGGTAGAACCTGTCGAGCTCCGCGTCGGCTTCGCCCTTCCCCGTCACCGTGGCCCGCGCGGCGAGGTAGTCGCGGCGGGCGGCCTCGAGCGCGTCCGCGGATGCGCGCGCGTCCTGTTCTCCGTTCTTGACCTTTTGCGAGAGCGGATACACCACGAGGGCGAACAGCAGCATGCTGCCGACCAACGCCACGACAATCGGCCAGATCAGGCGCCGTTTCTCGCGCAGGATTCGCCGAGCGGGCGTCATCGGCGTCCTCCCTGCGGCGCCGGTGCGGCCGGGGTCGCCGGCGCAGCCGCGGGCGGCGACGCGGGCGGCTGGGCGGCCTCCGCAGCCGCGGCGGCATCCTCCGTGGAACCCGTGTAGAGGCTCTCGATCAGCACGCGGTACAACCCTTCCTCGGTGCGCTCCTGTTGCGCGGGCACGATCTCCTCGAACGCGCCGGTCGCCTCCAGCTTCTCCATGAACTCATCGATGTCCTCGGCACGCCGGCCGAGGACCGTCATGTTCACGCGCGTCTCCCCGTCGCGCACCGCGGGCCGCACGGCCGTCAGCATGACGTCGGGAGGCAGCGTCGATTCGATGCGGTTGAAGAATGCCGTCCAGGAGAAGGTCCGCTGGTCGATGAGCGAGTTGGCCTCGCTGGCCGCGGCCGCCACGGCGTCGAGCTCGTCACGGTCGATCGTCCTGCGGATGGCGACCGCCTCGCTCGCGTACCGCGCGGCCTCGGACTGCTCGCGCGACATCCGCCGCGACAGCTCCGTGTTGTGCCGCGACAGGGTGACGATGCGGAAGACGCTGAAGGCGGTAATCGCGAGCACGACGAGCGCGGCGCCGGCGAGCAGCACGTGGACGAGCCGCTCGTTGTAGAAAGGGCGCGTCGAGAGGTTCGTGCGCAGCACTAGGCGACCCGCTCGCGAAGAAGCACGCCGACCGCCGGCGCCAGTGAGTCAATCAGGCCCGGACCCGCGGCAATGCGGTCGCGCAGCGCGGCCGCGGCGCGGAAGTCGAGCGTCTCGACGGGACCGCCGATCCGCTCTTCCAGATCCCGCCGCAGCCGCTCGGCGCCTTCGGCGCCCCGCGAGGACGCGCCCGCCAGCACGACGCGCGCGAGGCGGCCGCCGCCGAGCCGGTCTTCGTGGTACATCGTCGTCTGATGCACGAGATCCGCGAGGTCGTCGTCGGCGGTGGTCGACCGGTTGCGGAAGAAAATGAGCTCGCGACCGCGGACGACGGCGAGCGTGCCGTACCCCGGCCCGACGTGGACGAGCAGCCAGTCGTTCGTCGGCGTCACGCCGGACGCCCCCGAGGCTCTCGAAGCGTCCCCCGCCGGCGCCGCGCCCGGAGCCGCGAGCACGCTGTTGATCAGGTTGAGGCTCGCGATGTCCACGATGCCGGCCTGCGCGCCCGCCGCCTCGCAGGCGCGTTCGTAACTCTCGATGATGTCGCGCCTGGCGGCGGTCACGACGAACTCGCGCCCGCCGTCCGGCGGGACGATGCCCGGCACCCAGCCGACCTGGGCCTCCTCGATCTTGAACGGCACGGCCTTCCGCATCTGCCAGCGAATAAGCTGATCGAGATCCTGCAGCTTGGGCGGGATCTTCTCGAACCGCAGCAGCGACACCTTGGCCACGAGGTCCGGAACGACCAGCGCGCAGCGGCGTGGCCTCGGCGTGAGCTTGTCGAGGACGGTCTTGATCGCCGCCGCTAAGGCCGCTGGCTGATGCACGTTCGGCGCGTTCAGCGCCGGCTCGACGATGCCCGGCGCGAGCGGTTCGCGCGCGTACGAGTGGATCGATCGCGCCGCGGCATGATCGCCGATGACGACGCCCGCGATCTGCTCCGGCGAGATCTCGAGCGCGGCGGCGGGTGGCCGGCTCGAGAGCCAGCGCGACAGCAGCGACGGTCGCGGACTGCGTCCCTTCCGTGTCGGTCCGTGTTCTTCCGTGGTCGTGTGTCCTTCCGTGTTACTCGACGAACGTCACCTTGTTGATCTCGCGCAGGGTCGTGACGCCCCTGAGCACCTGTTCGACGGCCGACTCGCGCAGGAAGCGCATGCCTTCTTCGCGCGCCGCCTTCTTGATCTCGGAGGTCGGGCGCCGTGCGAGAATCAGCTCACGGATGCTGTCGCTCAGGTCCAGCAGCTCGCAGATCGCGGTGCGGCCGCGATAGCCCGTGCCGCCGCATTCCATGCAGCCGGCCCCCTCGAAGAACAGCCCGCTGTGCTCCAGCGCCGGATCCAGCGCCGACTCCTCGAGCTGCGCGCGGCTGATGACCGCCGGCCGCTTGCAGTGCACGCAGATGTTCCGGACGAGCCGCTGCGCGAGCACGCAGTTGAGCGCCGACACGAACTGGTACGCCTCGACGCCCATGTTCAGGAACCGGCCGAGCACGTCGAGCACGTTGTTGGCGTGGACCGTCGTGAACACCAGGTGGCCGGTCAGCGCGGAGTTGATGGCGATCTGCGCGGTCTCGGCATCGCGGATCTCGCCGACCATGATCTTGTCGGGGTCGTGCCGCAGGATCGACCGGAGGCCGCGCGCGAAGGTCAGCCCCTTCTTCTCGTTGATCGGGATCTGCGTGATCCCGCGGAGCTGATACTCGACGGGGTCCTCGATCGTGATGATTTTGTCCTCAATCGACTTGATCTCGGACAGCGCCGCGTACAGCGTCGTGGTCTTGCCGCTGCCCGTCGGGCCCGTGACGAGCACCATCCCATAGGGTTCGGCGATGTACTTGCGGAACCGGCGCAGCTCGTCGTCGGGGAACCCCAGGATGTCGAGGCGCAGCTCGTGGAACTGCTCGCTGATCGACTCCTTGTCGAGGATGCGGATGACCGCGTCCTCGCCGTGGACGCTCGGCATGATCGACACGCGGAAGTCGATGCTCTTGCCGCCCATGCGCACCTTGAAGCGGCCGTCCTGCGGCACGCGCTTCTCGGCGATGTCGAGCTCGGCCATGACCTTCACGCGCGAGATGATCGTGCCGTGGAAGCGCTTGTCGATCGGCCGCATCGCGGCCTGCAGCACGCCGTCGATGCGGTACTTGACGTGGACCGAGTCTTCCTGCGTCTCGATGTGGATGTCGCTCGCGCGGCGCTGGATCGCGGTGTAGAGCGTCGTGTCGACCAGGCGGATGACCGGGCTCTGGTCCGCGGTCAGCTTGTCGACCGTCAGCGCTTCGTCGCTGAGATCGTCTTCGCGCAGGATCTGGAGCTGAAAGCTCTCGGTCGCTTCCTCCAGGACGCGCTGCGAGCTTTCGCTCTTCTTCAGGATGGCCTGGATGGCCGACGGCGTGCCGACCGTGACCTTGATCGGCGTGGCGAGCAGCACCGCCAGCTCGTCGATCATCGGCAGATCGGTCGGATCCGACACGACGATGACGAGCGCGTGCCCTTCGCGCCGGTACGGCACGAAGTTGTAGCGCAGCATCAGGTCGGCGGGAATCGCGCGGAACAGCTCGTGGTCGATGCTGAACTGCGCCAGATCCACGAACTCCAGGCGGTAGCGCTCGGCCAGCCGGCGGGCGTGCGCCGTTTCCGCCGCCTGCTCGGCTGCGTTCGGCTCCTGCCCCTCGGCGTAGAGCTCAGGCCCCTGCTGGCCGTTGGCCACCGGCGTCGCGGATTTTCCGTTCATAAGTCCCGTCTCAGCTCAACGCCGACGTCAGATTGAACAGCGGCATGTAGAGCGCGAGCAGCAGGCTCGCGATGACGACCCCCATCACGACCAGCAGCGCCGGCTCCACGATCGTGATGAAGCGGCCGAGGTTCGTCTCGATCTCCTCGTCGTAGAAGTCCGACAGGCTGTTCAGCATCTCCTGGAGCGCGCCCGTGGATTCGCCGACCTCCACCATCTTGATCGCCACGTCCGGAAACGCGCCGCTCGACGTCATCGCCGCCGCGAACGCGCGCCCTTCCCGCACCTGCTGGGCCGCCGCCCCGAGCTCGTGCGCGATGTGCCGGTTCTCGATGGAGCGCGCCGCCACGTCGATGGCATTCACCAGCGGAATACCGCCGCCCAGCAGCGTCGCCAGCGTCCTCGCCGCCTGCGACGTCGCGAATTTCAGCGCGACGTCGCCCACCATGGGCAGCCCGATGATCCACCGATCGAACCGCCGCCGGTTCCCCGGCCGCTTCAGCCACGCCCAGAACGCGGACACCGCGCCCGCCACGGCCATGAGCAGCACGAGGAAATAGGCGGCCGCGAAGTCCGACACCGCGACGATGATGCGCGTCGACAGTGGCAGCTCGTGTCCGAACTGCTTGTAGAACTCGCCGAACTGGGGCACCACCTTCAGCACGATGATGCTGACGACGATACAGGCGAGCGCCAGCAGGATGAGGGGGTAAATCAGCGCCGAGATCGTCTTCCGCTTCACGCCCGACACCACTTTGACGTACGTGACGTAGCGGCGGATGACCTGCTCGAGCGATCCGCTCTTCTCCCCCGCAAGCAGCGACGCCGTGTAGATGCCCGGGAACATCGTCCCATGGGCCTCGAACGCCTCAGAGAGCGAGTTGCCCGCCCGCACCCGATCGTACACGTCGTCCAGCACCGTCTTCAGGAGCGGGTTGGTGACGCGCTGCCGGAGGATGTCGAGCGACTGCACGAGCGGCATCCCGGCCTTGAGCAGCGTGGCCAGCTCCTGGTTGAAGACCAGGAATTCGCGGCTCGAGATCCGGTTGCGTTTCGGCAGCGACAGCGACCCGAAGGCCAGCCGGCCAGCCCGCTGGATGCCCAGGACGTACAGCCCTTTGTCTTCCAGCTCCCGCCGGAGGTGGGCCTCGCTGTCGGCGGCGTAGACCCCCTCGATGACCTCGCCTCCCGGTGTGCCGAGCCTGCAGCGGAATTCCATCGGTCAGCGGATACCTGTCCTGTCGGCGCAAGATCTTGTCTTTGTGGACATTATCGGCCGATCAATCGCCGGATTATATATCAGCCACGCGGGCCCTCCACGGCCCTGGCGGCACCGGGAACCGACGGGGTCCCCCGCTGGACTTAGACAGGAAAAGAACGCGGCTGGCTGGAAAATCTGCGGGAGGGCTACCGGCCCGCGATGGCCATGATTCGCGAGACGTAGTTACGCGTCTCGCGGTAGGGCGGGATGCCGTTGAACTTCTGCACCGCCGCTTCGCCCGCGTTGTAGGCCGCGAGCGCAAGATCCACACCCTTCCACCGATCGAGAAGCCCCTTGAGATGCTTGATGCCCGCCTCGATGTTGGCCTTGGGGTCGAACGGATTCCTGAGCTTGTATTCGCGAGCCGTGGACGGCATCAACTGCATCAGCCCCATCGCCCCTTTGGCCGAGCGCGCCCTTGGCTTGTAGCCCGATTCCACCTGGATGAGGGCGCGGACCAGCATCGGATCGACGCCGTGGGCCTCGGACAGCGAGGCAATGATCTCCCCGTAAGGCGTTGACTGCAGAATGGATGGATCGAACTGGCCGACCGCTTTTGCGGGCGCCTCGGCTGAGGGGGGCTCCGGGTACGGCACCTCGTCCGCCTCAATCTTCTCGATGAGCGTCTTGTCGCAGGTAACCTGGCCGCCGCTGCGCAGGGTCAGGACAATTGAATCGCCGTCAAGCTTGTGATTCTTGACCGAAAGCACGCCGCCGGAGGTCAGGAACACGATTTCTGCGGACGCCGACACAGCAGTCGTCGTCAGCGCAAGGCACGCCGTCAGGCCTACCAGCAGGGTCTTGGTTTTCATGCGAGGCACCCATCCTACCATCCGGGCGCCGAATCTGTCCAGAAACACTACAGTCGAGCTTCCTGCGACCCCGCGGTCGCCCGCCTGCCGAAGGGATCATCTGGGTTCGACGAAGGCATGGAACACGCGAATGCCAAGCTCGCGCGTGTCGCCCTGTCCCGACCCGCCCGGCAGGCTGGCGGATGGCGTAAACGTCTTATCGGCCGCAAGCACCAGTTCCGCCATCTCCCCGTTGCCAAACTGGGCGGCGGAAATGGGGAACGTCTGGACCCGGCGATCGCGCGAGTCGGCCGCGAAGGTCGCGATCGGCTGGCCGTTGACGCTGAGAGTGACCTGCTGGGGCGGGACGAACAGATCGACCCGCGCGTCCGAATCCAGGTAGAAGGTCGCGTCCTTCTTCGGGTTCCTGAACGAAATGGTGGCCGTCTTCCTGGTCCACTGCCATTCGGATGCGGGGTTGTCGGCGGCGATCTCTTCCGGGTACCAGCCTTCCTTATAGATAAGGAAGATATTCTCGGAGCTCGGCAGCACCCGCATCTTCGCCACGACGTACTCCTTGCGGGCGGCGTCCTCGGCGTTGAGCGTCAGGCGCTTGCCGGTCGACTGCGAGTACAGGCCGAGGCGGACGGTCGCTTCACCCAGGTACGGGTAGTTCGGGACGAACACCGTCCGCGTGTACTCGACGGTCTCCCCCGGCTTCCATTTCGACGTCGGGGTCGGCGGGAGGTGATCGTCGGTCCAGAGCTGCTCCCCTTCCGGATCGAGGACGTGCACGAAGACCCAGTAATCGCCGTCGATGGCGGCGTTGGGGGCGACCTGGAACTTGTAGGTGAGCCTGACCGGGCTGCCGATCGCCACGCGATCGCGGCTCAGGGCCAGCGACGGCGTCGCGACCGCCGGTTCGTTCGACTGGCCGCCGCCGCATGCGACCGCGCCCGCGGCCACGACGGCGCCGAGGACGACGCACGAGCGTCTTTTCATAGGGGATATCATCGGGACTTCTGTCCTTCCGCGGGAGCGGGCAGAACCGACGCATGGTACCGCAGTTGTCCGCGCCACTGCAATATGCTAGGTTTCATCGCATTCCGGAAAGGACCCGAATGTCTCTTGAAGCGCTGGGGATGGTTGAAACAAAAGGACTCATCGGCTCAATCGAGGCGGCCGATGCCATGGTCAAGGCGGCCAACGTCATCCTCGTGGGGAAGGAATATATTGGCGCGGGGTATGTCACCGTGCTGGTGCGCGGCGACGTCGGCGCGGTCAAGGCGGCGACGGATGCCGGCGCGGCCGCCGCGCGGCGCGTCGGCGAGCTGGTCTCGGTGCACGTCATCCCACGGCCGCATGCCGAAGTCGAGAAGATCCTGCCGAAGATCAAGGACGTCAAGGCGTCATAACCGCGGCCTCCGTCACGCATGGCTCAACCCACGGCCCAGACCGATCGGGATCTCGCGTCGATCAGCGAAGCCCGCGCGCTCGCGCGTCGCGCGAAAGAGGCGGCGCCCGCGCTCGCCGAATTCAGCCAGGCGCAGATAGACGCGATCGTCGATGCGATGGCCGCCGCCGCGACGTCGCAGGCTGAGGCGCTCGCGCGTCTGGCCTGCGAGGAAACCGGCTACGGCGTCGTGGCCGACAAGATCCAGAAGAACCTCTTCGCCTCGGAGCGCATCTACAAGTTCATCCGCCCGATGAGGACCGTGGGCGTCGTCGGGCGCCTCGACGATCGCAAGGTCATCGAGATCGCCGAGCCGTTCGGCGTCGTCGCGGCCATTGTCCCGACGACGAACCCCACCTCGACGGCGATCTACAAGATCCTGATCGCGATCAAGGCGCGCTGTCCTGTCGTCATCAGCCCGCACCCCTCCGCCGTCAGGTGCATCACCCGCACGGCGGAGCTGATGGCCGCCGCCGCGCGGGGCGCGGGCGCGCCCGAGGGCGCCATCAACTGGATGACGATCGTCACGCTCGAAGGCACGCAGGAGCTGATGAAGGCGCGCGAAGTGGCGCTCATCCTCGCGACCGGCGGGATGGGCCTGGTCCGCGCGGCGTACAGCGCCGGGAAGCCCGCCTACGGCGTGGGTCCGGGGAATGCCCCGGCGTACATCGAGCGGACGGCCGATGTCCCGAAGGCGGTGCGCGACATCGTGACCGGGAAGACCTTCGACAACGGCCTGCTCTGCTCGTCGGAGAATTCGGTCGTGGTGGACGCGCCGCTCGCCGACGAGGTGAAGCGCCAGTTCGTCGCCAACGGCGCGCATTTCCTGTCCGCGCAGGAAATTGACACGCTCGGACGCGCGCTCGTCACGCCGCAGCGGCTCCCGAACCCGGCGTTTGTCGGGAAGAGCGCGGTCTACATCGCCCAGCAGGCCGGCATCAGCGTGGCCCCCTCGACGCGCGTGTTGATCGCCGAGCTGGCGGGCGTCGGCCGCGATTATCCGTTGTCGATCGAGAAGCTCTGCCCGGTCCTCTCCTTCTATGTGGTGCAGGACTGGCGGGAGGGCTGCGAGCGCTGCAAACAGATTCTGCGCTACGGCGGGATGGGTCACACGATGTCGATCCACTCGCGCAACGAAGACGTCATCCTCGAGTTCGGGCTGAAGAAGCCCGCCTTCCGCATCGTTGTCAACACGCCGACGACGCTGGGATCGATCGGGTTCACGACGGGACTCGATCCGTCGATGACCCTGGGCTGCGGCGGATGGGGCGGCAACATCACGTCCGACAACATCTCGCCGCGGCATCTGCTGAACATCAAGCGCCTCGCGTATGAGACGACCCCGGCGCCCGCCTACGCTGCCGCGAAGGGGCCGGACGCCACGGCGGGTAAACCTGGAGGGGCGACGGACTCTGGGTTACCGAAAGCCCCGGTCCCGCCACCGCAGCCCGGCGGGATCGCCGCTGAATCGCTCGCGCGGCGCATCGACCAGTTCCTCGCCTCCCGGGGGTACACGCCGCCCGGGACAGGCGCGCCCGCACACCCGCCGCCGGCGGCCCCGGCCCATCCCGCCGCCGGTCCGGCGCCGGCAGCAAATCCTGTCGATCGCGCGGAAAAAACTGCCGACTTCGTCTGCGAAGAAGACGTCCGGCAGGCCATCCGCCAGGGTCGCAAGATTGTGATCGGCGACCGTACAATCATCACGCCCGCCGCGCGGGACCTCGCCCTGGCGCACCGCGTCTTCGTCGAAGCCGCCTGGCCGCGCTAGAGGGTCAGCCCCTTGAGGGGCCTGACCCCGCCTTCGGCTTACTGTTGAGGCTCAACGACTTAGGGTTGACCTTTTGCCTCGGCAGATGTTAAGCTGGCGCCCCAGCAATTCTTTGTCAGGTTCCAGCCACGCGGGAGTCACGGTCGGTGGCGGGAGCACGTCCGGCCATCAAGGGAAAACACGGGTCGACCCCCTTGGGGGAGCGACCTCTACAAGGGTACTTGGCTTGCAGAGCTCCGGCTCGTGCATAAGCCCCCAGCCCTTGCGGGAGCGCCCAGCATGAACAGACGTGCCTGGCTGCCTGCCTTGGCGGTCATCGGATTCTCGACAGCCGTCGCGTGCGGCGCCAACCCGAAGCCGCAGGTGCCGGTCGTGACGCCGACCGTTCCGAAGGTCGCTCCCCCGCAGCCGCCAGTGGCGCCTCCCCGTTCCGATCCCATTGCCACGCTGATCGCCTCGTCCGAAGCCCATTTCACGGAGGGCGAGCGCGAATTGAAGCTCGGCCATCTCGAGCGTGCGCGCGCGGACTTCGATCGCGCCGTCGACATCCTGCTCGAATCGCCGTACGGCGCGCGGACCGACGATCGGCTCCGGCAGCATTTCGATCGGCTGATCGATCGGATCAACGCGCACGAGACCACAGCGCTCGCTCAGGGGGACGGGTTCTCCGAGAAGCAGTCGGAGCCCGCGTCAATCGACGAGCTGCTGAAGATCGCCACATTCCCGCAGCCCGCGGCCGACGCGACCACGACGGCGGCCGTGAAGACGGACCTGGCCACGACCGAACACGACATTCCGATTTCGCAGAATGCCAAGGTCCTGTCGTACGTCGAGCTGTTCCAGACCCGGCTGCGCGACTACATCGGCGAGAGCCTGACGCGCGGCACGAAGTACCTCCCGATGATTCAGAACGTGTTCCGCGCCGAGGGACTGCCGCTGGACCTCGCGTACATTCCGATCATCGAGAGCGGGTTCAAGACGAACGCGCTCTCAAAGGCGAAGGCGAAGGGGCCCTGGCAGTTCATGACCGCGACGGCGCGCGAGAACGGCCTGAAGCACGACTGGTTCGTGGACGAGCGCTCGGATCCCGAGAAGGCGACGATCGCCGCCGCGCGGTACCTGAAGACGCTCAGCAAGATGTTCGACGGCGACTGGAACCTGGTCCTCGCCGCGTACAACGGCGGCCCCGGGCGCGTGCAGCGCGCGATGAAACGGTCAGGCAAACAGGACTTCTGGGAGATCACCGGCAGCTCGAGATTCCTGCCGAAGGAGACGCGCGAGTACGTGCCGCTGATCCTCGCCGCGATGATCGTGGCGAAGAACCCGGTGCAGTACGGATTCGACATCGTGGCGCACGATCCGATCGCGTACGACAAAGTCCGGGTGCCGCACGCCATCGACCTGCGGCGCGTGGCCGAATGGACCGGCACGTCGATCGACGAGATCCAGGCGCTGAACCCCGAGCTGCGGCGCTGGACGACTCCGGTCAAGTATCCGGACTTCGAGCTGAAGGTGCCCTCCGGCACCGGCGACACGTTCAAGGCGAAGCTGGCCGACGCGTCGTCGACGGACCTGACGGCGCTGAAGTGGCACACCGTCAAGAAGGGTGAGACGCTGTCGACCGTCGCGCGCCGGCTGCAGGTCAGCCGCACGGATCTGGCGGAGGCAAACAGCCTGTCGGTCAAGTCGCGCGTGCGCCCCGGACAGGAGCTCGTCATCCCGCGTGCGCCCGCCACGCTCCTGGCGACACGCACGGAGCGGCCCGCTCCGGCCGTGATTGCGTCGCGTTCGCTCGCCGGCTCGGCGGACGTCCAGACGGCGGGACGCGGCGAGAGTCCGACCGTGTACCGCGTCAAGCGCGGGGACACGCTCTTCTCGATCGCGCGGCTGTTCAACACGACAGTCGCCAACATCAAGAGCTGGAACAAGCTGCGCGGCAACGCGCTGGCCGTCGGCGCGCGCCTGAAGATCCTCGCTTCGCGCAGCCGCTAGGCAGAAGCCGCAATGCCGGCGCGGCTGGCTGCCGCAATTTCTGCGATATTCCTCCGCCGGCGTGCTGAATTGCGCGGGATTCGGGCTGCCCCGCGCCTTGCACGCTCCACCGCGTGCTGGCATGCGTCCGCACCGCGGCGGTCTTCGGCATCGAGGCCTGTCCCGTCCAGGTCGAGGTTGACGTCTCGTACGGGCTGCCGGGCTTCACGCTGGTCGGCCTTGCGGACGTCAGCGTCCGCGAGAGCCGCGATCGGGTCCGCAGCGCCATCCGCAATTCCGGATTCGACTTCCCGCTCGGTCATGTCACCGTGAATCTCGCCCCCGCCGATTTGCGCAAGGCGGGGTCGTCGTTCGATCTGCCGATCGCGCTCGCGGTCCTCGCAGCGACCGGGTGCGTCACTCGGCGAAACGTGGACGATGTGCTGCTGCTCGGCGAACTGTCGCTCGACGGCGGCATCAACGCCGCGCGCGGCGTGCTGCCGATCGCGGCGGCGGCGCGCCGCGACAACGTCAACGGCCTCCTGCTCCCGCGGCCGAACCGCGCGGAAGCGGCGGTCGTGCAGGGGCTGCGGCTCTTTCCCGTGCGCTCGCTCGTCGAGGCGGTGGAGGCGCTCAACAATCCAGCCGGGTTCCCCGACACCGCCGGCGAGGCGGTCGCGGCGCCGCCGCCCGCGCAGGTCGATGGGGATTTCGCGGACGTGCACGGACAGGCGCTCGCCAGGCGCGCGCTCGAGATCGCGGCGGCCGGCGGACACAACACGCTGATGATCGGTCCGCCGGGCTCGGGCAAGACGATGATGGCACGGCGCCTGGCGGGGGTGCTTCCGCCGCTGACGTTCGAGGAAGCGCTCGACGTCACGTCGATCCACTCCGTCGCCGGGCTCCTCGCGCCAGGGACCGGGCTCGTCGGCGCGCGTCCGTTCCGCGCGCCTCACCACACGATCTCGGATGTCGCGCTCGTCGGCGGCGGGCAGATGCCGCGGCCCGGCGAAATCAGCCTCGCGCACAACGGCGTGCTCTTCCTGGACGAGATGGCGGAGTTCAGCCGGCACGTGCTCGAGGTGCTTCGCCAGCCGCTCGAAGAAGGGATCGTCCGCGTCGCGCGGGCGGCGCGCACGGTGGTCTTTCCCGCGCGGTTCATGCTCGTCGGCGCGATGAACCCCTGTCCGTGCGGCTATCATGGCGACACGGCGCGGCCGTGCCGCTGCACGCCGATGCAGATCGCGCGGTACGCGACGCGCCTCTCCGGACCGCTGCGCGATCGCATGGATCTGACGGTCGCGGTGAGCGCGCTGCCCGCGCGCGAGCTGACGGCGTCGCCTGGCGGCGAATGTTCAGCCGACGTCCGTTCGCGCGTCATCGCGGCGCGCGCGCGTCAACTGGAACGCGATGGCCGGCTGAACGCCCGATTGCAGGGGCGCGAGCTGCGCGCGCGCACGGTCCTCGATCCCGCGGCGCGGCGCATCTTCGAGAAGGCGCTCACCCGGCTCGCGCTGACGGCGCGCGGCCACGACCGCGTCCTGCGCGTCGCGCGCACGATCGCCGACCTCGACGGCTCGCCGTCGCTCGGCGCCGATCATCTTGCCGAGGCGCTGCAATATAGACCGTGTGATTGAACCGGCGTTCGGCGCTCGGCGCTCGAGTTGAGGGGACGCTGTTCGTCGTGCTGATCTTCTGGTTGAGACATCAATCGACTGAATGGAAGTTCGTGAATTCGTGAATTCGTGAGTTTGTGAATTGGGATGGAGCTGCGGTTGGAAGCTAATCCACTAATTCACCAACTCACTGCTTCACTCATTCGGCTCAATGTATCCGTGCGTACCGGGCCGTCCAACGCGCCGGACCGCCGCGTGGGCTGAGCAGGCGGATGACTCTGGTGTCGCCCTCCATGGACTGCACGACGACTGCGGCACCATCGGTGCGGACGTCCTCCAGCCGAAAACCCGCCGGCTCGGTGAGGAACACGGCGTACGGATCGGCCGGCACCAACTCACTCGTTCCCGAGAGCGTGTCGTCTGCCCAGCGCACGTCCAGGAGGTCCGGACCCCCACAGCTCACGTGCCGGCTGGTTGACAACACCTGCGGGCGATCGACCCGCGCGCGCAGGCACACCACCTGCACCTGATAGCCGGGGTCGACAGGGGGCAACGTGAGATGGTCGCGCGCGATGCCGAGCGCCGTGTGCGTCCAGAACTCGAAGGCCAGGTAGTCCGTCCCCCTTCGCAGCCCGAGGTCGGCCAGCGCGATCTCGCCGTCGCCCCCCGCGCGCGCGAGCACGGTCCACTGCTCGAAAGGCCGCGCGATGTCGAGCTGGTAGAGCGGCACGACGAGCCGCTGATCCGCGTCGAACGACCGCGGACCGGCGCCGCTCAATTGCGCCCCGACTTCTCCGAGCCGTGAAGAACGGGAGGGATCGACGTCGTAGATCTGGCCCGGACGCGTGAACAGCACCGGCGCGGTGCGCCTGGCGGCCTCCACGCGCTCGGTGCGATAGACCTCGGGCGGATCCGTGAGCATCAGCACCGAGCCCGTGAGCGACGTGAGTGTGGCGGCTCGATAGCCGTCGGGCCGGCCCAGCTCGATATGATCCGGATCGTTCCGCCAGACGACGTTGTTGAAGGAGTTGTACTGCGCGAACGATCCATAGCCGAAACCGTCGTTCCCCACGCGCACGCCGTCGACGAGGCCGATGAGCTCGGGCCGGATACCCCAGCACGCCAGCAGATAGCGGTCGCGGCCGATGACATCGCGCACGGCCGAGACGACTCGACGGAACACCTGCGCGCGGTCGAGCCCCTTCCGCGTGAAATACGCCGCGAAGCTGTTGTAGCCCTCGTAGCGCAGGTGGCGGAGCGCGTCGAGTTTGAAGTAGCTCCAGCCCATGTCCGCCAACGCGCGGTATACAGGAGTCACCAGGTTGGCGATCGCACCCGCCTGGCTGCCGTCCATCACGAAGCCGACCCAGTTGCCGTGTGCCGGCCTTCCCTCCGGCGTGCGCACGAACCACCGCGCGTGTGATTCGGCTTGGTCCGTCTGCTGAAAGCTGACGTTCGTCCAGATGCCGGGCTCCAGGCCGCGGTCGCTGATGTACCGCCGCAGCGCCGCCAGGCCGCCTGGAAACTTGTCGTTCGTCTCGAGCCAGTTGGCCGGCATGCCGATCGGCAGGCGCTGATAACCGTCGTCGATCTGGAGGTACCGGTACCCGAACGGCCGCAGCACTTCACCCAGAACGTCAGCCGTGCGCTGCACGTCCCGCTCGGTGACCTTGTCGAAGAACGCGTACCACGACGTCCAGCCCGCAACCGAGTGCTCCCAGGGACGATAGGTCCACGGGCGGTACTCAGCCAGGGCGCGATGCCGCTGGTAGTAGCGCGGCCGGAACCGGATGGCCACTTCCCCACCCTTTGCGTCCACTCGAAATGCGGCGGCAGTGCCGGAGCTGACTTCAGGAACGATCCCGGCACTCGCGGGAAAATCGACGGAGAGGACCCAGTCGAACCGGCGGTCATACACCGCGCGGTTGAGCGGATTCGAGACCGGGCCGACCGCGTGCCTCACGAGAGGCAGCGCATTGTCGCGCGGCTCCACTTCCGCGGCGAACGCCTCGGGCGAGGCGTGCACCGTGCCGCTGAGAGTGAGGCGCGTGCCCCGTGTCGCGGTCCACTTGAGGATCTGGGTCACGCGTCCGCCGGCGTTGTCGATGACGGCCCGGAAGTCCGGGGGCGCCCCCGTGCTGGCAACCGTCGCGTCGAGCAGCAGGCTTCCCCGATAGGTGAGCGCAACGCGCCCCCCGGTGGTTCGCACGAGTGCGGCCGCGTTGGGCGGCGCGGCCGGGTCCTGGCCGGCTGCCGCCGGCACGGCGACCGCAGACGACAGCAGCCAGCAAACTGCGCCGGCAACACGGACAAGAACGCTCGGCGTCATTTGTGAATGGGAACGGGACAGTATAACTCCCAACTCTCGACGTCTGTGTTTAGCGAGGTTCTCCCGGGACCACGCTGAAACGGGCCACGGCTTTTCAGGAAGATCACGAAGGACACCAAGGACACGGAGACTTGGAACGTGGGAGTTGGGCTAAGCTGACGTGGAATGGGGATCACCGAGGCGCTCGACCGCGAGCTCTGGATCACCCGCGTGGCGCTCGAGGAATACGACGTGCGCGGTGCGCTGCTGCTCGCGGGCGACACGCACGCGGTGGTCTGGGATACGCTCGCGCGCCCGCGCGACATGACGCCGTACCATCCGCTCATCGGTCAACGCAGCCTGACGATCGTCTACAGCCACGGCGACTGGGATCACATCTGGGGGACGGCGGGTCTCCCGTACCGCCGCGCCCGCATCGTCGCACACGCCGACACGCGGCACCGTTTCGACACCGACGTGCCGGATGTGCTCGCGAAGAGACGATCCGCGGAGCCGGGCGCGTGGGATGATGTCGTGCTCGTCCCGCCCACCGAGTCATTCCACGGTCATCGCACGCTCGAATTGCGCGGCCTGACGCTCGAGCTCCATCACCTTCCCGGCCACACCGCCGACTGCATTGTCGGGTTCATCCCCGAACGCGGCGTGCTGCTGGCGGGCGACACGATCGAGACGCCGTGCCCGGTCATCCCGGCTGACAGCCCGCTCGCCGCCTGGGTTTCCGAGCTCCGACGGTGGGCGGCGGACGACCGCGTGCGCACGGTCATCCCGGCGCACGGGCCGGTAGGCACCCGCGATCTCGTGTGCCGAAACCTCGAGTACCTCGAGGCCATCTTGTCCGGCCGTCCTGTCGATCCGCGCGGCCCGCTGACACCCTTCTATCGCGAGACCCACATACAGAACGTGCGGTGGAGTCCGGCGGCGGGAAGATGATCGTCAGGTGACTCCTCGAGGCAGGCACCCACGGGGTGGCACAGCCGTAGCGCGGCCGCGGCCCTGTTGAGAATCGCGACGCCCGGCAGGGTCTGCTGGCACGTCTGCTGAAACGGCTTGACGGCCTCATTTTCCCCGCGTAGACTCCGGCCAAACCGTCCAGTGCCTGCCTGCCCTCACGAGACCGTGAAGCCCTCATGGGGTCTGCTGCAGGACCGTCACGTCTACTGAAGGAGGGATGTGACTTATGCCGCGATCCTTGTGGTGTGGATGTCTTGCCCTGGTTCTCGCCCTCTCGTGCCTTTCTGAGCACGCCTATGCACAAGCCACCGCGTCGATTTCCGGCGTGGTGCGAGATTCCGGCGGTGGCC